>Ga0187859_10001592_pt1 | contig 14419 bp, 10 predicted proteins | sample June2016WEW_10_1_2_FD_133019 | JGI IMG/M metagenome (GOLD analysis project Ga0187859, IMG submission 133019) | Peatland microbial communities from SPRUCE experiment site at the Marcell Experimental Forest, Minnesota, USA - June2016WEW_10_10 | ecosystem: Environmental > Terrestrial > Soil >...
GGTCAACCTACATTGTAAGGGTTGTATTCGGCAGCGGCGGGCTGGGCCAGCCCGCCCTACCAACCCCGACGGAGTCGGGGCAGGCGACCGGTTCGGCTGGGGACAGACGACGCTACACCGAAAGCGTTACCCTTGCATTCAAGTTTGACGAAGCACTAGGTTGCCCTGGGCGCATCCTGGCGGGGCATTCGGCGATCGGCCACAGCAGACGCGACACATTCGGCAAGCTCAGTGCAAGCTCCGCGCGGCCCAAGAAGAGGAGACAAACAGCGGTCATTGACCGCAGCTACAGGAACGGCCAAAGAACGGGGGCACGTCGATAGTCAAGGTTACGGACGGACCGGCGGAACGTGAACGACGGCAAGAGGAGCGCTTGCCCTACAAACGGCGACGGTGGGAAGTACAGAAACGACAAAGCGCCGACTTGTCGGCGCACTCCAAAGCAGGCGGCAGGCAGCGGACGGACCGGCGGTCCGTCCCTACCCACGACGCAGAGCGGACGGACGCGACGGAGCGCGTCCCTCCAAAAACCAAATTAGGACATTACCCAGGAAAGAGATTGAGGGATGCAAGGCTTTCTGTTAGACACAATCAGCACCCATGGAAGACACGACAGCGTCAGGATCGAGCTGAGCGTCGTCTTTACAGGGAATCGGTTGAATATGGAACGACTTCCACAACTTGCCGCGCGACAATTGTGCGCCAAAGCCGACACACTCGCGGCGCATCATGTCACCATCGGCCTCGACGGGTTCGTGGACGAAATCGTCTGTGTCGTGGATAAACGCGAGACCGCGGAGAAGTTCACGCGCGTGCCCACGCTCGCGGCGTTCGGCGCACGGATCGTGGCCGCGGCGGGCAAGAGCACAAACGCCGAGCTGGTGGTCGAACGCGTCAAGCTCGGCGGCAACGGTCCGATCATGGCCAATGCGCTGGCCGCGTTTGGCGTCCGGGTGACTTATATCGGCAATCTCGGTTACCCCAACATCCACCCTGTCTTCGCAGAACTGGCCAAGCGCGCCACCGTTTACAGCATCGCCGAACCCGGCCGCACCGATGCGCTGGAATTCGAAGATGGCAAAATCATGATGGGTAAACACGCCACGTTGGGTGAGGTGAACTGGCACAATCTCGTCGAGCGAATCGGCCACAAGACACTGGCGGACTGTTTCGCCAATGCCAGCCTGGTCGGACTGCAGAACTGGACGATGCTGCCCCACATGAGCGAGATCTGGGAACACGTTCTGGCGGAGATTTGTCCGCAAATGCCAGCGCGTCCGCGCCACACATTATTCCTGGACCTCGCCGACCCCGAAAAGCGAGAGGCCGCAGACATCCGCCATGCCCTGGACTTGATTGGCAGGTTCCAGAAGTACTTTGATGTGTACCTCGGTTTGAACGAAAAAGAATCGCTCGAGATCGGCCTGGTGTTGGGCTTCAAGGGACCGCGCGAAGGAGAAGCCGCCACCACGGCCCTGGCAAAGTTTATCCATGAGAGGATCAAGACTTCCGGCGTGGTGGTCCACCCCCGTTTCTACGCCATTGCTGCCTCCGCAACTGGGGTGGTAAAGACGGATGGTCCGGTCATCGAAAGGCCGGTGATCAGTACGGGCGGCGGCGATCATTTCAATGCCGGTTTCTGCCTCGGCAAACTGATTGGCGCAGACGACCAATGCTCGCTGCAGCTCGGCGTGGGGACATCGAGCTACTACGTGGGCACGGCCCGGAGCCCCAGCCTCATGGAATTGGCAGAGTTCCTGCGGTCGCTATAGAACATGCTCAGGCTAATCTACCACAACCGAGAGCTGCTGGCGCTGGTCAGCCTGCTCGGCGTGTCGGCGGTTGCCGGCCTGTTGATGCACTGGATCGTCATCTGTCCATGCCTGTACCGTCGCGGCTCGCGCTTTCCCACCGGCCTGTTGTTTTGGCGTGTATTCAACGAAATGCGCCGGTACAAGGAAATCAAGACGGCCATGGGCAGTCAGCTGACGCCGTACTATTTCAGTTTTATCCTCGCGTGGTTCAACCTGTTGCTGGCCCTGGGGACGGCCCTGCGAGTGCTGTGGGTTCAGTCGCATCCGCCGGGTTATTAGCTACACGAACGGCGGGATACCTACACGGCAGGCATTCCGCCCTACAAGACGGCGGCACTCGGCGGTCAAACGGCGCAGCGTTCGGGAGAACGCCAGGCGGGCGAGACGCCCACCCCACTAGTCCGCGGGTTCCCGATTGAGTGTTGCGGCGCGGTCTGCTACTTTTCGAACATACGATGAGCGTTCGCGTCAGAATCGCGCCCAGCCCCACCGGCTCCCTGCACATTGGCACTGTGCGCACGGCACTGTTCAACTGGCTGTATGCCCGGCACACGGGCGGCACCTTCATCCTGCGCATCGAGGATACCGATACGGCGCGGAACACCGAGCAATCCCTTCGCACGATCCTGCACGGGTTGCGGTGGCTGGGGCTGGACTGGGACGAGGGTCCGGAAATCGGCGGCCAGTTCGGTCCGTACTTTCAATCGCAGCGCGGCGAGAATTACCGGCGCCGCATCCAGGAGTTGATGGACAAAGACATGGCGTACGAACGCGACGGTGCGGTTCGTTTCCGGATGACACGCCAGCCGATCGAGGTGCCCGACCTGATCGCCGGCGGCGTGGTGCGCCCGCTCAATGAAACCGAAATGCTCGATCCTGATTTTGTCATCGTCCGCAGCGACGGCAACCCGGTATTTCATCTGGTCAATGTCGTGGACGACCTCGAGATGAAGATCACGCATGTGATTCGCGGCGAAGACCATCTGTCCAACACGCCGAAGCATATCGCGTTGTTTCGCGCGTTTGGCGCCGAGCCGCCGAAATACGCTCACATCCCGATGATCCTCAATCCGGATGGGACGAAGATGAGCAAGAGCGACCCCGACGCCGATAAGGCCCGGCTGGCGTCGCTGCAGACTTACATCAGGGACGGGTACGTACCGGAAGCGTTGCGCAATTTCCTGTGTCTGCTCGGCTGGTCCCCAAAGGACAACCGTGAGATCCTGCCGATTGAGGAAGTGATCAAGCTGTTCGATCTTCCACAGATTTTGCGCAACAACGCGCGATTCGATACTGCCAAATTGATCTGGATGAACGGCGAATACCTGCGGGCGATGACGCTGGAGCGATTCATCACGCTGGCGCGGCCATTCACGGGAGGCCAGGATGATCCGCGGGTACTTGGCCTCGTCAAAGAGAAGGTCAAACTTCTCAAGGAGCTGCCTTCCTGGACCGATTACCTGTTCGGTGATGATTACCCGTTTGATCCCGAGGCGGTGGAGAAGTCCTGCAGCGCACCGCAGACGAGCGATCGGCTGATCCAGCTGGCCGACAAGTTCGCCGCAACCGGTTCGTGGGAGGCCGCCGGTCTGGAAACGGCCTTGAAGGCGCTCGCGGCACAGCTCGGCGTGAAAACCGGCGAACTCATTCACCCGTGCCGGGTGGCCGTCAGCGGCAAATCGGCCGGCCCGTCGCTCTATCACATGCTGGAAGTGCTGGGCCGCGACCGCGTGCTGGCGCGGCTGCGGGAGGCGGCCAAGAAGTTTCGGTCATGACACTCCCGAATAAAATCACGATTGGCCGCATTCTGATGATTCCGGTGTTTGTGTGGCTGACGCTGGATTACATCCGCGATTACCAGAAATATCCGGAGTTGGAATGGGAACGGGTGGTGGCCTGCGCGGTGTTTGCCATTGCGGCCATCTCCGACGCGGTGGATGGGTACATCGCGCGGCGGTACCACCAGAAGAGCGAGCTGGGCACGTACCTCGACCCGCTGGCGGACAAAGCCCTGCTCGTGTCCGCGCTGATTCTCCTGAGTATCCGATTCAAGAACGGCACGCCGTTCGATCTGCTGCCGCTGTGGTTCCCGGTGCTGGTGGTCAGCCGCGACCTGATCGTGTTGGCCGGGTGCGTGCTGATTCACATGCTGGCGGGCCGGGTGATCGCGCGGCCACGGGTAGTTGGCAAGTGCGCAACGTTTTTCCAGATGGTGGCCCTGGGCTGGGTGCTGCTGAAGATCGAGCACCCGTCCTACCGGTGGTCACTGTACGCGGCCGGCTTTTTCACCCTGGTATCCGGCGTCTGGTACATATTCGATGGCGTCAAACAACTCAGCGTCCACGAACAAAAGAAATGACGCAACCTGGGCGCCGGCGGGCGTTTTCGGGCAAGGAAGCTGCTTCTACCGATGCCCATGAGGCTACTACTGCCCGCCTGGTTGTGCCTGGCGGCGGCTTTTTGCGCCCGAGCGGACCTGATCGAATTTCAAAACGGCGCGGAAACCGAATGTCACGTCCTCAGCCTGTTCGACCAGCGCCTGGAGTACGCCAACAAGGATGGGAGCGTCACTCACGTCGATTTCCAGTTGGTCAGACGCATCCTGTTTGTTTCCAAGACGGCGATGATCACCACCCGCGATCGGCTGACCTTCAATGGACAGTTGGTGGGGCTCGAAGACGGCATGTTCACACTCGCCAAGGCGAATGGCGCCAAGCAGCTTATCGCCGCAGCTCAGGTGACCGACTTCACCGTCAGCGATGAAAAGGCCGAAGCACCCCCGAAACCGCCGGCGCCCCGGCCCAAACCTGCGGTCCTGCCCGCATCCAGTTCTCCGGCCACGGGCTCGATTCAACCCGAGCGCGGTAAGATCACGATTGTCGATTTCTATGCCGACTGGTGCGGTCCGTGTCGGAAATGCGCTCCGGCCCTGGAAAAGCTCGCGGCGGGCAATTCCGACATCGCCCTGCAAAAGGTGAACATCGACAAGCAACGCGACCTCGCCCACGAGTACAACGTCACCGCCATCCCGCACATCATCGTCTACGACAAGTCCGCCCGCGAGGTGGACCAGTTCACCGGCTTCAACGAAGCCCGCCTCCGCAAGGCCATCGCCGCCGCCAGCGAGAATTGAAGTTGACTCCTCACCGCTTCCGCCAATACGGGCGAAGATAATTACAATTGCGAAGACTCGTTGGAAACCTCCCCGGATGCGGCTAATTTTGATGGCGACGACAGCGTCGTGACTAACAGCGATGTCACGGTGTCCATAAGCGTTGGAGACAACTTCAGTGTATCGACAGACATCACCACCGCCGTCAGCGTGGTGACGACGTTTCCCACACTCAAGGACGGAAGCAGCGCTACGGTCAGTAAGATCAGTGACAAGGGCACTGGATCGTTCTGATCAGAGCTAAGTGGATCCGCGCTTGGCCTCAATCTTCGCCCAGGCATCCTTCAGCGTGATGGTGCGGTTGAAGACGGGTTTGTGCTCGCTGGGGCGGGGCGAATCCATCTGGGAATCAGCATCGAGAGCGAAATAGCCGAGGCGCTCGAACTGGTAGCGGAGTTCGGGCCGGGCGTCAGAGAGGCTCGGCTCGCACAGGGCGGTAACGACTTCGAGGCTGTGCGGGTTTAGATGGTTCTGGAAGTCGCCCTCGGCGTCCGGCTCGGGGACGGTGAACAACCGGTCGTAAAGACGAACTTCGGCGTCGATGGCGTGAGCGGCGCTGACCCAATGGATCGTGCCTTTGACTTTGCGCGATGAGGTGGGTCCACCGGTCTTGCTGCCGAGGTCGGCGGTGCAACGCAGCTCGAGGACGTTGCCGTTGGCGTCCTTGACGACTTCATCGCACTTGATGATGTAGGCGTACTTTAACCGGACCTCACCACCGGGCTTCAATCGGAAGAATTTCGGCGGCGGCTGTTCCATGAAATCGTCCTGCTCGATGTACAGTGTGTTACCGAACGGGACTTTGCGGGTGCCGGCGGATGGATCCTCGGGATTGTTGAGCGCGTCGAGTTCCTCGGTGTGATGCGGGGACAAATTGGTGATGACCAGTTTGAGCGGGCGCAACACGGCGAGCCGGCGCAGGGCGCGTTTATTGAGGTCCTCGCGGACGGCGTGGTCGAACACCGCCATGTCGGTCACGCTGTTGAACTTTGTGACACCGACCCCGACGGCGAACGCGCGCACCGCTTCCGCCGGCACGCCGCGCCGGCGAATCCCGCTGATGGTGGGCATCCGCGGGTCGTCCCAGCCCGACACGACCTTGTCGTTCACGAGCTGGATCAGTTTGCGCTTGGACACGATGGTGAACGTGGGAATCAGCTTGGCGAACTCGTATTGGTGCGGCAGGGGTCGCGGCAGGTCGAGGCTCTCGAGGATCCAATCGTAGAGGGGACGGTGCACCTCGAACTCCAGCGTGCAAATGCTGTGCGTGACGCCCTCGATGTAGTCGCTCAGGCAATGCGCATAATCGTACATGGCATAGATGCACCACTTGTCGCCCGTGTGATGGTGCGCCGTGTGGCGAATGCGATACAGCACGGGGTCGCGCATCCAGATATTCGGCGACGCCATGTCGATCCTGGCGCGGAGGGTGCGTTTGCCATCGGGGAACTCACCCTTCTTCATCCGCACGAACCAATCGAGGTTCTCCTCGATCGACCGATTCCGAAACGGGCTATCGGTGCCCGGCTTGTCGGGCGACCCGCGATAGCGGTCGGTTTCTTCCGCTGACAAATCGCACACGTACGCCTGGCCCTTGCGAATCAGTTCGATGGCCCACACGTACAACTGATCGAAATAATCCGAAGCGTAAAAAGGCTCCAGTTTTTCGCCTGGCGGAGCCGATTTCGGATTTACGGCGCCTAGATGGAAATCCGGCTTGCCGTCAATCGTCTGCGGTTCGGGTGTCCTGCCCGCCGGCTTGAATCCCATCCGGTCATCCGCCCAATCGCTGATGAGCCATTCGACGTCATGGATAATGGAATCGACGTACTCGACGTCTTCCTTGGCCGGGTTGGTATCGTCCATGCGCAGGTTGCATTGGCCGCCAAATTCCCGGGCAATACCAAAGTTCAGGCAAATGGATTTGGCGTGACCGATGTGCAGGTAGCCGTTCGGCTCCGGCGGGAAGCGCGTGACGATCTTCTGGTATTTCCCCGCCGCGACATGTTCACGGACGATGTCGCGTATGAAATCCGATGGCGGCGTTGTTGGTTCATTGGCCATAAGAACATGCAGGAGCAACCCGCTGGGCCGGCCTCGTGCCAGGCAACCACCGGCAGGCACGAATCGCCATCGGGATCAGGCGGCCGTCAATTCCTTGAGGAGCTTCTCACGAGCGGGTAGGTCGGCAAAACGGTTCGGATCGGCCAGTCCGGAGTCGAGCCGCGACTTACGGGTGGCATAATCCCCGCGATCGTCCTTCAAGACAACCCACGGATCGGCGGCATCCTGTTTGGCCGCCACGATTTTGCCGGTCACTTCTTCGTTGGCCATGCCGGCGTGCGAACCGAAATCGCTCGGATAAACGACTTTCTGGTCTTTCTTGCCTGCATCCTTCTGGTCCCTGGATTTCGGACGCGCGTGGGTGACGCCTGTTTTGGGTGCTGCGGTTGATGTCGCCATAGAATGTGTCTCCTGAATGTCTTTGGTGTAAAAGCGCTGTATTTTAACCGCCTGTGAACGCAGACGTCAAGCTCTGCCATGGAGAGGCCACGGAGCGATGCGCATCTCGTTACTGCCACCGTTTTCTATGCGCCGTGGGGGCGCGACCGCGGGGCGCGTTCTGGGCGGCCCACGACCTCGGAGGGCAGGCGCCGACCCCGACAGAGATGTCGGGGTAAACAGCCGCCCCGACGATGTCAGGGCAAGCTACAGGCGGACGGGGCTGAGGCGGAGTCCGCGGCGGGGTCCAGGACGGCTTCGGGATCCCGCCCAGTGGCGGGACGCGGCCCTACCAAAAGCGACGGACCGCGCCTCATAGAGGCGCGGCTACACCGGGGGGACGGCGGGATACCTCGAAACGACACGAGGCATCACGCCCTACAACGGAAACGGCGAGAGGGACGGAGACGACGAAGCTCCGACACGTCGGCGCAGTCCAAAATAAAGAGCGGACGGACCGACGGTCAGGAGCATCCCATGGAGTTGCCGCAATTCAGGCACTTGTAGCAGGCACCACTGCGCACGGTGATCGCCCCGCACGTGTCGCAGGCGGGCGCATCCTGCATAAAGTGCTCGACGGTCCGGCTCAGGCGTTGCACCGCGGTCAACTCGTCGGGCCTACCCGTCGGCCGGGCCGGTGCTTCGGCTGTCTGTTCGAGTTCATGGACCGGTTTGTTGACGATTTTCTTTTCCTGTTCGGCGACTTCCTTGAGCGGCAACTCTTCCTGTCCGGCGTTGGGCGAATTCGCCTCGCGATAACCGGGGATGAACTGGCATCCCAGCCAACGGAACAGGTAATCAGTGATCGATTTCGCAATCGGGATGTCCGGGTTCTTCGTGAAACCGCTCGGCTCGAACCGCTGATGCACGAATTTCCTCACCAGCGTTTCCAACGGCACACCGTACTGCAGGGCAAGGCTGACCAGCGTGCCGATGGTGTCCATCAATCCACCAATCGTGGAGCCTTCCTTGGCCATGGTGATGAACAGCTCGCCGGTTGTGCCGTCATCGAACAGCCCAACGGTGATGTAACCCTCATGGCCGGCGATGTCGAATTTATGGGTGATGGCCCGACGCGTGTCGGGGAGGCGATGGCGGGCGGGCGTGCCGATCCGGGCGCGCAGTTGACCCACTTCTTCCTCGAGTTCCAGGATGCGCGATTTGAACGAATCAGTCTGCTTTGCCGCCGGGTCGCCGGACTCGGAGCCATGGTTGTTCGCCGTGTTGAGGGGCTGGGACCGCTTTGAGCCATCACGGTAAATCGCCACGGCCTTCAATCCGAGTTTCCAACCCTCGATGTAAGTCTGCGTGATGTCCTCGACCGTGGACTCCTGCGGCATGTTCACCGTCTTGGAGATCGCGCCGCTGAGGAACGGCTGGGCGGCCGCCATCATCTTGAGATGCGCCATGTACGGGATGCTCCGCCGGCCCTTGACGGGCTTGAACGCGCAGTCGAACACGGGGAGGTGCTTCTCCTGCAGGTGCGGCGCGCCTTCGATCATGTCGTTTTCATCAATGTAATTCACGATGTCAGCGATTTGCTGCTCGGCGTAGCCGAGTCGGCGCAAGGCCATGGGCACCGTGCGGTTGACGATCTTCAGCATGCCGCCACCGGCCAGCAGCTTGTATTTCACCAGGGCGATGTCGGGTTCGACCCCCGTGGTGTCGCAATCCATCATGAACGCTATGGTGCCCGTGGGCGCCAGCACCGTGACCTGTGAATTCCGATAGCCGAAGCGCCGCCCCAATTCGACCGCCTCATCGCCGCAACGCTGCGCGGCGCTGCGCAGAACCTCCGGGCAACTGGGATGAATCCGTTTCACCGCGTCGCGGTGCATCTCCACGACCTGCAGCATCGGCTCGCGGTTCCTGGCGTAGCCATCGAATGGGCCGATTCTTTCGGCGATGCGCGCCGATTGTGTATAGGCATGGAGATGCATGATCGCGGTGATGGCGCCGGCGATTCCACGGCCCACATCGCTATCGTACGGCAGCCCCATGGACATCAGCAGCGAGCCCAGGTTGGCGTAGCCCAGGCCGAGTGGACGGAACAAATGACTGTTCAACGCGATGGTTTCGGTGGGGTAACTCGCATTGTCGACGATGATTTCCTGAGCGGTAATGAAAATCTCCACCGCGGATCGGAACCGCTCCACATCGAACGAGCCGTCGGCGCGCAGAAACTTCATCAGGTTCAGCGAAGCGAGATTGCACGCGCTGTTGTCGAGGAACATGTACTCGCTGCAGGGGTTGCTGGAATTGATTGGTCCAGTGGCTTTGCACGTGTGCCAGCGCTGGATGGTGTCCTCGTATTGGACGCCAGGATCGCCGCAGGTCCAGGTCCCCTCGGCAATGCCGCGCATCAATTCCCGGGCTTTGTAGTTCGGCCCGGCCTTGGTTGGGTCGGTCACCCAATGCGTTGTCCAATCCCTGTCCTCCAGCACGGCCCGCATGAAGTCATCGGTCGCGCGCACGCTGAGATTTTCGTTCTGGAATGAAACCGACCCGTAGGCCTCGCCATTAAAGTCCCCCGCATACCCCTTTTCGATAAGCGCCCAGGCCTTGCGTTCCTCCTTCGGCTTGGCTTCGATGAACTCTTTGATGTCCGGATGCCACACTTTCAGTGTATTCATCTTGGCGGCGCGGCGGGTTTTGCCGCCGGACTTCACCACGCTGGCAACGGCATCGTAAACCTTGAGAAATGACAGCGGGCCGCTCGGTCGTCCGCCACCCGACAATCTCTCCGTGGCGCTGCGCAACGATGACAGGTCCGTGCCTGTGCCGCTGCCGTACTTGAACAGCATGGCTTCGCTGCGGGCCAGTTCCATGATCTCTTCCATGGTGTCGCCGACGGACTGGATGAAGCAGGCGGAGCATTGCGGGTATTCGTACTGGCTCGCCGCCCGATTGATCCCCTTCCCGGCCTGGTCGTAATAAAAGCTCCCCACCCCACTGCGACGGCCCACACCGTATTCGGTGTGCAAGCCGCAATTGAACCACACGGGCGAATTGAAGGAACCGCACTGATTCAGGCACAGCCACGTCAATTCGTCATAAAAAACCTCGGCATCCTTGTCGCTGGCAAAATAACCGTCGCGTTTGCCCCAATCGGCTATCGTACGCGTCACGCGGTGAATGAGCTGGCGAACGCTCTGTTCCCTTTCGGCAGTTCCGTTCTCGCCGTAGAAATACTTGGAGACGACAACCTTGGCGGCAAGGGCCGACCAGTTTTTGGGGACTTGGACATTTTCCTGCTTGAAGATGACCTGGCCGCCTTCGTCGGTAATTTCCGCCGTGCGCTGTTCCCATTCGACTTCGTCGAACGGCTTCACGTCCACGCGGCTGAACACTCGCGGGACAGCCCAGCCACCTTTCTTCGGCGGCTGAGGCGAGGTGCTCCGCGATGATTGTCCGTCGCGCCTGGCGCGCTTGTTCGAGCCTGCCGAAACTATATCCACCGCAGAATCCTTCCGGGCCGATGTATCCTTGCCCGCAGAAAGCTCCCCCACTCCTGGCTTCAAATTGATCACAGTACCCTCCTCAAAAAGCTGGTCGATTGCAACTTTTCGGTGGTCAACGTCGAGGTTGGAAACCACCGCTAATGGTGCAGGTGGGGACTATAGGACCCCATATATTGTGTTTCAAGCCAAAACTACGGCGGCACACACTTTTTTTCAGTTTCGCCGAGTTTTTCTCGCCTTGACGAACGCCCGCCGGTCCCGCTCCTGGCATTCCAGCAAGATCGGACAGCCCGTAAATGCCCATGCCGCCCGGATCTTGTCGATCAGGAACCGCTTGTAATGCGGCGTCAAAAAACTCGCTTGATTGATGAATAGACCAAACGTGGGCGGTTGTGAAGCTTTTTGATAAGCGTAATAGATTTTAAACCGTTTGCCGCCAAACGCCGGCGGCGGATAGGCATCCAGGGCACGCATGAAAAGCCTGTTGAGCTGCGGCGTGTCGATGTGGCGGGTCATCTCGCTTTCAATAGCAGCGACCCGGTCGAACAGCTGATTCAGATTCTCTCCCGTTTTCGCGGAAGCAAACAGCACCGGCGCCCAATCGAGGAAAAACAACTCCTTCCGCAACGCTTCGAGATACTGCTCGCGAAAACTTCTTTTCCGTTTTATACCCCGGCTGCGTTCCACTTGCTCTCTCCGCTCTTCTTCCGACGCGAGGTCCCACTTGTTCACCAGCACGATACAACCGCGGGCGGCGTCAGCGATTTGCCCGGCGATGTTCTTGTCCTGCTTCGTCACGCCGGCAAGGGCGTCCAACACGAGGATTGCGATATCGCATTCGCGAATGCTGCGTTCGGCGCGCATCGATCCGAATTGATCCACGGAGGTCTTGATCTTGCCCCGATAACGCAATCCGGCCGTGTCGACGAGCCGGTAGGTCTGATCATTGACCACGAAGGGCACGTCGATGGAATCACGCGTGGTGCCGGGGATATGGCTGACGATCGTGCGCTCATCCTTGAGTATGGCGTTGATCAGGGAGGACTTGCCGACATTGGGCCGACCCACAATGGCGATGCGCGTAAGCCGCTCCGTCTCCTCATAGGCGGCTGCGGAAAACCCTGCGGTGGCTGCGTCCAACAGCTCCGTCACGCCGGTGCCGTGCACCGCGGCAATGGAAAACGTTTGGTCGAACCCCATTTCGGCGAACTCGGCCTCGTTGCGCGCCCGGCGGTCGTTGTCGACTTTGTTGACCGCGAGAAGGATCGGCTTGTTGCTGCCGCGCAGCTTGCGGGCGATTTCCAAATCGAGCGGCACGACCCCTTCGGTCACATCGACAACCAGGATGATGGCTGACGCCATCTCGATGGCGATCTCCGCCTGGTGGCGCGTGGCGGCGGCCAGCGCATCGCCGGACTTTTCCTCGTCCATAAACGCGATGCCGCCTGTATCGATGACCTCAAACGACTTATCGTCCCAGCGCGCCATGGCGCTGACCCGATCGCGGGTCACGCCGGGCTCTTCATGGACAATGGCCACACGCCGCCCAACGATCCGGTTGAACAGCGTGCTTTTCCCGACGTTGGGCCGGCCCACGATGGCCAGGATATCTTGTGTCGGCTTCATTGAAATGACAAGGGGCGGCTTGTTGGCCGCCCCTGCACCATACCGAACTCGGAAGGAATTCGCTAGAGGTTATATCCGCTTTCGCCGTGTTGCGTCCAATCGAGGCCCTGTTCCTCTTCCTCGCTGGTCACGCGCAGGCCCATGATTGCGTCGACGATTTTCAGCAGGATCCAACTCACGATGATGGCATAGACCACCGTCGCGGCAACTCCCACCGCCTGGACGAGCAATTGCTTCGAATTGCCGCGGTACAACCCCTGGGCACCGGCGGGATTGACGATGGTCGTGGCAAACACACCCGTCAGCAGCGCCCCGAGCATTCCGCCGATCCCGTGGATCCCGAAGGTATCGAGCGTGTCATCAAACCCGAGTTTATTCTTCACCGTGACGCCGAAATAGCAGGCCACCCCGCCAAGCAATCCGATGATGAGCGCGCCGCGAACGGTTACAAACCCGGCCGCAGGCGTGATGGCCACCAAGCCGGCGACACATCCCGAAGCGATCCCGAGCACGCTGGGTTTCCCGCGGAATTTCCATTCCACGAACATCCATGACAGCGCCGCCGCTGCGGACGCCACATGCGTGTTGACGAACGCCTGCACGGCCACCCCGTTCGCCCCCAGCGCGCTGCCGGCATTAAACCCAAACCAGCCAAACCACAACAGGCCGGCCCCCAGCACCGTCAGCGTCATGTTGTGGGGTTCCATTTTGCGCTCCCCACGTCGCGCGCCGAGCACCACGGCGGCCACCAACGCCGTCATCCCCGAGCTGATATGGACCACGGTGCCACCGGCGAAGTCCAGGGCGCCAAGCTTGTGAAGCCAGCCGCCGGCATTCCACACCCAGTGGCAGATCGGATCGTACACGAACGTTGCCCACAGCAGGGAGAACAGCAACATCGACGAGAACTTCATGCGCTCGGCCACAGCCCCGAAAATCAGCGCGGGGGTGATGATGGCAAACATCATCTGGAAAATCATGAACGCCTGGTGCGGGATGGTCGCGGCGTAATCGGGATTGGGCGCACTGCCAACGCCGTACAAACCGAACCAACTCAGGTTGCCGATCACGGAACCGACATCCGGACCAAAGGCCAGGCTGTAGCCCCACAACATCCATTGCACGGTCACCACGGCCAACAAGGCAAAGCTCTGCATGATCGTGCCGAGCACGTGTTTGCGACGAACCATGCCGCAGTAAAAAAACGCCAAGCCAGGCGTCATCAACATCACCAACGCCGCCGAAGCCAATACCCACGCCGTATCGCCGCTATCCACCTTCAATCCAGGCTGTGCCAATGGCGCAGCCTGCCCAAAGGCAGACGCTGCGGCCAGCACCGACAATCCAAACCACATCCAAAACAGGGAACGTCTCACATTGAGCTCCTTACCATCGCATCCGGGGTGTCGCGCGGATTGTACTGACACCGAGTTCGAACACAAGTGGATTGATTCGCTTGACTATTCCACGGGTGCATCTCGTTACTGCCACCGTCTTCCACGCGCCGTGGGGGCGCGACCGCACAACAGCGGCCGCCGTTAAAAGCGTTAAAACCGGAAAAATGTTGAAACATTACTCTGGGCGCATCTTGACGCTGTTAGCGTTTTCTACGCACCGTGGGGGCGCGTTTTCAGCGGTCCGCAGCTACAGCTGGCCGCGGCGGAGTCCCGGACGGCTTCGAGATCCCGCCCAGTGGCGGGACGCGGCCCTACCAACCCCGATTTGGGAATCGGGGGTAGTGTCTGGAAGGTTCAGCAAAAGGATGGGTCATGGTAATTCTCCCTGCAACCTGAACAACACAAACAAGGAGAACCGATCCATGACCCAGAGAAAGCATATCATCA
>Ga0187859_10001610_pt1 | contig 14341 bp, 9 predicted proteins | sample June2016WEW_10_1_2_FD_133019 | JGI IMG/M metagenome (GOLD analysis project Ga0187859, IMG submission 133019) | Peatland microbial communities from SPRUCE experiment site at the Marcell Experimental Forest, Minnesota, USA - June2016WEW_10_10 | ecosystem: Environmental > Terrestrial > Soil >...
AACGCCGATCAGGCTCGCTACATCGGAACGGATAATCCGGCGTTTCTCGCGGTGGCGACGCAACCGGAAGGGGTCTGGACGGGCCTGTCGCGCGATGGGATTGCGATCGCCGGCGTCTACGTTCGCTCGCCGTTGTCCGGGTGGATCGTTTCCGTGGCAGTGCCGGAGGCAATCCTACGAGAACCGGCGAAATTGGCGATGCTTTCGCTGGTCGGCCTTGTCGTCGCTTCACTGGCTGTGTCCACCTTGCTCGGATGGTGGTTGTCGCGGCGGGTTGCCGCGCCAATTCGGGATCTCGCGTTGCGCGCGCGGGAGCTCGGTGAAGGACGCATGCAGGCCGCCGCACACTCCGGCGTCAGCGAAGTCAACGAAGTGATGGAGGCGTTGCAGGCGGCGTCGGACGAACTCGATCGACGGGCGGCGGCAGCGAACCAGGCGAGCGAAGCCGTGCGTGCGAACGAGGAACGGTTGCAGCTGGTGCAGGACACCGCCGGCATCGGGACGATCGACTGGGATATCGAAGCCGATCGCGCGGTCTGTTCGCCGCGATTTTATGAGCTTTTCTCGCGCCCTGTCGGTAGCCGCATGGACTTTGCTGGATTCATCGCGCGCGTTCATCCCCTGGAACGGACACGCATCCAAGGGTTTTATGAGCATTTACGCGAACAAGGCGGACCGTTCGAGGACGAATTCCGCATACTGCGCCGGGATGGCGAGGAACGCTGGATTTATCTGAAAGGGCGGCTCGATCTGCAGGACGGCAGGCCAGCTCGCCTGCTAGGCGCGTGCATTGACATTACCGAGCGCAAGCAATCCGAACAACATCTTCGCTTCCTTTTGCGCGAACTCTCGCATCGTTCGAAAAACCTGTTGGCGGTGATCCAGGCGATGGCGGGCCAAACGGCTAAATCGGCTGAAACCGTCGATGTTTTCCGGCGGCGCTTTGGTGATCGGCTGATGGGCCTTGCCGCCTCGCACGACCTGCTGGTCAATCAGAACTGGTTGGGCGTGTCGGTGGAGCATTTAGTGCGCGGACAGTTGGCACCCTTCCTGGATCCGCAGGATCCACGGTTGCAACTTCACGGGCCGGATGTCGATTTAAAAGCCGAAGCGGCCGAAGCCCTGGGCCTTGCCCTGCATGAACTCGGGACCAATTCGCTGAAGTACGGTGCGTTGAAGGATCCGGCAGGAACGGTCGAGATCAGTTGGATTGTGTGTGGGTCGGAGGCGTCCATTGAGACCGGTGGTCACGTAGCCGCGTCCGACGGCAGGCGATTTCACATGGAATGGGTCGAACATACGGTCGATGCGATATCGCCTCCGACCCACAAGGGCTTTGGCCGGATGGTGATTGAACATACCGTTCAGGCAACGCTGCGTGGCGCCGTCACGCTGGAATTTCCGCCGGAAGGCCTGCGCTGGCGCATTGATGCGCCGGCCGCTTGCCTGGCGCCACAGGGCAGCGGCGTCGCGGCGTGACCAGGCGCCAACTTCACTGACACCGTCCGGTCCAGACCATGCGGCAACCATCGAGGCGCGCGAAAGCTGTTGCACTGGCCTGCGCCAGCCATTAGCCTCAGGCGATAGTATTATTTTTGAATAAGGATTGTTCTGCGCTTGCGGTCGCACCGATTGACAGGCAATAAGGATTGATGCGCCCGGTGCCGGGGGGATTACTCTGGCCCGCGTATTGCGCTTATGATGGTGGGTTAATCCGCCGCGACAGGACATGCTTCACCGGAGCGATGCGGAGGTGGGGTTGGTCCTAACTCGCGGTCATACCGCATGCCGGGAAAGGGCAGCGGTCAGGAGGGACGGATGGCGGACGGCACGAGCCGACCGGTTGGCGTGATCGCCTCGGCACCGCCCGAGATGCGACGGTCCGGGTCGTTGAAATTACTCGCACGCCGCCAGTCGAGCGTGGCGTTTATGCTTTGCCTGCCGCTGATTTTGCTGATTTGCGGCTTCGTCATTTACCCCGCTTTCTATGCGCTGTTCCTCAGCATGCTCAACAAAAAGATGACCACGTTTGTCGGTCTGGGCAATTTCGCGTTCCTGCTGAAGCGGCACACTTTCCAATTGGTCATTTTCCAGAGTTGCCTGTTCGCGGTAACTGCCGTGGTGATGAAGGCGCTGCTCGGGTTCATCATCGCCCATTTGATGCACAATATTCCCGGCAAACATCAGCGCATCTGGCGCGGTCTGCTGCTGGTGCCGTGGGTGATCCCGCTGGCGCTGTCGACCCTGACCTGGTGGTGGATGTTCGACCCGTCATATTCCGCGTTCAACTGGATCCTCAACCAGTTTGGGTTCGCCAACGTGCCATGGCTTGGCGTTGGCTGGATTGCCCGCGTCTGCACCATCACGGTCAATGTCTGGTTCGGCACACCGTTCTTTATGATCATGTATCTTGCCGCGCTGAAATCGGTGCCCGAGGCGCTTTATGAGGCCGCCTCGATCGATGGCGCGGGAGCGCGGCAGAAGCTGTTCTTCGTCACCTTGCCAATGATGCGCAACATCATTGCGATCACTGTGTTGTTCAGCTTGATCGTGACCTTTGCCGACTTCGACATCGTTCGCATTCTGACCGCCGGCGGGCCGGAAGACATGACCCATGTCTTCGCGACCTATGCGTTCCAGGTCGGCATCCAGTCGGGCGACATTCCTCTGGGCGCGTCGGTCAGTCTGTTCATGTTCCCGATCCTCGCGTTCGCGGCGCTCTTTGTCCTGCGTGGCGTGACCCAGCGCACCAAGGATATCGCGGCATGAGCGCACACCTTGGAAAGCCGCTGCGATCGGCGGTTTCAGGCCTTGCTCGGGCGCAGGTGGCGGCGCGCACCATTGGCGAAGCTGCGGCGAGGACCAAGGCCGGCCGCAACAGCCTGCATCGCCAGAGACAATGGGCATTGTGGGGCAGCTACGCGGCGCTGGCCGTGTTCGTCGTGTTTTTCCTGATGCCGCCGTTTTACACGCTGATGACCAGTCTGAAATCATCGGCGGAAATCTCGTCGGAGACCGGCAGTCCGTGGGTCGTACATCACCCGACACTGGAGAATTTCTGGTATCTGATCACTTATCCGAACTTCCAGACCTACTACCTCAATTCTGTGGTCATTACCGTATTGACTGTCGCGGTCTCGATGATCATTTCGGTCCTGGCGGCATTCAGCTTGGCACGCATGGGCTTTTGGGGCAGCAACGCGCTGTCGACGGGCGTGTTCCTGACCTATCTCATTCCACCGTCGCTGCTGTTCATTCCACTGTTCCAGATCGTCGGTTGGCTCGGCATGATCAACAGCGTTTGGTGTCTGGTGCTGCTGTATCCGACGCAGGCGGTGCCGTTCTGCACCTGGATCATGATCGGCTACTTCAGTTCCATTCCAAAAGAACTGGACGAAGCAGCACTGATCGACGGCGCGAGCTATATGCAGATCCTGCTGAAGATCTTCATCCCGGTCGCCATGCCCGGCATTATCGCCGCGACCATCTTCGCGTTCACCGTCGCCTGGGGCGCGTTCCTGTATCCGCTGGCCTACCTATATACATCGAACCAGATGGTGCTGACGGTCGGTATCATTTCCGACCTGATCCGCGGCGACGTGTTCCAGTGGGGCAAGATCATGGCCGCCTGCCTGCTGGCCTCGCTGCCGCCGATCATTATCTATGCGTTCCTGATGGACTACTATGTCGCCGGTTTGACCGCCGGAGTTACTAAAGGCTGACCCCGCAACCCTGCCTCTGGGCATCCCGCCCACGGGTTTTTTCGAGGAAATGAACCAAAATGGCTGAAGTCTCGTGCCGCAGGATCGTCAAGGAATATGACGGCGGCGTACAAGCGGTGAAAGGCATCGACCTCGACATCGCCGACGAGGAGTTTGTCGTGCTGGTCGGACCCTCGGGCTGCGGCAAGTCGACAACCTTGCGTATGATCGCGGGCCTGGAGGAGATCACCGGCGGTGAAATCCTTATCGCCGGAGAGGTCGTCAACGACGTCCCGCCCCGCGATCGCGACATCGCCATGGTGTTCCAAAACTATGCGCTCTATCCACATATGAGCGTATTCGACAACATGGCGTTCGGCCTGAAGCTGCGGAAATTCCCCAAGGACGAAATCCAGCGCCGGGTCGCTGAGGCAGCGCGCATCCTCGACATCGGCACGTTGCTCGATCGCAAGCCGCGCGCTTTGTCCGGTGGTCAGCGCCAGCGTGTCGCCATGGGCCGCGCCATCGTGCGCAACCCCAAGGTATTCCTGTTCGATGAGCCGCTGTCCAACCTGGACGCCAAACTGAGCGTGCAAATGCGTACCGAGATCAAGAAGGTGCATCAGACGGTGAAAACCACCACCGTTTACGTGACGCATGACCAGGTGGAGGCAATGACGCTCGCCGACCGTGTGGTCGTGATGAATGCCGGGGTGATTGAGCAGGTAGGCACGCCACAGGAACTCTACCACAATCCGGCGACTCGCTTCGTTGCCGGCTTCATCGGGTCGCCGGCGATGAACTTCATGCCGTGCCAGATTGTGGAAGGCAGCGGCGGCGGCATTGCGGTGCATGTGAACGAACAAATCTTGTTGCCAGTTCCACCCGCCCGCGTGGAGCGTTACCGGCCGTTCAAAGGCAAACCGATGGTGTTCGGTATGCGGCCGGAGCATCTGTTCGAATATCATGAGCAAGGCCGGCCGGGCTGGGAGAGGGTCGATCTGAAGGTGGACGTGGTCGAACCCATGGGTATGGAAACCATGGTGCACTTCTTCCTTGGCGGTGACCCGATCTGTGCCCGCGTGGCGCCGGAAACCGAGGCACATCCAGAGCAAATCCTGGCGTTGACGGCCGATATGAACAACATGCACCTGATGGACGCTGATACCGGTCGGGTGGTGTGAGCCAAGGGGGCCGCTGGGGTTAGGAGAAGCGCCGGGGCGTTGCCCGGACCCCACCAAGAGGCGCTGCCTTTTGGATCTCCGCCAAGGGCCTCGCCCTTGGAACCATTAATTTGGGTCTGTGTGGGAGGAGGGTCGGTCGTGACCTTGCATGGTCCGTGTTGGCCCTCTTCACACACAGACTCAATGGATAGATTTCAAACGGCCTTGCCCGTTGACGGAGGTCAAGGATCGAGCCGCGAAGCGGATCGATGAGCCTCCTTGCGGGTTTCAGGGCAGAGCCCTGACGCCTTCACAAATCTCAGCGATTGCCCCCCGGCACTGCCCCGCGTATGACCGCGCCGATCGGGCCAGCAGGGACGCGAGCATGGGCTTCAATTGCGGTATTGTTGGGTTGCCGAATGTCGGCAAGTCGACTCTGTTCAATGCACTGACGGCCACCGCCGCGGCGCAGGCAGCAAACTATCCGTTCTGCACCATCGAGCCGAATGTTGGACGCGTTCCCGTGCCCGACAAGCGGTTGGATGTGCTCGCATCAATCGGTAAGTCCGCCAAAATCGTGCCCACCTCGCTGGAGTTTGTCGATATCGCCGGCCTCGTGCGCGGTGCGTCCAAGGGCGAGGGGCTGGGCAATCAGTTCCTCGCCAATATTCGCGAGGTCGATGCCATCATTCATGTGCTGCGTTGCTTCGAGGACAGCGACATCACCCATGTCGAGGGCTCGATCGACCCGGTGCGTGACGCCGAGGTGGTCGAAACGGAACTGATGCTCGCCGATTTGGAGAGTTTGGAGAAGCGCCTGCTGGCGGCACAAAAGAAGGCGCGCGGTGGCGACAAGGAAAGTGTTGCCGCCGTCGCCCTGATGGAGCCGTTGGTCGCTGCATTGCAGGACGGCCGGTCGGCCCGCACGGCGATCCCGAGGGGCCAGGAGGAGGCGGTGCGTAGGCTCCAACTGCTGACGTCGAAACCCGTGCTGTACGTCTGCAATGTCGAAGAATCCGCTGCGGCGTCCGGCAACTCGTTTGCCGCCGCCGTCGCGACACGTGCAAATCAGGAAGGCGCCCGCTGTGTGATCGTTTCGGCAGCGATCGAGGCCGAGGTTGCCCAACTTACGGTTGCTGAACAGGCGGAGTTCCTGGAAGGTCTGGGCCTGCACGATTCTGGTCTCGATAGGGTGATCCGCGCCGGATACGATTTGTTGGAGTTGGTGACCTATTTCACCTGCGGTCCGAAAGAGTCGCGGGCCTGGACCATCACCAAGGGCACCAAAGCACCGCAGGCAGCCGCCGTCATCCACAAAGACTTTGAGCGCGGCTTCATCGCCTGTGAAACGATCGCCTATGATGACTATGTCGCCGGCAACGGTGAGGCCGGTGCGCGCGAGGCTGGCAGGTTGCGTATCGAAGGCAAGGAATATGTCGTCAAGGATGGCGACGTTTTGCTGTTCCGCTTCAACGTGTGACCGGTTTGCCGAGCGGTCACGGAACGGGCATGCTGCGCGGCAACCCGCCCATCCACGGAGCCCGCCATGACCTATGAAACAATCGGGGTCACTCCCGTAACCCCGACCATCGGAGCCGAGATTTCCCGCATCGATCTCTCTCGACCATTGGGCAATCAGCAGTTCCAGGAAGTGCACGACGCGCTGATGGTGCATCAGGTGCTGTTCTTCCGGGACCAGAAGCTGACGTTGGATCAACACAAGGCGTTTGGCAGGTTGTTTGGCGAACTGGCGATCCATCCCAATACCAGGGGACCGGAGGGTCATCCGGAAATCCTGCCGGTGCATGCCGACGCCAATTCCAAACGAATTGCCGGAGAGCGTTGGCATTCCGACGTGTCCTGCGATCCTGAGCCGCCAATGGGATCGATCCTGAACCTCAAGACCATTCCGCCGACCGGCGGCGATACGCTGTTTTGCAGTATGTACGCTGCCTACGACGCACTATCGACGCCAATGCAGAAGTTCCTCTCCGGCCTCACTGCGATCCATGATGGGGCGCCCAATTACTTGCGGACCAACAAGCTGATAGGAGACACGGCGGAGAAGACGTTTCCACGAGCCGAGCATCCGGTTATCCGCACGCATCCGGTGACCGGTAAGCAAGCAATATTCGTAAATCCGGTGTTCACCGTTGCCATCAAGGACGTTCCCGAGGCCGAGAGCAAGGCGATCCTGGAATTCCTGTATGAACATTGCGCTCGCCCGCACTGGCAAGTGCGCTTTCGCTGGCAGCCCGATAGTGTCGCGTTCTGGGACAATCGGTGCGTGCAGCACATCGCCATGTGGGACTACTTCCCGCAGGTCCGCTCCGGGTTCCGCGTGACGGTGAAAGGCGACAAACCGTTCCATTGCCAGAACTGACCCGTGACGACCCAGAGCAGCCTCACGGCCGCATTGGAATCCCTGCGACTGGGCTTTACCGAGCGCGACGAGGCGGGATTGCGGGGGATCATCGCCGAGCAGTCGGACAACGTCGACACCTCGATCGCGCATCTGGCCGGCGCGCTTGGCAAGCCGGTGTGGATTTTGAACCGATACGACCAATGCTGGCGCTGGTTGTCTGGGCGGACGGACAGTCCATGGTACCCGACGGTCCGGTTGTTCCAACAAAAATCCCCAGGCGACTGGGCCGGAGTCATCCAAGAGGTCGCAGCCGCTTTACATGCGGGAAAATAAGGGAAACAGCAGCATGCCGGTCAACATCCCACGCCTGGTCTATTTTGAAAGCTTCATGAACTCGATCGCGGTTTCGATGTTAAGCGGTCGTGACGATCTCGATTTGGTGCGCCTGGAATACGCCGCCTCCGCTGATGAAAACCTGACTGAAATGCGTCGCGCCCATGGCTACCAAATTCAACCGCGTACCGAACTGCGAGAACCCTGGTTCGGCGATGCCGCGTTGCTGGCAGACTGTCCCAACATGCTCGCACTCAGCTCCACCGGTGCCGGCTATGACATGATCGACGTCGAGGATTGCACCAAAGCCGGCGTGATCGTTTTGAACCAGTCCGGCACCAACAAGGAGGGCGTCGCCGAGCATGCGCTCGGATTGATCTTGTCGCTATCGAAGAAGATCGCGGTGTCGGAGCGGGCGATGCGTACCGTTCGCAACCTCGACCGGCGGATTTACGAGGGCAACGACATTCGTGGCAAGACGCTTGGCATTATCGGCATTGGCAACATCGGAACCCGGGTCGCCGAACTGTGCCGCGGTTTGTTTCAGATGACGGTTCTGGCCTATGACCCCTATTTGACCGCGGATCAAATCGGCGCTCGCGGTGCCACCAAGGTCGAACTGCCGGATCTGTTGCGGCGGTCTGACTATGTTACGGTCCACTGTCCGCGCAGCAAGGAAACGTTTGGAATGTTTGGCGCCGCGCAATTCGCGCTGATGAAGCCAACCGCATATTTCATCAATACCGCGCGCGGTGGGATCCATGATGAACCGGCCTTGGCAGATGCAGTAAAATCCGGGCAAATCGCCGGTGCCGGACTGGACGTGTTTCTGCAGGAGCCGCCGGATCTCGATCATCCTCTGTTGCACATCGACAATGTGATTGTCACCCCGCACAACGCCGGTATGACCACTGAATCGATGTTGGAAATGGTCACCGCCACCGCGCAGCAATGGATCGACGTATTTCACGGCAAAGTGCCGCCGCGCATGGTCAACCCTGAGGCCTGGCCGCTCTATTCGGAACGATTCACGGCATTGCTTGGTTTCCGGCCGGCGCCGTTGCCGTGATCAACCCGTGACTCTGCAATCTACTGTCCTCACGCAGCGATTGATTGTTCTGCCTCCCGCGCCAGGCGCTCTACTGCGGGATAATCGACCTTGCCTGTTGACAGCACCGGCATCGACGCCACTGGCAACAGCGCACGCGGGACCATGATCTCCGGGACACCCCGCCCTCGCGCATGGACCAACAATGCGTTCATATCCGCTCCTGGGCGGGTCGTGGCCAGGATCAGCCGTTCGCCTTTCCTGGGATCAGGAACAAACACGACCGCGTGCTGATCGTCTGGCCACAGCGAGAACACCAAACTCTCGGCCGCCGCCAGCGATACCATTTCCCCACCGATCTTGGCAAAGCGTTTGGCCCGCCCCTGGATCGAAACGAACCTGGTATCGGCAATCGAAACGATATCACCGGTATCGTACCAGTTATCCAGAAGAGGCTGCAGTACTCCCGGTTCGTTACTATAGTAATAACCGAGCATGACGTTGGGCCCACGGACATGCAGCCGGCCGCCGGCTTCGATGCCGGGAACCGGCTCCAGCCGGTATTCGATGCCAGGTAGCAAGCGCCCGACCGTACTGGCGCGGCAATGCATTGCGGTGTTAAGGGCGATTACCGGCGCGGTCTCGGTGGCGCCGTAGCCTTCCAGAATGCGCACGCCGAAACGCTCGGCGAACAGCCGTTTGGTTTCCTCGCGCACCTTTTCGGCGCCCGCGAAGATATAGCGCATGGCATAGAAGTCATAAGGATGCGCGTAACGCGCCCAACCATTGAGAAATGTATCGGTACCGAAGCAAATTGTTGCGTCCGTGTCATAAATCAAACCGGGAATGATCCGGTAATGCAGCGGACTGGGATAATGGAACGTCCGCACACCGGAGACCAACGGCAGGATCGTGCCGCCGGTCAGACCGAACGAATGGAACATCGGCATTGCGTTGAACACGATGTCGCCGCCGTGAAAGTCGATCACTGACGACAGCTGTGCACAATTGGCCAGAATGTTGCGATGACTAAGCGCCACGCCCTTGGGGTTGCCTTCTGAGCCGCTGGTGAACATTACCACCGCCGGACTGCCGGGGTCAGCGTGTGCGCCGGGCAGCCGCCCGGGCAGCCAGGCATCGATCTTTGCCCTGATCTTCTCGCGAAATCCGAGGTGGGCGCGAATGTCCTCCAGCCAGACAAACCGCAGGTCTGCTGCCATCTGTTCGACAAGTCGAGACAATTTGGCGCGCTGAATGAAATCGCGGCTGGAAACCACGGTATCAATCGTCGCCGTGCGGCAGGTCGCCAGCACGTTCGTGGCGCCTGCCGAAGGGTTCAGCAGGCAAGGCACGCGGCCGAACGCCTGAAGTCCGGCAAACGTAACGACTGACCCGACCGCGTTCGGCAACAGCACGCCGATCCGGCCGCCCTCCGGCACCTCCCGCGCCAGAGCACGACCGATTGCCACCGCACCCAAAATCAGCCGTTGATAGGTGATCGGCGTGCGAGCGATGTCCTCGGCGATCAAGGTCGATTTGCCATGCGTGTGTGCCGCGTCGAGGATCGCACCAAACAATGTGCGGTCGATGTTCTGCGACCGGAACACTGCGTCCACCATCACATCCTGCAGCGCGCGCCCGATCGCCATCCGCCGTTCGCGTGGCGTCAGGGTCTCAGCATTTGCCGGCGTCAGATCGACGGAGGGCCAGATATTCACTGTCAGCGGAGGAAACCAGCGCCGATGAATTCGGCTTGCTACTTTGGCCAGATGGGAAAACCGAGGCCCGTCAATGGAAATCGGCAGGATGCGAGCGTGCGCTTTATCGGCGACCAGGCCAGCGCCCTCGTAGACTTTCATCAGTGCGCCGGTTCGCGTCAGGCGACCTTCCGGAAAGATCATCAGCTTGCGGTCATGGTCGCGAACCGCTTCGATCATTCGCTTGAGGGTATAGGGTGAGTGCGCATCGACCGGGAACGTATCGACCGCGTTGAGAAACGGTTTCGCCCACCACTTTTTGAACTGCCCCGTGTCAACAGCGAACGTGGGATTGTCCGGCAGGAACGCCGCGATCAGACAGGCGTCGAAGTACGACTGATGGTTCGACACGATCACTACGCGCGATCCGGCGGCGCGGTAGTTCTCCAGACCGCGGACTGTCACGCCATGGAATGTGTGAAAGAACCAGCGGAACAGCGTACGATAGACCTCGTGCGGTAGGATACGGACGATCCAGAACGCGACCAGAAGATTTGCCGCCGCGGTGGCGACAAGCACATGTGGGCCGCTGAAGCCGAACCAGGCCATTGCCGCCGCAGCACCGGCACCAAACACCATGAACGCCGCATTCATGACGTTGTTTGCCGCGACCATGCGCGATCGCTCGTCGGATTTCGCCATGTCCTGGATAATTGCGTAAAGCGGTACGGAAAATATCCCACCGCACGCCGCCAGCAGGAACAGGTCGAGCCCGATGCGCCAGCCCTGGAACGACAAGGCCACCGCAGCCGCGTCCGCCAGCCCATCGGAGGCTTCAGTGGCACGGGCAAAGTCCCAGCAAAACAGCGAAATCCCCAACGCCGCGAACGGTACGAACCGCGGCGAGACTTCGCCATGCAAGAGTTTCGCACAGAAGATGGAACCCGTGCCGACGCCGATCGCAAACACTGACAGCAGCAGTGTCATGACGGAGCCGTCGCCGTGCAGCGTATCACGTGCGATCACCGGGAACTCGGTCAGTAGCGTTGCGCCTACGGTCCAGAACCAGGACAGGCCGAGGATGCACAGCCAGATCCCGTGCTGGCTGTAAGCAAGCCGCAGCAGGTCACGAGTTTCCGCCAGCACATTCCAACGCACGCGCAACGAAGGGTCTGCCGCGGCGGCCTGCGGTATACGCATGGCTCCCAGAAGTCCCAGTAACGCCAGGACGACGCCTACCACGCCGACCAATGCGATGCCGCCGTCAAGCAGGATCAGACCACCGCCGGCGACGGTGCCGATAACGATGCACAGGAAGGTCGTCGCCTCGATCATGCCGTTGCCCGCGATCAACTCGTCTTCGGCGAGCAATTCCGGCAGCACGCCGTATTTCACCGGTCCGAACAGCGTGGCCTGCAAGCCCAGTCCGAAAAGGACGGCAAGCAGAGCGGGAATATTACCGGACAGAAACGCAAGGCCAGCCAGGACCATCAGTCCGACTTCCATCAACTTATACAAACGGATCAGCCGCGGCTTGGCGAACCGATCGGCGAGCTTTCCCGCCGTTGCCGACAACAACGCGTAGGGCGCGATGAAGAGTGCCCCCGCCAGCGCGGACAGGCCGGAACCGCCGATGTGCAGTTGAAAAAGCGCCAGCACGACCATGGCGTTCTTCACCAGATTGTCATTCAGCGCGCCGCAGGACTGCGCCAGTACTAAAGGACCCAGGCGTCGTGTCTTCAGCAAACCAATGGGAGACATCTTGCCCTCCTGTATTTACGGCAATGTCAGCACGCGCCAGCACATGGCGACGATGGTATCTGCTCGTTCCAGCAATCCTCCGGTCAGGCGACCGTACAAAAGCCCGGTGGCGGGCTGGACGATGAGCCCGATGATGGCCAAAGCCATCAGCTCGACTTCGCGGCGCGGGATTTCACCTGAATCCATTGCTTCCGCTACGGTATGGCAGATCACTTCGACGGGGTTGCGTTCGGTTGGCTCCACATGGTGCAAGAACCCGTGCTGGGTGAGCACCAGAAAGCGGAAGCGAACCGTGTCCTGGTCGTGCAGTCGGCAGATTTCCCGGATCAGGCATTCAAGCCGCGTCCGGAACGGACCAGGCGACGTTGCAATGTTCGCCATGATCTCACCGTACTCGCCATAGCCGTCATGAAACAGCTCAGCCACCAGAGCCTCGCGGGAGGCAAAGTGGGCATACAGGTTGGACGGTTTCATTTCGCATGCGGCGGCAATATCGCGCACCGACACCGCGTCGACCCCACGCTCCACGAACAGCCGCGTCGCCTGGTCCTTGATCAGTTCGCGTTTGCCGCCGGGGTCGCGCATTCGTTTCCTATATGATGAACGACTGTTCGTTCAGAGCTTTGCCAGCCTCCCAACCCGGTGTCAAGCAATTTATAACGCCTGCGCTTAACGATCGTTCAGCGCTGCATGACGTAACGCCGCCAGCCGAGCCGCCGCAACCGGCGTATCGAACCGCCGCGCCCGTTCCTGGCCGGCCGCAGACAGCGCCTCCCGCCGCGCCTGATCCGCCGCCAGAGCGATGATCGCTGCGGCGATCTCCGCCGGCGCATCCGGATTGGCGTAGACCGCAGCATCGCCGGCGACCTCCGGAAGGCCGCCTCTGGGCGACACGATCAACGGCGCCCCACAGGCCAGTGCCTCCAGTGCGGTCAGGCCGAACGGCTCATTCCAGCGGCTGGGGACGATGACAATGGCAGCGCGAGTCATCGCCTCCAGCACCAGCGGGTGGTCGCGGTAGCCGGTCATTCCCACCCCGGCCTCCATCGCCTGGGCCTTGATATGGCGGACATAATCCGTTTCCCGGCTGGTGGCACTCATGCCGTCGGCGCCGATGATCTCGGCTCGCCAGCCGGGCAGGGAAGGCAGTGCCAACGCGCAGGCACGGATGAAACTGTCCGGGGCCTTGTCAGCCACCACGCGGCCGGCGAACAGGATCAGCTTCTCACGCTCAGCCGGCGGCGGTACAGCGACGAGATCGATACAGTTGTGCAATACCTCGACCCGACCGGCGGCAGGATCGATCCCCTCCATGAACCGGCGCCGCACGTAGTCGGACGCTGCCATCACCGGCCGCAGCCGCCGCAATAACCGGCGCCGTGCCGCCGGGGAGCGGGCGGCGCGCATCGCCATCGGGTCGTTGTTCAGCAGCAGCCCGACCGGGATCCGCGGGAACAGCAACGCCAGTGCGAGCGCGATCTCCGGCCGGTTGTGCACCTCGATCAACGCCGGGTGCAGGCGGCGCAGGGTTCCTATCATCGCCGCGACGAAGCGCAGATTAATATTGCCTGGACACCAGGAGGCGGGTTTGATCGATTGGAACGGCACCTCGGGGAATGGCGGCCCGGACTGCTCGCCGCCAATAACCAATGTGCGAAACCCGGGTGTGGTGGCGTAACGCCGCGCCAGCAATCCCAGAGCGCCGGCCCGACCAGCGCCGAACCCTTCGCGCGGCGGCAAGATCACTGCGGCGAGGGGGGCGTTCCCGGCGAGTGGATCCTCCCCGGCATGGGACATGTCATCCGCCAGCCCAGAGTCTACGACCAACGGACGATCCGCCGTCACCGGTTGTCCGCTGGTTTGGCGGGAGCATCGGAGTGAGTACCATCAATGGGGCCGCTGCTCTCTTTGGCTGTGCCCGATGCAGGACCCTCGTGAGCAGTCGGTCCGCTGCCAGCAGCGGTGCGGCCGAGCGTGCCGGCGGTCTCATTAGGTGCAGCGGCTCCAGGCGACGTCACTCCACCGCCGGACGTACCCGAGGCCCCTGGGCCGGGACCCTTAGCCGGCTGATCAGGGGCGCTGGCCTCGTGTGGCACGGCCCCCTCGCCGGAAGCGGTCCTGTCGCCATCGATGAACCGCTCGACTACCGCGTTGATCCCGCCAGACGCTTCCTGCGCCACAGCGCCGGCGACATCGCCCCAGTAAGTATCAAGCGATCCGGCCGGCACACTGTTCAGTTGCGAGACCTTGCCGACCACCTTTCCGTTGGGCCA
>Ga0187859_10001622_pt1 | contig 14286 bp, 8 predicted proteins | sample June2016WEW_10_1_2_FD_133019 | JGI IMG/M metagenome (GOLD analysis project Ga0187859, IMG submission 133019) | Peatland microbial communities from SPRUCE experiment site at the Marcell Experimental Forest, Minnesota, USA - June2016WEW_10_10 | ecosystem: Environmental > Terrestrial > Soil >...
CGCAACCGGCAACAGCTTCTGCAACGCCTTCTCGTCGTGAATCCGGTCATCCATCATTTCGAATGCCCCCGCGACCGCGGCGCCCAGAGCTAATCCGATCCCGAGTCCAATTCCGCAGAACTTCAGGCGATTGGGGAAATCGGGTTTAGTCGGTAGGCTCGGAGCATCTACAACTTGGAAGCGTTCTCCTTGTTGAAGCAACTCCATTTTCGTGGCCATGGAAGACTCATTCTTCTTCTTCAAGAGGTCGTCATAATTCGCCTTGGACTGCTCGTAGCCACGCGTCAGATCTGCCAACTGCTGCTCACGAATGGGTTCCTGATTTAGACGAGCCTGATAATCCTCCACCTTCGCAGCCAGCGCTGTCAGGGAGTGTTCACGGTTGGTGACCTCAACCTGGTTGGAGCGCAACTGGCTCTGGACCTGAGCCAGCATCGAGGCCCTGGTCGGATCCGCATCGACTGCGGGATCAGCCGAGTCGTTCGCCGGACCCTTCTCTTTCAGACTGGCTAGGAGTTGATTCCTCATTCTTTCGGTCTTTGCGATCTGCTCTTTCAGCTTGCGTACATCCGGATGACGGTCGGTGTAACGGGAGCTTAAATCGGCGAGCTGCGCCTTCAGCTTTTCCAGTTCTTCGTCGATCGCCGGAAGCCCAACGGTAGTTCCGTCTATACTCTTCGCCGGCCCTTGGAGTGCCCTGTACTGGTCCGCGAGACTTTGCAGGTAGACGTGCTGTTGTTTGGCTGCGTTCAGAGCGTCCTGCTCACTCTGCAGCTGTGACTGCAATCCACTGAGGATTTGGAGATTGCTCGCCAGTTGCCCGGGCATCTCCTCGACGTGTTGCCCCTTGAACTCACGAATCTTTTCTTCCTGATCCGAGAGGGTTTGCCGGGCGGATTCCAGTTGGCTCTCGAGAAACTTGGTGGTGTCTTCCGATTGCTGCTGTCGGACCTCGAGATTCTCGTTGATGAACAAGTTGGTCAGTTCGCTGGTCACTTTTTGGGCCACGCGGGGATCGCGCGAAGAGTAAGAGACGTTAAAAGCAGTAATCTGGTTGCGCGCATCCCGTACCAGTTCGATGTCGATATCTTTGCGCATGGCCTCGACCTGTTGGTCGGGTGACGGCTGCGAGTGCGGGCCGGAGTACAGGTTGAACTGCTCGATGATATGCAACAGCCGGGTACGGCTGAGAATCTGCTGCGTGATGCTCTGCATCCGCTCCTGCAAGTCATCGTTTACGTTGGGTGTGACGTAATCCTTCGGCATGGTGGGCTGCTCCACCAGAATCAGCGTGCTTGACAGGTAGCGCGGCGGAAGTACCCAGCTGGCGCCCCACACCACCGCCCATCCCAGGAAAAGCGGGATCAGAAACTGCAGGTGGCGGCGGCGCACCACGCCCAGGTAGCGCGGCAGGTCGAAGCCTTGTTCCGAATTTTTCTCGTCGAGATCGTCAACCATACTTATCTTCCCAGAGGTCTTGAAAACTGATAGGAAATTGAAACGAATTCGCGGTTCGTATTGGGAGTCGCCGCCAGTACCGCAACCGTGCTGTAGTCCTCGTGCAGCCGCGTGTATCCCAGCTGCAAATTCACGTGCTGGTGAAACTGCTGCTGCACAGTCGCGCTTCCCGAAACCGTGTGCCCATTCTCGCTGATCCCATTCGCGATGCCCAAAATATCATTCTGCGCATATCCCCCCGTCAGCGATGCGCTCAGCGCGTGGGAAAGCTGTTGCCGGAAGGATGCGTTGGCGCTATCCATTTTCACTGCGCCTAGCAGCCCGCCGCCGCCTGAGATGACGTGCGAGTAACTCATGGCGAAGCTGCTCCGGCGCGCCTGCCAGCTCAAACTGCCTCCCGCGGCTGGGTTCCAGCTGTGCGAGCCGGGCAGAGGGGTTGATCCGGTCTCAGGAAACTGCGGTCCAACGTTCGCGTATTGCGGACCCCCAAAGGCAGAAAAAGACAGCCTCGACGACGCATACAGTGTGTAGAAGAAAAGCACCGCCTGCGTCTGAGTCTCGTTCTGCCCCGCAGTCGGGTAGGAGAGCAATCGCTGGTACTGATAAGCGACGCCGAGGTAATGCATCTTCGAAGCTCGCAGCGCGTAGAACACCGACCCGGCCTGCGTACTCGAATCAAACAGCCCCGGCACCTCGGCCTGGTTCGGATAGTGCAGGTTGGTAAATGTGCCACTCGCTCCCACCATTTGGTTGGCGGCAAACTGGGCGGCGATCCCTACATTTCCGGAATTGCTCAGCCGGTCCGCAATCGGCGCAATCACGGAAAAATTCGCCTCTTGCGTGCCGCCCGAGACCGCCCCAGCCGCAGCCAGATCCGGTTGATTGAATACGTTCGAGCTTTTCTGGAAGCCATCCCGCCCGCTCAAGGTCACGTGCGGGCTCAGGCGGTACTGCAGATTGATCGACGCGTTCTGATCCTGCTCGTTCAGGGCACTCTCCCGCTGATAGAAGGTGAATCCGGGAGCGTACATCGAAACAATATGCAGTCTTGGGGTGGTTTCGTCCAAAGCGATGAAGGGTGCTACCGAATAACTCACGTCGCTCACGGGATGGCCGGCTACTGGCCCCACTGCATTGTCCGTGTATGCACTGGTGAATGCTAATCCGCCGCGAAGGTAGTTGGACCGTTCCTCCGAAGTCGTCGAAATCGGAAACGATTGCCCGCTCACCGGAGGCGGTGTCAGCATTTGGTCCGAAGTGCTCTCCGGGCCAGTAATCTCCGGACCACTGACGGCGGGCGCCGGCGCAGGCGGCGGGTTCTCCACTTGCGACCACACGAACGCTGGAGACAACAAGCACAGCCCAACGCAAACTCGTTGCAACAGTTTCATACTAAGGTACGACGATCGTGTCCCGCGGCTGCAGCTTGATGTTCTGCCCAGGATTCTGTCCCTTCACGACGTCTTTATAGTTGAAGGGAATCCGGGTCTGCGTGCCGTCGGCGTTCTGCCGCAGGATATAAATCGATTTCTGTTTGGCGAAGTCGCGGAATCCGCCAGCCACCGCGATGGCATCGAGCACCGTGGCGGAATTTGTGATCACGTACGACCCTGGACGGGTTACCTGTCCCAGGATGTTGAACTTCTGACTGTTAATCTGCTGAACGATCACCGTAACTTCGGGCTCGGAGATGTAATTCTTCAGCTTGGCTGCAATCTCCTGCTCGAGCTTCAGTGGAGTCTGTCCCGTCGCCTGTACTTCCCCAACCAGCGGCAGCGAGATCTTTCCATCCGACCGCACCGGAATCGAGCGCGAGATATCTGGCTCTTTCCACACATTGATCGCCAGCACGTCATCGTTGCCAATCACAAAAGAATCGTCGTGCGGCCTCGGCGCCGTCGCAGCGTCGGTACTCGGCGAAGTTTGTGGCGCGCTGGAGCCTTGAGCGCTCGCGGCAGTTTTCGTTCCTGCTTGCGCCCACAGCCCGCCCGCCGTCAGCAGACACAAAGCGCTCGCGGCCACTCCGGCAATCCAAGAACTGCTAGCTGTTCTTTTCACGTCGGCTCCTTGGCGCTTCCCGCTCATCCGGCTGGCGTCCGTAATCAACTTGCTTTCCCATTTCCCTTAGTCTGGACTGAACTGGCCAGCCGGGTTCCCGAAAAAGATGACAAGTACGACTCCGAAGCGCTCATGTGATACTGCTCGATCTTGTACAACATCGTACGATAGCTTACCCCTAACAGCCGGGCGGCTGCTTTCCGGTTCCAGCCAGTTTTCTCCAGAGCGGCCGCGATCGCGTTCTTCTCGGCTTCCCCTTTCACGCTCTGGATCAGCGATTTCAAAGATTGCGGCAGTGACCTGTCGGCATGCGCTTCCGCCTCATCGTGCCCCGGCAGCGCCAGCTTGAAATTCCGTGCGGATGGCGCATCGCCGTTGTTTCCCAGATGTGGTTCGAAGCCGTTCAGGCTGAGGTCCTTTTCGCCCGCCACCAGATAGCGTTTGACGAAGGTTTCCAATTCTTTCAGATTCCCCGGCCAGCCGTGGTTCTGGCAGGCAGCCAGCACCGACGGACTGAATTCTCGCGCCGGCAACCCGTAATACCGGGCCAGCTTGTGCATGGAATAACGCAAAAGAACTTTGATTTCGTCTTTGCGCTGGCGCAATGGCGGCACGTGAATGGTAAACGCGCTGAGACGGTAATAAAGGTCCGCTCGCAGGCGCTTCTCGGCGAGAGCGCGCTCCATGTTGCCGCTGCTCGCCGCCAGAATCCGTACATCCACTTCTACCGCTTTGTGGTCGCCGGTCCTCACAAATCGCTTGTCCTGCAATACCTGGAACAGCCTCGACTGCAGCGCCAGCGGCATCTCCGTAATCTCGTCGAGCAGCAGTGTTCCCTTTTCCCCAATCTCGAGTTTTCCCGGGATCGTCCTGCCGCCGTTACTTGTCGAGGATCCGTTTCCATTCCCTCGGCCGAAGAGTTCGATCTCCAGCAAGTCTCCCGGCATTTCCGCGCAGTTCACGCGCAGGAACTTGAATCCAGAGTAGACCGACAGCTTGTGGATCAGCCGGGCAACCGTCCCTTTTCCGCTTCCCGGTTCACCCAGAATCAGCACGGGAACGTCCGCCTGCGCCAACAACTCCGCCTGGGCTCGGAGCTTTTGCATAACCGGGCTTACGCTGAGGAAGAATTCATCCTCACCCACCGATTCGATATCTTCGCTCGCCATCTCCGCGTCCGCATCCCCGTTCGAGGAACCGACATTTCTCTGGATCAGGAATTCCAACTGTCCTTCGCTCAAAGGACGAACCAAAACATCTTTCGCGCCGAGGCGGATGGCTTCCTTCTGCCGGCCCGGATCCTCCGGGTAGCACAGCACCACGATCGGCAGATCGGGACGAAGCCGGCGAAGCCACGGTAGAAGGTGCAGGCTGTCGGTATCCCCGCGCGGAATATCCAGCACCAGCACGGTCGGCGCTATGTCGGATTGCACTCGTTCCATGGCATCCCAGCCATTGGCCGCCGTTTCCACCTGCCAGGAGTTGGATTCCGCCAGCGACCAAAGCATGCGCAGAACCGCCGATTCCCTGCTCACGACCAACAAGCGAAGTGTTTCAGTTGTGTTTGGTGCCATGGGTGAGTTGGACCTTGACGACAGTGTGGAAGATCAACTGCGGGAGATTTCTTAGACCGGTTCGACTTCGTACCCTTCCACGCGGACGGCTAGCGATCTTTGGATCGCATCCACCGAAATCACCAGCGTGCGGTCGCCATTGCGCGAAACCAGGATGCCTTCCAGACCGTCCAGCGCGCCACTCCGGATTCGCACTCGCTGCCCGATCTTCAGAAAAGGGTGGGAGGACCAGGGCATCGGCCCTTCGATCAAACCGCGAACCGCGTCGATCTGTTCTTCCGGAATAGCAACGCCTTCCCCGCTCGCGCCCACCAGTCCGAATACTCCTTCGACCCTGAGCGCACGTAAGCGTTCCGATCGGTTCGGCACAAACTTCGCAAACACGTAGCAGCTAAACAGCGGCATCTGTACCGATTTCTTGCGATCGCTCCAGCGATGCACCTCGGTGACCAGAGGCAGGAACGTTCTCACGCCTCTCTCTTCCAGTCGCTGGGCCACGATCTTCTCGTGGCGGGGGCGCGTTTGCAGCCCATACCAGTGTTCCACTTCCGCCTCAACCAACGGCGCCGATTGCGTGAATTCCAGTGTGCTGGTGGCCATAGCTTCGCCCTCTAAGTCACATCTCACAGTGACCCCAAAACCACTTAAAATGCCGCTCCCACCGGAAATCTCACAAAAACGAGATCCTGAGGAGATACGATCTGAATAATCGGGGGGAATTTAAGAACGTCTTGCCAACTTAAAACAGCTTTTCTCAGTTATCGCTGCGTTGGTATCTGCGCGACTTCCGTTCCTGGGGTCTTACTGCCCTGAAGCACATCCACTGCCAAATCCGAGAGGCCTTGCGAATCTCTACTATTCCTATAGTGATTGTAGCAAATTAAGTTCGCTTGTCAAGACACGCAAACTTCCGCGTGTCGCGCCTACTGGGTCGCCAGTGAACCATCGGGCCGGGGGGAGAAATGTGCCGATCTGACTGTCGGCTAGCCCTGACGAGAATGAGCTTACATCCGATTGCAGATTGTTGCAAGGGGTATGAAGTGGCCCGTCCGTGCCACTACCCTTGCACACTAGTGACACATCACGCAGAACCGCCGCACTGCTTCAGTCTCGCAACAGCTCCGCCAGCTGGGCGCCTCTCGATGCGCGGCCAAAAATTGAATCAAGTGCATGATTACAAGCAGCTTAGCGATCTATATTGCCCCGCGGAACTCCCCCGGCCGTCAGCCAGGCCTGCGGATCCCCGCGGAAAGCCCACTCGCGCCCGTCTATGCAATCTTTTGCAGTTTATGTCCATCACTTGCAACACTTGCAAGCGGCAACAATGCAGAAGGTTGCATACGCTCACATGAACGCGACCACAGGAAAGTTTCCAGGAGTGGATTATCTATCAGGTACAAGCAGAAATGACGACCGCTGCAGAGTCGACCAATGAAGCGCAGTTGCCAAGAAAAACGGCGTGCCCGATTCGGCACGCCGCTTGTTACTCGAATTTTCAAAGCAAGCTGTCAGGGTTCAACCCCGCTGCTTTTGCGTCTAGCGAACTGACGCCTGCCGGCGCGACCGGTAAACCAGAGCGCCCACGCAGAACAAACTGGAGAACGCCAGATACATCAAGGACGTTCCGCCCTCGGGAACTGACTTGGATCCGCCGCCTCCGCATCCTCCATTCCCACCCCAGCCGCCCCACCCCTGATTGCCGCAACCGCCGTTACCACCCCAGCCGCCATTGCCGCCGTTCCCACCAAACTGGCCACCGTGCTGGTTGCCGCCTGGGCCACCGAAAATCAAGAGAGCGGATGGCGCACTGTTGAGAACACTAGCTCCCACACCCGCTGCAGTTCCGGTCGAGAGCCCTTTAGCAAAAGCGCAAGGCGCGAAACACATGACAGCCGCGAACGCTCCCCACACCAAAAACTTGGCGACTGATTTCATCATACTTCTCCTCATTACTGATTGGGATAAAGCGCGGGGGAAGGCTGAACATGCAGAGCCGAACTCTTCTCCGCTCTACATTACATATGTCACTTTACTTTGAAACCGGAAACTGTCAAGACTGATAATTTCTGCAATACGTCGCAACCGATTGCAACTACTGGCTCCCCTCATCGATCGGACGGGAGGTCGGGAAAGAACAAGTTCGCGATGAAGCCTGGCAGAACAACCCAGGCTTAGGAGGAATGTTTACGGCGCTGGAATCTTAGCACTTACCGCCGTGGATGGCGCGCTCTCTTCATTACTGGAATTGACCGCAGTGGTCTCATAGTAATAGGTCTGGCCATCCGTTACCGACGAGTCCGTATACGCCGTCGTGCTGTTCACCACCGGGTTAATCTGCGTGAAGCTGCCCGTGGTCCCGATACGCCGATAAACGTTATAGCCCACGATATTCTGGGACGTGCTCGCGACCCACGTCAGACTCACGGAATACGCAGGCGCTGCCACTCCAGTTCCGGTGAGAGTTGCTGCTCCCGGAGAGTTCGTCGCGCTGCTCGTGAACGACGCGCTGGTCGATGCCAGCCCGCTCGACTGAGGCGTAAACGTAACCGTGAAACCCGCGCTCTGCCCCGAGGGTATCGTAACCGGGAATGTAAGGCCGCTGATGGCAAACTCCGAACTGCCCACCGTCACGCCCGTGACCGTCACGCTTGCCCCTGTGGCATTGAGCGATCCCGTCTGGGTTCCACTCGTTCCTACCGTGACATTACCCACGCCGATCGTAGTCGGACTCACGCTCAACTGTCCTTGCGTCGACCCAGTCGCCGAACCACTCAATGAGATGGCCAGGTTTGTATTGGAAGCGTTCGAAGCAATCGCTACGCTTCCCTTGAAACTGCCCGAAGATTGCGGTGCAAACGTCAAAGTGAAAGTCGTGCTCTGTCCCGGTGTTAGCGTCACCGGCGTGCTCAATCCCGAGACGCTGAAACCCGTACCGGAAACCGTGCCTTGCGAAATCGTTGCATTCAGACCGCCGGTATTCTGCACCGTCTCCGTCTGCGCCTGAGTCTTGCCCACCTGCACGCCGGTAAAGGAAAGCGTGGCTGGTGTCGCGGTCAAAGTGGCTGGCGTCACTCCGGCTCCGGAAAGCGCGATGTCGACTGTAGTGGTCGACCCGCTCACCGTGATCGATAGAATGCTGTTGGCCGCGCCTACTGCGGTCGGCGCGAAAACCACCGCAAACGTTGTGCTCTGGTTCGGCGCCAGCGTCAGTGGCAGGGTCAGGCCCGTATCGCTGAAACCCGTGCCGATAAAGGTCGCCTGCGAAATCGTGAGATTCGTTGCCCCGGAATTCTTCAGGGTCTCGGTCTGCGTCTGGCTGGTGTTCACTTGCACGCTGCCGAAAGTGAAGCTGGTTGGGCTCGCGGTCAAACTACCGGCCACCACCGCTGTCCCGGTAAGCGCGATGTTTAACAGACTGTTCGAGCCATCGTTGGTAACTGCCAGATTGCCGGTTGCGCTCCCGGCTGACTGCGGGCTGAAAACAACGTTAAAACTCATGCTCTGTCCCGGCGACAACGTGACCGGCAGACTTAACCCGGCTGTGCTGAAGCCCGCGCCGGTAACCGCCACTTGCGAAATCGTAAGCGTGTTTCCGCCAGTATTACTCAAGATCTCGGACTGAGCTTGGCTGGTGCCAACTTGCACGTTGCCAAAAGTAATGCTCGTGGGAGCAGCATTCAAGGTGCCCGTTACAGGAGTCTGCGTGCCTTGGCTGGCAGGTTTGCTGGAGCTAAATCCTTGGCAGCCCACCATGGTGCCCAGGGCTAGGATGACGACAAGCGCATTCGAACGAGTGGGGAGGCGGCCCATAGGAATCGAAAGAATCGAGTTAGTCCTGTTCAGTCAGCTCCAAAAACTTGAAATGTTAGTGTGCCCTCACCCCTCCCGCGGCGTAAGGTCCCGAAAGGGCATGCTCGAAAATCGCCAAGGTACAGCCCTGGGAGCCAATCAATCGATCGGCCCTGCCGACTCTTCACAACCACTTGGGACCGCGAAATCCGGGTGATCGTGGGCGGAAAAGCCGGAAAGCCTGCCTGCAAAAACGCAGCAGACACCTGCTTTCCTCCGGTTCAACCGCCAGAGTTTCGGAATTCCAGAGATTTCGAACGACTCTCAGGGGAGTGCAGCCCGGTTTGTCCGTAACCCGACTGCGTGATAGCGAAATATACAGGGAATCTCTTTGTTTTAGGGTGGTTATTCACGCACTATCTTGAACTAGCTCATCGGGAGTAATCCAGGCATGCTGGATAGCGGCGTCACTTGTTTGGCGTCACCCCGAAGGCCCGCGTTCTCACCAGCGGGACGAGGGATCTCCCGAATCACACAGCCGTTTGGCATCAAAGCGAGACACTACCAGGATATCTCGCGTCGTGCCCTCCTCACTTCCCCTTCTGCTGCGCAATCCATCGGTCTGTGCGCGCCTCCAGCAGATCCAGCGGAAGCGTTCCGCCGTCGAGCATCTCGTCATGGAATTTCCTCAGATCGAACTGCGGCCCTAACCCTTTCCGCGCGCGTTCGCGGAGTTCGCGAAACTTGAGCTGCCCCAGCTTGTAACTGAGAGCCTGCGCCGGCCATGCGATGTAACGATCGGTCTCCGACTGGATCGTCGGCTCGTCCACGGCTCCGGACTTGCGCATGAACTCCACCACCTGCTCGCGGCTCCATCCTTTCGCGTGGATTCCGGTATCGACCACCAGCCGCACCGCGCGAAAGAGTTCGGAAGAGAGTCGCCCGTAATCCGACACTGGATCCTGGTAGAAGCCAACCTCTTTGCCCAGTTGCTCCGCGTATAGCGCCCAGCCCTCGATGTAGGCATTGAAGCCCAGACTATGCAGGCGAAACTTCGGCAGCCCCGTCAGTTGCTGCTGCACCGAGAGCTGCATGTGATGTCCGGGAATGCCTTCGTGATAGGCAATCGCCTCATCGTCGATCAACGACCGCTCCGCGAAGTTGGAAGTCGCCACCACAACCCGGCCCGGCCTCTTGCCGTCGGGTGTGCCCGTCACATAGTGAGTCGCGGCCGCCGCCTGAAACGCCGGGATCGCTTCCACTGTCACCGGCGATTTCGGCAGCAGCGTGAATAGCTCCGGCAGTTTCGGCTCCATCTGCGCGATATAGTGCCGGAAATCGTCGAGGATCTGATCCGCCGAAGTCGGAACATATTTGGGATTGGTCTTAAGCGAAGCTCGGAAAGATGCAAGATCGGCAAAGCCTTTCTTCTTCGCAATCACCGTCATCTCTGCTTCGATTCGCTCCATCTCGCGCAAACCAAGTTGATGGATCTCGTCCGCCGTCATCCGCGTCGTCGTCCGCGCGTAGATATCGTTTTCGTACCGCTTCTTCCCATCCGCCAGAGACATGACAGAAAGCGTCGTTCGCCCTTCCGGCGCATATTCCGTGCGCAGGAAATTCGCGAAAGTCTTGTACGCCGGAATCACGTCGCCATTGATCGCATCCGTAATTTCTTGCGTCAAACGCTTCTGCTCTTCCGCGGAGATGCTTGCTGGATACTTCTTCGTCGGCTGAAGAAACGGGTCGGAATCGATAATCCCCTGGCACTGCACCGGCAGCTTCTCCGCCAGAAATCGAACCGGCATCAGCTTGTCTTTCATGCCCGCACGAAGCACCTCGGTTGTCTGGCTCAGCACCCGCGGAATCTGGTGAAGCCGCGCAATGTAATCCTCGTAATGCTTCACCGAGTCGAGAGGAACCGAGAGCGGCAGATCCGCCAGGCTGGTATGGACGCCGTTCTGCTGGTTGATCGGCATCTCGTACTCTTTCAGATCAAAGTCGGCAACGCGCTGCTCGAGCATGCGAATCAGCAGGTCGCGAGAAAGCTGGTCCTGTTCAGAAAAGTCCGTGCTCGGGATGGCCTCGATTCGCGCCAGGAACTCCCGGTTCGTTTTATCGCGCTGAACCATAGCTGCCAGCGAGTACTCGGCCAGCTTGTCGTTGTAACGGTAGTCGCCGTAGGCAGTCGCCCGCTCGGGAAAATTGCGAAGATCGGACTCGTACTGCTCGTCGAAAAGCGCATTCTGAGCAGCCAACCGGTCAGCCAAAGGTTTCCCGCTCTGCCCAAAAACGCAGCCGGTCGCGATCAGGAAGAAAAGAATATTTTGCAAGCGCATAGTTTATGCAGGCTACCAGACCGGACTACAGAACTGATGAGATGAACCGGTAATTTTTTCAGCGCGAGAAGACGGCTCCATGGGGCAGCCCTGATCCCTTCCACCCATGTGGCCACTCGCGGTCGACAAACCCGAAGCCAACTTTTCCATCGCTGTCGCGAAAGGCGTCATCCAGGGTAAGCGCCCCTGTTGCGGGATCCAGTTTGATCAGGTAGAGGCGCTCCACCGGCCCGGACGTCATACTGGAAGTCACCACCACGCGCCCGGCCTTTGCATCCCATCCCGTCCAATGCGGTTGGTACGTATCGCTCAGCTTCAGTCGCGACACTTCCACCGGCTTGGCCGCGTTCGCGATGTCGAGCACGATCAATCCGTGCGTCGCTCCCGCGCTCTGCACCAGGTAATGTCCAATGATCGTTGGAACCCCGCACCAGTTGCCGGGAAACGTGTACACCAGCTGCGACCGGGGCTCGCCGGTGTTCACCCCGGTGATGCGTTCGAGCCCGCAGCCGAGAGTCTGTACAAAGATCGACCCATCCGGACCAAGCCGCGGCTCTTCCGGACTGATCTGCGCGTAGCGATTCTCTCCCACGTCGAAGTACGCCGTCTTGATCACTTCCAGATCGGAGAGACGCCACACCTGGTAGGTGACGCCTGCGAAAATGTCTTCCAGGTGCATGGAAGAGTTTGTGGAGACGACCCGATCAATTTCGGGAAGGACCACCAGGCTGTAAGGCGTCAACAGAGCGCCCGCAAACGCCGGATCCGCATTGCTGGCGGAGCGAATCACTTTACCTGCGTCATCAATCTCCACCAGCCCGCCCGTTTTACCGATCGGTTCTTCGGTCGCATCGTGGTGTGCGTGCTGAAAGGTGGCCAGCACATGTCCGTTGGGCAGTCGCACGTAGGAGTGCGGATGCATATAGCCCGCCATGTCGGTAAATGACGTCTCAATTCTGGGATGCAACGGATCGCGCAGATCAAAGACGAAAGTCCGCCCGGCGTCATGGTCATTGGCGAAGAGCATCCCGCTGGCCGGCATGGTGTATTCCGTGTGATGCACGCGCATGGTTGGTTGATCGGTTGCGAGCGTCGTCACTAGATGTCCATAGGAAGCCGAGGAAGGGTCGGCATCGATTACCGCAAGAAAATCGTTGCCCTTGCGTGCTGCATCACCGCACCACACAAAAAGGTAATGACCGGGCACGGTGGTTTTCTGCTCCTGCGATTGCACCGCAACGCTCACCGCGCAAAATACCAGAGCAAAGGAGAACAGAAGACGTGGCATGGAGACCCCAATCAAGAAAGTAGCTTCGTGGACAGCTCGCAAGCATATCACTGTAAACAACGGCAAAGTAAGGAGCAGAACCGGCTCGATTGTGTATAGATTCGCCGATTCTTCATTTGGGATGCATTTCGGTTCCCGTGATTTCGCGGCGGTCACTTAGGCTACCGTCTGGAATTAGCACGGCCACCCAAGGCATTTCCACGGACGCCACATCGGCATGCCAGATAAGCTCTTGAACATTTCCCGAGCTCAGATCGATCTTCTGCATTGCCGGTTCATGCAGGACGAGATTGTCGGCGCGGATGGCGAATGTGTGACTGCCGGCGCCTTCAGCGGAAACCCGCACGACAACTTTATTGTGACCTGAGTCTTGATACGCAACTTTGAAGTCGAAAACGTGTTCTCGGCGCAAATCGAGATGGTAGAGTCCACCCGGCAGGACCGTGACGGTAGTGTGAGTTGCCCCCTGACGCACATCGTAATGACCTTCGGGTAAATGAAGGTTGAATTCGCCGTCACTCCCGATCGAGGCCACGCCGGTAAGCTGCCCGCTCGTTTGTTCGCGGAATTCCACCGGTTCGTGGCGCCCCGAGTCAGCCGTCCCGCGCACCGTGGCGGCGACGGCGATGTCTTGCATCAGCCATATCCACTGCCCTACCGGCTGAGTCCAGACTTCTTTGTACGTCCAGCAAATCTGTGTGGGCCAATAGGGAGCGTCGTCGAAGCCCTTAGTTTCAATCCCGACCGGAAGCGCACCCACCATCTGGCCCGAGCGCACGCTGTAGAGCGGAGTCCAGTCATAACCTTCGCCATACATTACGCTGGCAGAGAAGGGATTGCGCCCGACCAGCCATTGCGCTTGCTTCTGAGCCAGGTCTTCGGCCTCAAGATTGCCTCGTAACTGTCCCGCGGCCGAGAGCGCTTTGGCCTGCGACAGCAGAACGCTGGAGTTGCCGCGAAAGTCAAACCAAACCGGAAACCGGCGCAGATAGTTTCCGTCGCCCAGCGGAATTCCGTGCCGTACTTCCTGCAAATAAGCGTCGCGATCAGCCGCGCGCAGAGGAGTCCAATCTTTTGATTCAGGAATGAGGCGTGCTTCGCTCTCGCGATACACTGCGGCTGGTAAAACCCCGTACGGCTCATCGACGGCCGATGCCGGTTTGAGATAGTACTCCGAGTGCAAGACGACAGCCGAGTACCATTTCATCCATTTGTCGTGATCCGGAAAGACTTCACACAGGCGGATCAGAGCAATGATGGGTTCCTGCTCTTGCCCGATGTGGAAACGATGAAAAAGATTCTCTCGCTTCGGACCAGTATAAAAATAACCAGCCAGCGGAATCGTCCAGGGTTGTACCTTCCGCTCTTGCGATGCCAACACCAGGTCGCCCAAACTGACTGCTTCATCGGCGTAACGCTGGTCTCGGGTCGCCCGGTAGAGCTCAACCGACGCGACGACGCCGAACGATAGCCGCTCCAGTTCGTCCTGTGCGCCGTAAACTTCGGCGAGCGGAGGCGCTGTTTTCAAACCCTCCACTGCGAACTTCCAGTCTTCTTCCGCAATCATCAGGCTGCGGTTCGCCAACTCCGGATCGCTTTCCTTCAACACTCGCGCCGCTAGCGCTTCTACTCCACTTACCCGAAAGTTCCATTCCGGATTGTTGACGGCCTGGCCGAAGCGATCGTCCGCCGTACCCATGATTCCGTCGGTCCAGTAGCTCACTAGTTGGCCGGTGCTGCGGTATCCGTCTCCAAAGCGCGTTTTCAGCACCCAGTTCAA
>Ga0187859_10001623_pt1 | contig 14285 bp, 12 predicted proteins | sample June2016WEW_10_1_2_FD_133019 | JGI IMG/M metagenome (GOLD analysis project Ga0187859, IMG submission 133019) | Peatland microbial communities from SPRUCE experiment site at the Marcell Experimental Forest, Minnesota, USA - June2016WEW_10_10 | ecosystem: Environmental > Terrestrial > Soil >...
ACGCGGAACTAAAATCGCAATCGAAACTGAATATCGACATCATCGATGGAGAGTCGGTAATCGGCGGTGGCGCCGCGCCATCCACCGTCCTGCCCACTCGTCTGCTTGCCTTAAGTTGCGAAGACCTCAGTGCCGACGAATTATCAGCCCGCCTGCGTGCATTTGATCCGCCCGTCATCGCCCGCGTTGAGCAAGGACAAGTGCTGCTTGATCTGCGCACCGTATTTCCCGACCAGGATCGCCTGGTTGCGGCGGCCCTCAATGGAATCGCCTCCTAGCGCCTCGGCATCCAATCCGTCGTGGCCGTTCTCTACACTATCGGACATTCCACGCGCACGATCGATGAACTGGTTGGCGCGCTGAAGGCGCATCGGATTCAGAACCTCGCAGACATCCGCGCGTTCCCCATGTCACGCCGCCTGCCGCATTTCAATCGCGATTCGCTGCAACAAACATTGCCTGCGGCGGGCGTCCACTATGAGTGGATGAAGGGGCTGGGTGGGTATCGCAAGAAGATTCTCGACGAGTCGCCCAACATCGCGTTGCGCAATCAGAGCTTCCGCAACTATGCCGACTACATGCTCTCGCCAGAATTCGAGCAGTCGATGACCGAACTCCTCGCGCTGGCTGAAAGCTCCCGCACCGCCTATATGTGTGCCGAGCGCCCTTATTTTCGCTGCCACCGCATGTTGGTTTCCGACTGGCTCGTCGCGCACGGCCATCAGGTCCTACACATTGATGCCTCCGGTCCGGTGAAGCCACACGCACTGACCGCAGAGGCGCGCATCATCGAAGGCCTTTTGATCTATCGTGGAGATCGCCTGCTGTAAGATTCAACGTAACAGTCCACGTAACAGTCAACCCAGGTCACCGTCACTATGATCGTAGGCACGGGCATCGACATCGCCGAAGTTCCTCGCATCCGCCAGTCCATCGAGCGCTTCGGTGAGCGCTTTCTGCAACGCATCTTCACCGCCGGAGAGATTCGCTATTGCGATTCCAAGGCGAATCGGTTCGAGCGCTATGCGGCGCGTTTTGCCGCGAAGGAAGCCGCAATGAAAGCTCTGGGCACTGGCTGGAATCACGGCGTACGCTGGCGCGATTGTGAGGTTACCCGCATGCCTACCGGCCGGCCCACCATGACCTTCCACGGAAGGGCCGGAGAATTCGCCGCGAGACTTGGCGCGAAAAATGTGGCCCTGTCGCTGTCGCACACCCAGGAGCAAGCGATTGCACAAGTGATTCTGGAAAGCTGAACCGCCCAGCCAACTGGCGCACCAATCCGTATCCCACCATCTGCTAGACTGTCGCCTCGATCCATTTATGCCCGTCACCACTGCGACCCCCAGCCCGACGTCAAGCAGCACCGAAATCCCCGAAAAAACCTTGCTGGGCGGCCTTGCTCTCACCAGCTTCGCCGCCCTTTTGCTGGAACTGGCGCTGACCCGGCTTTTCTCCGTCGTGCTCTTCTACCACTTCGCTTTCTTGGCAATTTCGATTGCCCTGCTCGGCCTGGGCGCGGGAGGCGTGTTCGCCTACCTGCTGAAGGCCAAGCTGGCCGCTACGGAAACCCGCACCCTTGCCGCGCATTTGTGCATGACGAATTCCGTGGTCGTGCTGGTGGTGCTCGAAATCGTGCTCCATGTTCCGGTCGCGCTGCAGGTTTCGTGGGCAAACTTCGAGCGGCTGACGGCGCTCTACCTGGCCGCGGCCGTCCCGTTCTTTCTGACTGGACTTCTGTTCGCGGTGGTGTTTGCGCGCGAGACCAGTCGCATCCCGCGGCTCTACGGCGCCGACCTGTGCGGTGGAGCGCTGGCCTGCCTGGCGGTCGTCCCCTTGCTGAATTGGGTGGGCGGACCTAACGTGATTCTGGTAGCCGGGGCCGCCATGGCCGCCGCCGGAGCGATCTGGGCCGGGTTCCGTTCGCAGCGCAGAAATGCGGCCCTGCTGGCTGTCGTGTTGCTGGTGCTGATCGGGGCGAATTATTCCGGCCGACTGATCGACGTGGTCTACGCCAAAGGCATGTTCCGCGATCCGGCGTGGGTCGAATTCGCGCGCTGGAATGCGCTCTCGCGCGTGGAAGTCGACCGCCAGGGCCAGGCCAAAGCTATCGTCATTGACGCCGACGCTTCCACCTACATCATGAACGCCGATGTGGCGCAGTGGCACAACACCGAGTGGGAGGACGACCTGATGTCCGCGCCGCCTGCTCTCGCCAACGTGCTGCGGCCCCACGGTGAGTTCGCGATTATCGGACCGGGCGGCGGCGTCGATGTTCTGCGCGCGGTGGCCAACGGCAGTCCCAGCGTGACCGGGATCGAAATCAATCCCATCATCGCGACCACGATCATGCGCGGACGCTACGCCGAGTATTCGCAGCATCTTTATGAGAGGCCTGACGTTCACATTCACGTCACCGACGGCCGGTCGTTTCTGCGCTCTACACCGCAACAGTTCGATGTCGTGCAGATGACGCTGGTCGATACCTGGGCCTCAACTGCGGCGGGAGCCTTCGCGCTCAGCGAAAATAATCTCTATACCGTCGAGGCCTTCCGCGAATATTTCGATCACCTCAAGCCCGGCGGCATGATCGCCATCACACGTTGGGAATTCCGCCATCCTCGCGAAGCCCTGCGCATAGTAGCGGTCGCCATAGAAGCCCTGCATCGCCTGGGCGTGGCCAATCCCGCCGGCAACTTTATCGTCGCTTCGCAGGGAGCGCTCGACGAAGACGGCATCCCCGTCGTCGTGCTGGCCAAGAAGACTCCGTTCACGCCCGCAGAAGAAGCGGCGGTGACCAATCATCTCAGCAAATACCCACAGCTCCACCCGCTGTATCTGCCTTCCAGCCCAGGGCAGAATCCGTTTTCCGATCTGATCGCGAGCAATGATCCGTATTCGTTCGCGCGCGGCTACGCCTACAACGTCGCACCTGTGACCGACAACGCCCCTTTCTTCTTCTTCACTCTGAAGCCCGCGCAGATCCTCGGGGAAAAGGGTTTGCGCGCGGGCATCGACTGGAAAGTGAACCTGGGAGTGCTGGTGCTGCTTCTCGTGCTGGTGATTTCCCTGGCTGCGGTACTCGTATTTCTGGTTCTGCCCCTTATTTTGAGAACCGCGCAGAGGACCCGGAACGCCCGCCAGTCGCCGCTTCCGCTGTTTTATTTTATTGCGGTGGGTCTGGGCTACATCCTGGTCGAGATCGCCTTCATCCAGCGCTTCGTGCTGTTTCTGGGCCATCCCACCTACGCTCTGACTGTTGTGATTTTCCTGCTGATGCTCTCCAGCGGCGCGGGGAGCCTGTTTTCGCGGCTCTGGCTGCCGCGCACGAACCTGGGCTGGGTGCCGCTCGTGCTCGTCATTGTTACCCTTCTCGCCGACGTAGTGTTGCTGCCCGGCCGTCTGGCGGCGCTGGTCGGACTGGACTTCGGCTACCGACTGCTGGTCAGCGGCGTTCTTCTCATTCCTTTGGGATTCGTTATGGGCATGCCGTTCCCCACCGGCCTGCGCGCGATCGCTGCCATGCCCGCTCCGGAATTTCCCGCCGGGCCAGCCGCTTCCGATAATTCGGTCGAGTGGGCATGGGCCATGAACGCGGCGGCCAGCGTGCTCGGATCGGTGTTGGCCATGGTCATCGCCATCCAGTTCGGATTGACCGTTACTTTGACCTGCGGAGCGGTTGCGTATTTTGCGGCGCTGCTGCTGATGCCCGCGCTGCGGACGAAAACGGCCTAGGGCGGGCTCTGGTTTTTGTTATCATGCTGCGGTGGGCGTGCAGCGGGGGGCCGGCGGCGAATCTGAGCTGTTGGCGCGGCCGGCGCATTCGATCCAGTCGGGCATCCCCCAGACTGGCATCATCCAGACTGGCATCACGAGGAAATCATTTGCCTAGCCAGAAGCAGCTCAAGTGGTCGCAACTGCGGGTTGGGATCACGGTGGTCGCGGCCAGTCTGACGTTGGCTGTTCTGCTTTTCCTTATGTCCGGAACCGGCGGACTCTTCACACATCACATCACCCTGAAATCTTATTTCGATAACGCTCAAGGCATACGCGACGGCGCCCCCGTGCGTCTGAGCGGCGTGGACATCGGGAACGTAATCCATATCCGCATCGTGCCCGACAAAGATAAGCAACTCACGCCGGTCGAAATCACCATGAAGGTCAGCTCGAGATACAGTTACGATTTACGCCGCGATTCGATGACCTCGCTCGACACCGCAGGAGTGCTCGGCGAAACCTATCTTGAGATTGAGAGCGCCCAGGCTATCGGCCCTCTGGCGCAGGATGGAGACACGCTGCCCACCCAGGTGCATCCTGACTTCAACCAGGTGGTGCGCGCCAGCCAGAGCACGCTCGAGAACATGGACGCTCTGTTGAAGCGCGCCGACCGCATTCTGGCCTTCGCCGAAAGCGGCAAGGGATCGCTCGGCAAACTCATCTACGATCCCACTCTGTACAACAGCCTCAATGCCACGGTAGCGGACCTGCAGAAAATGGTGGAGCAGGTGGCGAGCGGGCAGGGCAGTCTGGGCGCGCTGATCAGCCGCAACGACGCCTACGAAAAATTCATCGCCACGCTCGACAAGATGAATGGCGTGATCGACGACATCCAGGCCGGGAAAGGCACCGCCGGAAAGTTCGTGAAAGATCCGACCCTCTACAACAACGCCAACGACACCATCGCCAACATCAAGAAGCTGACCGAGGACATCAACTCCGGCAAGGGCACAATCGGCAAGCTCGTCGTGGATGAAGAACTCGCCAAGAAGCTCGACACCACGATGACTAAGCTCTCGGAGTTGACCACCGAACTCGAGGCCGGCCAAGGCACCGCCGGCAGACTCTTCAAAGACGACTCCCTCTTCAACAACGCCAACCAGGCCCTGGTCGAGGCCCGCGACTTGCTGAAGGGTGTCCGCGAGAATCCGAAGAAGTACCTTAGCATCAAGATGCACATCTTCTAATGGGTGCAACGCGACGGATATCTGTACGACGGCTGCCCCATGTCTCGCGCCGTTTGCGAGACGTGGGGATTTTGGATCGGCGTGAGATTTGTGTAGGCGGCTTCTGGTGAGACGTGGTTTTGTTTAGGGCGCGGCTTAAGCCGCGCCATTCGATACGGTAAGGATCGGGGCTTTAGCCCCTGTCGGAGACATTAGTGTTCCCCGATTCCGAACACCAGGCCCAGCATCAGAATGACCAGCACGCCCAGAGAAATCCATCCATACTTCCAGTCCTTCTCCCGAAAGAACAGATAACACGCGACGATCACCCGCACCACCGGCGTGGCCAGCATCAGCAGCACCCCCCCACGCTCAATCTCGACAGGAATGCGCCCGCTGACGAACAACCCCGTGATCAAACCCGTCAGCATGATGAAGAAGCAGCTGAACGCGCCGATGCGCAGCACCCATGCCACCGCGCGATCGAACTCGGGTTCCCGCACCTGGCTCATAACCACCCCCGAATGAGGTGCAGAATCAGGTGGCCCGCAAGATAAAACATCACGCCGACCAGCAGATACACCACGATTTTCGTATGAATGCGCGGAGCCATGCGCGCGCCCAGAAGCGACCCCAGGAACACGCCTACAGCCAGCGGCGCGGCGTATTCCACCAGGATGTCGCCCCGCCGGTAATAGACGATGGCGCTGGCCGCCGCAGTCACGCCAATCATAAAGTTCGAAGTCGCCGTCGCCACCATGAGCGGTACGTTCATGAACAGGTACATCACCGGAACCTTGATGGGGCCGCCGCCGATCCCGAGCAAGCCCGAGAGCGCCCCCGCCACCAGCGACGCAGCCAGTCCCAGCGGATAGTGCTGCGGTTCGTAAGGTGGGACAACGGTCTCGTCGACGATCATCGCAGATTCGTCTTCCAGCGGTTTCACCTTGCCACGCTTGGTCAGGATCGTGATGGAGGTGTACAGAAGAAATGCGGCAAACAATCCTTCGAGAGCGTTGCGATTGAAGTAACCCACCAGATATGCCGTAACCGCCGCGCCAAATGCGGTTGCCAGTTCGAGCGTCATGCCCAGACGAATGTCAGTAGTGTGGCGTTGCAGGTGGACCGAGGAGCTCGCCGCCGAGGTGGTAATCACTGCGACCAGACTCGCTCCAATGGCCTGGCGAATGGGGATGCCGAAGTGCAACGCGAGAATGGGTGTGAGCAGCACGCCGCCCCCGATTCCTGTCAGCGCGCCCAGCAGGCCGGCAAAAAATCCCAGGATCACCAGCAGAACGGTCACCACGGCAGGCGCAGCCTCCGGATGCCGATTTCCTCGATGGGGATACTAAGCCTGCGCGGCGGGATTACGGTGGGATAAGTACGACAAATTTTGACGGGGAAACCCCGACGCCGCAAGCTACGACACCGCCCGCGGCAGCGCAGCAGCATCAGCATGTTCGTGCGCGTGATAACTGGACCGCACCAGCGGCCCCGACTCGACGTGGCGAAAACCAAACCGCAAGGCCTGGTCCTTCAGATAGACAAATTCTTCAGGCTCGTAAAAGCGCGCGATCGGCAGGTGATCTTTCGATGGCCGCAGATACTGCCCTACCGTAAGAATGTCAACGCCGCGTGTGCCCAAATCGCGGAACACTTCGATCAGCTCTTCCGACGACTCTCCCAGCCCCACCATCACACCGCTCTTGGTCACCATGCCGGGAGAGAATTTCTTGGCGTTCTCGAGCAGCGTGAGAGTCCGCTCGTAGCGCGCTCCGGACCGCACCGCGCGATACAGTCGCGGCACCGTCTCAGTATTATGGTTGAGCACGTCGGGTCGAGCATCCAGCACAATGCGCAGCGATTCTTCTATTCCTTGAAAATCCGGGATGAGCACTTCGACTCGGCAATCCGGAGTGAGCTCGCGAATCTCGCGGATGGTCTCGGCGAAAATTCTGGCGCTGCCAATATTGTCGTCGTCGCGGTTCACGCTGGTCACCACCGCATGTTTCAGTCCCAGCGTTGCGACCGCCTCCGCCACGCGGCGCGGTTCGTCCAGATCAATCGGCTCCGGCCGTCCCTTCGGCACGGCGCAGAATCCGCAACGCCGAGTGCAGATATCCCCCAGCAGCATGAACGTCGCCGTCTTGTGGTTCCAGCATTCGCCAATGTTGGGGCACTGCGCCGACTCGCACACCGTGTGCAGGCCCATGCCCCGAGCCAGTTTTTTCAGATTGTGGAAATTGTCGCCCACGGGAGCTTTCGCCCGCAGCCACTGTGGCTTCGGCACACGCAGCGGCGCGCCAAGCTCAATCTGAATCAGTTGGGAAGACCCAGCCATCCTTTCGATTCTATCAGTTCAGCCCGTGGACACGTCGGAAAGACCCGCTGCGGCGAAGGAAACGCATAGCACCAGCGGGCGTCCTGCCTAACTTTCGTGCCATCGCAATGGCACGTTCTGGCGTTGACCCACCGCTTCCGTTTGGTTACTGTTGGTGACTGTTGAGACTATATTTCCTCCCTCCTATGCATACTTAATGGGCGTTCTCGAAAAAATTCCAACTTTTTTGATCACGGGCGTGCTGGTCATTGTCTTTGTGTGTCTGAAGCGCCATGCCCGTGGCGGCCGCCTGACACTCTGGACCGTGGGCTGGACGCTGGTGTTCACGCATTTCCTGGCACAACTGCTGGAGCCAGATCGCGGCGCGGCGAATTATTTTCTGTCGGCTATCGATGCCGGATCGCTGCAAGCCGCTGTCGTCGCCTTTCTAGTGTCGGTCTCCTCGGTAGCGGAAGACCGCGCGAAGCGGACCCTCCTGCTGCTCGTGCTGGGTGTGCCTTCCGTGGCCTATGTAGTATGCGCCAGCTGCGGCGTGCAGGCGCGCTGGCCTTACATCCTGTGCCTGGCGGCCTGCTTCAGCGGCGGCGTCTGTTTCTTTCTCGAGCTGAACGAAAAGCTGAAGGGGAAGCTGAGCGCAAAGTTGTCGTTGCTCGTGGCCGCTGCCACTCTTCCGAGCTCGCTCCTCGCAGCGTGGACGATTGCTGCCGCGCTTCGCGGCTCGTTTCAGGAAGGGACGATCGCCTTTATCGGAATCGGGTTCGGTTTAGCGGGGATATTCATTTGCCGGAGCCTTGGGCGACTGTCGCCCGCCACTCTGACCATTGCTGCTGGATTCTTCAGCTGGGGAGCTGCATTTCCCCTCCAATTGCTAATCGATCGCCTCACACACCTGACGATTTCAGCGGAACTGTGGAACACTCCCAAGATCTTCGTCGCTTTTGGAATGATTCTGGCGGTAGTGGAAGACAAGTCAGAATCAATCGCGGGCATGCAGCACAAAGCAGATCGGATCGACCGCCGCTTGGAGCGCTTCTCTGCAATCACTTCCCGGCTGCTGAGTGGTGCGGAACTGGATACGATTTGCCCCGCAGTCGCCTCCGCCATCACCGACGTCAGCACGTTCAGCCTGGCGGTGGTCCAACTTGAGAATGTCCAACCCGAAAATGTCCGACTCGAGAATGCCCAACTCGAAAATTCAGGCCGTGGTCTTCGGGTGGCCGGCGCCAGCGGATTGTTGCCGGAGGCCCTGCAAAGACTGGAAGCGCAAACGCAAGACTGGACGCTCGATCACATTAAGCGCCTGTGTTCCACGGCGCAGCTCGTGGGCAGGAATTCGTACTTACTGCCGCCTCATGAAGCAATCCTGTTTGCGTTGCGCGAGAATCCCAATGCGCAATGGACGATCGGCGAAGAAATACTGATTCCGCTGTGCTCCGACGGAGGCGCGTACCTGGGCTGCATCCGGTTGGCCGCGCCCCGAGATGCGCGGACCATCCATGCGCTCGAACTGTGCCACATCGAGAGGCTCGCGACCGACATTGCCCTCGCCGTCGAACTGCAGTCCTTGCACGCGCAACTGGTCTGCTCGGAAAAACTGGCTGCCCTGGGCCAGCTGCTGGCCGGAGTCGCCCACGAGCTGAACAATCCACTGACCGCGATCATGGGATTCGGCGAACTGATCGACGAAGCCATCGCGGCGCCGCATGCTCGCGATCAACTCGCCAAACTGGTAGGCGAAGCCCGCCGCATGAACCGGATGATCGACAACCTGCTTCGCTTCTCTCGTCGCGGCGCGCGTGAGGCTCAGGCTGCACAACTTTATCCGGTCGTACAGCAGGTGCTCGCGCTCCGCGAATACTACACCCGCATCGGCAACGTCCGCGTCGAACTCGACATCGCGCCGGACTTGCCCCTTCTGGCAGTCAGCGAGGACGAAATAAAACAGATTCTCCTCAACCTGCTCAACAATGCAAGTGACGCGCTGGAGGGAATGCGCGGCAGCAAGCAGATCAATATTCGCGCCTACCGCAGCGGTCCTCGCGTGGTGATCGAAGTCGAGGACACCGGCCCGGGCTTCGGCAATCTGAACCGCGCGCTGCATCCGTTTTATACGACGAAACCCGTGGGCAAAGGAACGGGGCTCGGGTTGAGCGTCTGCTGCGAAATCGTCAGGAAACGTGGCGGAGATCTCGAAATAGAAAACGTGAAGCCCAACGGCGCACGCGTAACCATCAAGTTCCTGATCGCGGAAGCGCCCGCGCCCCCGCTCTTCGCTGCCGTGGCCCGGGCCTAATTTCGGGACAGAATTCGGCAAGTTCGGGGATTTCGATTCCTAACCCACCTCAACCAATCCATACGTGTGCTGCCAAAGCGCTCGCATGTGCACCAGGGCGCGGCTGATTTCCGCGCCAGAGATTTCCTCGTTCGGCCCGGCGATTACCGCGGCCGCCTCGTGCTTGGCTGCCTCCAGCAACTGTGCATCGCGAATAATGTTGGCCACGCGGAAGCTCGGAAGCCCCGCCTGCCTCGTGCCAAAGAATTCACCCGGACCGCGCAGTTCCAGATCAAGTTCGGCGATCTTGAAACCGTCGTTGGTTTTCACCATCGCATCGAGGCGCCTCTGGCCCTCCTCGGTAACTTTTCCACCAGTCATCAAAATGCAATATGACTTCGCTGCGCCGCGCCCGATGCGCCCGCGCAACTGGTGAAGCTGTGCCAGGCCAAAGCGCTCGGCGTGTTCAATCACCATCACGGTCGCGTTGGGCACGTCCACGCCGACCTCGATCACGGTAGTCGCGACCAGAATCTGCAACTCGCCGCGCTGAAACATGCGCATGACCTGATCTTTCAACTCGGCGTCAAGACGCCCGTGCAGCAGTCCAACTTTCAGATCGGCAAAAATCTTGCCGCTGAGGTCCCGATACATCTTCACTGCGGCCTTCAGTTCGCTCTCTTCATTCTCAGCGGTCGTCTTCTCCGAAATCACGGGGTACACAACGTACGCCTGGTGCCCCGCAGCCACTTGTTTGCGCACGAACTCCCACACCTTCAGCGACTCGTCGTCGCCCCCGCAACGCGTAACAATCGGCGTGCGCCCAGGCGGTAGTTCGTCAAGCACACTCAAGTCAAGGTCGCCATAAAGCGTAAGCGCAAGGGTGCGCGGGATAGGCGTAGCCGTCATGACGAGCACGTCCGGTTCGCCAAGGCTAGTGAGGGAAGGGTTTATGTGGGGACGGGCGCCTTCGCCCGTCCCGCCGAGCGCAGCGGGGCGGGTTTCCTCTTCCTCACCCGACTTCCTCATCAACTTCAGCCGCTGCAACACTCCAAACCGATGCTGCTCATCCACAATCACCAATCCCAGCCGCGCAAACTCCACCTTCTCTTCCAGCAGCGCGTGCGTTCCAATGACCAGCTGCGCATTCCCCTGCGCGATATGCCGCCGCACCTCGCGCTTGCGGTCGGCTTCAAGGGAACCCGTCAGCAGGACAATGCGGTATCCCGCATTCTCCAGAATCCGCCGCGCCGAGAAATAATGCTGCTGCGCAAGAATCTCCGTCGGCGCCATCAGCGCCACCTGGCAGCCATTCTCGATTGCAATAATCGCCGCCTCAAAGCCCACAATGGTTTTGCCCGACCCCACGTCGCCCTGCAGCAAACGCCGCATGGGATAAGGCTTTTCCATGTCCGCGGCAATTTCCTTCAACACCCGCTTCTGGGCAGCTGTGGGATGAAACGGCAAAATTTTCTTGATCGCCGCCCGCGCCCGATCATCCAGGCGAAATGCGATCCCGGTCTGGGCTTTCTGCTCGCGCCGCTTCAACTCCAGTCCCAACTCCACAAAGAAAAGCTCGTCGAAAATCATCCTGATGTGCGCGGGCGTGCGCGACGACTGCAAGGCCTCAAAACTTTCGCCCGGCTCCGGCCAGTGCACGTTCCACAGCGCCGCGCGCGGCGAGATCAGCCCCAGATGCGAGCGCACCGCCGCGGGAATCGGGTCCGGAAGGTCAGGCGTCAGATTGTCGAGCGCAGTGCGAATCGCTCGCCGAAACCAGCGCGGCGTAAGCCGTCCGATCGCCTCATAGATTGGAACGATGCGCCCGATCTCCAAAGACTCAGCCGCTTTTTTCTCGGCGCCGTCTTCGCCGGAATCAGTGGGATCGCCCAATATCTCGAACTGTGGCTGAACGATCTGCAACTCGCGGCTGCGCTGGTCTTCCTCGACTTTTCCGTACAGCGCGATCATCTGGCCGGGCGTGAACTTATCCTGCAAGTAGGTGGCGTTGAACCACAGGCAGCGCAGGCGCGCCCGTCCCTGTCCGACGGTCAGCTGAAAAATCGGCTTGCTCCGCGTGCGAAACAGTCCCGAATTCCGCACCTCGCCGACAACTGTTGCCATCTCCCCGGCCCGCAACTCGGAAATCCCGCGCGGGTTCAGCCGGTCTTCATAACGAAAAGGCAGATAATGAAGCAGGTCGCCGACCGTGTGAATCCCCTTGCCGGCCAGGACTTCCCCAATGCGCGGGCCAACGCCCTTCACATATTGGACGGGGGTAGAGAGTTCGAGCATGTTTCAGGATTCCGGGCGCGGCAAAGAGAATGGTAGCAGGAACGAGCGGCCCGCTCTTGCAGTCCAAATGGTCGACCGAAAGGTTTTGAGTTTAGGCGTGATAGTGCCAACCATCAAGCTTAAGTGCGAAGGATAACCGGACGGACACCTGAGAACTAATGACCGAAATACGAATCCTTCATTTGCCGCCTTGGACGGCGAAGTGCGCCGATCCCAACAGCTTGTCTTCTTTGAAGAGCAGCAACAGTCTCTTGGCGCGCTTCGCATCCTCAAAATCGGCGCTCGTGAGCGATGTACGGAGGAAGTGGCTGAATCCGGGAATTTGAATGGTATCGGGCGCATCCAGGTCGTGAAAACCCATGGACCAGTCAGGAAAATCCCGCTGGGGCGCAACTCCTTGGAACAGAGTGGTGAGCTGATCGTGCCGTGAATCTTGCGCTATTTTCTGGTAAAGGGCGACTACGGTTTCTTGGTTTCCTTCCAGGACCTGCAGGAAGTTTCCACCCCGGAACAACAGCATCCCTGTGACTCCCAGCCTGGAGTTGTTCTCTCTCGCCTTGTCGAGGAGTTCTCGCAGATCCTTTGCGGAGAACGGAATGGTGCCCTTGCTCAAGTAAAGCAGAGAGAAAATGTTGCCCGTGTCCGTCATGCCGACCTACCCCCGTGTGAAGAATTAAAGCCTTCGAATCAGAACATGGCGCACTTCTTCGACTGGTCGTCCTCACTGGTCAATCAAGGTTGAGTCGCTGGCCACACATACCCAACTCTCACTGCGGCGGACCCACGTGTCGATGAAGCGTTCCCGCAGCAGGTATCGTTTTCCATTCCTTACGCCATCTTCGCGATACACGCCGCTAACCACGGCAGCCGCACCGTAAAGCTGCACATTCATAGATTCGCTGACGATCCGCGTGGGATGCACCGTCGGCGACCGGACGCTGGTGAGATATTGAGCCCTGTTCATCAGTTTGCCGTCGGACTCGATATACACCAGTTCCGGCCCGAGCAGCAGCTCAAGTGAGGCTGTGTCTTTTGTTTGCACCGAATTGTTCCACGCATTTTCCAGGGTCACGAGTCTGGTCTGTTCGTCACCGGTCTGGCTCCATCCCAGCAAGCACGCCAAACTCGCAACTGCCAGAACCAGGACCTTCGTCCGCATGGAATATCCCTTGCAAATACAGGATCGGCACGCGGCCATCCTTACTTGAGCCGCAGCTTAGATTCTGACGAGATGCGTCGCGTTATTGGGTCCCGCGCACTCAGCCTGTTGAACCTTCGCAATTGCAGTCATTGGCCCAGAGCGCGCCCTAAAAAGATGTTGTGCCGGGCGCCGCGGGGCTGCGCTTTGCTTCACGCAGAAGGGTTTCTGCTGCAACCTACTTGCAGAGAAGGGGTAACCCGCGTAAATAGAGGGCATCCGGGGATCTCATCCATGGTGTCTAAACCATCGGTGCTCATCAATTTTCTCCAGGCCCTGCTGGCGATCATCCTGGGCAACGTGGTGTATTTCGTTCTGATCCCGTCGCTGCCGCCAGCGGCGCGGCATCGCCCCCTCCATCTGGACCTGGGCATGGTTCTGGATTTCTGGTTCTGCCTGGTCGCCTACGGGCTGATCCGCACCGCAAGAAGGTGGCGCTAACTCTTGGTGCAGCAGCCTTCTTTCGGCAAGCTGGCTTGAGAGCGCTAGGGAAAACTGGTTACTTTCGGAACCTCGGTAACCGCCCGCCCTCAACGTACAATTCTCTCGACCATGCCGAAACTTGCGGTCCTCTACGAAGCGGGCCAGGCCGTGCTCTCCACCTTTGATTTGGACGAGGTGCTGCAGAGAATACTGGCCATCGCACGCGATTTTTTTCAGCTGCCGAACGTGGCCATCCTCCTTCTCGACAAGGAGGAACAGAAATTGTGCGTCCGCTCGCAGATCGGCTGGGATGCCGGCAAGGACCAGATTTCCCTCGGTTTCCACGACGGAATCACCGGAGCCGCAGTCTTAAAGAAGCGGCCAATCTATGCCCCTGACGTGACCAAGGACCCGCGCTATATTTGCGCCGCTTCATCCACTCGCTCCGAGCTCGCGATTCCGCTCATGGTGTGCGATGAAGTCGTCGGCGTGCTCGACTGCCAGAGTGACCGCATCGATCGCTTCGACCACGAAACGATCGAGGTGCTGACTTTGTTTTCGACGCAGGCTTCAATCGCGCTGCAAAATGCTCGCTTGTATTCGCTGGAGCGGCAGCGGGCGCGGCAATTGGAAGCCATCAACACCATCGCGCAGCAGAGTACCGCCGTCATGGAACTGGAAGACCTGCTCACCCGGGTTTGCCTGGTGATTCAGCAGGCCTTTCAGGTCTCGCACGTGTCGCTGCTCTTGCGCGAGGAGGGCGACCTCGTCATGCGAGCGCATCAGGGGACGCTGACGCCTTGCATTCCAGCG
>Ga0187859_10001629_pt1 | contig 14236 bp, 9 predicted proteins | sample June2016WEW_10_1_2_FD_133019 | JGI IMG/M metagenome (GOLD analysis project Ga0187859, IMG submission 133019) | Peatland microbial communities from SPRUCE experiment site at the Marcell Experimental Forest, Minnesota, USA - June2016WEW_10_10 | ecosystem: Environmental > Terrestrial > Soil >...
AACAATGTTGTACAATAACGGCGTGACGGTCACCGCCTCGTATGCAAGGACTCACTTACCCGAACTGCTGAAAGCTGTCCAGCGCGGCAAGACGATTACAATTTTGCGCTACGACAAGCCGATTGCGGATTTGGCGCCGTCGAAACAGGCCCTGAAACCCGTGCGGAAGTTCGGCACGCTCAAGGGCAAGGTCAAGATCGTCGATCCGAATTGGGCCGCGCCGCTGACCGCCGCCGAAGCGGATGAATTCATTGAAGGGCACTATTAGGCTGTGCGGGTTCTTCTCGACACGCAGGTCCTTGTCATGGCGGCCACCGGGGCGCAGTTTTCCAAGAAAGTGCAGTCCCTTCTCGCCGGTCCGGATAACGAACTGCTCCTGAGCGCCACCTCCATCCTGGAGATCGCCTTGAAGCACGCGCGCCACAAAATCGACATGCCGGAAGCGCTTGTGTATCAGGCAGTGGAAGATCTTGGCGTGACCGTGATCGCGTTCGAGCCGCAACATGCCTATCGACTGTTTTCTCTCCCCTTGCACCACAGGGACCCTTTCGACCGCATGATCATTTCCACCGCACTGGTTGAAAACGTGCCGTTGATCGGTGGCGACAGCCAGTTTCGCAGCTACAAGGGTTTACAGGCTATTTGGTAGGCTACACTCAGAGAAAGGAGGAATGCTGGCATGCCCTCTCTTGCGGCCCCAGCGACGGAATTGGTGACAGGCGAGCAGATGACCGTCGACGAATTCCTGCGCCGCTGGGAAGAACTGCCTGACCTGAAGAACGCGGAACTCATCAATGGAGTTGTACACGTGTCCTCACCAGTTAGTTACGAACACGGAAGCCGCGATACTCTGACGCACTTGTGGCTCGCCTACTATGCGCAGGCGACGCCGGGATGCAGCGCCGGGAATAACAGCACCTGGCTGATGCTGGATAGCGCTCCGCAACCCGACGCCTATCTGCGGATCCTGCCCGCGCACGGAGGACAATCGAGCGACGGGAAGTTGTACACGGTCGGTGCGCCGGAGTTGGCGGTCGAGATCTGCCTGACATCCACCGAGGTCGACTTCGGACCCAAGCGGAAGCTCTATCAGAGGGCCGGGGCAAGGGAGTACATTACCATCGAAACTTTCCGGAAACGAATCGTCTGGCGGGCGCTTGTGGACGGTGTTTACATGCAGCAGGAGGCCCCTCGTGATGGTATTCTGCGGTCGGAGGTTTTTCCAGGATTATGGCTCGACGTCGCGGCTTTCTGGGCCGACGACGGCGCCAAGATGCTGGCGGCACTGAACGCGGGACTCGCTTCGGATGAGCACCAGAAGTTCGTCGCGCACCTCGCAGCAGCGGCCAAATAATGCGGCGCTGCCTCTTCCTGGACCGTGATGGGGTCATCAACGCCGCCCCGCCCGCCGGCGAATATATCCAGCGCTGGGAAGAGTTCCATCTGCTGCCGGAAGTGGTTTCCTGGATCCGCCTGTTCAAAACCGCCGGCTTTCTGGCGATCGTGATCACCAATCAACGAGGCATCGCGTTGGGCAGGCATTCTGAGGCCGATCTGCTGGCATTGCACGAAAGAATGCGCTCCGAATTGGCCGCACAAGGCGCCGTCCTAGACGATATCTTCTATTGCCCGCACGCGGAAGGCGCCTGCAACTGCCGCAAGCCGCTGCCCGGCATGGTGATCGACGCGCAACGGAAGTGGGACATCGATCTGGCCGCTTCGCTCCTGATCGGCGACGGCGAGCGCGACCGGCTCCTCGCCGCGCGTTGCGGCATACCGTTCGTGTTGGTGCGGGATGGACGGGTGGTGGAGAGCGTCTGATTCCCCCGCACTGATTCCCCCGCACCTTGCGTCGCGCGACAAATGGCGGATAATATTGGACAAATGGCGCGTACAGCCTCAGCCCCTCCGACCGCCACCACCCTGGCCATCGGCGCGGCCCGCAAAGGCCTCCCAGCCGGGAAGCTGAATCAAATGACGCAACTGCTGTCGGTGGACCGCGCGGCGCTGTTGCGGATACTGGGCGTATCCCAGCGGACCCTGCAGCGCAAGCACGCACACGCGGACCGGCTCAGCCCGGCCGCTTCGGATCGTCTCTCCCGGATGGATCGCATTTACACACTGGCTGTCGAGGTGTTCGGCGATGGCGAAAAGGCCTCGCAATGGCTCAAACGGCCGAGCCGGGCGCTCGCCAACGAGGCGCCTCTCAAGCTGCTCGATACCGACGCCGGCACACAACAGGTGGAGCGCGAACTGCGCCAGATTCAGTATGGGTTTGTGTATTGATGCCGTCGTTATGGAAGCTGTACCGAGCCCCGCACGGACCCGGCCTGGATGGCGTCGGCGGCATGTTTGCCAATGGACGCTGGCACACATTGGGGGAACGCGTGGTTTACATCGGACAATCCCCTGCGGTCGTAGTGCTGGAGCGCTTGGCGCATACCGATCCCGATTTGCTACCCGACGATCTCCAGCTCGCCCGGCTGGAATTTTCCGCGCCGGTCCTGGAAACCAAGGTCGGAGAGTTTGCCCCTCTTCCGGCGAATTGGAGCGCGGATGAAGAAGCCACGCGTCAAATCGGCAGCCGCTGGCGGCGGCAAGGACCTTCCTGCCTTTTGGCCGTACCCTCCGCGATCCTTCCTGAAGAGCGTAATCTTGTGCTGAATCCGGAACATCCCGACGCGAAACGCCTGCGCCTGGTGCATGCACGGCGATTCACCTTCGATCGGCGACTGATTTAGTACTTTTGGCTTGGTGCTGAACCTTACCTCGGCTGTGCATAACCGGTATAATCTTTAGATACTGGTGCCGAAGGGTGTTCGGTCCCTATACTGAAAACTGGGCGACGCAGCCCCCTTCCACGGCGAAGCCGCGATACAGATTCTGCAATAATCCCGTCACAGGCAGCCTGGCAGGGAACGGAGAGAATGCCGGAACAATTTGAATTCCTCGTTTTGAACGCGCCGGAACGTCTACGGCAGCATGGCCGTGGCGTGTTCGGCGTCAGACTGGATTCCGATCGGCCGTCGCTCGCATCCGAAACCGAATGCGTGATCGTTGCAGCGGCCGGGCGCAAGCGGACTAAGGAACTGCTGAAGCTGGCGCGCGCGCAACCTCGTCGCGTTCTGCTGGAAGTTTCCACGCCGGAACAGGCTGCCATGGCTGGCGAGTTGGGCTTCGATGGCGCGGTATCGAAGACGCCGTTGGCTTCTCCTGTCCCGTTGTGGGGAGCGGGCGGCATCGGTCTGCATACGGCGGCCGCCTGGTATGCGGGCGGTGCGGCAGGCGTGGTACTGGATGTCGAGGACGCTTCCTGGACATCGCTGGCCCAACGATTTCGAACGCTGCCTGCCATCGTGCGCGGCCTGCGGGATTCCATTCGCGAACATGTCGAATCGGCTGGAAAACACGCGCGGCTGGAGCCTCTGGCGGAGGCGAAGCCCGATACCCGCATCATCGAAGGGCTGGACGATGCCGGCATTGAGGAACTGCTCGCCGGCGGGACGGCGCGCGTAGCGTTCTCGGGTATTAACGACGCCCGTTCCGCGGCCATGGCGGCGGTCCTATCCGCCCCGCTGGCGGAAAAAGGCGTACAAATCGGTATCCTGGCCGGCGCGGAGATCGCCGATGAAGGCGCCCGCTTAATCGGCGAACTGGCCGTGCCATTCGCCGGCCCGCGCGTGGAGACCGCGCCGCCGCTCAAGCCTTTCGATGTCGCCATCGTGGGCATGGGTTGCCTGCTTCCAAAAGCGCCCAACGTGCGCGCCTTCTGGGCCAATATTCTGAACAAAGTCGATGCCATCGGCGACATTCCCAAGGAGCGCTTCAACGTCGACCTGTACTACGACCCCGACCGCAAGGCCAAAGACAAGATCCACTCCCGTTGGGGTGGCTTTCTGGATCCCGTGCCATTCGATCCCATGCGCTACGGCATTCCGCCCACCGCGCTGCCGTCCATCGACCCCTTGCAATTGCTGGCGCTGGTTACGGTTGACCAGGCGCTGCGGGATGCCGGCTATCATGATCGGGATTTTCCGCGCCAGAAGACTTCCGTAATTCTGGGCCTGAGCGGCGGGCTGGGCGATGTGGGCCTGCAATATGCGGTGCGCTCCATGCTGCAGCAGTTCATCAGCAAGCCTCCCGCGGAGTTGTTGCAGGAGCTGCCGGAGTGGACCGAAGATTCCTTCGCCGGCCTGTTGCTGAACGTGGCCGCCGGCCGCGTGGCCAACCGCTTCGATCTGGGCGGTGTAAACTTCAGCGTGGATGCGGCCTGCGCTTCTTCCCTGGCCGCCGTATACCTGGCCGCGCGAGAATTGGCCGATCATTCGAGCGATATGGCCATCGTGGGCGGTGTGGACACGGCGCAGAGTCCTTTCGGCTACTTGTGTTTTGCCAAGGCACAGGCGCTTTCCGGCCGCGGCCGCTGCCGCACGTTCGATGAGTCGGCCGATGGCATCGCCATCAGCGAAGGCATCAGCATGATGGTGCTGAAGCGCCTGGAAGATGCCGAGCGCGACGGCGATCGCATTTATGCCGTCATCAAGGGAGTGGCCGGATCGAGCGACGGCAAGGGCCGCAGTATGACCGCGCCGCGTCTGGAAGGCCAGATCCTGGCGCTACAGCGCGCTTACGAACGCGCCGGCATTCGTCCTTCGACGGTGGGCTTGATTGAAGCGCACGGAACGGGCACCGCTCTGGGCGACGCCAGTGAACTATCCGCGGTAGCCGACGTTTTCCTCGCCGATGGGGCCACGCCGCAAAGCGTTGCGATCGGTTCGGTGAAATCCATGGTGGGGCATACCAAGTCCGCCGCTGGAATTACCGGATTAATGAAAGTGGCGCTGGCGCTTTATCACAAGACGCTGCCGGCTACCCTGCACGTGCAAAAGCCCAATCCGAAACTGCTCGAACCGGGCACACCCATTTTCGTGAATACCGAAACGCTGCCGTGGGTCCCGCCGGCCGCCACGCCGCGCCGCGGAGGTGTCAGCGCATTCGGCTTCGGCGGCACCAATTTCCACGCTGTGCTGGAGGAGTTTCGGGGCGATCTGAGAGATCCGGCCGATGTGGCGCAAACCGAGAAGTGGCCGGCCGAGTTGTATGTCTGGAACGACCCCACGCCAGCGGATCTGGATGCACCTCGCGGCGCAGGCACGCGTGCCTGCCGCGACAGCTCTCAGCCGTCGCAAACCCGTCTAGCGATTGTCGCAACCTCGCCGGAAGATCTCCGCGCGAAACTAACCAAAGCCAAAGCCGCGCTCGAATCTAAACAACCGCTCAACGACCCGCAAGGCGTCTACCTGGCCTTCGGCCCCCCGCGGGGCAAAGTCGCGTTCCTGTTCCCCGGCCAGGGTTCGCAAAAACCGCACATGCTGCGCGAACTGGCGCTTATCTTTCCTGAATTCCGCGCCAGTCTGGAACAAGCCGAGGAGTCGCTCGCCGGACGCTTCCCCAAGAAGCTCAGCGCCTACATTTATCCGCCGCCCGCATTCAGCGCCGAGCAAGAAAAGCAACAGAACCTGGAACTGACCGACACGGTCGTCGCGCAGCCCGCGCTAGGCGTGGTCGAGATCGGGCTATGCCGGATACTCGCGCGGCTGGGCGTGCGCGCGGACATGACCGCCGGCCATAGCTATGGCGAATATGTTGCGCTGGCCGCCGCCGGGGTGATTTCCGATAGCGCCTTGTTCGAGCTGTCCGAATCCCGGGGCCGCGCCATCAAAGATACGACCCACGATGAAGCCGGCACCATGGCTGCTGTGTCAGCCGATGCGGATACTATTGTCAAGGCCCTCGCTAAAGATGGGGATGGCATGGAAGGCATCACGCTGGCCAATCACAACAGCCCGCGCCAGACCGTCATTTCCGGTTCGAATGCCGCGGTCCACACAGCCATCCAAAAGCTGGAGGCCGCCAAGCTTGCGGCGCGGCTCATCCCCGTGGCTTGCGCTTTCCATTCGCCGCTGATGGAGCCGGCGCGCGAGCGATTCGCCGAAGTACTGGCGCGGCAGACGTTCGCCAAACCCCATGCGGCGGTTTTCTCCAACACCCTGGGCGGACAGTATCCGGAAGATCCTAAGGAAATCGCGGCCCTGCTTGCGAGCCACTTGGTACGTCCGGTGAAATTCGTGGATGAGATTCGCGCCATGTACGAGCAAGGCGCGCGCGTATTTGTGGAAGTGGGACCCAAGGGTGTGCTCACCGGCTTGGCGCGCCAGATCCTGGATGGCAAGGACGCCCGCTTCATTCAAATCGACAGCGACCGCAACGGCTTGGTGCAATTCCTGCAAGCGCTCGCGCAGTTGGCAATCGAAGGCGCGCCGGTGGATACCGCGCAACTCCTCCGCGGCCGCGTCAGCCAGCCCGAACCCGAGGCGCGTGAAACCGGTTGGCTGGTGAACGGCCTGCGGGCGTTTCCGCGCAACCGGCCGCCGCAGGTCGTCAAGCCGCTCGATCTGGTTTTGCGTTCCGCCGTTCCACCGCCGGCGCCCGTGGTGGCTCAAGCAGCCGTGCCTCTACCAGCGCCTGTTCCGCCATCCTTCCCCGCGTCCGGAGCCAGCGACGCCGTGATGCTGCAATTCCAGCAGCTCATGAAACAGGTGCTGCAGACGCAGACCGCCATTATGACGGCCTACCTGCAAGGTGCGCCCGCAGTTCCGGTTTCGTTTCCGGCTGCGCCTCAACTACCGCCCGTGGCCGTCGCCGCCCCAGTACTACAGCCTCCCGCACGGGTAGTGACTGCACCGGTTGTGGCTGCGCCGCCAGCGGAACTCGTCGTATCGGCCCAGCGCAGCTTCATTGAAGATCTGCGCCGCATAGCCGCCGAGCGCACCGGCTATCCGCCTGAGATGTTGGACCTGGACGCGGGCATCGAATCCGACTTGGGCATCGACTCCATCAAGCGCGTCGAAATCCTGACCGCCCTGCAAAAGCTCGGCACACCCGCCGAACAGCAGAGCGCGCAGGGCATCATGAACAAACTGACTGGTGCTCGCACTCTCCGCGAAATCGCCGATCTGATCGCCGCCGTTTCTGAGCCGCGCCCCGCCGTTTCTGAGCCGCCACCGTCAGGGAGCGTTACTCGCGACTTCATCGCCGAATTGCGCGCCGTGGCCGCCGAGCGCACCGGCTATCCTCCCGAGATGCTCGACCTGGACGCCGGCATTGAATCCGACTTGGGCATCGATTCCATCAAGCGCGTCGAAATCCTGACCGCGCTGCAGAAGCTCGGTACGCCAGAGCAGCAACGGCAGGTGCAGGGAGTTCTGAACCAGCTCACGAGCGCTAAAACTCTAAGAGAAATCGCAACGATACTGGAACAGACCGCGGCACAAGTCCCGGGTCCGTCCGTCCCTGCGCCCTCCGCTCCGCCCGTGTCCGCGGCGCCGGTATCCATAAATCGCGACTTCATCACGGAACTGCGCGCGGTCGCCGCCGAGCGTACCGGATATCCGCCGGAGATGCTCGACCTGGATGCCGGCATTGAAGCCGATCTGGGCATCGATTCCATCAAGCGCGTCGAAATCCTGACCGCCCTGCAGAAGCTCGGCACGCCGCAGCAACAGCAGAGCGTGCAGGGCATCATGAACAAGCTCACCAGCGCCCGCACGCTACGTGAAATTGCGGACCTGATCGCCAGTTCCGTAGGCGAAAACACCGCCGCTATTGCGCCCCACGCACCGGCGCCGGCTATGCCAGCCGCCGCGCCTGTTGCCACCGGGCGCGACTATCTCTCCGAACTGGTGAAAATCGCCAGTGAACGCACCGGCTACGAACCCGATATGCTCGACCTGGATGCCGGCATCGAAGCCGATCTGGGCATCGACTCCATCAAACGCGTCGAAATTCTGACCGCTCTGCAGCAGCGCTCCACACCCGCCGAACAAGCCCCAATCCAGGCCGCGATGGAGAAGCTGACCACCGCCCGCACTCTGCGTGAAATCGCCGACCGCATCGCCGCCGCGGTGGGCCAGCCGGCGCAGCAGTCCGCCGCGGCGGCCCAAGTCCCCCGCTTCATCCTGACCACTGCCGACAAGCCGCGCAGCCAGTCCAAGCCGAAATACTATCCTGGCCGCATTTGCTTGATCACCGACGACGAAACCGGCATCGCTTCCGCGCTCGCCGATGAACTGAAGCGCAATGGTGAGCGCGCCCTGCTGCTGCGCCACAGCCCCGACGCGACCATCGGCGCGGGCGATGTATTCACTACCGACCTCGCCGATCCGGCGCATGTGGAATCGTTGATCGGCACCGTCCGCCAGCAGTTCGGCCCTATCGGCGCCATCATTCACCTGTTGCCGTTGCGCGCCGGCTTGCCCGCTTTGCAGTCGAGTTTCGCGGAGTGGCGTGAGTTAGTGCGGCTGGACGTCCGCAGTCTATACGCGCTGGCCCGCGCCACCGAGAACGATCTCAAACAGACCGGCCGCGCCGGTGGCGCGCTGTTTGCCGCCATTACAGCGCGCGGCGGCGCATTCGGGCTGCAACCCAATGGACCATTTTCACCTACGCATTTCGCTGTGGCCGATTTCACCAAAACGCTGGCGCTGGAATTCACCGGGGTCTTGTGCAAGGTCGTGGATCTGGACCCCACCGATCCGAACCCCATCTTGCGCCAAAAACTGGTCGACGAACTGACCTCTCCCGACGACACCTTGCAGGTGGGTCTGCCTGGCGACCGCCGCCTGACGGTAGTGCCGCAAATCGCGCCGCTCGACGGCGAGACCATACGGCACATCCAGCGCGATTGGGTATTCCTGGTGACCGGCGGCGCGCGCGGCGTCACAGCCGAGATTGCCCGGCAGCTTGCCGAACAATATCAGCCCACATTAATCTTGGCCGGCGCTTCTCCGCTGCCCTGCGGACCGGAGCCTGCCGACACCGCAGGCATCGCTGAAATGCCGCGCTTGAAAGCGGCCCTGACCGCCCGGCTGCGCGCTTTGTCCACTACCGTGAAACCCGCCGCGGTGGAGGCCGCCCTGCAGCGCCTGCTGAAAGATCGCGAGATCGTCGAAAGCATCGAAAGTCTGCGACGCACCGGCGCCAAGGTGGAGTATCATTCCGTGGACGTGCGCAACGAGGAGGCCTTCGGCCAGTTGATCGACGGCATCTACGCCGACCATGGCCGCTTGGATGTGGTCGTTCACGGCGCCGGCATTATCGAAGATAAACTCATCCGCGACAAAACCCCGGAATCGTTCGACCGCGTGGTGCATACCAAGGCCGATGCCGTTTTCCTGCTCAGCCGCAAGCTGCGGCCCGAGAGCCTGCAATGCCTGCTGCTGATGTCGTCGGTAACGGCGGCCTTCGGCAATCGTGGCCAGGCGGACTATGCCGCCGCCAACGGCATCATGAACGGTTTGTCCGTGCTCCTTTCCGCCCAGTGGCCGGCCCATGTGGTGGCTATGAACTGGGGGCCCTGGGGATCGAGCGGCATGGTTTCCGAAGAAGTGCGGCAGCAGTTCCTCGCGCGCGGCATTCAGATGGTCCCGCTGGATGGAGGGGCCCAAGCGGCCCTGCGCGAGATGGAAGCCGGTCCGCAATCCGATCCGGTAGTGGCGATGGGGGAAGGTCCCTGGAGGGAAATCGCCTTGCCCGCCAGCACGCCGCGCATACCAGTCCATGCTTTTGGGAGCCTGAAATGAAACCCACACAGCCGGAGATTCTCGCCTACGTCCTGAAAACCGTGCAGGACCTCTGCCAGGATTGGGACTATGCCGACCCCGTGGGCCCGCAATCGCTGCTTTTCAGCGGGCTGGGTCTGGAGTCGCTGGATGCCGTGGTTCTGTGCAACCACATCCAGGAACATTATCAAGCCACCATGATGCCCTTTGCCGAACTGCTGTCGGACATCGGCCAGAAGCAGCGCGATCTTTCGATTGCGGAATTGGCGGAGTTCGTAGCGCGGTACGTCTGCACAGGGGCGCAGGATCAGCCCGCGCAACAAGCAGTCGAAGCGGGTTCCCCCCGGCTGGTGTGATCAGAGTAGCTGGACCTGGATCTCGCCTGAGCGAAATATTCCGTCTTCCACCAGTTCGACGCCGCGGGCCGTATGGATCTCGCCTGTGCCTGTCTCGGGATCCACGATCCATACATAAGCCACCCCGAACGCCCGATACTCGCGCACTTTGGCGCGCAATTCCACAGCGGCGTCATCGGGACACAGAATCTCGATACACAGTAACGGCGGTTCCGTGAAAATGTCCTCGGCAGCCTCTCCCTTGGTGACACACAGGCCCGGGACACGATACCGGGCCGGATCCGACTGGGTGCGAATGCGTCATGTTCGAAGGTCGAATGCAGGTATTCCTCGACGCTTACCAATTCTGTGGTTGCCATGGTTCTATCTTCTTCTGACTCTATCCGTATCGCAGGGGCCGTTCAGCTCAGCAAGATGGTATGGCCGGCCCGCGCAGCCAGCGCCTTGTCGAACGTAACCACCACGCCATCGGCGCACTCGGCAAAGGCCAGCAACCAGGCGTCCGCCCACAGCTTGGGGGAAGCGTGATTCTTGCGCGCGTATTTCCGGAAAGCCGCCTCGATGCCATGGGGTTCATTGACGAAGGCCACGCGGTCGTCAGAATACAGCCGGTCATACGCGACCCACGCTTCGGGCATGCGCAGCGGCTTGCCGTTCATGACGGCGGCTGTGGTGAGCAGGCGCAGGACACCAATCTGAGTTAACCGAAGAAAGCCGATTATAGTGGTGAGATCCGATTCCCACCATTTCTCGGCGGAAGCGCGATGAACGTGATCTGGGTGCAGCAGAGCCAGCCAGACGTTTACATCAGGGAAAATCGATGAGATCATAGATCTGCTCGTTGGTCAGATCGATTGGTTTTCCCGTGGAAGGTACGATGGGCGGATCGAGCTTGAGATGCCGCCGCGGACGCCTTGGCGTGGCTTCATCGATGGCTTGCTCGATGCCGCGGAGGATCAACTGGCGCGCCGAGCATCCCTTCCGGGCCGCAACTTCATGTAAGCGGCGGTGCAAATCGCGGGGCAGATCGATACTGGTGCGGACCGATTCCGGCTTCACGACTATGAATTTAGCGCGGCGACTTAAATAAGTCAAGCTGCGCGCGCGGCCAGATCGATCCCCGCCAGATCCGCCGCTTCCAGCGCCGCCACCGCGCCCGCTACGCCGGAATTCGCAATCGCTACCGCCGGATTCACCCCCAAACGCTGCTTCCAGGCGCCCTCCACACCCAGCCGAACGGAGGCGCCACCCACTATCTCCACATCCGCCGCGCATAACTGCTCGCCAAAGCGCTCCTGGATCAACATGCGTACCGCGTCCTTGGCCGCGCAACGTCCCAGCAGCCAGTCATAGCGTTCTTTCGCCGTCGCTTGCATGCCGTCCCAAACTTCGCGCTCGCGGCGGTTCAGTACCAGGTACGCTAACGTCTTCAGCCAAACACTGTGCGAAGATTCCAGAAACGCTTGCGGCAACCCTTCTACGCGGCAGCCCGCCACACCACGTCTTCCCGTCACAGGCTCTTTCCATGGCGTCGAAATATACGTTCCGCGCGGATCGATCCGCAGCCGCAAAAATCGCGGCGGTTGCGGGAAGCGGCGTGTCTCCCAGTTGTCGAGCCGGTAGTAAACCTTGCCCGCGCGGTCGAGAACTTCGATGTCGGAATGAATCACCGCGTCGCTCTCGAATCGCCGCACCACACGGCATTCCAGCAGCGTGCCCGTGGGTGGAGCCGACGCATAACAATGGAACGCTCCCACGCGGTACGGGAATAGGTCCGTGCCTTTCTCAATGGCTTCCCAGAACCAGTAAGCGACCACTTGTCCGGCCGCGTCCAGCAGCACGGGATCGAACAAAAAGGCGGGCCGCGGATTATCGGTGAAAAGTTGGCTGTGCGGCAGGGCTTCCAGCGTGGCGCTCGTACCGTTGCGTCCGGCGCGCTCCACGCTCTTGGCGCCTTGCATCAGGGAGCCGTGAAACATTCCCGTGCGATAGAGTTGCTCGGGAATCCACGCCGACCGCTTTTCGTTTTCGAGCGCGAAGGCGCGCGGCGGACCGGAATCGGGATAGCTCGCCGCAAAGACCGCCACGGCCTCCGCCAGAATCGGACGCAGCGTGCCGGCTGCGCCGGCCTCCCGCAGCGCGACGTGCACCTTGCCGGGCCCGGTTTGCTTGGCGGTGGCTTCGATGGTGTAATCCGGCTTCTCCAGGGTGATCCAGCGCGAGGCGCGGATGTCGCGCATCCCCGCCAGGACTTTGTTTGGCTCCAGCAGTGCGCCGCCTTCCGCCAGCATCTCCATCGTCACGGTCAACGGCACCAAAGTCAGACCGAGCAACGACGGATCTTCGCTGGACACATTGCGTCCCAAAGCATGGTCATGGAAGATGATTTCGCGTTCCGCCGAGAAGCGATGCAACGCTACGGCGCGCACGCCCGGCACGTTTTCGACGACATCGTGAAAGAAGGGGGAGCGGGTCTGGAGACCCGCCGCAGGCGTGGACGCCCGCCCCACCAGATATGCCGCCATCACTTCCTGCTGCGTCTGCACGAGCTGCTCCATCATGCTGAGATGCTCTTGCATCAACGCCGTGCGCGGGTCGGTGGGAGCTAGAGCGGCTGCAGCCGTGACTGGTGGCGGTTGGCTAGTGGCTGGTGGTTTAGCCAGCTTGAACCCCGCCGGCAGCCGCGCCGGCTGCAAGCCCGTGCCTAGCGCCAGTGACCGCCGTGGCTTAATTTTCTCGCTAACCGGCCGCGGCGCGCGCCGCGCGTAAAGGTACTCCAGCTTGGGATTCAGGCCGTGCGCCACCAATTGTCCCAGCATGTGGTGAAGCTGCACAATCCCCGAACGATGTTGTACATTCGATGGAATCGCCGCGTGGGGCTTAGAGCGCAGCACATCGTCGGTGAAGCCGGTCAGGTTGCTGCGCGGACCAATCTCCAGGAAAAGCCGCACGCCATCCCGATGCATGCCTTCGATCGTTTCGCGAAACCGCACCGTGCTCGACCATTGCACCGCCGCCAGCGCGCGGATCTCCTCGGGGTCGTGCGGATACGGGCCGGCCGTCACGCACGAATAAAGCGCCGTCTGTGCGTTGCCGATCCGCAATCGGTCGAAGTGCTGCTTCAGGGGTTTGCTGAACACTTCGAACCAGGGCGTGTGATAGGCGCGCGCAAACGGCAGCTTTTGGCAAATCGCGCCCTTAGGCGTCAGCATGGTCACCAGCCGGTCGATCACGGACTCGTGGCCGCACAACACCACCTGATGAACGCAGTTGTCGAGTGCGATATACAATTCGCCGTCGCTGGCGGCCACCTGCTGTTCCAGGAAGGCATGGTCGGCGCCGGCCACGGCCAACAGCACCGCTTCTGGAATATCGCTGGTGGAATTCAGCTTGTCGAAGACTTCGTAAACACCCAGAATGTGCCGGATCAATTCTTCATCGTCGGCCACCTCCACCACACGTGAGGCCAGCAACGCGGAATGCTCGCCGGTCGAGTGTCCGACCATGGCATCGGGGCGTATGCCCAGCTTCTCGATCAGCGCGTAGAGCGCCTGGTTGGCGCAAAAAACCGTCTCCGCGCCGGAGTCCATGTTGTATAAACGCTCCTGGCTGGGTGAACCCAGCGGTGGCGGAAAGATCACATCGCTCGGCAGATAATCGCGCGGATGATTCTCGTAAGCGCGGTCCATCAGGTCGAACACTTGCCGCACTTCGGGGAAGTGGATGCACAAGTCCCCGAGCATGTTGCGGTACTGGGACCCTTCGCCCGGGAACAGGAAAGCCAGCTTGCCATTCAGCCCCAGGGGTTCTTTGAAGTGGTAGATGCCTTCTATTTCCTTGATATTGCGCGTCTTTTCGTCGCCGAGGCGTTTGATGGCGCGCTCCAACTTGGCGATCAAGTCCGTGTGCGACAGGCCCACCACGGACATGCGTACCGGACCCAAAGGCCGGTTGCAATTGAGCGTCCAGGCCAAGTTTTTCAAAGAAAGCGCATCGCCGCCTGCGCGCAGAAGTTGCAGCGCCTGCTGCGCATCTTCCGCCACCGCCGCGCGGCTGTCCCCAGAGAATACGAACAATTCACTGTCCCAATCGCGCTGCATCCAGGGCGCCTGATTTGGCCCCGTATATTCCTCCAGGATGGCGTGTGCATTGATACCGCCGAAGCCGAAAGCGTTCACCCCAGCCCGCCGCGGCGTTTTCGACGATCCGTGAATCCAGGGCCGCGTTTCCGTGTTGATGTAGAAATTGGTCTTCTCAAGC
>Ga0187859_10001630_pt1 | contig 14235 bp, 11 predicted proteins | sample June2016WEW_10_1_2_FD_133019 | JGI IMG/M metagenome (GOLD analysis project Ga0187859, IMG submission 133019) | Peatland microbial communities from SPRUCE experiment site at the Marcell Experimental Forest, Minnesota, USA - June2016WEW_10_10 | ecosystem: Environmental > Terrestrial > Soil >...
CCCAAGGTCATGGCAGACCGTGTCCAACTGCAGCAGGTTTTCATGAACCTCATGCTCAACGGCATCGATGCTATGAAGGGAATGACTGGCGGAGCTGAGCTCACCATCAAGTCACAGCGAGGGGAGAATGAGCAACTTGTGCTGTCGGTCAGCGATACGGGCGTCGGGCTGCCTGAGGAGCAAGCGGACCAAATCTTCAATGCCTTCTTCACCACCAAACCCCATGGCACCGGCATGGGACTTCGCATCAGCCGATCCATTGTGGGAATCGCATGGCGGCCGCCTGGGGGCTGCCGACAACTCTCCCCGCGGCGCAAGATTTTATTTCACATTACCCACTAAAGCTGCGACACCCGACTCAGTTGTGACGGGAGATGCAGCCCGGTCGTCTGAGTCTATGAATGCCGGGCGACCCACACAGCGGGAGTAAGGTCTGGAAGGCACCTGATCGGGAGATCGGCAAACCCGGGGAGAATCGTGGAAAAGTAATCGCGCACCGGGACTTGCAGCCGACGGCAGCTTTCCACAACCGAGAGAATCGCCGCAACCTTCGGTCCCGCTTGTGGGCTACCGATGTGCAACCAATTCTTTCGACCCAGAGCAATCGGACGCATTGAATTCTCCGCGAGGTTAGTACTCAACTCTAATTCGGGATACTCCAAAAAACGGGTGAGCTTCTTCCATAGTGCGAGCGCGTACTGGCAGGCCTTGCTGAGTGCGCTAGAGGGCAATGCTATCGACTGCGCTGCCTCGATCTTAGTCCGGAAGGGTCAATGAGTTGGACCTCCAGCACGCTGAAGTGCTCATTACTAACGCAAGCTTCTCAAACATTGGTTTTGTGTTGAAATGTGCTGCAAAGTGCAAAAGTCGTGTGAACCGACAAAACTGACAAAACTCGGAGACCCCGCCAAAAACGCGAATCCCTATAGAGAAAGAATCCGCTTCTCCGTAGAGATGCATGGAGGAATGTCATAACGAAACTAACCCGGGCGTGACATAGGTCGCAAAATCTTGCGGGTTTGATCAAGGTTCTTGTCGAAGTCCGCAGGCTGTGATCTACTCTACTGAATAGTCCCCCGCCCCGAAGGAATACCGAATGCGGCACATCTTAACCTACAGACTGCTGTCCACAGTTGCGCTACTGGCGGGCATTCTAGCTACCGGCGGAGTGGCTTTCGGCGCAACTCAGTATGTCATTACGAACGACGATCCGGGAGTTGGTTTTTATACGGTGGGGCCAGATGGGGCGCTTAGCTTGCAGCAGCAGGTGCAAATCGGCGGCTTTGGGAATGTGGCTGGATTTTTCGGCGCTAACCGAATCGGCGTTCTCGATAGCGGAGGCCAGCAATGTGTGTACGCATCCGTGTCTTCTACAAAGAACATTGTGGGGATTTTCGTCTCTACATTGACCGAGGGCGGCAGCGCCACAGGTTCGCCGACTGACGGCGGCACATCCAATGGCATAGGGCTGGCTCTCAATAGCCAGTATTTGTATGCGAGCTTTACAGACTCAAACACGATCGGAACTTTTGCGATACAACCCGGTTGCGGCTTGTCGTTCACCAATGACGTTTCGGTCGGCGGGCTGGCGGGCGGCGTTATCAACGGCATGGCGATTCACGGCTCCATGCTGATTGCCACTTATACCGATGGTTCAATACAGTCGTTTGATATTTCCGCGGGCGCTCCCGTGTCGAATGGCGACGAGCAATATGCGACGGCGACGCTGAATTCGATGGATGCCACCTATCCCAACTCCATCGACATCACCAGCGATGGACACTATGCAATCTTCGGCGATACTTCGACTTCGATGGTGGTGGAGGTTTCCGACATTTCGTCGGGGAAATTGACTCCGACCGTGGTCTATCCCGGCAAGGGGAGCATCAGTTCGAGCAACATCATGCTGAGTCCCGACGAGACTGTGCTCTATGTGATCAACACACAAGGCGCCCGCGTGACCGCCTTCTTTTTCAATGCGACTACGGGCGTGCTTTCGGGCGGTTGCCAGTCGGGAACGATCCGCGGGCAGTCAGCGTATTGGTCGTATCTGGCGGGACTTGGTTTAGCCAGCCAAACAGGCGATGGCGGCGGTGTGTATGTCGCGGAGTTCGGCCGTCTATCCGCGATCGCACTGGTGAGTCTGACTATGAGCGGGCCAACATGTACGATGCGGGAGGTGAACGGCTCACCCTTTGCAGATCCGAACAGCCCGGGATTGCTGTCGATTGGCACCTTTCCTCCGCGCTCGTTCTAGCGGCTGATCCCTAGCGTCCGTCGGGCGCAAGTGGAAATCAGCTACCAGTTATCCGCAACTAATTGCAGCTGGCCAACATTATTGCCAGACGGCGGCACCTCTTTGTTGAGAGGCCGCCAAATCTGTGGTCTACTCAATCGAAGCGCCCCCCGCCTGAAGGAATAGCCCATGGAGCAAAAATTGATATCCTGGCTTCCGCGCGCTGTCGCGCTATTAGCGGGCGTCTTTGCCCTTAGTGGGCTTGCCCTGGCAACGACTCAATACGTCATCACCAATGACGATCTGCCCTACCCATTTCTTAACAGCATCAGCGTTTACACCGTTGAGGCGGGCGGAGTACTGAGCGCGCCGCAACAGATAAAAACCTACGGATTTGGAATCGCGGGCGGTTTCTTTGGGACGAACCGCGTCAGCATGCTCAACAGTGGAAGCCAACAGTGCGTCTATTCTTCGGCGGCCGCCACGGGAGAGATTGTAGGCGTCGCGATCGACACATTGACCGTCGGCGGCAGCGCCAACGGATCTCCGACGGACCTCGGGACGACCAATGGCATTGGCCTGGCGATGAATAGCCAATATCTCTATGCCAGCTTCACCGACACCAACACCATCGGAACGTTTGCGGTGCAGTCTGGGTGCGGTTTGACGTTCATCAACGATGTTTCGGTTGCCGGGTTGGCGGGCGGTGTGATTAATGGCATGGCAATCTATGGCAACGTGCTCATCGCCACGTATACCGACGGCTCGATCCAATCATTTAACGTTTCCACGGGCACACCGATCTCAAATGGCGACGAACAATACTCGACCGCGACGCTTAATTCCATGGACGCCACTTATCCGAACTCCATCGATGTCACCAGCGATGGACACTATGCAATCTTCGGCGATACCTCGACTTCGGTTGTAGTAGAAGTTTCCGACATTTCCTCGGGAAAATTGACTCCGACCGTGGTCTATCCCGGCAAGGGGAGCATCAGTTCGAGCAACATCATGCTGAGTCCCGACGAGACTGTGCTTTATGTAATCAACACGCAGGGAGCCACCGTCACCGCATTCTTCTTTAACGCGGTGACCGGCGTGCTTTCCGGCGGATGCACATCGAAAACGGTGAGCGGACAATCGGCGAACTGGTCGTATCTCGCGGGACTCGCCTTAGCCCGTCAAACAGGCAACGGCGGCGGCGTGTACGTGGCGGAATACGGCAGCACCTCAGGAATCGCGCTCGTAAGCCTAGCGGTAACTGGCCAAACATGCGCAATGCAGGAGGTGAGCGGCTCGCCGTTTAACGATCCAGACAGCCTGGGATTACTTTCCATTGGTATTTTTCCGCCTCGGTCTTTTTAGGATAATGATGGCGTATTGTTGTTGTCCTCTTGTTACTTTCGATAATCGGGCGGAGTTGGGAAACTAGTAAGGTAGAAATAAAGGAGCTGAATATGCGCTCGCTGTCGAAATGGTCGCTGGCAATCATTTTCTGCGGATTCTCTTTTCTGAATGCTGCGGCGGACGATTGTCCCGCTCGTCCCGCCAATGGCAGCGTCGTCAACGACCCCTATAGCATCTCGTCGCAGAATGGCGTTCTCAAAGCTCAGTTTATTCTCGCGCACTCCGTCGATCAGGCTGGCTACACCCACTATTGCTATAAGTACAATGCGTCCGGCCAGATTCAAGAGTCGCCTACGTTGCGGCTCAACCCCGGAGACCAACTCGAACTCGACATTCTCAACCGGATACAGAATAACGATGCGATGAAGATGAAGATGAGTATGCCGAAGTCGCAAGCGCAAACCTGCGGCGATGGCGGCGACGCGACCCTCGATTCGACGAATGTCCATTTTCACGGCCTGAATGTTCCGCCCATATGCCATCAAGACGATGTGATCGACACGCTGATTCAGCCGGGCTCGCCCGGATTTCATTACAGCATTCAGATTCCGGCGACCGAACCGCCGGGCTTGTATTGGTACCATCCGCATGTGCACGGCTTCACCGAATTCCAGGTGAATGGCGGAGCCGCCGGCGCGATCGTTGTCGAAGGAATGGAGAAGTATCGGCCTGAGGTTAAGGGCCTTACCGAACGCGTCTTTGTAATTCGCCAGCAGTATTTAGTTCCGTGGGTTCCGGGGCCGTATTTGTTGACGCTTAACTACGTGACTGCGCCTTTTATTGGCAACCTTGAGCCGATTATTCAAATGCAACCGGGAGAGCAGCAATTTTGGCGAGTGGCCAACGCCTCAATCCAGGACTTCCTGGAATTGCAGGTGCTCGACAATGACAAGCCGGAAAAGCTCCAGATTATCGCCTTGGACGGCTATCCGCTGGCTGACGTCAGGTATGAAAAGACGATTTTGATTCCGCCCGCGGGTCGAGCCGAGTTTATTGTGACGGCTCCGCCGGCAAGCGATACGGCGGCGTTATTTACACAGGCCTATTCCACTGGGCCGACGGGGAACGCCGACCTTTCCGAGGTGCTCGCCAACATCCAAGTCACGGACAAGAATCAAGCCGCTTCGCGTATGCCTAAGTCGACCGCGCCCGCATCGCCAGCGGGGCTCAAATTTTCGGATTTGGACAATGTAAAGGTAACCGCTGAGCGGAAACTTTATTTCTCAGAGGAATTTGGCGGCACCAACGGGCCGATTCAGTTTTACGTAACGGTTGACGGGCAAAAGCAGAGAGTCTTCGAGCCCGATGAGAAACCGGTGATTACTACGAAGGTGGGCGCCGTAGAAGATTGGACGATCGAAAATCGCGCGCTCGAAACGCACGCCTTCCACATCCATCAGATACATTTCAAGGTGATCGAGATCGACGGCAAGCCGGTGGGACAACCGGAACTACTGGACACAATCGCAATTCCATACTGGTCGGGCAGCGGACCCTATCACAGCGTGAAAGTCCGCATGGATTTTCGTGATCCAACGATTGCCGGCACGTTCCTCTTTCACTGCCACATCCTGCTGCACGAGGATCTCGGCATGATGCACAAGATTCTGGTCGAGCCGTGATCGCGACAGCGTCGGGGCACAAAAAAAAGTTCGATTATCTTTTCCTGAAGACATCCTCCTGAATAGTAAGGACAAGCGTACCCATGCGCAGACAAATGCAACTCGTTTCATGCATAACGCTCTTACTCATGCTCGTCATGATCTCTGGATCGATGGCCGGAAGTGCCGGAGATCGGCAGGCAACCGATTCCTATCCGCGGAAGCCCACCGAAGGTGCCGTCCCCAAGTCTTACGGCAGGCTTGCGGCGGTTATTCCCGATTCGATCGGCACCGGGCTGGTTTTTGAGGATGCGGAAGGCGTGATTCGGTTCGTAAGCGTTACCGGCATGAAAGAAGGAGAATTGGCGCGCTACGATACGACTCCCACGCGCGGCGGGATTCCGAAAGCCTATGGCCACCTGGTGAGCGCAGTGGTGAATCATGGAGCCACTGCCCTCGTCTTCGAGGACGCCAATGGAGTGATTCGATTGGTTACTCTGACTGGTGTCACCGAGGGCGAGCTCACGCGCGACTGATCCAACAATCCCGCGCCCTCGTCCGTCTAGTGGCGGCAGGCAGAACAGTAGCCACCGACTTCCAGTCTCGCGACAACGATGTGGAAGTGGCAATCGCGCTCTAACTGTTTCTTCAGTGCCTCGAATGTTTTGCTGACGAATTCCGTGATTTTTCCGCAGCGCAGACAAGCCATGTGGATGTGATCGCGGCCCAGTTTGCGCTCGTAGTAATGACCCTCACCGTTCAGATGCATGAGGTCGAGTTCGTCGATCAGGCCTTGCCGTTTGAGCAGGTCGAGGGTGCGATAGACGGTACTGCGATCCACCGAGGCATCGACGCTTCTAGCCTTGCGCAGAATCTGACTGGCATCCAGGTGCTTGTTAGCGGTCTCGATCACACTGAGAATCGCGCGGCGAGGGCCCGTCATGCGGATTCCGCGTTCGGCCAGTTGCGTCTGCAAGCGTCCGGGAATTTCGGTTTGAGGAAGAGGCATTGAATCTCCTGTTTCTAATTGCGACTTGGTTGCAAATAACTTGCGACGAAATCTTGCTGTAACCCGTTGACAGCTTAAGCGAGGTCACTCTAACCTGAACATTATAAGTCCTGTTGCGACTTAGTCGCAAATAATAATGCACATCCAAACTTCCGACTCGAGGGGCGGGCACGTTGCGTCTGGCCGGCACAGGCGTCGCGGTCTCTCTCTTGTCGTCTTTATCTGCGTTACTCTGCCTTTGTTTATTTGCCCCGTATCGTCACTACTCGCGCAGGAGAGTCCCTACATCGTGACCTACGACCACTACCTCGAGGAACCCGGCAGCCTCGAAGTGGAGTACTTTTCTACCTTTGGCACCCAGCGCCGGGGCAACGACTTCGACGCCTTCTGGATGGAATTCGAATATGGCGCGACCGCATGGTGGACGAGCGAACTCTATATCGCCGGCCAGACGACCTTCGACGACAGTACGATTTTCACCGGCACACGGTGGGAAAACCGCTTCCGGCTGCTGCAGCGTGAACACATCGTCAATCCGGTGGTCTATATCGAGTTCGAGAATACGAATGCCGCGGACAAGATCGTGAAGGAGGTCGAAGGTCATGACGTAGAGTCCGACTATGCCCCTCCGAATGGCATATTGCGCAAGGAGCACGACCACGAACTAGAGATGAAGCTTCTGCTTTCGAGCACATTCAAAGGATGGAATGTCGCGTTGAATCCTATCGTCACCAAGAATCTTTTGCCGAGCGAGCCGTGGGAATTCGCCTATGCCGTCGGCGCGAGCCGTCCGCTTGCGCTGAAAGCCTCACCCGACCGCTGCAATCTGTGCCGCGAGAATTTTATTGCGGGAGTGGAAATGTACGGAGGACTGGGCGACACGCAGAGCGCTGGTCTGCACGATACGTCGCACTACCTGGCGCCGGCGATGGCGTGGAATCTTCCATCGGATTGGACCTTCCGCCTCTCTAGCGGTTTCGGTTTGAACGACAATAGCCATCGACTGCTGTTGCGCTGGGGAGTCTCCCGCGAGTTCGCGGGCTTTGGCGAACTGCTTGGGCAATTGTTTGGAGCGCGGCCATGAAACTATTCTTCGCCGTATTTCGCCCTATGGGCTGCCTGGGGATTGTGGCCATCGGCGCAATCGTTTTGGCCTTCGGCGTCTTCGCGATTTCGCAGGCTCTCGGGCAGAGCGAGAATGACTCTCGCCACCATGGCAAAAAGGCAAAGTACGCCGCCATGACTGAGGCCCCTGAAAAGGCGCGGGAGAAGAGGAATCCTTTCGAGGGCGACGCTCAGGCTGTGGCCGCTGGAGGGAAACTCTTCGAGCAACACTGCGCCGAATGCCACGGTGAAAAAGCTGGAGGCACGCGGCACGGCGTCAGCTTGTTGCGCGACGAAGTGCAAAATGCGACGCCCGGGACCTTGTTCTGGATTTTGACCAATGGGGTCGTCCGCCAAGGTATGCCGGTATGGTCGAAACTGCCGGAACCCGAGCGCTGGCAGCTTGTTACATTCCTGCAATCATTACGGGCAAAACTGGCAAATTCACCGCCGTTGGCCGCAGAACCAGTAGGTGGAATTCCTGTTTTTGCGTACTTGGCAGTAACGCATAGTATCGAGTGAGTGACCGAAGCAGGATCTCCGGGTTGCCATGGTCTAGGTGCGCGCCCGCCAGGAAGTCGGCGCAGATCATCTCCAGGCAGTAACCGCGCCGCGCGATTTGTCCGTGCCTAACATCAGGGCCGCAGTCTCGATTCTGCCGTGATGTGTGCTGTCTTTGCCGTCGTTCTGGATATGTGTTGTGCACGGCAGAACAATACAACGCAAGCCCCAAGCATCATTGTGCTGGCGCCGAGCACCCACCATTGCACGCCAAATAACTGAGCGAGAATTGCGGAAGCAGGATTCAAAGCGTTCGCGGCTTGACCCCGGTGGCCTGCGGACCTAGCTCCGACCGACGACGACAGAATGGGCGCCGCCGAAACAGGCGAGTTCGGTAGCGATTGAGCTTGCGGTCGCAGCGCAGGGAGCGCGCCAATTCCCGAGATTTCGAACGCGAGTCCTTCTCCCGCCCTCACCAGATTCGCTGCCTCCACTTGATAGCGGTCATTGCCGGTGCGAAGGATCTGGAAACCCGCAGACTGCGCTGTGAATTTCATAGTCGGCGGAATCATGACTGCCAACTGTTGTAGCGGATACTCGTTCTTTATACGAAACGTCGTCTGGCCGGTATACGGCAGATCATAGTTGAATGCGAATTTGGTGGCTCCGGGTTGCAAGGGAAAGTTGACCGCATAATGCCCAGGTTCGCCGGGCACGGGCGTCGCGGAAATCAGCGAGGTGATTTTTTCAGGGCCAGCGGCCAGAACGGAATCGAGTTTTGCGTGGGCGGGCAGGTAAGTTTCGAACGTGCGCTCGCTCGCCTGCGTCAGCGGCGGGCTGGAATCATTTTTGACTTCGATCATGTCGGAGACATGGAGATGATTGCCTTGTGCCCCGATGCGGATGATTTCGATGCTACCGGTGACACCTCGCACCATTGGGGCCGCATCGAAAACGTCGACGGAGACAGCTTCACTCACCGAAGCTCGCTGATCGTAGTTGACGCCACGATGCACCACGCGCACGACATGCGGCTGGTTTGGATACTTTACGTTGAGACTAAACGACCCCTGTGAGTCGGTATGCGTGCGTGCTTCCTCTTGAATACTCTGCTGCAGAGCGGATTGGTCCAGACCGGGCTGGGCTGGACCGGATGGAATCGGTCGAAGAAGAATGACTTCGGCGCCGGCTGCGAACTGGCCGCGGGTCTGATTGCGGACTACGCCCGTGATTGAGTCCGCGGACAACGCTGGCATGGAACAAACAGCAATGATGCCAATGCCCCGGATGATCATGCGTCGCGAGAATTGCTTAGCGCAGAAACTTATCATTGGCTTGCTCCCGTGTGCGGCCACGCCTCGAACGGCGATATCGGATTGAACTATTCAATAGAGTTCTGACGCTCCACGTTTACCTAGTTGGAGTCACTGAGTCACGGCCTTCTCCGCAGGGTGCCCGGGCGATTGAGATACCTGTCCGAACATGATGCCGGTCTCCACTTCCGCTGGCTGCCCGTCCTGCAGGTAGCGCCTGAACTTCCATTGCCGCAGGGCGTCGGTGATGGCTTTTGCCTGATCAGGAAATGCACTGACGAGATGAATGTGTTTTATCTTGCCTTCTTTGTCGATAATGATTCTTACCGGCACAGGATTAAACCTATGCTCGGTGAAGACAGGATTGACTTTTGCAATGATGTTTTCATCGCGCGCATAATCCTGAATGCACGCTGGGACCGCGTCTCCACCTACCCCCGCCGCAACGCCGGCCTCGGGCGGCAACTTCATCCTGTTAAGGTCAAGCGTCAAGTTCTCCAGCAGTTTCGTGTCACGGCTGCTCAGCACTATCTGCAATGCGTGGCAGCGCATGTCGGTCGCCAGAACATACCAATGCAGCTCGGCTACGGGGGACCAGTAGGCAAAGAATGTGAAGGAGCGATCAGCGACCTTCATCTGCGTTGGCGGCAGTTCCACCTTGTAATCGGCCTGCAGATTATCTTTCTCGAAATTGATGAGTTCACCCGCATCGGCTGTTGGCAGCGGAGAGAAGAACGTGTCTTGGGCGGTGATGAGAATATTCCCCCGCGCCGGTCCTTTGAATGTGTCCGCGGGCGTGATTTGCGCCAGTACGTAACGGCCGCTGTCGGACGGCGGCGGACCCTCATATTTCTGCCTCCAATCTGGAGGTAGAGAGTAAGTCATACCAAAATACTTGTTAGTGAAGACATTGTCAGTTACGTTCCCGCCCTCAGGCACGGGAGTTACAGAATCACTGGCACTCGGCCGGGCACCTTTCACCAGGACTACACCCTCGGGGACTTTTGTTAATTGACCTGTGATGTTGGAGGGAAAGTCGAGGCTGTTCTTCGAAGCATTTTGTCCCGCGGCCAGCAGCGACGCGAACCACGCAAGAACAAGTGAGAGACGCACAAATCGATTCATATTTCTCGTCATTTCTCCTCCGACGCAGAAGTCCGCAGGCGAGACATTCTCGTTATCTCGCCCGCGAGAGTGGCTTACAACATCTACAGCGAGCGCAGGAAGTCCAGCACTTCCTGCTGTTGCGTGCTGGAGAGGCTCTTGAAATTCTCAATCACGGTGTTGGCTTCGCTGCCGTGGCTGGCATGGTCCTCGATGGCCGTGATCAGATTGGTGGTGCGGCCATCGTGGAGCAGGAAGATGCGCTGTCCCAATCCCCACAAGGGAGCTGTACGGAACTGGTCGCCGCCGGCGCCACCCTGGGAGACGTTATCCGCCAAAGTATTGCCCATGGTGTGAATCTCGATATCCGAGAACGCATTTACCTGGGCATTGCTCAACGCGGGGACGAAGTTTGACTGTTGCGTCGTACCGGGCGTTGGATTGTGGCAGGTCGCGCAGCCGATCGAACTAAACAAGGCACTTCCGGCGGAGATCGCCGATGCAGAAACCTGTTGTCCATTCAGCACCACTCCACCTGGTGGAGGCGGAGCGAGGAAGCGCATGAAGTTGGCAAATGCCGAGACGTCATCGAGAACGGCTGCGTTCGGCGTAGAGTTTGGGTTGGACGTGTCTTCCGGATAACCAACTCCGGCGAGATTGAGACAGCTTGCGATCAGGCCGGTGTCGCCCGTGCCACCGTTGCCGTCTTCGCCCGGAAGTGGACGTTCGTTCTGGAACACTTCGTTGGTGATTCCCATTTCCACGTTGTAGGCCTCGCCGGAAAACAGGTGCAGCGATTTGTTCTGCGCCTTCCATCCAAAACGGGCGATGGTGCTGTCGTTGCCGTTGTGGTTGAACGTTCCGGTAATACCAAAATTATTCTTGAGATTGGCGGCTTGATTCTTCAGCAGAGTTGAGTCGTCGAGGTTCTCAATCAAGCCAGCGCCAAAGGTGGGCGTGGGAATGCGGAAGATCACATTGTTCTCCTCCACCGCCAAGGCGAAGCTAGGCTGCGGCAGCGCGGTGGCACTGTTACAGGTGCCGGCATCGGAGCGGCCAGTGACGGTGAACAGATCTTCCACTCCGCCGATAATCACGTTGGTGTTGACCGTGCCGTTCGAGTTAAAGCCGAACGGGAAGCGGGCTTCACGAGTTGGGCCATTGGGTGTAATGAAAGACGGCATGGTGTTGCCGGGCGCGACGCCGTTGCTCGTAAATAGGAATTGGGGATTCACTGCGGCACCTGTTCCACCAACGGCAGGTTGGGCGTGACAGGAACTGCATTGATTTGAGTTGAAACGCGGGCCCAGTCCAACATTGGCCGAGCCCGAAACTGTCTCTACTTCCTGGAAGCGATTGAGACCGTCGTTGAAAAACGCTGTGAAGCCATTCGGGTCATCCGACGGATTGATGATGGTGACGCCTGTGCCACGACTGGCACTCTGAACTCCAGGGTCGGTTTGAGCGAATGCCATTCCGGCGAGGAACAGCGCCGCCAACATTAAAGCCAGTGTGAGTTTCTCTCTCTTGATCACGACTCCTCCTCGATGCGCATTTTTTCCTGATGGATCGTGGCCCAGCTTCAGAATTCCTCGTCGAAAGGGCTTGCGGCAAGGCATTTGCGGGAAAATGCCATCGTCGCCTCGCCGGTCGGTGTCGTGCAGACACTTGTCATGCAGACACGTGTCACGCAGACACTTGCGACAGAACTTCCCTCGAGGTTTTTCAGACGATAGTGTCGGAGGTTAGCTTCCTATCGAGGTCAAAAGCTCGAAGAGAAAGCATGCAACGCGTGGTCCTGAAGAATCGTCAGAGACTCGCGTTTCACGTTCGGGTTGAGGTCCCGCATTGCCTGGCAGTCGAAACTGTCAACGGTCTGGCTGCGGGGTGGGCCTTCGCTTAGTGAGCAAATGGCGCGACCAGTGCTGGTTTTCAAGCTTGGAGCGAGATATTAGCACTTTCGAATGTGATGTCAAGTTAAATAGCTCGTGGGATGCCCTACTGGGCGGCCGTTTCGGGATCTCAGAGAAACAAATGCCAGCGTTGTCAGTGTTTCAAGTGCGGTGTGCGCGTCCCACTTTGGAAACTCGTAAAGAATCCTTGGCTCCCGCCTGCGCAGCCCAGAAATTGCTTCCTCCGCGACAATCGGTAGCGTCCACACATGCAAATAGTATGACCGAAAACAATCGACGTGACACAAAAGTCGCTAGAGTACGCTCAGTTAGTGCGATTATTCTCCTCCGCAGCGAACACTTGCGAGTCGCTCGTCATCGTCGAGCAATCCATAATTTCCCGTAAGCCCACTTACTGGGACTAATCTCTTATCGCTGCGGAAGCCGGGTAGCTTCCGGTTAGCCGACCATCCACCAAGAGTCGTCGCATCCTCTGGTCCTGCCTCAGACGTTATAATTACGCCCACGGATCGCTCTAACCTCAGGCGCGAGACTCGGTCCTTATGAAATTCAATCGCCCTTGGGCTGCGGCGGCATGGGTGAGGTGTACCGGGCGCGAGATACCCGGCTCGAGCGAACCGTCGCCGTTAAGATTCTCCCCTCTCATCTGTCTGAAAACCCGGAGGCCAAACAGCGCTTCGATCGCGAGGCCCGCGCTATTTCTTCGCTGAACCATCCCAATATCTGCACACTATTCGACGTCGGCCACCAGGGTGGAGTCGATTACCTGGTCATGGAATTTCTGGAAGGCGAAACCCTCGCCGACCGTTTGCGGAGGGGTCCGCTTACTGGCGAGCAGTTGCTAAAGTGCGGCAATGAAATCTGCGAAGGCCTGGGGAAAGCCCACAAGACCGGAGTTATCCATCGCGATCTGAAACCCGGCAACATCATGCTGACCAAGACTGGCGCGAAGCTCATGGACTTCGGACTGGCCAAGGCCGTACCAACCCACGAAACTCCGGCTTCCAGTTTGACCATGACTTTGTCCGGGCCTTCGGCGGGTCACCCGTTGACCGCTCAGGGCACAGTAGTGGGGACGTTCCAGTACATGTCGCCGGAGCAGGTGGAAGGCAAGGAGGCTGATGCGCGCAGCGATATTTTTGCGCTGGGTGCGGTGCTGTACGAGATGGCGACCGGGCATCGCGCGTTTGAAGGGGAAACGACAGCCAGCGTGATTGCCGCGGTGCTGGAAAGGAATCCTCCGCCCGTCTCAACCGTACAGCCGATGTCGCCACCGGCGCTAGACCGGGTCGTGAAAACCTGTGTGGCCAAGGATCCTGACGAGCGCTTTCAGAGTGTGCACGATGTCAAGCTGCAATTGCAGTGGATCGCAGAAGGCGGATCGCAAGCCGGTGTGCCCATCCCGGTCGCCGCCCGACGCAAGAACCGTGAGAAGCTGGCGTGGTCGCTGTTGTGCGGATTTGCGATCTTTGCCGTGGCTCTTGCGCTTTGGATTTACCTTCATCCACGCTCGTCAGGAGCCGGCCCCGTATTGGCGTTTGTTCCTCCTCCAACCGACACTCGTTTCCTTGCTTTTGGCTTTGGCTCAGGACCCGCGGTGGTTTCTCCCGACGAGAGCAAACTGGCATTCACGGCAATCGATCAGAATGGTTTCATTAAGTTGTGGACACGCTCGCTCAAAGCGAGCGATGCCGCCGCCGTTCCGAGCACGGATGGTGCGGCGGCACCCTTCTGGTCGCCAGACGGCCGTTCGCTCGGGTTTTTTCGGCCAGTACCTGCAGGTTCCCGCCGCTCAACTCCACAGTCTTCAACTTGCCGCCAGCGAAAAACCCGAGCGAACGTCCGTCTGGCGACCAGAAGGGCGCCGCCGCACCATCCATGCCCGGAACCGCGGCGGCAGCGCTCGCTTTGAGCGAGCGTGTCCACAACTTAATGAAACCGTTCTGATCGATTGCCGTGAATGCCAGTTTGCTCTCGTCGGGAGAAACCACCGCGGGTCCTGAGCCAAAGCCAAAAGCAAGGAAACGAGTGTCGGTTGGAGGAG
>Ga0187859_10001633_pt1 | contig 14232 bp, 14 predicted proteins | sample June2016WEW_10_1_2_FD_133019 | JGI IMG/M metagenome (GOLD analysis project Ga0187859, IMG submission 133019) | Peatland microbial communities from SPRUCE experiment site at the Marcell Experimental Forest, Minnesota, USA - June2016WEW_10_10 | ecosystem: Environmental > Terrestrial > Soil >...
ACGGTGATTGGAAAAGTTTGGGCCGAGCACCCTGGGTGCTCAATCCGCCCGGGTGCTTTCTTCGGGCGAGCCTCATCGATCGGATGGAGCGTGCCGGCTTCACCCCAATGATTGCGGCTGAAGTCCACAACATGCATATGCAGCTGGCGTTCGTTCAGTCCGGTTATGGTCTCGGGCTGCTACCCGCTCGCTTTATTGCCAGGAATCGTTCCATCGATCCCGTGAAAGTATTGCATCCGCCATCGTTTGACCTGCACCGATCCGTCGCGATAGTCCGGGTTGGGCAACTCGGCGCATTGGGGAAGGCCGTCGAACTGTTGGCACACGGGTTTCGGCAATTGTTTGAGGCCGCCGACACCGCGAAGCCCGTGACGAGGCACCGCAGAGGTGTGCCCGCGAATCGGCGGGCGCCGCGACCGCCCAGGTAGTCACCGGACATCGCTTGTTGCAGCCGAGCCGTCTCGAGGACATTGTCCTCGGTTCTTGACCGCCGAGAGGATCGAGTCAGGCGACCCGCCACGCATGGTCGCGGGTCAATCAACTTCGCAGGCAGGCCACGAGATGAACTCGTTGTTCTCGTACCCTGAGTGGTACTCATCATGCTCGGGACCCGCATTGTGCATCCCCCGTCGCCGGATGCGAACGCGACCGCGTCCTGAGTGGTGCCCTGGCCGTCAGATTCTACCTTCGCGGTAGGCCGCTTGCCGGCAAGAAGCCCGGCGCCCGCTCACCTCACCACGGGAGTCCAATGCAGGGACCGTCGATCGGCTCGCTGTGGCGGGCTTTCGTCATCAAAGTGCACATCGGCGACCGAGGCCCAATTTAACGAGACGCCATCGAGTACGCGTGCATTGATGACTGCGCGCTTTCCTTGGGCAGTGTCGGTGATGGCCGCGACGAACACACCGCATTCACCGCAAATCAAGAAATCCGCGGTCCGATGTGCGAAACGATAGTACCGAGCCTTGGAAGGATCCTCGATGTCGATGGAGAGATTGCCCGCCGGGTCCGATGTCCCAACCACGCCATGGCGCCGACAAAACGAACAGCCGTCGTGCCGCAGGCGCCAGTACATGGGATCGATGTCGGTGCGGTAGATTATTCCGAGAGCGCCACAATGGCATCCGCCCTGATATTCCTTCATCTTACACTCCCCGCGATCGACCGCACATTCGCCCATCGGGTTTCCCCGCATGCCACTGCCGTGGAGACTCTCTGCGTAACTCGTCGGGGTCCCCTGACAGTGGACTATATACTTCCACCAACCTGTGTTGCCCTAAGTTCCGCGATCATGTCAATTTCGACGCATGCGCCGAATGGCACCTGCGCCACATTGACGGCACTGCGCGCGCGGCACTGCGCGCATGGATGCCCCGCTCGCCGAACACTTGGACAAGTAGCTCCGATACTCCAGCCACAACGCGGCGAGGTTCTGTGAAGTTCGGCGCGCCATTAACCATGACGAAAAGCTTTGCGATTCTTCGACTCATTATCAACGGTTCTGGTGCATCTAGGGATTTCGGGCTTGTGAAGACGCCTTGGCGGATAGAAGGCCCATAGGTCGAGGATCCAAAATCCCTTATTTCAAGCCGTTTCCCATCGCCGAGGAGAGTGACCCGAGGCGCTTCAGCAATCGAGTTGCGACTGTTATCCGCAAATGTACCAGAACCAATTCCGTTCCATTCGGCGGTGCAGAAACCGACGGCATAATCGCCGTACAGATCTCGACTAGTCATTCGCCGCTGATTGGTAAATCGGGTTCCACACGAGAAAGGAGACATTTAGTCGGGTAGTCGTTTGCACGCCGCACGTGAGTCAAGTTTGGATTGCTGCACGTTCCTTGCCAAAGCAATTGCGACCTCCGCGGCAACGCCGCAAACACATTCGCAACTCGTGGACTGAGCAGAGATTCCGGAACGCGCGCGCGAGTCAAGACATTGGGGTGACTTGCGCTTGCGTAACTCTCAGAAATCAAGTAACTCAATCGTTACAATCGATCCTACCGCGGAAAAGGGCTCGTTCCTGCCGCATGGACTCCGCCAAGGACGACATCGCCTTCGGCCTGTGTGATCTTGGCATGGATACACCTGAGTAAAACGGCACCGCCGTTTTGAACCGCCGCAGGCGGGGCCGTAGGGCGAGGGCCATGGGTGAGCAGCATGCCTTCGAACGCCGAGACATGGATGTCCCGGCCGAACAGCAGCGGAGCAGGGACAGCGGAACGTAAGCGGCCCGAGTAACCAGGCTTCGTTTGCATGCGCGAACTGCGCGAACCGCGCGGCCCGCTCGGCCTCCCCGTCGAGCGCGACCTGCACTTCGACGCCGACTACGGCGCGCAGCGCCGGAGAACGCCCGTTAGGGCGGCCCCGAGCGCTAGCGAGTGGGTGAGGCGCAGCGCCGGATATAAGACACTCTCGGCCTACGCCGCCGACGCTCGCGAGTACGGTCGCATCATCACCTAACGGTGACTTCGGCCGCCTGGACTTCCAGGCGGCAGATTCTCGTGACTAAAGTCAGACTGCGCCGCACCCCCACACCAGTGTGAGCAGTGCTTCACCGTACCGGAATCACAGGATTGCATAAACGGGAGTGATACTATAGTATCACTCCATGCGTACCGAACTCGTGACCACCCTGAAGCGAAAAGCGACCGAATTGCTGACTGCGCTCGAGGCCGATCGAACCCCGATTCTGATCACCCAGCACGGACTCCCCGCAGCCTATCTCGTTGACGTAGAAACTTACGAGCGCCAGCAGAAACTCCTGACGCTGCTCGAGGGTATCGCGCGCGGCGAAAAAGCAGTCGAGGACGGACGAGTACTCACCCATGCGAAAGCCAAGAAGCGCATGGCGCGATGGCTGAAGTAATCTGGACCGAGCCTGCTCTAAACGATCTCGACGCCATCGCCGATTACATTGCACTCGATGACCCCACCGCCGCACGGGAATTGGTTCAGCGCATATTCCAACACGCCGAACAACTGATCGCGCATCCGGACAGCGGATCGAAGCCGGATGAACTGCGCGGTTGGCGCTATCGCCAAATCGTTGAACCGCCGTGTCGGATCTTCTATCGACGCGAGCGCGAAACCGTCTATATCCTCTATGTGATGCGCGGCGAACGCCGCTTCACGCGTGACTCCCTGATGAAACGCGACCCGAGCAAATAGACCAAGTTCGACGCCGACAACGGGGACAACCGCCCTTGCTGGACAGCCACAAGCCACGCGCCGAATACTAATGCGCGCGTCTGTCTTCGACTGGCCGGGTCGTTCGGCCGGCGCCCTACTCACTATCAACCTCTCGCAAAACCCTCCGGGACGCCGGCCGCTAGACGCACAACCAGGACCTCACAGGCAACCCAATTCCCCGTTGGCGAACAACTCTTCCACCTTCACGCGCGCGCAATGCTCCTGATAGCGCATCTCGATCAGCTCTTCTGCGACTGCTAGAGCGCTAAGGTCTTGGAACTCGGTTGGTACCGTACAATGCTCCAACCGTGGCGGTTCCCACGGCCTGCGCCGCGACAACACTTGAGCGGGCCAGACGCGTAATTCTTCATGAAACGGTTGCGTTGGCATCGTCGGACTCCTCGCGCGTAATGGCAATAACTAACTGCATTTCCTCCGGATCATCCCACCAGCATGGGGCAATATGTACAGAAGAATCATAAAAGATATTGGTACTGAACCTGGCAAATAAGTTCCATTCGATCACCTAGGAGCGGTCAACACTATTTATTGCATCGCACCGCATGTCGCCGAAGAAGAAGGCCCCGCTCGCGGGGCCTCCCAGTGCAATACAATGCTTCAGCGGTAGTAGATCGTCAGGCGGCAGCCGCCAACAATTGCCAGTTCTTGGGCATGATCACTGCATCAATCGCATAGACGACACCATTTGTTGCAGCATAATTCGCCCTCTTCACATGGGCCCCATTGACCTGTACGTCGGAGGACGATACCGCCACCGTCAGCGGGCTGCCCTGCAGCGTCATCATGTCGCCTGATTGCATATCTCGAGCGGACACATGTCCCGCGATCACGTGATAGTTGAGCACTGCTTTGAGCTTCGCCGAATCTTTGAGGAGCGCATCCAATGCGCCTTTGGGAAGCTTCTCGAAAGCCTCATTGGTCGGTGCGAACACGGTGAAAGGACCTTTCTTGGAAAACGTGTCCGTTAATCCCGCAGCCTTTAATCCGGCAGCTAGAGTGGTGAATTGATCTGCATCGGTCACCGTATCAACGATGTTCTTGACGGGTGCAGTGGAGTTGCGGCTGGTTTGTTCGCCGGCAAGCATGGTTTTGGATTGACTCATAAATAAATCCTCAACGTATAGCCAGCGAAAATTCACCGGCCAACTCAGCTCGTATACGGCTGAGGGCGCGGAGTATGCGCTATGTGCACCGCATTTCCGGATTGTGACAAAAAACGCTTTTATTTCGCTGTCGGCGCATTCCGCCTTGCAATCGATGAGCGACACGCGACGCGTTTTCTTTACATTGAGTCTTGTTGCAGTAGCACGACGTCCTGCAACACGGCGCCGGCACTGATCGCCTACCGCCCTTTACGTGTAAGTCCTACAAATTGGTAAGTCCTACCAATATCGATTCATCGCCGACACTCTTGGCGGCAACGGCGGGTCGCGTAGCGAAGCCTGCCCTCAACCAGCGCGCGTGCCGTCCGGCACCGGAGATTCAGGAACCGCAAGAACCGGCGTGACGCCGTCAGCGTATCCGATATCGAAAAGCATTCCCTCCGAAATGACGCCACGCATCTTCCGTGGCGGAAGATTAACTACGAAAAGCGCTTGCTTGCCCTCGATCTCCCGCGGATTCTCTCGCTCTAATTTGAGTCCCGCGACAATCGTGCGCACGTGATCCCCGAGATTGACACGGAGCTTGATCAGCTTCTCCGAGCCCTCGATCAGAGATACCGACTCTATCGTGCCAACACGCACGTCCAGTCGCTCTAGAATGGCCACGTCGATTATCGGTTTAGTTGGTGCTGGTAACATCGGTAAGCACTCTCCGAAAACATAATCTCAGACCAAACCAAAATATTAAAGCGGTCCTGGCCCTGTTCCTTTTCATCCTACCACCTGATCATTCGCCGGCGCCGACACAAGCAGCTTCGCGAAACGGGGGGCTGCGCTGAGCCCTCGACAAGGCTCGCTGAATCGCCTTGTCGCTAACGATGAAATCCTCTAGAGGAATGCGACTCCCACGGAACGCCGACGCGCGGCGGCGGCAAACGCCCTTGAGGGCGGTCCCGAACACCGCGAGGGGTGAGGCACGAAGTGTCGCGCACAACCTTCCCGGCGACCGCCGCCCGGCGGCCGTCCGCCTTTCTCCGCCGCATTGATTGCGACGAATGAATCTAGGAATACGGCGAGAGCCCGACGCGAGTGGGTTCTCCAGATTCAGACGACAATCATCATCTACGGAACGAACTCCCACAGGTCGTTTAAGTCGCCTTGGCCCGAGGATGCATATCCGTTCCCCCCGAACAGCCATAGATTGCCCGACGAGTCGGTCCAGGAAACGGGGAAATACCGTGCCCCCGGCGCATTGCTCGTCGAGCCAACACCTTGAGTCCCGTAGGACCCGTAGGCGGAGGAGGCGTTCGAGCCGCTGACCCACTCCCAGGTCCCCGCCGTGGGGTTGAATTCCCACAGGTCGTTCAGGTCGCCGCCGGGGCTGTCGCCCCCGAACAACCAAAGATTGCCGAACGGATCAGTCCAGGAATTCGCCAAGCCGCGCGCGCCCGGCGTGTTGCTGGTCGAGGCGACACCCCGGGTCCCGTAGACTCCGGAGGCACTAGCCGCATTCGAACCGCTGACCCACTCCCAGGTCCCCGCCGTCGGGTCGAACTTCCAGAGGTCATTCTCAATCCCGGTGTTCGAGAATCCCCCAAACAACCATAATTTGCCCGATGAATCGATCCAGGAAATCGAGTAAAGGCGTGCCCCCGGCACGTTGCTTGTCGAGGCGACCCCTTTGGTCCCGTAGACTCCGGTGGCATTAACGGTGTTTGAACCGCTGACCCACACCCAAGTGCCGGCTGTCGGGTTGAACATCCACAGGTCATTGAGGTCGCCCTCAGTCGATGAAGCGTATCCAGCTCCCCCAAACAGCCACAAATTGTCCGATGAATCGATCCAGGAAATCGGTGCGTAGCGCGCGCCCGGTGTGTTGCTCGTCGAGCCAACACCTTGGGTCCCGTAGACTCCGGAGACAGCACCCCCAGTCGAGCCGCTCACCCACTCCCAAGTGCCGGCCGTCGGATTGAACTTCCATAGGTCATTGAGATAGCCCTGGTCATAGCCACTTCCACCAAACAGCCACAGATTGCCCGAAGAATCGATCCAGGTAACAGCGCCTGCGCGTGCGCTCGGCACGTTGCTCGTAGAGGCGACACCTAAGGTCCCGTAGGTGCCGGCGCCGTCGACCAATTTCGAGCCGCTGACCCACTCCCAGGTCCCCGCCGTCGGGTTGAACTTCCAAAGGTCATTGAGGAAGTCTAGGTTGCCTGTTGAATCATATCCGACCCCACCAAACAGCCACAGATTGCCCGAAGAGTCACTCCAGGATGCTGCCACTTCTCGTGCGCCCGGCACGTTGCTCGTCGAGGGAACGCCCTGTGTGCCGTAGACTCCACCGGCGTTCGCCGTGTTCGAGCCGCCGACCCACGTCCACTCGCCCGCGCAGCTCACGCTCACATTGGTGACATTCGCGGCCGCGACGGTTCCCGACCCGTTCGTTACCGAGCAAATCTGCCCATTTGGCTGAGTCTCGATCGTCACCGCATACGCGCCGCCCGCCGCGATCGCGGTCGCGAACGTGAAGCTGCCGTTCGAGTCGATCGTCAGATCATCGCCGCCGTTATCCTGCAGCACGAGGCTGCCTGAGCCTAAGCCTGAGACGCTGCCGCCGATCGTATACGTGTTGGTCACGCAGCTAACGGGTACACCTAAGACATTGCTGCTCGTGACCGTGCCGTTGCCGTTCGTGACGGTGCAAGTCTGCCCGGTCGGATTACTGAGCACCGTGACCGCATACGGCGAACCGCTCGGCACCGGCGTCGCGAAGTTGACGCTGCCGTTCGCGCTGATCGAAAGATTATCCCCGCTGTTATCCTGCAGCACCAAGCCGCTCGCGCTGAGCCCTGTGACCGTCACGCCGATGTTGTAGGTATTATCGGAGCAGCCAACCGTGACATTGCTGATGTTCGCGCCCGCGATCGTGCCGCCGCCGTTGCTGACCGAACAGGTCTGGCCCGGAGGTTGCGTCGACACCGTGACCGCGTAGGCGGAGCCGCTCGCAATCGATGTCGGGAAGCTGAAGCCGGTGTTGGCCGAGACGGTCGTGTTGTCGCCGCCGTTATCTTGTAGGATCACGCTGTTCCCGGGCAGCAGTCCCGAGACCGCGCCGCTGACCGTGTAGTTGTTCGGCGTGCAGCCGACCGTCACGTTGACATTGCTGCTCGTGACCGTGCCGCTGCCGTTCGTGATGAGGCAGCTCTCGCCTAAGGGTGAACTCAAGATCGTGACCGCGAAGCCTGAGCCGCTGCCAATAGGCGTCGCGAAATTGACGCTGCCATTCGCGCTGATCGTGAGGTTATCGCCACCGTTATCCTGCAGCACCAGGCTCTCAGTCGCCAGAAGGCCGGAGACCGTGACACCGATATTGTAGGTGTTGTCGTTGCAGGTCACTTGCATGGTGGTGATATTGCTACTGAACACCGTGCCGCTGCCGTTGCTGACCGTGCAGTTCTGTCCGGGCGGCTGCCTTGAGACCGTGACCGCATAGCCCGAACCGCTCGCAATCTGGCCGGAGAAACCAAAATTACCGTTCGCCGAGAGGGTCGTGTCATTACCGCCGTTATCCTCGAGCGTCACACTGTTATTGGTCAGCAGTCCGACGAGCAATCCGCCGATCGAATAGCTGATCGGCGTACAACCCACCGGGATGCCGGTGACGTTCGCCGCGACCACGGTGCCGCTGCCGTTGCTGACCGAGCAGTTCTCGCCTGGGGGTTGAGTCAAGAGCGTCACCGCATAAGCCGACCCGCTTGGCACCGGGGTGGCGAAATTGAAGCTGCCGTTCGAGGTGACGCTTAAGTTATCGCCGCCGTTGTCCTGCAGCACGAGGCCACTGCGAATGACGCCGGACACCGCGACGCCGATGTTATAGATATTGTCGGAACAGGCGACCCCCACGTTGCTGACCGCAGCGCCGGCAACCGTGCCGCTGCCGTTGGTCACCGTGCAGTTCTGACCCGCGGGTTGACTGAAGACCGTCACCGAATAGTTGGATCCGCTCGCGACAGGCGTCGAGAAGTTCACCGTGCCATTAGCGTTCACCGTCGTGCTGTTGCCGCCGTTGTCCTGCAGAATCAGGCTGCGGCCGCTGAGTAATCCAGTCAACGAACCGCTGACCGGGTAGAGGTTTGCCGCACAGCTCACCGTCACGCTGCCGACGTTGCTGCTCAAAATCGTGCCGCTGCCGTTCGTGACCGTGCAGCTCTCGCCGAGCGGTTGGCTCGACACACTCACCGCATACGCAGAGCCGCTAGCGACCGGCGTATTGAAATTGAACGTGCCATTGCTCGCAACGGTCAGGTTATCGGCGCCGTTGTTCTGCAGCACCAGGCCGCTCGCATTGACGCCCGTGACCGTCGCGGCGACGTTGTAAGTATTGTCGGAACAGCTAATGGATACATTCGTGATATTGGCCGCGCCAATCATGCCGCTGCCGTCGGTGACCGAGCAGCTTTGGCCGACCGGCTGCGTCATGATCGTGACCGCGTAGTTCGAGCCGCTCGCGATGGGGCCTGAGAAGCTGAAGCTGCCGCTGGACGAGACCGTCGTGCTGTTGCTGCCGTTATCCTGAACCACGAGGCTGCGGCCGCCGAGCAATCCGGACAGTGTGCCGCTGACCGTGAAGTTGGAGGGCGCGCAGGTGACGAGCACGTTGGCAACGTTGTTGCTCCCCATCGTGCCGCTGCCGTTCGTGACCACGCAGTTCGCGCCGGCCGGTTGCTCGGCAACCGTGACGTCGTAGCTCTCGCCGCTGAGGAACGTGCTCGTAAAGCTGTAGCTGCCGTTGGCGGTGATCGTCGCGGTATTGCCACCGTCGTTATTCAGCTTGACGCTCGCGCCGCTCGCAAGCCCGGTGACGCTGCCGCCAACGGTCAACGTCGCAGGAGTGACGTCGCCACCGCCGCCGCTACTGCTGCCGCAGGCCGTGAGCGCCGAGATCGCAGCTATATAAAAGAGTGAATCGCGCAGGCGCCGGATCACGGAATTCATCGTGCGAGCTCGGTAGTCCATCCCGAGTGCAACGCTAACTCGCGCGCTTTGAGCTAATCAGTGAACACAGTCACGGTATGCTGCACCGCAATGTTTCGTCACTGAAATTGTGATGGGTTACCAACCGGGTGACTCGTCGCGCTCGGCGACTTGAACAAGAGCGGTTTGCACTGTTGTCTTTGGACTTCGAGTGCCGCTCTCGAGATCGCAAGCCTCTAGTGCAATCGGATGTCGGGAGACCAGCCGTTTTTGACAAGAAAGAACCCGTCCGGAAATCCGCACGTTGCGCGCTCGAACGAGAGAAAAAGACCGGATTGCCCTGTTCCTTTTAGGCTACCACGTCGTTCTCGCGGGAAAGACCGAAAGCCGACTACTAAGACGACATTTACCGTTTCGCCTACACGTCTTCGCGCCAGTCCGCTCTAGAAGTCTCGTACAAGCCGATGTATCTCTAGACTGCGAGGAATCCTCATGTTGATTGAAGACATATTGTTCGTGCTCATATTGTCGGGACTTGGGCTCGGCGTTATCGCCATCGTGGCTGAGTTCATATCATGGCGCTCCCATAAAGTCGCAACGCTCAAAGCCACTGCCGCTCTGCGCTGGCTTTATCGGCGGACTTTTAGGAACACACGACGATTCGCGACGCGGTCGCAGCGAGACATCATTCCTGATACCAGTAACAGTGAAACATCGGTTTCCGCGGCCGTGGCAGTTCATGCCATGGGTTCCGGAGAAAATATCCCACGCCCACAATGATAGGTGAAGGACGCCGACGCTTTGTAGCGTCCGTTTGCGGGATGCCCACGAGCGGCTTGACCCTCAAACTACTCTTTTGGTCTCCAACTTAAGGACACACCCCTCCAGCCCGGGGACGAATGACCAGCGCGGGCGCCGATCCGCCATTGGTTATCAAGGGCTGGTCGATTTTTGCGCATCCGCAGTTCCTCGATAGCTTTGAATCGCTGGTTGCGCAGGTTGCGCTGCCGTGAAAACAGCTCCCCGAGCTGAAGCACGCCAAGAAAAGGGGCGCGCCCGGGCTAAGAACGCACTTCCCGGGCGCGCATGTCAGCCGATTATCCAATTACTTGCCATTACTCATGGCAATCAGCGTGTTTGGCCCACCCACTTTCCTCTGGTAAAAGGCCGACAACGCCGCGTTGTGCACCTTCTCAATGGCTTGGGTCTCTGTAGCCGCCACGCACTTGCGATCGTACGTCAGGATCGAGAGATTGCGGTCGGTGCCCGATTCGCAGACCTGGCTCGCGGCGCTATGGATTCTCTTATAGAGCGCCTCGACACCTGCGGGTGACTGTAGATTAAGGTCGGCGAACTTTACGGTGATGGAGGCAGAATCGGACGACTCTCCTGCCAATACATGCGAACTTAGCACCGCTCCCCCGATGAGGGCGAGGCCGACGCAGCGGGCAACAAGCTGGATGCGGGTCGAGGTTTTCATGATCATTCTCCTGTCACTTAAATGGTAGTTTGGTTCCGTTTCCACCAAGGATCGCTTCGGATCTCGATCTTCAGGGTGCGGAGACAAAGTTAGTGGAGAACTCCTGGCCAATCCTTAGGAGGTTCTTAGGAAGTTGTGAATATTCGCCCGGCAAAAATTGTGTTCGCCTGGACACCTGCGTAGCCGGTTTGCCGCAATTGCGATAGCCTATCGTCGGATATTGCGTGCAATTGGATATTTGCAAACGAACACGAACGGGACCATGAAGCTCGAGTTTGAAGATTGTGTTTTCGACACGGCATCGCGAGAGCTTTTCCGCGGCGGGACGTTCGTGCCGATTGAACCCAAGATGTACATGCTTCTTGAGGTCCTCATCCAGCGTCGACCCGCGGTTGTCACGAACGTGGAACTGGACGAGATACTATGGCCCGACGTGTATGTGGAACGCAGCAGTTTGACCCGGCTGGTGTCGGAGCTGCGAAGTGTGCTCGGCGACTCGCCGCGCGAATCGCGCATCATCCGCACGGTCTACAAGACCGGCTATTCTTTCGCGGCCAATGTCGTGGAGCGCCGTGGCGCGACAAAGCGCGTTTCCAAGTTATTTTTGCTGTGGAACGATCGCATGATGCATCTCGACGAGGGCGAGAACATCCTGGGGCGAGGCGAGGAGTGCACATTGGTGATCGATGCGACCACGGTTTCACGGCGGCACGCGCGAATAACGGTTTCACGCGGCGCTGCGAGCATCGAAGATCTTGAAAGTACCAACGGTACTTTCGTCAACAAGAAACCGGCAAATGTGCCGATCGCGCTCAAAGACGGCGATGAAGTTTCTCTCGGCACGGCGGGCATGCGTTTCCGCAAGAGCGACCCGTCTGCACCAACGGAGCGGCGCGCGGATGTTTAGGGAGACATGCGGGGATATGCTCCGAGACATGCCGCCGCGCTCTCCGGGACAACGAGCATCACCCATGTAGCGCCGGGCCACCTGCGCCGACGGACCAAAACGGCCGTGCTACGACGTAAAGCCAAAGGAGGACCGCAATAACACTTCCGCCTGGCCACTGCAGGACCTCCGGATCCAAGTTCGCCGTGGCGATTTGAATTCTGACGAGGCCCCAAGCCGCCCACGATTCGATTTGTGTTTTCATGCTCCGGCCTCGTTGACAATGGTTAGTGACGCTACGCGGCTTGGGACCTGGATTCATTGCTTGCGGTCTTCAAGCCTCGGAAACAACGTTAAATGCCGAGGGGCAGGAGATCCTTACGGAATTCTTAGGAAGTTGTGATAACTCGGGACGCCGCGGATCGAGTCAGGTGAATCAACTTCGAAAATCAACGTCACTTGGTCGGCCCTCATTGATGATGGGTCAGTGAACGGAAGCGAGCGCTAGTCGCGTGCTGACGTCGGCGAGCGGTGGGAATCGGTCAGCACGATTTGGCACTGTTAGTGACAACGGTCACTTCAATTCAGACGATGGTTTATTGTTTTTGGCCCAGGGGTCCGTACCTCGCGGCGGGTCGGACCCCCGGGCTACATCTTGACTAGCATCTCATCACTTCGCCAAGCTCGCGGTGAGGGCCAAGTCCTGGCGCCTTTTCATCTGGTAGTAAGCAGTCAGTTCGGCGACATTCAATCGACTCACCGTCCGAGATTCCGCTTCGTTCGCGCAGGCCTCGGCTCGCTGCACTTTTTCTGGGTTCTTATCCCATTCCGCGAAGCAAACGTGCCGCGCCGCTGCATGAAGGCGCTGGTAGAGAGCAGCCGCGCCGGCGGGGCTGTCGATATTTAAATCCTGGAATTTGACGGTCTCCTTTGGTATGAACGCAAGGGCTACAACGAATATGCACGTCAAGCTCATTACGGTCGCAGTGCAAGCGCTGATAATTTTGCCTTTGGTATTCGTGTCCGAGTACATGGTTGTCTCCTGAAAAAAAGTGGTTGGTTATCGCTTTGCGGCTTGGGGACCTAGCTTCATCGCTTGTGGTCTTCAAGCCTCGGAGGCGACGTTAACTTTCGAGCCACAGGAGATCCTTAGGGAGTTCTTAGGAAGTTGTGAATATCTCAGGCAACGTGACTTGATGCGGATCGAGTCACGTGAATCAACGCCGCTTTTTCGAGAAGGTCAATCCGGAAGCGGCTCGATTCCGCGAGACGACCTTTGCCGACCGGATTTGCTGTTATTGGCCGAGTGGGCGCATGCTTTGTCAAACTGTCAGGGCGCGCATTGCAGACCCGATGACCTCAGAAGAAAATCGCCACCTGCCCCCCTCCACTGAGGTCTCGCCCCGTGAGACTGAAGTCGATCCGCAGCTGTCAGCCTGCGCCAATGACGGCACCGCGCGGTTGGTGATCGGTCAACTACTCGGCGGCCGTTACCGCATCGAGCGTGAGCTCGGAGAGGGAGGCATGGGGGTAGTGTACCTAGCAGCCGATGAGCAGGTGCCCGGCGAGAGGTTCGCCATCAAGGTACTGAAGGAGGAGCTGCACCCCGAAGCCCTCACGCTTCTGCGCGAGGAAGTCCGCAAGACGCGCAAGCTCAGCCATCCTCATATCGTAGATGTACATTCGGTAAACGTGGACGGCCGGAGGCTCTACGTGTTGATGGAGTTCCTCGAGGGCAAGTCGCTGGATGCGCTGCTGGCTGAGGAATTTGGCCGCGGCATGCCTTTCAGCCACGCATGGCCGATCATCGAGGATGTGGCTGCGGCGTTAGGCAATGCGCACGATCACAACGTGATCCACAGTGACATAAAGCCCGCGAACGTCTTCGTCACGACGGCGGGTAGAACCAAGCTGCTGGATTTTGGCATTGCGCGCGTTGCGCGCGGCCCGCTGCTACAGGGGCGCTCGGGGCCACGCGCGCTCACCCCGGCCTATGCAAGCTGTGAAATGCTCGAGGGTAAGGAGGCCGATCGGCGCGATGACATCTACTCCTTCGCCTGTGTGATCTACGAGATGCTTAGCGGGGACCGCCCCTTTGGAGACCTCACGGCGTTCGAGGCTCGGAAAGCAGGTACCCAAGTGCCGCCGCTTCCGGGACTGTCGAAGGAACAGAACAAGGCGCTCGCAAAAGCGCTGCTCTTCGAGCGTAAGGGCCGAACCGCGTCGGTGGAGGAACTCCTTGCGGGCCTTTTTGCTGACAGGAGACCCCGCAGTCGCCCGAGCGTTCGGCGCTGGGCTGTGTCCGTCGGCGCCGTAGCCCTGGTAGCGGCCGCTGCCTTCTTCTTTTCGCGCGGCCCAGTGAATCCCGTTACGCCGCCGCCCTCGATCGCCGTATTGCCGTTCGTCGATCTGAGCGCCGATAAGACAGAGCAGCCCTTCTGTGACGGCATCGCGGAGGAACTCTCCAACTGGCTTGCGCAGATCCCGATGTTGCGGGTCGTTGCGCGTAGCTCGGCGTTCGCCTTTCGCGACCGTCAGACTGACGTGCGCGAGATCGGCCGCCAGCTCGGCACGACG
>Ga0187859_10001642_pt1 | contig 14190 bp, 13 predicted proteins | sample June2016WEW_10_1_2_FD_133019 | JGI IMG/M metagenome (GOLD analysis project Ga0187859, IMG submission 133019) | Peatland microbial communities from SPRUCE experiment site at the Marcell Experimental Forest, Minnesota, USA - June2016WEW_10_10 | ecosystem: Environmental > Terrestrial > Soil >...
CGACGGACTCCGCCGAAAAGCCATTCAGCCGCGTGCGCATTGCCAAAGGCGTCATGCAGCTGACCAAGGAACAGCGCAGCTCCGTCAAATTCACCATCCGCAATGCAGATACCGAGCCGCGCCAGGTCATCGTGGAATATCCCGTGCAAGACGGATGGCAACTCACGCCCTCCACGCCCAAACCCGAGGAGTCTTCGGAATCGTGCCACCGCTTCCGCGTCCCCGTCGACGCGGGAAAGACGGCGGAATTGACGGTCGAGTCAGTCCATCCCGAGGAAACGACCTACGAGCTGACCAATCTCGATGACGACGAAGTCGCGCTTTTTGTTGAGCAAAAGCGTATGACGCCCGCCATGCAACAAGCCTTCGACCGCATCCTGAAGCAGAAGGAAAAGATCAATGAGATTTCCGGCCAGATTTCCGAGAGGAAGCGTGAGAGTGACCAGATTGCGGTGGACCAGAATCGTATCCGCGAAAACATGAAGGCGCTGAAAGGCAGCTCCGAAGAAAAAGCCTTACTCCAGCGCTACGTCGGTCAACTCGACGCGCAAGAGAGCCGGCTTGCATCCTTGCGCAAGGAGTCTGCTGATCTCACGGTGCAGTTAAACCTAGCCAGTTCTGACCTCAACCGCATAATCATGGAAGTAAGTGCGGACCAGACCTTCTAGCGAGAATCAAAGTCGAACAGAGGCGACGCCGGAGGTGCGGGAGGCTTTGCTTCCTTTGCATTACACTGAACTTGCGATGCCCCTCCCCATCTATCGCCTCCGACGCTGGCTGATTGCACTCGCGGTGCTGTTCACCGCGGTGGTCGCGGGCATGTATCTTTACGCCCGTCTGCGGCAGCACAGCGTGCTCAAAGGATTCCCCGGCAAGATCGGTTACGACATCAAACAGACGGCCAGCGGCTTCCAGTTTTCAAAATCGGAATCGGGCCGGACGGTCTTCACCATTAACGCCAAAGACGTCAAGGAATTCAAGCTCAACGGGCACGCCGAGTTGCACGATGTCAGCATCATCCTCTACGGCCGCGATACCTCGCGCTTCGACCAGATTTATGGCGACAACTTCACCTACGATCCGAAGTCGGGCGACGTTACGGCTCAGGGCGAGGTGCAAATCGATTTGCAAGCCAACCCCAGCGGCGTGACCGCGCCCGACCAGGCGACTCCGAAGGAACTCAAGAATCCCATCCATCTTAAGACCCGCGACATGATCTTCAATCGCGATAGCGGGGACGCATCCACCGAGGCGCGCGTGGATTTCCGCACGCCGCAAGCCACAGGCTGGGCGGTGGGCGTGAAATACGCGGCCAAGATCGGTGCGCTCACGCTGGCTTCACAAGTTCATGTGACGTTGAATGGGCCCGATGGCGCTACACTCTTCGCTACTCATGGCGTAGTCACCCGCGAGCCGCATGAAATCGTGTTGAACCATCCCCGCATGGAGCGCGAGAGCGGAACCCTGCAATCGGACCAGGCCACCTTCTTTCTCGGCCCGGAGAACGAGGTGCAGCGGGTGCTGGCCATCGGAAATGTGAATGCAGAAACAAAGACGAAGACCACGGAGCCGGATGCCGACCAGATGCGTGGCCGCGCCGACCAAGCCGATCTCCTGCTCACCAGCGAGCAAAATCTGCTGCGCACGGCCACGCTGACCGGCAATGTTCACGTCGAGAGAATCGGGTCTCAACCCACGCAGGGCGATGCCGGACGCGCCATCCTGGATTTCCTGGGCCAGAACCAGCTCCAGAAGGTGCATGCGATGGATGGAGTCCGGCTGGTGCAGCATGCTGCGCACACCGACACGGTTGCGGCAAATGGATCCCTGCCTGCCGCGCAACACGCCTCGGCGCCTGCCTCGGAACATGCGTCGCCGCCTCAGGATTTCGACATCACGGCCTCCATCATCGATTTCTTTGTCGCCGAAGGGCGCCGCATCGACCGCGCCGAAACTTCCGGGGCCGCGCGGATCACGATTTCTCCGGCGGAGAACTCGACCGTGCAGACTTCGACGCAGGGCCCTCCGCCACACACTGTCATTACCGCCGGACGCTTTGACGCGAAATTTGCCGAGACTCCCGACGGCTCCAGCCGCTTGACTTCGGTGCACGGTGCACCCGATGCCAAAATTGTAAACTCCGCCCCAGGCCTGCCCGACCGCGTCAGCACCAGCCAGACATTGGATGCGAAGTTCCTCCCCGAAGGCGGAATCGCCTCGATCATCCAGCAGGGAAGCGTCGCCTACACTGACAACCAGGCGCCCGATAAGCGCACGCAAGCCTGGGCAGACAGGGCGCTCTATACGCCAGCTGACCGGATTCTGGTGCTCACCGGCAGCCCGCGCGTCTCCGAAGGCAGCATGGTCACGACAGCGAAGACGATCCGTATCAATCGCGACAACGATGACGCCTTCGCGAACGGAGACGTCAAGAGCACCTACAGCGAGCTCACGGAGCAACCCAATGGTGCGCTGCTCGCTTCCGCCTCGCCGATTCACGTGACCGCAGCCACCATGACGGCGCACAACTCGCCCGCGGTCGCTCTCTACCAGGGCAAAGCACGTTTGTGGCAGGACGCGAATATCGTCGAAGCGCCCTCTATCCAGTTCGACCGGGATCGCCGCTTCCTTATAGCCCAGGGCACCCCGGCACAACCGGTCTCCACCGTGCTGGTGCAGACCAAACTGGCTTTGCCCGGGACAACGGTTCAGCCAGATAAAGCCCGGCCCGCCGCTCCATCCGCTGAAGGAGAACACAAAGCGAAGATAAAATCTCAGGAAAAACCCGGCGACACCAGCCCAGTGGCCATAACTTCAGCCCGTCTCACCTATGCCGACGCCGACCGCCATGCCCACTACGATGGAGGCGTGGTAGCCCAGGGAACCAACTTCACTGTCTCCGCCAGCACCATGGACGCTTATCTTCTACCTCGATCACAAACCTCCGGCAATCAATCGCTTGCCGGGCCTGGCCAGTTGGATCACATGGTTGCCGAGGGCAACGTTGTGGTGGTACAGCCGGGCCGCCGAGCCGAGGGGAAGATGCTGGTTTACACCGCCGCCGCTGACAAGTTCGTGCTCACTGGCGGACCGCCTAGCATTTTTGATGCCGAACGTGGCAAGATTACCGGGGTTTCGTTGACTTTCTTTAGGGGCGATGATAGGGTGCTGGTAGAAGGCAAAGCAAGTTCTCCTGTGGTGACACAGACGAGAGTGGCACGATAAATGCGTACTCTGGCCACCGATGAAATTGGCAAGTCGTATCGTGGCCGCCGGGTCGTAAATGGGGTCAGCTTACGCGTGGAGCAGGGCGAAGTGGTGGGTTTACTTGGCCCTAACGGCGCCGGCAAGACGACAACTTTCTATGCCATTGTTGGTTTGATCCCCCCCGATACTGGCCGCGTGTTGTATGACGGGCAGGACATCACTGACGTCCCCATGTACCTGCGGGCGCGCCAGTATGGCATCAGCTATCTCCCTCAGGAAGCTTCGGTTTTTCGCAAACTCACGGTTGAGGAGAACATCCTCGCGGTGTTGGAGGCTCAGCCTATGTCCTGGCACGAGCGCCGCGAGAAGATGGAGAAATTTATCGATGAACTTGGCTTGGAGCACATCCGGCAGAATCGAGGCTATGCCTTATCCGGCGGTGAGCGCCGCAGGGTGGAAATTGCCCGCTGCCTGTGCATCAACCCAACTTTCATCTTGCTCGACGAACCGTTTTCCGGAATCGATCCCATCGCCGTTCTCGACCTGCAGAAGATCATCAGCAGCCTGCGGGCCAGCGGCATCGGAGTGCTGATCACCGATCACAACGTGCGGGAGACATTGTCTGTAACCGACCGCGCCTACATCATCGACGACGGCCGTATCTTCCGCCAGGGCCAGCCCGAGCAGTTGGCGTCTGATCCGGAAGTGAGAAGAGTGTATTTAGGGGAAAGTTTCTCTTTAGTGTGAGAAAACGTCGTTGGTCGTTGGTCGCTGGCAAACCCAAAAGCCTGCAGCAACGATGAATGGCGAACGACTAACGACCAACGACTAACGACATGGTCCTACTGCAACACAAACTGAGCGTCAAACTGTCGCAGCGCCAGATTCTCACCCCTGGCCTGGTGCAGATGGTGTCCGTCCTTGCGCTCAACAAGCTTGAACTGAAGGACATGATCAACACCGAGATGGTCGAGAACCCGGTTCTCGAAGAGCTCGAAGAATCCGTCCCGTTGATCGACGAACTGGGCCGCAAAGAGGAAGACCGCGACCGCGCCGCCACCGTTTCCGCCGAAGAGAATCCAATCACGGCTGACGAAAAGAAAGATCCCTTCGAGGAAATCGACTTCGGCTCCTTCTTCCAGGACTACCTCGATCCCGGTTACCGCACGCGCGGTGAAATGGAAGAAATCGAGCGCCCGTCGTTTGAAAACTTCCTCTCCAAGCCCACAAATCTCACCGATCACCTCGCCTGGCAAGTGGGTGCGTTGAGCCTCCGCCCCGAAGTGCGCGAGGCCGCCGAGCAGATCATCGGCAATCTCAACGAAGACGGTTACCTGATCGCCAGCGACGAGGAGATGTTGGGAGTGGCGCCGCCCGCGCCACCCGAAGCCGACGCAGCTGCCGCCAGAAATATTGTCAGCGAAGCTCAGGCTCTAGGCTTAGGCCCGGAAACGGACCTTTCGGAGGAATCAACTCCGGACGAAGCTATGCCCGGCGAAGCGACATCCGACGGTGCACATCTTAGTCCCGTAGTTTCCGCGACCGATTTCGTCGAACCGGCACGCACCGAACCCAGTGCCCTGGGATTGTCCGATACCCATGCCTTCGGCAGCGACGCGGTCGGCGAGATCGCAGATGGGGCGATGCACGATCTTCACGCCGCAAGCTCGCCCGCTGAAATTTCTTTTGGCTCGCGGAATGGAGATTCCGCTGCCGCCGTCGCTTCCGCGCTCGATCCAATGCCCGCGGCTCAGCCTGCGCCCGCACCGCACCCTGTCTACACCGCCAGTTTTACGCTTGCCGATCTGCAGGAAGCCCTCGAGGTGATTCGCCAGCTCGATCCTCCGGGCGTAGGTTGCCGCGATCTCCGCGAATGCCTGCTGCGCCAGTTGCGCTATCACCAGCAACAGCTCACGCTGCACAAGAACGGAGACAAGAACGGCGAAAGAAGTGGCAATGGCACCGCCCAAGTCCTGCAGGACGCCGTCACCATCGTCGATCAGCACCTGCGCGCCGTGCAGAACAAACAACACAAAGAGCTCGCCAAGGCCATCGGACGCCCGCTCGACGCCGTGCAGCACGCTCTCGACTACATCCGCACTCTCGATCCTCGTCCCGGCCTGCAGTACAACAAAGGCCAGGCGCGCCTGATCGAGCCCGACGTCGCTTTCATCAAGCACGGCGACGAGTGGCTGGTGCTGATGAACGACGACGATCTACCCCAGCTCCGCCTCAACCCTGCCTACAAGAAGCTGATCACTCGCGACACCAACGACAAGAATACCCGCGACTACGTCAAGGAGCGCTACAAGAGCGCCATCCAGCTCATCAAGAACATCGAGCAGCGCAAGCAGACCATCACCAAGGTCTGCTACTGCATCGTCGCCCGCCAGCAGGATTTTCTGGAAAAAGGCATCGATCACCTGAAACCCATGATGATCAAGGAGGTGGCCGAAGAAATCGGCGTGCATCCCTCCACCGTCAGCCGTGCGGTGGCCAGTAAGTATGCCCACACCCCGCAAGGTGTATTCGAGTTGCGCTATTTTTTCAGCGAGAGTGTGCAGGGCCCCGAGGGCGGCAACACGAGTTTGCTCATCCTTAAACGCCGGGTTAAGAAGCTGATCGACGAGGAAGACACCAGCCGTCCTTTGACTGACGAGCAACTCACTAGAATTCTTCAGTCTCAGGGCATTCAAGTCACTCGCCGCACGGTGGCAAAGTACCGCGAGGACATGCGCATCCCCAGCACCCATCAACGCCGGGTGAGAGAATAGTCGGAGCCTCAGGTACATATGAAGGCGTCATCCCGAGTGCAGCCGTTCTTCAGGCGGAGCGAGGGATCGCGCGTGTACTGTCGGTGTCCTGAATTGAGCCGTACGTGTCTGTTCTTGCTACGGTCTCTCGTACTAACTCTGCTCCTGGTCGCCAATTTGTTTGCAAGCGGCGACTGGGTGATCCGCGAAGACGGTGTTGGACCGGTAAAGGTTGGCATGACGCTCGCTCAACTGAGCGCGGCTTTGCATCAAGAAATGGCGGCTGACGAGCGAGACGAGCAATCATGCTTCTACATCAATGCGCGCGGGCACGACAGCGTCTCCTTTATGATCATCGACGGCCACATGGCCCGCGTTGAGGTGGGCGCTCCCGGCGTGAAGACCTCAACTGGCATTCAGGTTGGAGACTCAGAGGGGCAAGTACGGAAGATCTACGGTGCCAGGATGAAAGTTACGGCGCATCAGTACATCGACACTGGCCACTACCTGACGGTACGTTCAGCCGATGGCCGCTACGGCATCCGATTCGAAACAGATGAAGGAAAGATCACGACATTCTATGCAGGCAAGTACGATGCGATTCAATACGTAGAAGGCTGCGAATGAGTCTGCCGAGGGTCACCCCTCAGCCGCGAAGCGGCGACAGAGTGCAGCCCACGGCGCAAGCCGTGGGTGAGAGGATAATTGGGAACAAGCCCCGAAGGGGCGAAAGAAACACCGCAACCGCATCCGTTCCTATGATCGAGCAATAAAGGAGCGCAGCGTCATGAACGTGGAATACACGGGACGTCACTACGAAATCACTTCCGCCATCCGCAAAGAAGTAGAGAACGGCCTCGCGAAAATCCGCAAAATCCTCGGCGACAGATTCGAAGCGAAAGCCATCCTGGCCGTCGAAAAGCATCGCCACAAAGCCGAAATCACCATCACTCCGCGCAACGGACCCATCGTCGGCCTCGCCCAAGCCAAGGACATGACCATCGCCGTCAACGAAGCCCTCGACCATCTCGAAAAGCAGGCGGTGAAATACAAGACCCGCTGGCAATCCAAGAAGCGCTCGGCCCGCAAGAGTGAGGAAGTAAAGAAGTGGAACGGCCACTCCCCGCAGCCGGAAGAAACAGAAGCAAGCGCAAAGGTGCACACCAAGGTTGGCTTGACGGAAAAAACGGCCGTCCCCGTCGCCGTGCATCGCTACCCCGCTGTGGCCAAAACCACCGAGGTGCACCTGGTTCGCTCCAACGAATCCGTCTCCATGCGCCCCCTCACGCTCGAAGAGGCCATCAAGGAAGCTCACTTCCGCGACCGCGACGTCTTCGTTTTCCGCGATCCCAAAGGCAAAGTCATGGTCCTGCACCGCACCCGCGACGGCAAAATGGAGTTGATCGAAGCGCCGTAAAAGCGGGCTTCAGGCTTCGGCTTTCGGGCTTCAGCAAAACCCAATGCAGAGACGACTGCGTTCACCCTCACCTGCACGAGAGCGTAAATCGCTTCACCGATTGTGCCCCGGGCCAAGGTCGGCGGAATTGCGTGTAATACACATAGAAGTCTTTTCCAAGTATGGTCGGATCGTCACCCGTGCCGATCGGGCCCGAGTATCCTGCGAGATCGGGAACATCGCCCAACATGCCCAGGAAAACCGTGTCCGTCCAGTGCAGTCCGTCGGGCGACTCGGCATAGCTGTAGTTTTGCGTTCGGGATGAAAACGCCTGGAGGGTCACAACCCCTCAGCTATAATGTCTTGTAACGCTGGTTGGGTTTTCACGCCTCGCTCCCTGCAGTGCCAAGAGGAAGGATTCAGCCTCGTTACGGACTTCATAAACCTCCAGCTGAAGGAGTACGCATGGCGATCGAGAAGGTGGAAAGCATCTGGCACAATGGCAAGCTCATTCCCTGGGATGACGCGACGATTCACGTGATGTCGCACGTCGTCCACTACGGGTCCTCGGTATTCGAGGGGATCCGCTGCTACTCGCCGCCTTCGGGGCCGGCGATTTTCCGCGCCAACGAGCACATTCAGCGCCTGCTGGATTCCGCCAAGGTCTACCGCATCGACGTGGATTTCACTCGCGACCAACTGGTGAAGGCCATGCTCGAAACCGTGGGCAGCAACGGCGCGTGGCCGTGCTACGTGCGTCCCATCATTCTTCGCGGCTATGGCGAGGCGGGAGTGAATCCCTTCAACTCGCCCACCGAGGTTTACATCATCAATTATCCGTGGGGGAAGTATCTGGGCGGCGAGGGAGACGGTTGCGACGTCTGCGTCTCGTCCTGGACGCGCCTGGCCCCAAATACTCTGCCGGCCATGGCCAAGGCGGGCGCCAACTACATGAACTCGCAGCTCATCAAGATGGAAGCCATCGTCAACGGCTATGCCGAAGGCATTGCGCTGGACGTGAGCGGGTTCGTCAGTGAAGGCTCCGGCGAGAACGTATTCCTGGTGCATCGTGAGAAGCTGATCACGGCGCCGCTAGGCAACTCGGTGCTGCCCGGCATCACCCGCGATTCCGTGCTGCAGATCGCGCGCGACCTGGGCATTCCCATCGTGGAGCAAATGATTCCGCGCGAGATGCTTTACATTGCCGACGAAGCCTTCTTCACCGGAACGGCGGCGGAGGTCACGCCGATTCGCTCGGTGGACAAGATCAAGGTGGGCAAGGGCGCGGTTGGTCCCATCACCAAGGCGATCCAGAAAGAGTTCTACGCCATCGTGCACGGAGAAAAGAGCGACCGCCACGGCTGGCTCACGCCGGTGCCGGTGCGCAGCAAGCAGCCGGTCGGCGTATAATCCGTTCCTATCGAATGTAACCCGAGGGGCGCATAGAGCGCCCCTTTCGGTTTCTAGATCGAACGACACATAACATCCGTAAAAGGAGGCATCAATGTCAGACCAGCAAGGTATAACTCCTGAATTCGCCCTCGGCTACTGCGCGATGACGCTCGATGGCATCCTGCGCGAAGCGGAAATTACCAAGAAAGTGATCGCGGCCGTGCCCGATGCGGCTTCGAGCTACCGACCCGACCCCAACGCACGAACCGCGAAGGAACTCGCGTGGCATATCGCCAACTCGGACATTCAGTTTCTGGATGGAATTGCCGACCTGAAGTTCAACATGGAAACGCCCGAACACAAGCCGCAAACCTCGGCCGAAGTAGTCGCGTGGTACGACGAGAACGTGAAGCGCGGGGCAGCGCGTGTGGCGGCGATGACGCCGGAGCAATTGATGACGCCGATCAACTTCTTCAACGTGTTCAATCTTCCAGCGTTTCTGTACCTGGGCTTCCTCAACAACCACAGCATTCACCATCGCGGCGAGCTGGCGACTTATCTGCGTCCTATGGGATCCAAGGTGCCGTCGATCTACGGCGGCAGCTACGATGAGCCGTTCCAGCCTCCCGCCGAAGCCGAAAGCGCTGCGTAACTATTCGGGCCTGTCGATATGAAAGAGCCGCCTTTAGGGGCGGCTCTTTCTTGCAAGGAACGCCCAACGGTGCGAGGTGCAATGGCGTCCCCGGCCTAGATTCTTCTTTTCCCGCCGGTGCTACTCCCCGTAGCTATTCGGCGCTTTTTGGGACGGCTGCGGCGGCCGCGTCGAATCCGACCTTGGTATGCGTCCCGTCGCAGAATGGTTTGTTGATGGAAGCGCCGCAACGGCAGAGGGCAATCTTCTCTCCCGCTTCAATCTTGTTGCCGCTGGCGTCCAGAAGAGTTATTTTCCCGGTGACTAAGTATGGGCCTTTGGGCAGAACCTGAATGGTTGGATCCGACATGGTTTCTCCTTGAGAGTAATTTAACAGCAGATTGAAATTGACCGCGTGTTTCAAGCTTGGCTTTCACTTCCGGCGCGCGTCCAGACTCCAGGGTCCGGAGCCCAATTGCGAGATGAGGAGAGCCCCGCCCATCATGGAGACGTTCTTCATGAACATGATGAATTGCATCTGGTGCATCATCGGGTCGGTTACGCCCCAGAACTTGTGCATCATCGGGGTAACGCCGGCTAGGAAAAGGACTATTAGCCACGCTCCGATTCTGGCGTGGAAGCCGAGGACGATAGAAAGGCCTCCGGCAAGCGCCAGCACACCGGAGAGCGGAACCGCGATGGATGCCAGCGGGATGCCTTGCGACGCAGCGTAGGCGATGGTCTGGCTGGAGAAGTGCATCGGGCCTGACATTACGAAGATCATCGCGAACAGAAGTCTTCCTAACAGTACGACGGGCGGCGCCGCCGCCAGGCTTGACGATTGCGATCGAGCAGAAAGGACTGAGGAACTGGCCATATAATTCTCCCTAAGTATCGCTTCCGTCATTAGATCATCCTGCTCTGTCTAAGGTTACAATAAATAACTATCGGCTCTTTACATAGTGGGAATCTAAGAGTAACCTAGTAACTATATGTCCCCTAAACGACGATCTGCTCAATCTCCATCGCCTTGTGCGATCGGGGGGATGCTGGAATTGCTCACGCGGCCCTGGACGCTGCACATTTTGTGGGCTCTGAGCCACAACGGGCCTCTGCGTTTCGGCGTGCTCCGGCGGCAAGTGGAAGGAATCTCCTCGCGGGTGCTGACGGAACGGCTGCGCACCCTGGAGGGCGCGGGTTTTGTGTTCCGGCATTATGAACAGACTATCCCCCCAGCGGTAACTTATGGCATTACCGAACGCATGAAGGACATTGAGAAGGTGCTGGCACAACTCGAAGGGCTGGCGAGGAAGTGGCAGGGCGAGGGAACACCGGTAGGTGCCGGTCGAGGGATCTCCGCGAGGACGGGCGCTGGCGCGTAGATAAGGATATTAGAGCAAACTTTGCCGCGCTCGATGAGTGCTACGGATGGTTTCGACAAGTACTCTTCCCGTCCACGGCCCGGACTCACACTCACGCCCAGTAGTATGAGAAAGATTTAACAAACTGGTGACAACCCCCTGACACCCCCGATTCGTGACTTGACCTAGGATCACTGACTAAGCAGGTCAGAGAAGGTTCCGTGCCCAGCCACTTCCGCCGATGTTCGACCCTCCCTCTGCTCCTGACTTCGTTAAGGAGAGATCAATATGCGAGTTTGCAGGATCGCAGTCGCCGCTTGCTTTGGCCTGGTTCTTCTCATGGTTTCGGCCCCGGCCCAGGCACAATATCAACTCACAAATTTAGTCTCGAATCAAGTCCACCAAGCCAAGACCATCGATCCACTGTTGGCCAATGCGTGGGGACTAGCCCGAAGCGCCACGGGGGCCTGGTGGATCAGCGATAACGACACCGGCTGGTCGACCCTCTATCAGGCAAATGGAACGCAAGTGCCACTCCGGGTTCTGATTCCCACCGCTGGGAACGGACCGGTTTCGCCCACTGGTCTAAACGGCCCGGGCATGCCGACGGGAATCGTTTTCAACGGATCGTCAACAGATTTTGAGGTTCAGGGCTGGCCATCGGTTTTCCTTTTCGCGACGCTGGATGGCACCATCAGCGCGTGGGTGCCGGCAGTGAACGGGAACCTGGCGCTGATCGCGGTTGACAACTCGGCCAACAAAGCGATGTACACGGGCTTGGCCATCACCAACAATCCCTCGGGGAACTTCCTCTACGCCGCGGACAACACGAACAACGTAATAGACATGTACGACGGCAACTTCAACCTGGTGAAGTCGTTTGGTGATCCGAACATCCCGCCAAACTTCTCAGTGTTCGGCGTCCAGGACATCAATGGCCTGGTCTACGTCACTTACGCTGTACCGAACGTCGGAAGCGGCGGTTACATCGATCTCTTCACGGAGAACGGTACCTTCGTGAAGACCCTGATCCAGGGATTGCCACTCAACCAGGCCTGGGGCATAGCCGCGGCTCCCTCCAATTTTGGACCGCTGAGCAATACTCTGCTGGTTTCAAACAACTCCGTCGGCGGCACCATCAACGGGTTTGACCCGATTACCGGGAAATTCGTGGGTACGATCAAGGACCAGAACGGAAAAGTGATCATCCTGAACAACCTCTGGGGAATTGCCTTCGGCGGAGGAAACTCAACCAATGGAGGAACAAACGAGTTGTTCGTCACCGTGGGTCAGGGAATCGGCACCGCCGAATTGGCAGGCACCTTTGCATCCATCGTCTACAAGCCATAGCCGACGAAAAAACTCAGAGCCGAAGGCGTAACGAGGGCCGCCTGAAACAGGGCGGCCTTTCTTTTTGGGAGGCTGGCTGCGAAGTTGGGGGCGACCTGCTGCCGATGGCATCTGCTGGTCAAGAGTTTCGCGACACTCCCTGCGTCCAACTGATGCCCGACTGTCCTGAATCGTTGACGTAACATCGCCATAGCGCTCACTAATCGGTTAAGAAAATTGTCTGATTCCGTCGGCAATCAGCTTGATGTTCGTTTACGGAAGGCCGACCATGCACATCCCAAGGTGAGGCCGAGTGAGCCGTACACCGCCGCGTTCATGGGGGCTAGCAGGAAGAAGGTGAATACCCGCGAGGGATCGAACGTCATCCTCACGAAATACAACGGACAGAGCAAAAGCATCAGTTGGGGATCGAGATTCCAGCGGTGCGGAGCGAGATAGGCGACGAGCGCCAGGAGATATGAAATTGCCGCGAAGCTACCGAGCCATTTGAGGGGCACCAAGAACAGGCGTGGATCGTTCCGATCTTTCCTGTACGCTTTCGCGATCCAGGAGCGGGGCAGCACCGCCAGCATCACGCTGAAAAGGCCCACCAGTACCAGGATCGCCACAAATAGGATCCATTCGCTTTGGACCGGCAGCTCGGCGCCCCGCAGCATGAGAAAAGGGAAGGCGGTGAACAGTGAAATCAGTCCGCAGAGGAAAAACGCGATGCGAGATGTAGCCCTGGTAGCGCGTCCAGACATGAGGCGGATTCTAACAGCGGTTCGGAGTTTGAGCACATCCGTGTTTGCGTTTGCCGGGCTGTGCGGCAGTTGGGCATCCTGCGGCACGCTTCGCTTGCGTAGGGCAGGCTAAGGACTGAGGTCGTGCGCTTCCCAAACCTTGGGTCTCGCTCGCGAACTTAAGGTGCTGTCCACTTACCAGAATGGGGCTATTACCTAGGTCATCTTGGGGAAGGTGACGATTCGGGTCATCATAGGCAGAGATTGGAGGCGAAGCGCCTCCCAGGAAAACGTCTGCGATGAACATTGATGATCTGCTGCGGATTGCCACGGAACGCAAAGCTTCGGACTTGCACTTGAAAGTGGGGAACTATCCTCACCTGCGCATTGATGGGGATCTGGTGCCTTTGACCGACCAGCCGCGAGTGAGTGCCGAAGACATGCTCAACATGGCGTTCAGCATGATGTCGGCGCGGCAGAAGCAGAAGTTCAAAGAAACCACGGAGATCGATATGGCCTACGGCGTGGCCGGGTTGGGCCGGTTCCGTGTGAATATTTTCCAGCAGCGCGGCAACGTAGGGCTGGTGCTGCGCGTCATTCCTACTAAGATCCGCGCGCTCGATGAGTTGTTCCTGCCGAAAGTGGTGGAGCAGATTTGCGAAATGCCCCGCGGGCTGGTGCTGGTGACAGGCGTGACCGGCTCCGGTAAATCGACAACGCTGGCCGCCATGGTGGATCGAGTGAACTCCAGCCGGGCCGAACACATTATCACGATTGAAGATCCGATCGAATTTCTACATCGCGACAAGAAGGGGTACGTGAACCAGCGCGAGATCGGCGTGGATACGCCGTCGTTCAGCGCAGCTTTGCGAGCTTCTCTCCGTCAGGATCCCGACGTGATCCTGGTCGGCGAAATGAGAGACTTGGAAACGATACAGACGGCGCTGCACGCGGCGGAAACCGGCCACATGGTTTTCTCGACGTTGCACACTCTGGACGCGGTGGAAACGGTGAACCGCATCATTTCTATTTTTCCGCCGCCGGAGCAAAAGCAGATTCGTCTGCAGTTGGCGGCGGTGTTGCGGGCAATTGTGAGTCAAAGATTAGTGCGGCGCTGCGATACCGATGGGCGAGTGCCCGCGGTTGAGGTGATGATTAATACGGCTTTCATCCGGGAATGCGTTCTGGTGCCGGAAAAGACGCGATCCATTCGCGACGCGATTGCGGCTGGTACGTCGCAATACGGTATGCAGACGTTTGACCAATCGTTGTGGGATCTGTTCCAGGCGGGGCTGGTCAATTACGAAACCGCGCTGGAAAACGCTTCCAACGCCGACGACTTCAAGCTGCGCATGCAGGGCATCGCTTCGACGGCCGA
>Ga0187859_10001644_pt1 | contig 14183 bp, 11 predicted proteins | sample June2016WEW_10_1_2_FD_133019 | JGI IMG/M metagenome (GOLD analysis project Ga0187859, IMG submission 133019) | Peatland microbial communities from SPRUCE experiment site at the Marcell Experimental Forest, Minnesota, USA - June2016WEW_10_10 | ecosystem: Environmental > Terrestrial > Soil >...
CGAGATGCCTCGGCAGGTGCGCTTGACTATCTACCGGCGAGTTCGCGCAGGCGTTCCGCCGCGGCTTCGGGAGTGATATCGCGCTGCGGCGTTCCCAGCATTTCGAAGCCGACCATGAATTTGCGGATGGTGGCCGAGCGCAGGAGCGGCGGATAGAAATGCGCGTGAAAATGACACTCGGGATGATCGATGCCGTCGGTCGGCGACTGGTGAAAGCCCATGGAGTAAGGGAAGGGAACGCCGAAAACTTTGTCGTAGGTGGAAGTGATGCGCTGCAAAATTTCACTTAGCGACCGGATTTCATGGTCCACGAATTGGTTCATGCTCCCGAAGTGCCGGCGGCTGCAGACCAGAATTTCGAATGGCCACACTGCCCAGAAGGGCACGAGCGCGATGAAGTCGTTGTTCTGGTAAACCACGCGGATCTGCTCGCGAGTCTCCAATGAAGCGTAGTCACAGAGAAGGCAACGGGCGTGGGACTGCAGGTAGGCGCGCTGCGCGGCGATCTCTTTCGCCGGCGCTTCAGGAATGGAAGCAGTTGCCCAGATCTGGCAGTGGGGATGCGGGTTACTGGCGCCCATCATGGCGCCGCGATTTTCGAAAATCTGGACGTGGTGGATGTCCTTCAGGCCACTCAATTCTCGGAATTGTCCCAGCCATGTGTCGACGACGAGTTCAATCTCTTCGAGCGGCATGGTAGCGAGGGTGAGATCGTGGCGGGGAGAGAAGCAGATCACGCGGCAGATCCCGGGCTCGGACTCGGCGACCAGCAGACCCATGCCGTCAACGTCGAGACGAGCGCGGGGAACCTGCGGTTTCAGGGCGGCGAAGTCGTTCTCGAAAACGAAAGTGGTGGAGTAGTCAGGATTTCGAATCCCGCCGGCGCGGGTGTTGCCGGGACAGAGGTAGCAAGTGGGATCGTAGGCTGGCTCTTTCGCGGATGGCAGGGGCGCGACTTCTCCCTGCCAGGGGCGGGTGGCGCGATGCGGTGAGACCAGAATCCATTCGTTGGTCAGGGCATTCAACCGGCGGTGGGGATCTTCGGTGAGTTTCAACCCGGCGAGTTTCAAATTGCGGCCTCGCAGCATTTTACGACGAGCGACGGCCGTTCAGCAGAAGGAAGGACCGAATTGCGCCGCGGCGTGGCATAATCATCGGCAACAACTCCTAACCCAGGTGGCATCCGATGCGTTCAGTGCTGATTGCCGTTCTCAGTCTGTGGCTTTGTGTGGGTGCGAGTTCGCCCTGCGGCGCGGCAGCTGCGAGCGCGAAGCCGCTGCAGATTTACTTCATTGATGTCGAAGGTGGTCAGGCGACTTTGGTGGTGAGCCCGTCGGGGCAGTCGCTGCTGATTGACACGGGCTGGCCGGGATACGAAGGGCGCGACGCCGACCGGATTCTGGCAGCGGCCCACCAGGCCGGCATCGAGCAGCTCGATTACGTGCTGATTACGCATTACCACCGCGATCACGTGGGCGGCGTGCCGCAGCTGGTGGACGGGATTAAGGTGGGCACGTTTGTCGACCACGGGCCGAATCTGGAAGACTCAGAAGTGACGCGCACCGACTATGCCGCGTATGAGAAAGCGATCGCCGGCCACGCCCATGTGGTCGTAAAGCCGGGATGGGGGTTGCCGATCAAGGGCATTGAGGTTCGCGTGCTCGCCGCCGCCGGAGATCACATTACAAGTCCGTTGGCCGGCAAAGGGGAAGCGAATGCGTACTGTGGCGCTGAGCCGTCCGCCGAGGTGGACAATACGGAAAATGCACGGTCCGTCGGTGTTCTGATCACCTATGGGCGCTTTCGCTTTCTGGATCTCGGAGATCTGACGAAGAAAAAAGAGCTGGAGATCGCTTGCCCTAACAACTTGCTGGGGACGGTTGATCTTTTTCTGGTGACGCACCACGGAGCGGATCTCTCGAATCCGAAGGCGCTGGTTTGGGCGCTGCATCCGCGCGTAGCTGTGATCGACAATGGTCCACGCAAGGGAGCCAGTCCGGCGGCGTGGCAGATTGTGCATGATTCTCCGGGGCTCGAAGACTTGTGGCAGCTGCATTACGCAGCCGAATCGGACCGAGATCATAATGGTGCCGACGAGCGCATTGCGAACTTGAAGGAGAATTGCGAAGGGAAGTACATCAAGGTCGTGGCGGAAACGGATGGCTCGTTCACGGTCACGAACGGGCGGACTGGCGAGCAGAAGACTTACGTCAAGAAGTAATCAGACTACAATCCTCAGTCATGATCGTGATTGTGATGGGAGTCGTCGGCGCCGGGAAGACGACTGTGGGGCGTCTGTTGGCGGAGCAATCGGAGTGGAGATTCGCCGACGCGGATGACTTTCATCCGGCGGTGAATATCGAGAAGATTCGGCGCGGCATCGCCCTTAGCGATGAAGATCGGCGGCCGTGGCTGGAGAGTCTTCGCGCGGCGATCGCCCTTTGGATCACTGAGAAGCGCAACGTCGTTCTGGCGTGTTCGGCCCTGAAACGCAGCTACCGGCAGGAACTGCGGGTCGGGCCGGAGGTTCGGTTTGTTTACCTCAAAGGCGGCGCGGACCTCATCGCGCAACGACTGCGCTCGCGAGAAGGACACTTCGCTAACGAGCAGATTCTGACCAGCCAGTTCGCAGACCTGGAAGAGCCGGAAGAAGCGGTCACTGTCGCAATCGCAGCGCCGCCGCACCAGATTGTGGCCGAAATTCGGACGAAGCTCGGCTTGGCGTAGAATCCTCGACAGCAAAGTTCGACTCGACGAGCGTTCAGCTCGACGAAAGCTTGGCTCTACAGAAGTCTGGAACCTACTTTTGACAACTGCTCCCGACCGGCTGGAATCCGCCGTGATTTCCCGACTCATGTGGCGGGTGATGCCGTTTCTGTTCCTCCTTTACATCGTTGCCTACCTCGATCGCATCAACGTGAGCTTCGCGGTGTTGCAGATGCGCGGATCTCTCGGGATCAGCGACCGGGTGTACGGCCGGGCGGCGGGGATGTTTTTTGCCGGCTATTTTTTCTTTCAGCTGCCCAGCAATCTGGTGCTGGAGAAGTTCGGCGTGCGGCGATGGATTTCCGGCCTGATGGTCACTTGGGGAGTGATTTCCTGCCTGATGATATTTATCCGCGGTCCCGTCAGTTTCTATGGGATGCGGTTCCTGCTGGGAGCTGCCGAGGCGGGATTTTTTCCCGGCATGATCCTGTATATGAAGCGCTGGTTCCCGGCCAATGCGCGGGCGCGGGCAGTGGCGTGGTTCATGATGGCGAATCCGATCGCAGGCATCGTGGGGAGTCCGGTATCAGGGGCATTGCTGGGGCTCAGCGGCAAGGGGCTTTCGGGATGGCAATGGATGTTTTTGATGGAAGGTCTGCCGGCCGTGGCTCTTGGAGTCACCGTGTTTTGGACGCTGGCGGATAACCCTAGCGAGGCAAGCTGGCTGAAGGGCGAGGAGCAAGCCTGGCTGCTGGAAAAGTTGGCTCAGGAACAGCGGGTTGAATCGGCCCGTGGGCAGGGTAGTTTCTGGCAAGTGCTGATTGCTCCCCGAATCTGGATGCTTTCGCTGGTGTACTTTGGGGTTTCGACCACGATGTATGGAGTCACGCTGTGGCTGCCGAGCGTGATCCGGTCGCTATCCGGGCTCAGCTATTTCATGACGGGGGTGGTGTCGGCGCTGCCGTTCCTGGCGACGGCGATAGCGATGGTGCTGGTAGGTATGCGGTCGGATCGTACGGGAGAGCGGCGATGGCACACGGCGATTCCTGCGTTTGTGGGCGCGGGCGCGCTGGTAGCGGCGGGTTACGGGAGTTCGACAGTGGTAGTGGTGGCGTGCATCGGCTTGGGGCTGGTATGCGCGGAGTCGATGGTGGGGCCTTTCTGGGCGATGGCGACGTCACGGATGGCGGGTCTTTCGGCAGCTGCGGGGATCGCAGTGATTAACTCGCTGGCGAATCTGGGTGGGTATTATGGGCCTGACATTATCGGATTCTTTCGCAAGCTGAATGGCGGGTTTCGCGGCGGGCTGCTGGCGATTGGGGCGACACTGGCGCTGAGCGGGGTGACCGCGTTGATCGTGGGGCGGGAGCGGGTCGCGGGATCTTGAACCACCAAGGGCACGAAGTCACACGAAACACATACGAACGAAGTCCTTCGTGATCCTTCGTGCGCTTTGTGGTTCGTGGCTTTCCTTCGAGGTCAAGATGCGCACTAGCGCAGCCGGAGGCGGCAGCCCCCACCCGAGCCCGAATTGTTTACAATAGAAGTTTCGTCTGACGATTCGTTACGGGCGCATGTAGAGGGACGAATAGCGATTTTGGAATCGACAAACCACAATTCCAGTACGGCCCCCACCGTTTACTGGCGGGTTGAGGGTAGCCTGCTTGACCTGACGGTGGTCGAGCCGGTGGCGTTCTTTACCTGGAATGCCCAGACGTTCGCCGAGCGCTTCCGGCGGCGCGGGCTCATCTTCCTGATGGCGCTGCTGCGGCCGTTTCTGTATTCCACCAACCGCAAATTTGCCACACGAGTGGTGCATGCCGTGTTGCGCGGAGTAACCCGCGACCGCCTGGATTTGCTCGGGGAAGAGTTTTTTCAATACAAATTGAAGCCGCGGCTGAAAGAGCGCGGCGTGTTGAAGGTGAAGGAGTTGGTGCAAGCCGGCGCGGAAGTTGTGCTGGTGAGCCAGGGCCTGGAGCATGTGATGCGCCCGCTGGCGCAGCACCTCGGCGTGGGGCGGATTGTGGCTAACAGGTTAGAGTTTCGCGATGGAACGGCGACGGGCCGGTTGCTGGAGCCAGTGATCCGGCCGCGCGGGGCGTTTGCAAAATTCAGGGAAGAGAATCCCGACGGGCGCCGGGCGCCGAAGACGCTGGCGCGGCAACTCGATATTTCCGTGGAGGCGCTGCGAGCGGCGGTGATTCCGGCGGAGCGGCGGGGTGTTTCGCCGGCTCAGCCCATCGTTCATTTTGAAGGTCAAAGACAGGCTCAGGGGTTTTCCGTGCGCCGGGCTTTTTCAGAAAAACACGTAATGCTGATCGGCGTGACCGGGTTCATTGGCAAAGTGTGGTTGGCGAACACGCTTCTGGACTTGCCCGACGTGAAAAAGATTTATCTGCTGATCCGGCGGCAGAAGTCGAACCCGGCGGAGCGACGCTTCGAGAAGATGGTGGAAGAGTCACCGGTGTTCGACCCACTGTTTGAACGGCACGGGGACCGGCTCCCGGAGTTTCTTCGCGAAAAGATCGAGGTGGTCGAAGGGGACGTCACGCAGCCTGGGCTGGGACTCGACGCCGAGACAGCGCGCCGCTTGCAACGGAATCTGGATTTGATCATTAACAGCTCGGGGTTGACGGACTTCAATCCTGACCTGCGCGATGCGCTTTCGACCAATACGACGGCGGCGCTCAACATTCTCGAATTCGTTCGGACCGCCGATCATGCGGGGCTTCTGCACCTTTCCACCTGCTACGTGGCGGGCGAACAGGATGGGCGGGTCAGCGAAAAACTGACGCCGAATTACAATCCGCGCGGGCTCGCGGGATTCGACGCCGAGCAGGAATGGCGTTCGCTACAAGAATTGGTTAAGTCGGCCGAGGCGCAGGCCGAGAGCGACGAAGTTACGTCGGGCTTGCGCATGCAGGCCCAGTCCAAGGAACACGCCGCGAAAGACCTGCACGGTGCGGCGCTGGAGAATCAAGTCCGCAAGAATCGGGTGCGCTGGCTGAAAACTTACTTGACCGAAGCGGGGACGCGGCGCGCCAAGGAGCTAGGCTGGCCGAATACGTATACGCTCAGCAAGAGCCTGGCCGAGTCGCTGATTGCAAAATATGGCGCGGGATTGCCGGTTGCGGTGGTGCGCCCGGCAATTGTGGAGACCTCGGTCGCGAAGCCGTTCCTGGGCTGGAATGAGGGCATCAACACTTCGGCGTCGCTGTCGTATCTGCTGGGGACGTATTTCCGGCAATTACCGACTAACGAGAGCAAGCGGCTCGATATTATTCCCGTGGACGCGGTGTGCAATGGAATGACTCTGATTGCCGCGGCGGTGATGGAACGAAGACATGAGCCGCTCTACCAACTGGCGACTTCGGTGACCAACCCCTGCGATATGGGGCGGTCGATCGAGTTGACGTCTCTGGCGCACCGCAAGCACTACCGGGCGCAGGAAGGGCTGGAATCGTGGCTGCGTCTGCGCTTCGATGCGATTCCGGTTTCGAAGACGCGGTATAACCGCATGTCCGCGCCGGCGCAGAAAGCGATCGTGAAGTCGATTCAGCGCATCATGTCGCCATTGCCGTTGAAGAAGGCGCCGCTGGTCAAGACTGAAAGAAACCTGGAGCGGCTGGAAAAACTGATTGAGCTTTTCGAGCCGTTCATCCTGTTGCACGAGCATGATTTCGCGGCGGAAAACGTCGAGAAACTCTCTTACGCGCTGGTGCCCGAGGAGCGGGATATTTTCGGGTACGACACGCGCTCGCTGGATTGGTGGGAATATTGGATCAACATTCACATTCCGGCGCTGCGCCGCTGGACATATCCTTTGATTGAAGGCAGGCCTCTCGAAGCGCGGCCTGCGCGCAGCTTTCAACTTGCGCCGGCTAACGGGGACGCCGTGAAGACCGGAACCGACGGAGCCAAGTGGCGATATTCCTGACCGGGTCGACCGGATACATAGGCGCGCACGTTGCCGCGAATCTTTTGGAACAGCATGGCGCTGCCTTGAACGTGCTGGTGCGGGCGCGCGACCCGCAGGAAGCGCAGGCGCGGCTGTGGCGGGCGCTGCAGTTGCACATGGATTTCCCGCGCTTCTACGAATATCTGCAGACCAAGGTGCGGATTTTTTGCGGAGATTTGACTTCCTCCGGCTTTGGCTTGAATCGCGATGAATACGACCGACTGGTGCACACCACGGATTCAGTCATTCACTGCGCGGCGTCGTTGAATCGCAAGTCGGAGAAGAGTTGCCTGAACGTGAATCTGCGGGGCACGCTTGAAGTTCTTACGCTGGCGCGGCACGCCGAGCATTATCACGGGTTGCAGCGGTTCAGCGAGGTCAGCACGGTCGCCGTGGCAGGCAAGAGGAGTAATGAAGTAGTGAGCGAGGATGGCTCGATCGAGTGGGACCGGTCAGATTACGATCCTTACGCGCGCACTAAGAAATTCTGTGAGCACATGACGCGGGTGCTGTTGCCGGATACGCCGAAGACGGTGTTCCGGCCGAGCATTGTGCTGGGCGACAGTCGGCATGCGGAGACTACGCAGTTCGACATGGTCAAGGCGTTCGTATTCTTGGCTGGGCTGCCGGTGCTGCCGTTTCGTCCCACGGACAAGATCGATATTGTGAATGTGGATTTCGTTGCGGACGCGATTGCGACCTTGCACCAGAAAGAACAGCCGTTGTACGACACCTATCATCTTTCGTCGGGGACGGGATCGCAGACGTTTCGCGAGTTGACGGCTGCACTGGCGGCTGCGCAGCAGAAGCGCGGTCCGGTATTTCTGCCATTTGCAGAAAAGCCGTTTGCGGGGTCGGTAAACTTTCTGGCGAATCGCAAGGGAGCAGTGGCCAAGGGGGCTTCGCTGTTGAAGGTGTTTATGCCCTATTTGGTTTGGAACACGGTGTTCGACAATACGCGGGTGACCTCTGAGTTGGGAAGAAAGCCGGTTCCGTTTTCAAAGTACAGCTATCCTCTTCTGAAGTTCAGCCGCGAGAACCATTTCGAATACAAGTACAAACCCTGGCCTGCCGCCGCAGGAGGGACCGCCGCATGATGGACTTCGTTTTAGAGGCGTGGGTCAGCGGTAACATCGAACGGGCGAAAGCGAGATGGGTGCTCGGGGGCGGTCAGCCGTGGCAGCCGGGAGAAAAATTGAAGCTGCTGTTTGCCGGATACAACGGCACCCGCAACATGGGATCGGACGTGCGAGTCGACGAAATGCTGCGGCAGATCCGGCATATCCTGGGCGCGGAACGGGTTGAGTTCAGCGTGATGAGCCAGAACTTTGAGTTCTCCAAAGGATATTTCGAGGGCACGAAGCAGGTGCACTTGCCGGATATTTTTCCGCCATTTCTGTCGGATGAAGTTCCCAGGCATCACGGCGTCGTCGCATGCGAAGGCTCGATGTTCAAGAGCAAGTTCGCCAATGCGCTGACCACCATGATGATTGGCTCGCTCGGCATCGCGGCGGTGCAGAACAAACTCTCTGTGGGATATGGGGCGGAAGCCGGCCACATGGATCCGCTGGTCGCCAAGATGTGCGGACGGTACTGCAAGAACTCTCTGGTCATTACACGCAATGAGGAGTCGCGCACGGTGTTGCGCGAACTGGGCGTGCCGACGGAATTAGGGACGGATACGGCGTGGACATTTGAGCCGCGATCCACTGAATACGGCCAGAACGTCTTACGGCAGGTGGGATGGGATGGGCGTACGCCGGTGCTCGTGGTTTGTCCGATCAATCCGTTTGAGTGGCCGGTGAAGGCGTCGGTGGGCAAGTACGCGCTGCGGAGTCTGACCGGTGCCTACAAGGACAGTCATTACCGCACCGTTTATTTTCATAATTCCGGCCCGGCCTCGGATCGCGCCTACCAGCATTATTGGACTTCCATTGCCAACGCGGTTGACACATTCCGCAAGCGGAGGAATGTGTTCGTGATTCTGGCGGCGACAGAGCGGTTGGACGCGCGCCCGGCAAATCGCATCTCCGAGAAGCTGGGCGGAGTGCCGGTTCTGACCTCGGACCAATACAACATGTATGAACTCGTCAGCATTTTGCGAGCCTGCCACATGATGGCCTCGTCGCGCTATCACGGCATTGTGACCTCGATGCCGGCGCTGGTGCCCTCGGCGGGGATCACCATGGATGAGCGCATCCGCAATCTGATGCGCGAGCGCGGACATGAGGAATTGCTGATGACGGTGGATGACCCGGATCTCGAACAGAAATTGCTGGCGGCGCTGGAAATACTGGCCACGCAGGGCGAGCGCATCGCGAACGGCATTGCGCGCACGGTGGTGAAAAATCTGAAGGTGATGGCGCGGATGGGAGTTTACTTCGAGGAAGAAGTGCAGCGGCGGTATCCTGAATTTCCGACACGCCAGGGCGAATGGAGTTGGGAGGATTACCTGCCCCCGATGAACACTTCGCTGCGTCAGTTGGTGGCTGCGTACAGTTGATTTGCGCCCGGGCGTTCGACACACAAGTCTCATGCCATTCGTCGGAGAAATCTTTTCGCAATTGAAAGCGGCGGCGGACACGAAAGTGCTGCTTGAAATCCGCGACGGCCAAGTCACGGGAGTGACCGGGGCCGAGTTGCTGGAGTTGATCCGCAAAGCTCGCACATTTCTTGCTGCAAAAGGATTGAAGAAGGGCGACCGCTGCGGATTACTTGCGGCCAACAGCATTCGCTGGATGGCTCTGGATTTGGCCGCGATGGCCGAGGGCTTGATTGTGGTCCCGCTCTACTCTCGTCAGGCTCCGGCAGAGTTAGTGGCGATGATAAGGGACAGCACCCCTGCGCTGGTGTGCTGCGGCGATACGACGCTGCTGGGTGGAATCCGCCAGAACTGGCCGGATAGGGGCTGTTCCGAGGCGCCTCCACATTTTCTCTTTGATGAAATCTTCGCCGGCGCTGAGGGAATCACCTTGGACCGGCCGCAGGTGGTTGATACAGATCCGGTGACCATCATCTACACTTCAGGTACTTCGGGCGAGGCCAAGGGCGTCGTGCTGACCGCGGCCAACGTTGGGTTCATGCTGGGTTGCACGTCGGCGAGGCTGGACTTGCTGATGGGAGGCCGGTCGGGGCAGGACCGGATTTTCCATTACCTGCCGTTTAGTTTTTGTGCGTCGTGGATCGCGATGCTGACGTTCCTGCTGCGCGGAAGTCTGGTGACATTGAACACCGACTTGACGAAGATTCCGAGCGACATGCCGGCGACGGCTCCGCACTATTTTCTGAATGTGCCGCAGTTGCTGGAACGCATGCGGCGCGGCGTCGATGAGCAGATTGCGCAGAAGGGCGGCATCGCGCAGGCGATTTACTCGCGCGCTAAGGCTGCGCAGGCGCGGCAAAAGGAAAAGCGGGCGCAAGCTGGCGATGGCCTCTGGTTGTGGCTGGCGAATGCTGTAGTCTTTCCCGCGATCCGGAAGAAAATGGTGGGCGACAATTTGAAGGCTCTGATCTGCGGATCGGCGCCACTCACCCCAGAGACTCAGGATTACTTCAGCATGCTCGGCATCCCGGTGTTGCAGGTGTACGGTCTGACGGAAACGACCGGGATTTGTACGATGGATGATCCGAACGATGTCGCGGCTGGACGTGTCGGGCCCGCGATTCCGGGCATTGAGATGAGGCTGGGAGAGAATGATGAGATTGTGGTGCGCGGGCCGAATGTTTTTCCGGGCTATTGGAACCGTCCGCAACAGACCGCGGAAACGCTGCGCGACGGATGGTTTCACAGTGGCGATCAGGGCGAGATGGACGCATCCGCGAAATGGCGAATCGTGGGGCGGATCAAGAATCTGATCGTTCTCGGGTCGGGGCACAAGATTGCGCCGGAAACGATCGAAGAAGAAATCGGCCGCCATCTGCTGGGCGCTCAACAGGTAGTGATCGTGGGAAATGGGCGGGGATATCTTTCGGCAATAATCACGGGGAATGTGTCCGGGGAACAGGTGCAGGCGGCGCTCGACGCGGTCAATCCTGAACTCCCACACTATAAGCAGGTGCGGGCGTTTTTCCTGCGAGTGGAACCGTTCTCCATTGAGAATGGAATGCTCACAGCGAACGGAAAGTTGAAACGCGACTTGATTTCCGCGCGCATGAAGAACGAGATTGAGCAGATGTATCAAGTCAGACAGGCGGTTTAGCGGTTGTGGCTGGGGAAGGGGCTGGATTGGGCGTGCGACAATTCAAAGGGCAAGCGCTGTCATGGCAAGTCGAGAGCGGGGTCATCGAACTGGCGCTGCATCGCGCCCCCTGCAACGAGCTGGGCTCGCTGTCGCTGCTTGAATTGGAGGGGTTCGCAGCCGAACTCGACGATTTGGAAAGAGATGCGCATGCGCTGATCGTGCATAGCGAGTTGAAATCGGGTTTCTGCGCCGGCGCCGACCTCAGAGAACTTTACGAGCGGTCGCAGGTGATGGAAAAGTCGCAAGCGATTCGGGGCGTGCACGATTTTCTGGAGCGAATTCACCGCGTGTTGAATCGGATTGATGCCGCGCCCCTGACGACAATTGCGGCCGTCCATGGCGTGACGTTTGGCGGAGGGTTTGAGCTAGCCTTAGTGTGCGATTTGATCATCGCCGACAAGATGGCCCGCTTTTGTTTTCCGGAATTGCGGCTGGGATTGATTCCTGGATTCGGCGGAATTCCCCGCCTGAAGCGGGATTTGGGGAATGCGGTGGTGCGCGATCTGTTGTTGACGGGGCGCAGTTTCAACGCAACCAAGGCTCAGCAGATCGGACTAGTCAGCCAAGTGGTCGCTGAAGGCGAAGCGTTGCGCGCGGCCCGGGCAACGGCGGTTCAGATTGGAAAGTTCGACCGGCAGACCGCGGTCGCGGCCAAGGGCTTTATCAAACCGATCCCACATGAGGAGTTGCGGCGGGAAATCGACATTTTCTGCGAATTGTTTTCGAGGCCGGCGGTGCAGGCCGGGTTGAAAAAATTTGTGGAGAGCACGGACGCGCAGCCTTATTTGCCATGAGGTGACAGTTGCGGAAGGTTGCGGGCAAACGCACTCAGAAAGTGCAAAACGGTTAGAGTGGATGAATATGCAAACAGCGGATCAGACCTTGGACGAAATCCTCAACTTGGCGGCGGCGCACTTCAAAGTGCCGCGGGCAAAACTCTCTCCCGACGAAGACTTCTTCAAGGCGCTCGGTATTGACAGCCTGCAGACGCTCGATTTGTTGACGCGCCTGGAGAACCACTTTCACGTCGAATTGCCGGATTACGAACTGCAGGGCGTGAGCGATTTTCGTACTCTGGCGGGCAAGATTCAGACGCGGCTGTGAAACTATTGTTGATTGCTGATTTCTGATTGTTAATCGCTAAGGAACGTCAGCTGCCGCCGAGAATCGATTTGCTTAGTCAGCAATCTACAATCAACAGTCTAGAATCAACAATCAGCAATTTCCTATGCTCGATCTCCGCCAATACACGTGTCTGGGCGCAGCACTGCGGGACGCGCTCGATCGGTTTCCTTCTGAAATCTGTCTGATCGAGGCGGATCGCGATCGTGAAAAAGTCCGCCTGACCTATTCAGATTTCAAAGAGATCGCGCTGCCGCTGGCGCGCGCGCTGGAAGACGCCGATTATGATGCCGGCGACCGCGCGGCCATCATCATGACGAATCAGTCGAAGTGGCTGATCTCGGCTTACGCAATCCTCTACTGCGGCGGCGTGTTGGTGCCGCTCGACTACAAACTGACCGCAGCGGAGCACCTGCAGTTGCTGGCGCATTCCAAAGCCAAAATCCTGGTCGTCGAATACCACCTGTGGCGGGCGATTATGGAGTCGCCCGGCTTCCAGAAGATTGCGACCAAGATTGTTCTGGTGACCGAAGCTCCGCTGGGCGCGGAACTGGCAGGCGCGTTTCGGTGGGAAGACTTCAAGCGCAAAGGCGCTCCCGATTTTGTCATGCGGCAGAAGGACGATGTTGCTTGCATCGTCTATTCTTCGGGAACTGGCGGGCGGCCGAAGGGATGCGTCCTCACGCACGAGAATTATCTGGAACAGTGCCGGGCGCTGACCGCGTGGTATCCCTTTTGGCCGGGAGTGCGGTACTTGAGCATTCTTCCTACGAATCACGCGATCGATTTCATGGTGGGCTTTATTGGACCGTTCGTGTGCGGTGCGTGCGTGGTGCACTTGCGCACGCTGCGTCCGGAGTTCGTGCGCGATGCGTTTGTGCGTTACCGAATTACTTATGCGGCGCTAGTGCCGATGATTGTGAAAAATCTGGAGCGCGGACTGCGCGCGAAATTCGATGAGCTGCCGGCGTGGAAGCGGGCATTTCTGAATGCGATGATTGCGACTAACCGGATGCTCACAAAACGCCGGCCGAAAGTGAAGCTTAGCCGGACGCTGCTCTCGAGCGTGCACCGCGGATTTGGAGGCGAGGTGCTCGCTCTGATCACGGGCGGGGCATTTATTGAGCCCTCGAGCATGCAGTTCTTCTACGACCTCGGCATTCCGGTAGTGAACGGGTACGGTCTTACCGAAGCTGGCACTGCGCTCACGCTGAACGACCTCAAACCGTTCCGCGCCGACACGGTTGGCAAGCCGCTGCCCGGAGTTGAGTTGCGCATTCTGAATCCGGACGCCGATGGTGTGGGGGAAGTGGCCGTGCGCAGCAAGACAGTCATGTCGCATTATCTCGACGATCCGGAGTTGACGCTGGAGACGATTGTCGATGGCTGGCTTCTGACCGGCGATCTGGGCCGGTTTGAGGGGAGCGGCCATTTGCAGTTATTTGGGCGCAAGAAAAATATGATTGTGACCGAGGGGGGGAAGAACATCTACCCGGAAGATATTGAGACCGTTTTTGACGGGCTGCCCGTGAAGGAGTACAGCGTGTTTGCGGCAAATTTCGTCTGGCCGAAAAAAGAACTGGGGCGCGAAAAGTTGGTTCTCGTGCTCAGGCTGGAGCAGAATCAGAAATTCGATGACGGGTTGCTGGAAGAAATTTCGGCGCGAAATCGGCGGCTGGCCGATTTCAAGCGCGTGGGCGGATACCTGATTTGGGAGAAAGATTTTCCGAGAACTGTGTCGATGAAAATCAAGCGGCAGGAACTGGCCGAGGAGATCGGGAAGTCGATGGGGCAGGAAGCGATGGTGGGATTGTGAACGGCCGCCGAAATTAGGCTGCGCCGAGTTCGCGTAGATCATCTGCATTTTCGTGTTGTCAAAGTGGATCCGGAGCCTTGGGGAAAAATTATTTTGCGATTGTGAATCCGGCGGCAGGAGGCGGGCGGAGCCGCAAGCTGCTGGGTCCGGCGCTGGAGCGGCTGCGGGCCGGCGGCATCGAGGTGACACTGGCGGAGACCCGCGCTCCGGGCGACGCCACGGAGATTGCCCGCGAAGCTTATGGGCGCGGCGTCCGGAATTTTATCGCGGTCGGCGGCGACGGCACTTCGTATGAAATCGTGAACGGCCTGTACCCCCAGGCCACGGCTGGCGATCGGCC
>Ga0187859_10001647_pt1 | contig 14176 bp, 16 predicted proteins | sample June2016WEW_10_1_2_FD_133019 | JGI IMG/M metagenome (GOLD analysis project Ga0187859, IMG submission 133019) | Peatland microbial communities from SPRUCE experiment site at the Marcell Experimental Forest, Minnesota, USA - June2016WEW_10_10 | ecosystem: Environmental > Terrestrial > Soil >...
CTCCGCTGAAGCCATCGTCGAAGACTTCCGCAAGTACATCGCCCAGATGCTGCCCCATCTGCCCGAGCTCTTCAATCTCCTGCCCAAGACCGCAGTCACGGTCGAGCCCATCCCCCCCTTCCAGGCCTCCGCCGCAACCCACTATCAGGGCGGAACCCCCGACGGAAAGCGTCCCGGCCGCGTCTCCGTTGCCGTCTCCGACCCCACCCACCGCAGCTACATCAATGACGAGGCTGTCGCGTATCATGAGGGGGTCCCTGGCCACCACCTCCAGATCACCATCGAGCAGTCCCTCGCCGGCCTTCCCGAGTTCCGCAAGCACGGCGGAAACTCTGCCTACACTGAGGGCTGGGGACTTTACGCCGAGCAACTTGGCAAGGAGATCGGCCTCTACCGGGACCCGGGTTCCGACTACGGCCGCCTCCGCTCGGAATTGTTCCGGGCGGTGCGTCTTGTTGTAGACACCGGCATTCACGAAATGGACTGGAGCCGCGATCAGGTGGTGGACTACATGCGCAAGTCCCATGCAGTCGACGAACCCACGATCCAGGCTGAGACAGACCGCTACATCTCCGGCCCCGGCCAAGCCTGCAGCTACAAGCTCGGCCAGCTCAAGATTCGCGAGCTACGTGAACGCGCCAGGCAGCAGTTAGGCACAAAGTTCGACCTCAAGACCTTCCATGACGAGATCCTCTCCGGCGGTGCCCTCCCGCTCGATGTCCTCGACGCTCGCGTCAACCGTTGGATCAAAGCCCAACTAGCCGCAGCTGCCAACTGACTTCAGTTCCTCCCCAGGTCTTGCCCAGAAACGTCTTGCTCAGGAGAGACGAAGCGCGGAAAGGTGTTATTGGCTCGGGCCGGGGGCACTACGAGGCCAATAACGCTGACTCGCCCGGCAAAGTCAAAATGTTCTGATGAACGACTTCAAATCGGAGGTTGTGAGGGTAGGGCCCGAGTCGGTCAATTCGAACGGAATGCCCGGGATGGCGCGACAATCGCACGCTTCCTCGAGCGGGACCTCTTGGTTCAGTAAAGCCGACCTTCCATGGTCGTGCGACCGCCCGCGGTCAGCAGTTCAACGTGGTAATCGTTCGACGAATCGCTCTCAACAGATCCTAAGGAGTCAGTCGGATAGAGCGATGAGGGGCCGATTGCAAACGGCCTGGGTGTATGCATGCTATACATCAGTGCTTGTTCTCATATCAGAACTGTTGCGCGGACGAGAACCAGAGAAAAACAGGAAAATGAAAATCGGACTTCTAGCCCGGGCCACTTGGGATCACGCGTCCGCTGGGACGAAGTGTTGCAGCCCGGATACCAACGTTGCAGCCGTAGCTGGATTACCCTGGTCCGGCGGCTGCGGCGCTATGCCAGCAGGCGATTCGAATCAAAAGTTGGTGGGCATAGTCACGGACCGTGACCTCTGCGTCGCGCTTGGCACAAGGGACCGCTGTCTCCCGGAGCTTGGCGCCGGGCAGGCGATGTCGCGCAGCGTTGCTGTCTGTAGATTCAGAGTCCGTCGATGAATGCCCGCGACAAAAGTACGGTGAAGCGCTTGCGTGATGGAATCGCTCAACTGAAGCGTGAGAAATCTCAACTGCTGCAGTGGATCGCCGCCGCGCCCGTCGGCTTTGCGCTTCTCGATCATAATTTGCGATTTGTCCGCATCAACGTAGCTCTGAGGGTCATGGACGGTCACTTGGCAAACGAGCATATCGGCCGGCCACTCCGAGAAGTGATGCCTGAGGAGGCTTCTGCCCTAGAACCATTGTGCCGCGATGTCCTTCGGGACCAGATGCCAATTCTCAACGTTCAGATCAGCGGTGTTCCGGTGAACGGAAGCACCAAGGCACGAGTTTGTTTGGCAAGTCTTTACGCCGTTCATCCGGACGGTAAGACGTGGAACGTCGGGCTCATCATCAGGGACGTCAGCTCGTACAAATTGGAGACGATCGGACAGTTCAGTTCCCTCATGGCGGAGGAATTTAACACAGTTTTGTCCGCCGTTGCCGGGAGCTTCAACGTAACGATGGACGGTCTGCCAGAGACTCATCCTGTTTTCACCGGGCTCAAGAAGGCACTGCGATCCAGCGAGGAAGGCACAGTGTTGATCCGTCGCCTGCTGGCCCTCGCCGGGAAAGGCGCGCCTCTCCTGACCGGCCGCGAGCAGCAGATCTTGCAGCTGATTGCGGACGGCAAGAGTTCCCAACAGGCTGCAACAGCTCTCAGAATAAGCTTCAAGACCGTGACCGCACATCGCTCCGCTATTATGACCAAACTTGGCGCTCATGAGGCGGCCAGCTTGATGCGGCACGCCATCCGGCAGGGTTTGATTCAGCCTTGACGGGGGTGTAGTAAACCTTGACGACAACGGGTAAACATCCTATGCGCGCCTAAATCAGCGCGCACCATTTCTCTCCTGGTGTGTATCCACAAAGGCTTTTGCCAGAGGCACATCCGCGTGTCGATACGTTCTACCGGCTCTTTCGCGCCAGTGCGATTTCCCCTGGTCAAACGACCGATAGCGCGCTAGCTCCGGTTATGCGACAAAAAATGGACGGTTGTGTGTGCCACGAATGAGCTCCGCGAAAAAATGCGAGAAGCCAGCGGATGATCCCCCCGGATCAGAGGAGCGCTCCGGAAGCCCGAAACGGTCGCCGGACTCGGCTCGAAGTGCTTCCGGGCGCAGGATCAAAAAACTGACTAATTATCCACCAGCAGGCCTAATAAGCAATCATCCCGGGACTAATAGATATGATCCGCTGCCGGGATGTCTGTAAGTCAGGTGGTGCCTGGAGTTGAAGCGCATCCACAGCGAGTTTTAGAGGTAACCAGCTAGGGGGCTGGCTTAATGCAAAATGACCGGAACGAAGATGAGGCGCTTCTACCGACGTTGACATACGAAAGCGCGTGGATCAAAGCCAACATCGCACTCGAACTAACACTTCTCGAAGCCGCCCGGCACCACCCTTTGTGGCTATCGTTGGCTGAAAAATGACACAGGACCAAGCAGCCCGCATACAGCAGGAGATTTTGCCAGCTTTTGGAAGCGTGCCCAATGGCGAACCATTCCTGACGTATGGGATATGGGTGCTGCCATTTAAGCGTGGCGGGGCTGGGTCGGAAGTCTTCCTTGTCGACAGGCAAATTATCTCCGAGTCCGATTACAGGAAAGCCAAACAAGAGGCAGCTGACAAACTTAAACAAATGATAGCTGGACCGGAGATCCGCTAAAGTCGGGATTGGCGATACCTCGCGAGTCAACTCAGCTTTTCAGGCACTACCCGAGTTCCCCGGCGATTGGAAGCGGGGATCGCGGATCATGTTTGGGATCTAGCGGAAGTGCTCGGGATGCCTACGGCGCACAGGGCAAGTACGCGCAGGCTGAAGCGCTCCTCAGCCAGGCCCTGGAGATCGAGCGGCGCGTGTCGGGCCCCGAGCATCCGGCCACTCTTAACACGCTTTCGGGTTTTGCATCCATGTACCAGCGACAGAGCAAATACGCCTTGGCGGAGACGTATGCCGCGCAGGCACTGGCGGGGCGACGGCACGCGTTGGGCACCCGGATACGATGGCATCGGCGGCCGATCTGGCACTGGCCTACCTCTCTCAGGGTTAGTTCACCGAAAGCGAGCCCCTCGCGCGCGAAGCCATGGAGTTTGATCGCAAGAGGCAGCCGGATGATTGGCGAGGATTCCGGGCAGAAAGCCTGCTGGGCGCCAGGTCAAAGCAACTACTCTCGTGTGCCGCTGTACTAATCTAATATGGAACGCATCGGGAAAACGTAGATAGGCGACGTGGTAACTCGTCTGAATGGATGGAGGTCGCGCGTTTACCGCTCTTGGAGAAATGCAATGATTCGCTCTGTCTTACCGGCAATGGCCATATATTCGCTGGCTGCCACTCTCTTTGCTGCCGAGCCTGCACTCTTCTATCTTCACGATGGCGACCGCGTGGTTTTCTACGGAGACAGTATTACCGATCAGCGCCTTTATACGCTCTACACGGAACTCTACGCGCTGACGCGTTACCCGTCGCTCAACGTTTCCTTCGTCCACTCAGGTTGGGGAGGCGATCGTGTCACGGGAGGAGGCGGCGGACCGGTCGATCTGCGTTTGAAACGCGATGTTGTCGGCTACCAGCCCACCGTCGTCACTATTATGCTGGGGATGAACGACGGCGGATACACCAAACATAAGCCGGAGAATGACGACGCATTCAGAACCGGATTCCAACACATTGTGGAGTCGCTAAGGCAGCAGATTCCTGGGCTTCGGATCACGGCTATCAAGCCGTCACCTTTTGACGATGTCACGCGCCCGTTCACGATCCCTCCGGATGGCTACAACGCGATCCTCGTGAGTTACGGCGCCTGGATTGATACCTACGCCAAAGAAGCCAAGATCGATGTGGCGGACTTGAATAGCGGTGTGGTGCAAGTGGTGCGGAACGCCGACTTGGCCGACCGGACCAACGCGGGGAAGATTATTCCCGACCGCGTCCACCCAGGTCCCGCTGGACACTTGATCATGGCGGAACAACTTTTGAAAAGTTGGAACGCGCGGGCGGTGGTGAGCGCTGTCACGATCGACGCCGGCGCCGGCGCTGCACCCCAGGTGACTCGGGAAGAGTACGCACACATCACTGGTCTCGCGGCCGAAGGAGGGTTGCGCTGGAGGGAGACCGAACAATCTTTGCCGCTTCCGCTGGCGCCAATGACGGAGGCGGACGACACCGGAGTGATCGCGCTCGCTCTCAAGAACTCCGATATTTGGACTGCACTGAACGAGGAAACGCTGCGGGTGACCGGGCTTCGGTCAGGCCACTATATATTACGCATCGACGGAATGGGAGCAGGGGAGTTTTCGAACACTGTGCTTCAGGAAGGTATCAACCTGGCGATGTATCATACGCCGATGACCGAACAGTCGATGCAGGTGCTCAAGCTGACCACCGTGCATACTCAGATCCATAACCTCCGGTGGCGCAACGTCCAGGTTCCGCTACAGGAAACGCCGCAGCCTACAATCGAGAGCGCACTGGCTGCGATGGACAAGGCAGAAACAGATATCGTGCAGCTACAGCGTGAGACTGCAAAGCCGAAGGCACATGAGTTTGAGCTGGTGGCTGTGCCCCGTCAATAAGTGGTATCGCCGATCTCGTACACTGGTCAGGTGTACCGTCGAATCCTGCTGCTTCTGATCCTGGTTTTTGCGCTTCTCGCTCGGGACGTGCATTCTTCCTGCGCCAATTGCGCTGCCTGGAACAAGCCGCACGCGGCCTTCCGAATCTATGGCAATACTTACTACGTCGGTACTGACGGTCTGAGCTCCGTTCTGATCACCTCCGGCACAGGCCATGTTCTCATCGACGGCGCGCTTCCGGAGTCGGCACCACTGATCGTTGCCAACATCCGTTCGCTGGGATTTCGGATCGAAGATGTCAAGCTCATCGTAAACTCGCACGTCCATTTCGATCATGCCGGCGGCATTGCCGACCTGCAGAGGCTCAGCGGGGCCCGGGTTGCCGCAAGCCAGTGGACGGCGGATGTCATGAAAAAAGGCGCAGTCCCGCGCGACGACCCGCAGTATGGCACCATCGCTCCAATCGCCCGTATCGCGCGAGTAGAAACATTTAAGGACGGCGATGCCCTGAGCGCGGGGGCCGTCACGGTTACCGCGCATCTTACCCCCGGTCACACGCCCGGCGGCACAAGTTGGACTTGGCAAGCGTGCGAAAACGGCCACTGCCTGAATTTGGTTTATGCCGATAGCTTGTCACCCGTTGCGGCCGACGGCTTCCGGTTCAGTCGCAGAAAAGAATATCCGAACACCGAAGACTTCGAGCTGAGCTTTTCGTTTCTCGAAAGTACACCTTGCGATATCCTCATCACGCCGCACCCGGATGCCTCTGGCCTCTGGAATCGTTTGGAGCAACGCAGCGCCAGGCCGGATGCTTTCGTTGACCCAACGGCCTGCCGCGTTCTCGCCGAAACGTCACGGGAACAGCTAAAGAAGCGTCTGGCAACAGAGAGCGCGAATAAGTAGGGCCTGGTCCGCTATGAATCAACCATCGAGCACTATCCAAGCGGGAGCGTGGTCGCTCGCGTTTTCCTCTCCGCGAACCCATCGGTCTACACCCCCGTGCACGAGTCGCTCGCGCAGTGTTGGAGAGAGAAGGAAATGATCCAGCCGCATCCCCTTATCTAAAGGCCACCGATTACGCTTGTAATCCCAGAACGTCCAGAGCGGCCCCTCGGGTTGCAGTTTTCGCAGCGCGTCCGTCCAACCCTGAGCTAGCAGCCGAGCATACGCCTGGCGACTCTTAGGTTGAATCAATGCGTTGTCATCCAGAGATCGCGTTGGATATATATCTTGTACAGTTGGTACGACGTTGTAATCCCCGGCCAAGACGACGGGCACGCCGGCCTTCATAAGCTCCGCGCCGTGCTCGATTAAACGTTCGAACCAAGCCAATTTGTAATCGAACTTCGGGCCGGGTTGAGGGTTTCCGTTCGGCAGATAGATGGAAGTGATCAGCACGCCATTTACAGCCGCCTCGATATAGCGTGCCTGGTGATCGTTAGGATTCCCAGGCAAGCTGGATCGCGTCAGCACCGGATCGCACTCCCGTGCCAGGATCGCTACGCCGTTCCAGGAACGTTCGCCTAGCCAGACTCCGCCATAGCCGAGGGCACGCAGGGCATTTGCTGGAAATGCGTGCTGCTCTACCTTGAGCTCCTGGAGGCAAACGACGTCGGGCTGTGCTCTTGTGAGCCACGCCAAGAGATTGTGCAGACGCTTGTTGACGTTGTTGATGTTGAAAGTGGCGATCTTCAATGGCCCGGCCTCACGCGAAAAGACTATTGTGGCCAGACCCGAGTATCACACTGCAAGTATTTCGTCGGGTAGGAGGCGTTTTGAGGATGAAGCTTACCCATCGGTCATGATCCTCACAATACTCACAATACTCAAAATTGCGGGCTTGCCAATCGCATGCACTTTTGTGTTGACGAATCTCGAAGAGAGGTCAGCGGCCACCGGCTGGCGTGGCTTTTCGCGCGAAGCGGTTGGGGAAATAGAAATCGTCTGTTCGACTAAGCAGGAATTATTGGTCCGGCCATAAAAGCATCCGGAACAGAGACACGCCTACGTCCACAATGTGGCACATAAACAATCAGCCGACAAAGCCGACAAACCTTGCGGGAGATTTGTAAACATTGCGGCGTCAGCGAGTATGCATGTGCATCTGAGGTTAACATCGAGTCAGCGGTGTAACCGGATAAGATCGTGGCAGGCACCGCCATCGAAGGTGCAATCCTCGCCCGAGAGTTACGATGTAGCGGGCGCATTGAACATTGAAGAGGGTCTCTACGTATGACCATCATGCTTCTACCGGTACACATCATCGCAGGCGGACTGGCGATAATCTTGGGCGGTGTGGCGCTAGCGGCCTCGAAAGGGGCGACGCTACATCGGCGAAGCGGCCTGCTGTTCGTCTATGCGATGCTCACTATGGGAATCAGCGGGTCGATCCTGGCGATGCGCCAGAGTCTGACGAGCCCGAATGTATTGGGCGGCTTCATGTCGGCCTACTTCGTGATCACCGCCCTGACCACTGTCCGGCCTGTCTCGGCCTGGACCCGGAGGCTGAATTCGGTAGCTCTAGTGGTGGTGATCGGCCTCACGCTGATCGAGATCGGTCTGGGGTTCAAGGCGCTCGCCAGTCCTGGCGGCACGATCAACGGCGTCCCGTTTTTCATGCCGTTCTTTCTTGCGGTGGTCACGACATTGGCTGCCGCCGGTGATCTTCGCATGATGCGGTCGGGAGCGTTACGAGCCGCTCCCCGGCTGGCGCGGCACCTGTGGCGCATGTGCTTCGCGCTGTTTATTGCGGCCGGATCGTTTTTCTCTATCCGCGAGCGCGTCGCAAAGGTCCTTCCCGAGCCATTTACGACCCCTACGATGCGCGCCCTTCCCGTAGCGTTGGTGTTTGTGGCGATGTTCTATTGGCTGTGGCGTGTCCGTGCCCGGCGCATGTTAGCGCAGGCGCGATAAACACGGATTCCCGTAGCGGCGAATTTGCGGCGGTCTCCACGTCGGGCTCAACGGGCGAGGCGAAGAACGCGCTGAGCAAGGGCGGTGTTTACCGAGGACGTTATGATGGTCCCATGCAGTCGATTGAGATCGACCCTGAGCTGAATCGCCGTGCTCTCGCGGAAGCCGCCGAACTGTACCCAGACTTCGCCGAGCAGGCCTCGCACGTCATAGCGCGACCGCTTTCGCAAGGATTCGCGTGGCAACTCGTGTGGAAGGGTGCGCCGCCAGCCGGGCAACAAGCGTGGGAGTTTCAAAACGCAGCAATCCGGGCGTACAAAAGACTGGCGAGCATCAGGGAGTAGTGCGATCTTCCTCCCCCGGGCAGCCTCGTACTCCGTCTCGGAATGGCGTGAGAGGAACAAGTGGATAACTTTCGAGTAGGCAGTCATTCAGGACTTAGCCGTCGGCCGGTGACAATACCATTCACCTCGGCGGTTTGGCTACTTATCCGTCCAACTGGGGATTTCGGCGAAGCGGAACACTAAATCCGGGATGAATCCGAACGGCATTCCGGAGTGATCCCGAACACCATCGGAGCATAGCGACGCTGGCAGCTCGATTCGTCCGAAGCGCAGCGAAGGAAGAAGCTGCTGGCGGAGTAAGGGGTGCGGGAAAGGGATAGCCCTTGCCCCCGCCCAGTGCTGCGATTCGCAGTTGACTGGGTTCGATCAATACTATGCCGTTGATCACGACCTAACCGATCAACTTCCCAGATCGCGATTTCTGCCCTCGCAGAGTGGTCGGCAGCATGAGAGTGCAGGGATCAGTCCACTGCCGAAAGTAGCGCCTATTGGCTTACGGCCTGCTTCCGGGCGAAGCGCAGACGATAGGCTGTAGGTGTGGTCCGGAATGCTTGTCGAAAGTGGTGTCTAAGGGTGACGGCGGAATGCATGCCTACCAATTCCGCGACTCGATCCACCGGATGATCCGTAGTCTCGAGTAACTGTTGGGCCGCCCCAAGCCTTTGCCGCGTTAGCCACAAGTGGGGAGTTGTGCCGGTCTCTTCTCGAAAGCGCCGAGCGAAGTTGCGCGCTGACATGTTGGCTTGCCTGGCAAGCGCGCCAACGGTGAGTTCCTGGTCTATATGACTGACAGACCAGTTAAGCAGTTTTGAGAACCTATCTTCGGAACCCATATGGCGCAGCGGCGCAGCGGCAACATACTGTGATTGGTCGCCATCGCGGTGCGGCGAAACCACAAGACGTCTTGCTACCTGGTTGGAAATCGCCGCGCCAAAGTCCTTTCTGACAATGTGGAGACACAAGTCAATACCCGCCGCGCTGCCTGCCGATGTCATCACTGTGCCTTCGTCCACATAAAGAACATCGGGATCGACTCGGATGAGGGGGTATTGCGCGGCGAGGCGGTCCGCATGGTGCCAGTGCGTCGTGGCGCGCTTTCCGTCGAGCAACCCAGCGGCAGCCAATACAAAAGCTCCGGAACAGATAGAAACGATGCGAGCGCCCCTGCTGTGCGCCCGCTGAATGGCTTTAACCAGCTCCGCGGGTGGCAATTCCCTGCCTGAGTTCTTCCATCCAGGGATGACAACTGTGTCCGCCCGGCGTAAGGCCGAGAGTCCAGCACGCGGCTGGACCGTAATGCCGCCGAGCGCGCGAACCGGCCCGGACTCTAGCGAACAGACCTGAAAGGTGTACCAGGAGTCTGTCGTCAGCTCTGGCCGCTTCAGCGCGAAGATCTCAGCCACAACCCCAAACTCGAAAGTACAAAGACCGTCATAGGCAACAGCAACAACCCGATGGTGTAAAGCCCGAGGCATTGGCCGTATTTTAGCGCATGTTGGCATTTCTGCCTATCACGGAAACTGGCTACGTTGCCCCACACTAGACCTATGACAAGCCAATCAACCACGAAGTCGGCCGTCACGGAATTTCCGCCGGCTGATCCTTCACAAGCTAAAGCTCACTTTGACAGCCTGCTCGCCTACGAAACCGACTGCTGGGATGTCCATCATGCACTAGAAACGGGTGAGCCCGACTTCGTCCTTCTCGATGTCCGCAGTCCGGAGTGTTTCCGAAAGGGTCACGTTCCAGGAGCGGTTAATCTTCCTCACGGAAAGTTGGTTGAACGCAACCTCCAGCAGTATCCGCCGGAAACTCTGTTCGTAGTGTACTGCACAGGTACGCACTGCAATGGCGCTGACAAAGGGGCCCGACGCCTAGCGTCCTTGGGCAGGTACGTTAAGAAGATGATCGGCGGAATCGAAGGCTGGAAAGAGGATGGATTTTCTCTGACGTCAGAGTGACGTTGATCTCCTTCCGCATCCGTCCCGATCCTGATCGTTTGCGTGAGGTTATCCGCTTTGCTTGCCCCGATTCTTGCGCATCGAAACGGTGCCATTGTGATGCCGACCGCGAACAGAAATAGCCGCAAGCGGTTTGAACGTGACCGATCGGGTACGAAAACGCAACGGGAGCTCTTCACCCGATGTTTTGGGATGGACGGGGCGTCCGACGCTGGAAACGAGATGGGAGGGGCTGGCGGACTCACGGTCGGCGGGAGTCCGTCAGCCTTTGGTTTCGGTATCTGGCCGCCCCCGTATTTTTCTTTATTGCCGGTGTAACGGTACCCTGCTTTTCATCACTAACAGCCGAACGGTTTGCGCTGGTCGAATGCCAGCGACTCGAACTCGTGTCTCGCAAAGGATAAACTTGTCTTCCCCAGCTTACTCGCTCACTTGCAACGGCGCGCACCCAGCGCTACACTACCCGGAGCGTCGCCAGCGAGAAACCGTGGAGCGTTACACCTTCGATCAGGACTACGTGGAACGGCTCGCGGGGGGTGATGCCGAGATTGGGCGCCACTTCGCCGCGTATTTCGGTGAGTTGCTCTTGATCAAATTGCGCTCCCGCTTGCGAAGTCAACAAGCAGTCGCAGATCTCCGGCAGGAGACCTTTGTCCGCGTGTTTCGTGCTCTCCGAAAGAAAGATGCGATTCGCTATCCCGAACGTCTAGGAGGCTTTGTCAACTCGGTCTGTGAGAACGTGCTGCTTGAATTCTTTCGTTCCGGCAAGGCTACTGTCCAGATCCAGGAGGATGTTTCCGAACCGGTGGATCGGTCCAGCAGCGTTGAATCGGAGCTGATCACGGAAGAAAGCGCTCAATTGGTGCAGAAGATATTGTCAGAACTATCGGAGGGCGACCGCAAGATCATTCGTGGTGTTTTCCTGGAGGAACGGAATAAAGATCAACTGTGCGAGGAGTTAAAGATTGACCGCAACAACCTCCGAGTGCGTGTCCACCGCGCATTAGCGCGATTTCGTTCGTCTTATAAGGACAAGGAAGAGCTCGCGCGCGGAGCCGCGGGCGGATCTGGAGGGCCACTTCATGGATCACAAATTCGCTGAAACATCTGGGGTTGCAGATCGCTATTTGATGAACGAGCTCGCCGCCGAAGAGCGCGCCGAGTTTGAAGCCCACTATTTCGATTGTGCCGATTGCGCCGATCGTGTCAGCAAGGGGGCGACCTTCATTGACACCGCCAAAGAAGTCATGCGGACACAAAAAGTCCATGCAGCTGCTTCAGAGGGTCGCGCCGGCTGGAAGCGAAGCGGCTGGTTCGCGTGGTTGACGCCAGCAGCACTCGCCCCATCGCTCGCGGCGCTGGTGCTGGCGCTCGTGGTGGGATATCAGAACTTCGTTACCATTCCCGCTTTCGAAAGGCCGCAGCTTCTTTCGTCCAATGTCATTGCGTCCCTCACCAGGGAAGAAGCGCCAGTCATTACCATCGATAGGCGGCTTCCCCACTTTAATCTGAATGTTATGGTAGATTCTCCAGGCGTTTATTCGAACTACATCTGCCAATTCACGAACGAGAAAGGGGACCGGATTCTAGCACTGGAAACCGGCCCACGCGATGTCTCTTCTTTTACGCTTTCTTTCCTGCTGCGGCCGGCACAATTCCCCTCGGGAGGTTACGAACTCACTGTTCGTCCTCAGCCTGACACCGGGGCGTTTCGGCGCTATACTTTCATAGTCCGCAGCGGAGACCAAAAATGAAAACACAGGGAGTTGAGAAGCGCTTCTTTTTCCATGCAAACGCAGTCGCCCTGGCTGGGCACGTCCGCCGGCCGGACGACTTCTTCATCCCAGCCGTGGCCAGCGCTGGTCTTCCAGTGACAGGTGGAGTGGGAGAAGGCGTAGGCAAGCGCGCGAGTTTTGGCGACCTGCTCTCTTATCGAAGCGCCTCCTCAAAAGTTTCCGGCGATTTCGAGGATAGCAGCAAAGCGGCAGAGTTCACGCATGGTAACCACGGCAAGAATGGACTGTCGACGGTAACGTCGGCTGAAAGCCGCGTGAGTGGACTAAAGGTGACCAACGGCGCGCGAACGTTGGAGATCGATTCGCTCGAAGCAAAGATGGAGGCCTTTTCCGATCGCCGGGGGTCCACGGAATTTAGATCCTTGTCGGCGAAGTTTCAAGGCGTCCGCGTGGACGGTACCGGACTTAAGATCTCGACTCACTGCGAGGTTTTCACCGAATACACTACACGACAGAAACTGCTCCAGGCATTCGCCAAGAATCGGAAGTTTCGAGACTCCTACGCTTCGTTTTTCTTCACTCAAGAACCACTGAACCCTCCCGAGCAGAGCCTCTCTCAAACCCAGCCGATCGTTTATGGCACAATTGTCTCGAATCTGGTATGGGAAGGATCGACTCCCAAGAGTGCGCTCATCGCAGGCAACAGCGTCAAGATCCAAGATTTGGGCTCCATCTATTTCGGTGAGATTTTGATAGAAGAAAGCTCCCGGCGCCTCACGCTGGTACGCTTGCAACTAGGATCTCCCAGCGGCGGCGATGTCTCACTGGTTGATATACAAACGAACGGATCGACTTGGCCCCCACGCTCCTAACACTTTCCTTGTTCTACTTCTCGCCTTCGTTCTGAGTTCTTCCTGTTCGCCGGTTCGAGACTTGAAGGTCAAGACCGGCGATCCCGAGGCTTCCTTCGCTAGCATTCGATTCGAAAGCCAACGTGGCAATTTCTCCAGGGCGCGAGCCGAGGCGCAGCGTTGTTATGATGCATGGCAATCGCGCCCGGAAACGAAGTGGCATTGGAAATTCAAGCTGCTTGATGCCGAGATGTTATTGCTGAACGGCGAGACGCGGCAGGCCAGCGCCTTGCTGCGTGAGGTGCCCCCGGCGGAGTATGCCGAGTTAGAGCCTCGCTTTGTAATGTTACAGGGCTATGTGGCTTTTCGGGAAGGACGAGATGCGGACGCTCTGGCCCTGTTGACACGTTCCGCCAAGGCCGCGCACCTCCGCTCGGACTACGAGTTGGAAGCCGATTGCCAATTGTTGATCGCCGCCTATGCTCCTCCTGAACACGCGGCAGAAGCAGAGAGAGTCATCGGCGGAATTCTCGAACTGGGCAAGGCGCACAACCTCCGGTACCAGATGGCGGCAGCTCTTCTCAATCTTGGAGTGTTGCGGATTCACCAATCGAAATTTGCAGTGGCTATCTCTGACTTTGAGCAGTCCGGGCAAGCCGCAAAACAATCGGGCGCCACGCTTCTTTATTCCATGAGTGTGGGAAATCTTGCCTCGTGTTACTACAACCTCGGTGATTTCGACAAAGCGATGGAACTGCGGAAGCAGGCCATCGCGATTCAAGAACCGGCGGGCCTCACAACGCCGCTGCGAGACAGCTATCTCGAACTCGGATCGAGTCAATTACTGCAGGGCCAGACGCGGGAGGCGATCGAGAGCATGCGCCGGGCGCTGGCCCTAGCCAGCGAAGAGGACACTCCTGGTACTTATTCGTTGATCGCTAGCAATCTCGCCTCTGCATTGGAGACGACAGGAGCGCTAGATGAGGCGGAACTGTTCACCGAGCGAGCCATCGCGGCAAACAAGGGCCGGGATCCAGATGCGAGAATCGCTCTGCTCCTCGACCAAGCGGCCATTGCGGAGCATCGAGGACAACACGAAACCGCACTCCGAACTTATCAGACAGCCCTCGCGGCCAGCAAAGGAAATCCTTCCGTGGAGTGGTCTGCCAACGCAGCAATTGCGTCCATCTATGCTGGACGGAACGATAGCGAGAGCAGCATTCTTGC
>Ga0187859_10001654_pt1 | contig 14130 bp, 12 predicted proteins | sample June2016WEW_10_1_2_FD_133019 | JGI IMG/M metagenome (GOLD analysis project Ga0187859, IMG submission 133019) | Peatland microbial communities from SPRUCE experiment site at the Marcell Experimental Forest, Minnesota, USA - June2016WEW_10_10 | ecosystem: Environmental > Terrestrial > Soil >...
CAAGGGCAGCGTGCCAAAATCAAAAGTCTCGCCCGCTTCACTAATGTAGACCCCATCAACAATCACTTTGTTATATGTGGATTCGCCGCCGCGAACGAAGAGAGAGGATAGTCCTCCGCGTTGGCCGTAGGTATTTACGACCGCGCCTGGCAGGAAACGCACAGCGTCATCGGCGGCTGTTGGTTGCATTACTTCCAACTGTCCGCTGTTTAAAGTGTCAACGTCGGCGCCGGCGGCCTGGCTTGGAACAGGAGTGCGGGTTGCGGTCACTACGACCGTTTCCGCCGCCGTGGCTAAACGGAGCTTGATGGTAGTTGTTTCGGTTCTCGATGATATGTCGACCGTTTCTTGCGCGAATCCGGGAGCCAGCACTTGGACGCGATAATTGCCTGGCGGCTCACGAAAAATTGCCAGGCCTTCGGCGGAGGTGCTCTGAACGGCTGCGGGCGCGGGCTTTCCGGGCTGGAGCAACTGCACTTGGGCGCCCGCGACAGTAGCATCCTGAGGGTCGACGACCTTGATTTTGATTTCGGCGGAAGCGATGGACAGAAAAGTGAACAGCGGAAAAAAGATGCTGGCGAACATCCGGGAAAAGCGCATGCACGTCTCCTTTATCACGCGAAAGGGTTGTGTGGATGGTTCACGCCGGTCTCCTGGCTTGCGAGTCAGGATGTGAGCTTGCGCCCAGCATCCGGTTGCTACAACCGGCCTTCCCAGAGTTGTCTTCGACTCCAGTGACCGCTTGCGGTGTCCTCGCTTACAGTTGCGCGGCAGCGCGGGATTTGCACCCGCTTCCCATAGCGCCAGCGTGTAGCCGGCCTACGATCATGCGCGAACCTAATTTTGAGAAAGAGCAAAACCGCAGCCCAGCAAATTTACCGGGGTCATGCTGCGAAGTCAAACACCGCGAAGTCACACGCCGCTGGCGCCGGCTGCATCCTGACTGCCGAGCGGCAGGAAATATTGCGTGCCTTTGATTGGGGCGGAGACTTTCTTCAAGAGCTCTTGCAGGTCTTCGTTGCGGTCAACGAAATCGATCTCGGACGTGTTCACGATCAACAAGTCAGACTGCGTGTAATGAAAGAAAAAATGTTCGTAGGCCTTCACGACCTCCATCAAGTAATCCTCGCTGATGGCCTTTTCGCCAGCGGCATTCTTCTTTTTGAGGCGCTTCTTCAGCACTTCGGGCGTGGCCTGTAGATAGATGACGAGGTCGGGCGTTGGAAGCTGTTCTCGGAAATAATTGAAGTAGCGATTGTAGGTGTCGAGTTCCTGATCGTTGAGATTGAGGCAGGCGAAGAGCTTATCTTTTTCAAAAATATAATCAGCGACGACAGTTTTATTCGAGCGCGCCCCGAGATCGAGAGCACGCAATTGCTCGAAGCGGCGAATGAGGAATGCGAACTGCGTCTGAAAAGCAGCACCGGCTTCGCCTTCATAGAAAGCCTTAAGAAATGGATTATCTTCCGGTTCCACCACGCGCTGAGCGGCCAGGCGCTCTCCGAGAACCCGCGCCAGCGTGCTCTTTCCAACTCGGATGGGACCTTCGACTGCAATGTACCGGGGGAGTTCGAAAAGCTTGGCCATGGGTTGTCGACAATCGATGGTTGCGGGAACTGGGAAGCAGAATATATTGCTTCGCGTCCGGACGCAATGTGGAAGGTCAGAGGTCAGAGTCAGATTGCAGAGGTAAAACCTGAACGCTATGGTTTTGACTTTCACCTCTGCAATCTGACCTCTAACCTCTGACCTCCTTTACAATGCGATCATGCTTCCTGCCCTCATCGGACTAGCAACCGCGGCAGCGGTTTCCGCGGCGGGATATCAGTCCATGGCGCCGAAGGGGCAGTGGTACGGACGAACGCTCGTTGCCGGAGAGCGCGGAAGCAAGCAAATCGCTCTGACCTACGATGACGGGCCGAACGATCCGCACACTCTCAAATTGCTGGAGGTTCTCGCCAAGCACGATGTGCGGGCGACGTTCTTCATGATGGGGCGCTATGTGCGCCAACGTCCTGATATTGCGCGCGCCGTGGCGCAGGCGGGCCATTTCATCGGCAATCACACTTTCACACATCCGAACCTCATCTTCAAATCGGCGGCGCGAACGCGCGATGAGATTGTTAAGTGCCGCCAGGCATTGCAGGAGGCCATCGGCGAGCATTCGAATTTGTTTCGTCCTCCTTTTGGAGGGCGACGGCCGGCGACGCTGAGGATCGCACGGGAGCTAGGAATGCAACCGGTAATGTGGAATGTGAGCGGCCACGACTGGGACGCTCCGTCAGCGGAGGCGATTGAGAAGAAGATCGCAATCCAGATGCGCGGCGGCGACGTAATCCTGCTGCACGATGGCGAGCATCGCGCCTTCGGCGCGGACCGCGCGCAGACAGTCATCGCGACGGCAAATTTGATTCGGCGATATCGCGATCAGGGATACGGGTTTGTGACGGTGGAAGAGATGCAAACTGGCATCCATCTCGTGCATGAGATGGATGTAATGGACGACGCCACCAGAATTGAGATAGCCGAATGCCTAGAGCGACTAGCAGCACAGCCCGCCTGGAATGAGGAGTTGTGGCGGCATTGTTATGACCTCGTGACGGCAAATATGAATAATGAGTTGCTGGCGTACGTCCACGACGACCTCATCCATTACACGGGCCGCTCATTGTTTAGAAAGGAACCTCGTCCAGCGGATATGCAGGCCTACTCGCAGGAATTCCGCGACATCGCCGTCGCTTTGCGGTCGCGAATGTCGGTTACAGATTTCAAGAAACAATATAGGTGGTGAAGCGGAACAGTTACTTGGGAAATATCGCAATTTGCCAACAGCGGCAGTCCCTACGCCGCTGCCATGGCGAACGCCTGCTTCGCCGCCGCGATCGTCTGCCGCACATCGCTCTCCGTGTGTGCCGCTCCCAGAAACGCCGCTTCGAACTGCGACGGCGGCAGATAGATTTCGTTTTCTAGCATCGCCCGAAAGAAACGCCCGAAGGCTTCGGTGTCGCACTTTGCAGCTGACGTCCAGTCGGTCACCGGTCCCGCTGTGAAGAACCAGGTGAACATCGAGCCCGCGCGGTTATGGCACATAGTTACGCCAGCGTCTTTGGCGGCGGCGGCGACTCCGGCGACTACTTCCCTGGCGAGTTTATCAAGCTTCGTGTAGACGTCTTTGTGGTCGCGCAAATAGCTCAGCGTGGCGAAACCGGCGGCCATCGCCAGAGGATTGCCGGAAAGCGTTCCGGCTTGGGAGACCGGGCCCAGGGGCGCGATCAGATCCATAACCTCGCTCGGGCCTCCATAGGCACCTACGGGCAAGCCTCCGCCGATGATCTTGCCCATTGTGGTTAGGTCGGGCTGAATGCCGTATAGTTCCTGCGCTCCGCCGAAGGCCAGACGAAAGCCGGTCATGACCTCGTCGAAGATGAGCAGCGTCTGGTCGCGCGCGGTAATGGCGCGCAGCGCTTCCAGGTATCCGGCCGCGGGCGGAACACATCCCATATTGCCGACCACCGGCTCGACGATAACGCAGGCAATCTGGTGCTTGAATTTTGCAAAAGTTTGCTCGATGGCATCCGCGTCGTTGTAGGGCAGGGCTAAGGTGAACTGCGTGAATTCCTCCGGAACGCCAGCCGAGCCGGGAATGCCGAGCGTGGCTATGCCTGATCCGGCTTTCACCAGCAGCGCGTCGGAGTGTCCGTGATAACAACCTTCGAACTTGACGATGTACTTGCGCTTTGTGTAGCCACGCGCTAGGCGGATGGCCGACATGGTTGCTTCGGTTCCTGAACTGACGAAGCGAACTTTCTGCATGTGCGGAAAAGCGGAGATAACCAACTCGGCAAGATCGGCTTCGGCGGGAGTAGACGCGCCAAAGCTCGTGCCATTGCGCGCGGCTGCTATCACCGCATCGATGATCGTGGGCGTGGCGTGTCCCAGGATCAGCGGCCCCCAGGAGCCGATGTAATCGACATATTCGTTGCCGTCCGCATCCCAGATGTGCGCGCCCTGGCCGCGCACGATGTAGGGCGGCTCGCAACCTACGCTTCGGAAGGCGCGCACCGGCGAATTCACGCCACCCGGAATTAACTTTTCGGCACGTTTCTGCAGCTTGCGAGATTGGTCAGTCTTGCGATTCATGAGTGAGCAGGAAGCTTCGGATACTTCCAACAATATAACAGCGCCGCGCGGCGGGCTGGCAGCACAACACGTCACAATTGCTTGTGATGCAGGACACAAGGATGCCTAATGCGAATAGGCTGGCGATGGCTGGACCTATCGAAGGTGATAATGACCGTCGCGCTGGGTGAGTTCGACATTTACTCCGAACAACTTGCTCAGTCGTTCCGCTTGTAAAACTTCTTCTTTATTTCCGTCGGCCACGATGCGACCTTTTGCCATAAGTACGACGCGTTCAATCTCGGGCACAATGTCGGGTAGTTCGTGGGTGACGAGAATGATTCCGATACCCGATCGAGCAAGGGAGCGCATGGTTTCCCGCAGACTGCGCTGCGCTGAAATGTCCAAAGAGTTACACGGCTCATCGAAGAGCAGGGCGCGGGGCTTGTGGACCAGCGCCCGGGCGATCAACACACGCTTGGCCTCGCCTGAGGACATCTCCTCAACCGCACGATCGGCCAGATGCGACACGCCCAAATCTGCTAATGCGGCCTCCGCCATTTCTCTCTGTTTGGGATTGAAGGAGTGATTGGGAAAGATGCGCGTGCTGCTGAAAAAGCCCGACAGAACTACATCTAAGCCGCTGGCGTCGCCGGTGCACGAAGACATCAGATCGTTGGACACGATGCCGAGCAAGGAGCGCAGCTCGAAGACATTCCAATTCCTCCGGCCGAGAATGGCCATACTCGAACCCTCGCGGACTACTGGATAGCATTCGCGTGTAATGGTTTTGATCAGTGTGGATTTGCCGCACCCATTCGGTCCCAATACCGCGATATGTTCGTCAACACCAACACGCAAGGTGAAGTCGTCGAGCACGATTTTGCCTTGGTTCGCGGCGCTTCCACGGATTACATTCCCGCGCATCACGCGGACGTTTCGCAGATCGAGTAAGGGAGGCTGGCTGGGCACGCGTTCGAGAGGTTTCTCCAATTCGACGTTAGTATCGCAGGTTTCAGCGCTGCCCCGCCCGTTCTTGAATTCATCGGAGTTTCATGAAATTGCAATATTCCTGCAACCTCCGGCGGCTATCTTGATGGCAGTTACCCTTCTAACCGGGAGGGTTTATGGGGACGGCCTTGGGGGGCTCCGGGCTGTCCTTTTTATTTTGTGCACCTTCGGTATTCGCGTACGCCGAATGTCGAGTCGCTGTCGGCAAAAAGCAGGTCCTTCGCTTCGCTCAGGATGACAAATCTAAGTGACGGGAAGCAGGTCCTTCGCACCCCCACCCCAACGCGCCAAAAGCGGGCGCGCCGGGGACCCCGGTGCGCTCAGGATGACAAATTTTGAGTGGGCAAAGTTAGAACGTGAAGCGCGCGGAGAACTGCAACGCCCGAGGAAGGCCATTGGGGCTGATTTCCTGGAGGGTTCCAAAATTGCCTGGACCTGAATTCGGCACCAGATAACAGGTCTGGTTGAGCGATACTCCGTCTCCGCAGTTGGTGCCGATGGGGTTGTATTGCAACTGATTGATCCCGTTGCCATTCTGCACGTAATAATTGGCGTGATTGAAGAGATTGAACGCCTGCGCTTGAAATTCCAGTTCCTTTCCCTCCCTGACTTCAAAACTTCTGGCCAGTCCAAGATCGATTCTCTCCAGCCACGGGCCATAGAAGGAATTCAAGCCGATGCCCGGCGTGGGCCCGGCGCCATTTATGCCGGCGGCTGTGTTCGCGGTGTCCTGGTTGAAGGCAGTGTCGTTGAGGTTCCCATTGGCGCCATCGCAATTGCTGAGTGATAGCGTCGAGCTAGTGCAGGCGGGACCCAGCAATCCCGCGTAGGGGCGACCGGCAGAGAATTCCATGACGCTGCTCAGTCTCCAGCCCGACAGAACTGTGCGGCCTCTGTCGGAGTTTGTCAGTCTCTCCAACTGCGGCCGATAGACGCTGGCAAACGCTATGCGGTGCCGCTGGTCGAGCAGTGAGGGGGCGTGGGTGTTGCTGAAGTCGAACTGATTGTTGAAGTCCATTCCATCGAGCATGACGCTCTTGGCGAACGTGTAAGAAAATTGCAGAGAAAGACCTTGCGACATGCGGCGCTGGACTTGAACGAAAAACGAATTGTAATGATTTTGCCCGGGACTGATGAGTTCGTTGATCTCGTTAAAGTTGGGGTTGAAGCGGCCTTCGGTAAGCAGGCCGTTGTCCATGTTCGGCAGGGTCATCGCCGGTCCGTTGCAGGGCAGCGTGGTTGCGCTCGCGGGACAGACTACGTAGGTCGTCGTGCCTTGCAATGGATTCAGATTCAGGTCATAGGCGCTGCCCGAAAGCAAATGCACGCCGTGATTCCACATGGTGCCAATTGTTAGAGTTGTGTTCTCAAGAATCTCGCGCTCGATCTGCAAACTCGCCTGCAAGATATACGGCACCCGAAATTGCGGAGAAACCAGGGAAATATCCGGAGAAGCCGAAAATAGCTGGGAATTCCCCGGCAGAATATTCGGAAATGCCGGCGCCTGCTGGTTCGGTGCCAGAGCCGAGTTGTAACTGACGCTTGCGGAGGACTGCTGGGATGCAAGTCCGTTCGAGATGACCGAATTGCGGTAGTTCAGGCCGTTCATGTTGGTGTAGAACTGTCCAAATCCGCCGCGAATTACGGTCTTCGATCCGAACAACCAAGACGCGGGCTGCCAGGCGAATCCGAAGCGTGGCGCCAATCGTCGAAACTGATTTGGATATTGGCCGGTGAGCGGAAACGCTGGATTCTCCGCGGGCTGGGGGTACACCTGGAAGTCTTCGCGCAAGCCCATCTCAAGCGTCAACTTCGGCAAGGCGCGGAAGGAATCCTGCACATAGAATCCGTAGTAGGGCACTGAAAAGGCAAAGGTCGGATTTCCCGAGGCTTGGCTGAAGAGGTTGTACTCTCCGAGAGCAAAAGACTCCAGGTTTGAAAACTCGTAACTACCGAGTGGCGATCCGAACTGGACGGCGGCGTTTGGATCCGCGCCTCCATCGTTGTTGTCGGCGTCCCAGGCGCGGCTCATCTCGAAACCGAATTGCAAGGTATGCCTGCCAATAACGAAATCGACGCGGTCGGCCACAGAGTATTGTCTTTCAAAGACCCGCCCTACCGAGAAAGGGGCGTTGCCTAGGATGAAAGCCGCCGGACTATCCAGAATTAACGTGGGAATGTTCGGAGCCAGACCGGTTGGTGTCGAGATCTGGTTGTCCTGCGAAGTGCCGGCATGAAATTCGTTCAGCAGCGCGGGGGAGAAAGTGTGCGTCCATCCGAGGCTTGCTTGAAACGCGTGAACATAGGCGTTTGCGAGCGTTTGCGTTCCGTAGTTTCCGACGGTCGGATCGGTGATGACGCCGCCTGGTGAGTTGAACCGGTTCACATTCAAAGTAAGGAACAGGCCGTCGCGGGAACTGGCCTGATAGTCAAGCCGCGGAGTAATGACTAGATCGTTGCGTTTCCTTGCCCGAGTGCCAAGATTGGAGTTCAGCGCGTTCAGGGTGTTCGACACTTGCTGAAGGTAGACGGGATTCGTCGGGTCGGGTGCGGTGTCGCTGCCCGGAACGGGCAAAGGGCCGTTGGGAGGCGGAAGAACGGTACCGGCGGGAATGCCAAAATTCGCGCTCAGGAAATCGGGCAGGTTCGACGGCGTCGCTGCCAGTGCCGAGTTGATTACGGGAATCGGGTTATTCCGCAATTGCTGCTCATAATCCATGAAGAAAAACAAACGATTGCGGACGATTGGTCCGCCCAGACCCGCGCCGAATTGTTGTAGGGCATCCAGCGGTCGAGGGAAGCCGCTGGCTTTATCGAGGGCGTCATTGGCGCCGGTGGCGGAGTTGCGGTTGTAATAGAACGCACTGCCATGGAACGCATTGCCGCCAGACCGCGTGACTGCATTTACGAACCCGGCTCCTCCTCCGTAGATCGCGGAGTAAGGACTTACCGAGACCTGGAACTCCTCGATGGCGTCTTCGCCATACAGGTAGGGAATACGGTAACGGCCGATAATGTCGGCAAAGTAGCTGCTGGTGGCGTTGGTTCCGTCAACGGTGAAAGCGTTGGAGCCGTTTCCGTTGGCGTAGCCTGAGTCCTCACCGCCCTGCTGTCCGGCAAGGCTGACGAGTCCGGTGTCGCCGTCGTAGCTTGTGTTTGGGGTAAGAGCAGCAAAGTCTGTATATTTTCGTCCGTTGAGCGGCAACTCTTCAATCAAAGAGCGCTCCAATACCGTGGTTGCGGAGGATTCCTCAGGCCGCAGCAACGGTGTAGTCCCGAGAACTTTGACCGTGTCCGCACCTGTTCCCACTTGCAATTGAATGTCTTGCGAAGTGGTGTTTCCTACCAGCACGCGCACCAGAGCCTCGACCTCGCGAAATCCCTTGAGATTAGCGGTAATGGAGTAGGAGCCGGGCATGACTGCGGGAAAGCGGTAGAGGCCGGCGTGGTTGGTTTGGGCAGTTTGCTCGACGCCGGTTGCGAGGTTGCGCACAACCACCGACGCTCCCGGCACGATCGCTCCGCTTTGGTCGGTAATCGTTCCGCTGAGCGCGCCGGTCAACACGACGTTCTGCGCCATCAGCAAGAGGCTGGTTGCTAACAAGAGTAAAGCGCTCGACAGTGTTTTCGACACCGTGCCGCGTCTCAAGAGCGCACTGGGTCGGAGAAGACGAAGACTGGCAAGTTGTTTCATCGCTCGAACCACTTTCCCATGGGCCGCTCGCCAGTAGACAGCGCGAGCCTGCAGACAGTATGACGTTGTAAGCACAACTCTTAAAATGATTTTATGAGAGAAACTCCCGGCTGTCCCTGTCCGTAGTTGTGCCGTCCGGGCTAATGGCCGTGGTTTCGGCGCTATCGGACGTATAGGTTGGAAAGTCGATTTTCATAATTGATCCTCCTGGATCGTTCTGGCTGAAAATTGACGAGGGCTCAACTGCTCACGAGAGCCGAGAGGAACACCGAATAGATAAACGAGCAATGTTAAGGGCGGGTTATAGAATTATGAAAATTTGCGCATGTCTCGCGAAACGGCGCTAAATGGTGGTGTGGATCACAGTCGGCTGGTGCTATCTGGAGAGATTGGCTTATTGGGCCGATCGGGGATCGAAGATTCCAGCCACTTTCAGACGTTCCGAGTAATTCCCGCGTCTTGTTTTTGTACCGTGTGTAGCGCCCATGCCATACGCGGGGTGTTGTGGGCGATCCCGAAGCGGCCCTGGGCGTCGAGCAAGATGATCCCACCGTGGCCGTTGAGGCGCTGCTTGAGAAAGTTCATGGCCTCTTGTGCGATCCACTCGGGCAGGCTGCCGGATTCGACGCGGTCGGCTGCCCACTTTGCTAACACAAGCTTCATGATGGGTTCCCCCCACCCCGTGGTGGACGCAGCAGCGCTGAGATTGTCGGCGTAACAGCCGCAGCCGATCAGCGAAGAGTCGCCGAGACGGCCAGGAGCTTTGTTGAGCGTGCCTCCGGTTGAGGTGGCAGCCGCGATATTTCCATGGCGGTCGAGGGCGACGGCTCCGACGGTGTCGTGAGAAAGCATGTCGTGAGAAATTTCGGGGGCGAACAGATCGTTGCCGCCGGTCGCGGCTTGGGCTTGATATTCGCGCAGGCGCTCGACTTCGCGCGGGATGATCAGGTCTTCATTGCGGCAGAGAGCGATGCCGTGCTCGGCGGCAAAGCGCTCGGCGCCTTCGGCCACGAAATAGACGTGCGGGCTATCGCTAAGAATTTTGCGGGCGGCGCGCACCGGATTGCGCAAGCGCTCCACGCAACCGACGCCGCCCCCGCGGAGGGTAGCGCCGTCCATGATGAAGGCATCAAGTTGCACCTTGCCGTCGCGATTTAGAAAACTACCGCGGCCGGCGTCGAAGGTTTCATCGTCCTCCATCACGACGACGGCTTCTTCGACGGCGTCGAGAGCCGATCCGCGTTCGAGGGCGCGCCATCCGGCGGCGGCGGCATTGCGCACACCGTCGAGATGCGCGTCGACCATGTCGTCAGGAATTGCCCAGGCACCGCCGTGCACCACCAGAACAGGATTGGTTGGCAAATTTCAGGCTCCGCAGGAAATCCCGGCGTTTAGTCTAGCATTGCTCATTACTGGTCATTGGCGGAGTTCTTTCTCTTCGAGGCCGGTTGACGATCGCTAGTAGTATGCCCGCTATCCAGAAGCTGTACATGCCAAGGCGAAAAATGGTGCTGCTGTGAATTCCTCTTGTCGGATCAATGAAAAACGCCGCGATCAGGAAGAACGGCGCGATCAAAATCAAGACAGATGCTACGCGCTGAGCGCGATGAAAAGGTTGACTGTTGGACAGTGCCAGATTAGCCACGCCCGCCACGAGAAGAAAGAGATGGCGCGAACGGAAGATCAGCCGAGGGACGGTGTCTAAATGAGGAACGCCGACGATGTGTCGCATATATAGGCCGGTCAAAGGAAAGATGAGCAGCGTCAGCAATCCGACCACCCAATGTGCGCGAGACCAACTCAAGGGGCGCATCTCCTCAATCAGTTGACAAGAATAACAGGGTGGAGAACAGGTCGAGTTCCGGTCAGGCGGCGCGGCCGGCGAGCGGTGCATCCATGTCACGTGTCCGCTGCCAGGTATAGATAACGCGGTGGATCACGGTGATGGTGGAGAGCACGGCAATGACCCAAAGCACAGGGGCCATCACGTTAAAGAGTGCGCCGATGATGAGCAACACCAGACGTTCGGGGCGCTCCATGAAACCGACCTTGCAGCTGCCAATGAGCGATTCGGCACGGGCGCGCGCGTAACTGACCATGATGGCGCTGATCATCGCCAACGCGGCCAGTACGACGTAAAAAAACCGATTGCCGCGGCCGTAAAAAACCAGCAGCCCCAGGAAGAGCGACGCATCGCTGTAACGATCGACGATGGAATCGAAAAACCCGCCGAAGCGCGTGACCTGGTTTGAGGCGCGAGCGACGCGGCCGTCAACCAGGTCAAAGAAGCCCGAGCCGATGATGACGAGGCCGGCATAGAAAAACATGCGGCGCTGGTTGTCGCCATTCGCGTATCCGAACAAAAAAGCGGCGTAGGTGTTGACGACTAGTCCCATCAGGGTCAGGCCGTTGGGATTGATGCGCGCGAGAGCGAGAAGGCGCACGATGGCGTCGAGCAGGACTCCGCAGGCGCGGCCGACTCCGCTGGTCCAAGTCATGACGCCCGCCTTATGCCGTCTGCGTCTCTGACGGACACAGCGCGGGGTGTCACCTCGCCGTTCATTCTTTTTCCTGCTCCGCTTCCGGCAAGGATTCCAATTCCCCTGCCAGCTTGGCTTCGGCGAGGTCGTGCATAGTAGAGAGCTTGAGAATTTCCATTTCGCGGCTTCCGCCGGGGGTGACGACGGTTGCAGTATCGCCAACTTTTTTATTCAGCAAGGCGCGTCCGATCGGCGAGGTGGTCGAGATCTTGCCCGAGGTTACATCGGACTCTTCGCTGGTCACGAGCTGGTATTCCATCTCTTCATTCTTAGTTTCGTCGAAGACCGTTACGGTTGAGCCCAGGCCGACTTTGTCCTTGGGGATGTTATTCATGTTAATCAGCGACAGGTCGGCGAGGCGCTTGCCCAGTTGGCGGACGCGCGCCTTCAGGTATTCCTGGCGCTGCTTGGCCATGTGATATTCAGCATTTTCGCTGAGGTCGCCCATGGCTACTGCCTTCTTAATCTCTTTCGGGATGTCGAAGGCCAGTTCGTGTTCGAGCGTGTTCAGCTCGTCCCGAAGCTTTTTCTTGATCTGCTCGGTCATCTCCGTCATCGCTTTGGGCATTATAACTCTCAGATAGAAGTAACGGGCGGCGGAGGTCGTCCCTCTCGCGGCATCCCCCCGAGCCAAGCTACTCAACGGAAATGAGTTAAGCGCCAGCCGAGCTGAGCGCGCTTCTCGATTGCCTTACAAGCGGCGGTCAGCTAGACTAGTGTTCAGTTCTCTTCCCTCGGGCGAGGGCCCCTCCATGAACGGCGACCGCGTTTTCCACATTGGCGATAAGGTCGTATATCCGAACCATGGAGTCGGAATTATCGAACAAATCAGCAGTCGAACGATGGGAACCACCGTCGAGAAATTCTACCTGTTGAAAATCGCAGCGAGCAGTTTGAAAGTCATGGTGCCCTTTGCCAACGTCAATAGCGTAGGGATGCGCCCGGTCGTGCGCAATGGCGAGGTGGAGAAGATTGTGGATTATCTCTCCTCCGGCGAATGTATTAATGCGGCCGACTGGAAAGACCGTTTCAAGGAGAATTCGGACCGCATGCGCACCGGTTCTCTTACGGATGTTGCCGCAGTTCTAAAGAGCCTTCTGATTCTTGGGCAAGCCAAGTCGCTTTCCTTCCGCGAAAAGAAGATGCTGGAGCGCGCCCGGTATTTGCTGGTCAGCGAGATCGCCATCTCGCGCAACTGTGAAGAAAGAGTGATTGAAGAGGCGCTCACTAAGGCGCTTACGAAGTGTAATCTGCGCTTCCCGGAAATTTCCGAACTCGCTTCGTAATTCTTGCCCATCCGCAGTTTCCCTGTTTTTCCCGCCGATCAGTTCGCTACTTGGCGTGCGCTTCCATCCAGGATTGGAGAATCAGGATCGCTGCCATGCGGTCGACAGCCTGCCCTCGCTTCTTGATCGAGAGATCCGTCTCGCGCAACAGGCGGTTGGCTTCGGTTGAGGTCCAGCGTTCGTCCCAAAGATGGACGGTCACGCCGAAGTGAGTATGCAGATCGTCGGCGAAACGCCGCATCTTTTCCGACTGCGTTCCTTCCGCACCACTCAAACGTAAGGGCAGGCCGACCACAATCTCACGAACTCCATACTTCGCGAGCAGCTGACTGAGAGCCTCGAGGTCGCTCCGTTTGTTGCGGCGCTGGAGCGTCTCCAACCCTTGCGCGGTGATGCCGAGGGGGTCGGAGACGGCCACGCCAATTCTTTTTGAGCCAACATCGAGGGCCATGATACGACTGTAGCCGGGTGTACCGGGTGCATCCATCGGTCAATTGTAGATTGGAGGGATGAAAAAGCTCCTTCTACCGCAATTCCCGTCGTGCAATTCCCGCCGAGGTAAGGCAGAATTATGGGCCGGTTGAATATGGACACTCTTGAAGTACATGGGCATCACTGGTCGCTGACGCTGCTTGGCATCGGCCTGGTAATTATGTTTGCGTATTACGGCGAATCGGTGCTGGCCGTGCTGTTCTTTGCCATCCTGCTGAGTTTTATGCTGTCGCCACTCGTGCAGGCGCTGGAATATCTGCACCTTCCGAGGGCGACTGCGGCGCTGATCAGCATGGTAGCCGTATTGGCAATGCTCTACGGCGTCACCGTTGCCTCGTATAACCAGGCAATTATTTTTGCGGACAACGTCCCGAAATATTCGCAGAAGATACGCTCGATCCTGCAGCCGTTTCAGCGCGATGCGGAAAAGCTGGAGAAAACCAGCGAGGCGGTCGCCGACCCGCAGTCCTCGAACGTCGTCTCGGTGCGGCAGGTGCAGACATGGCCCGAGGTTCTTACCCATGGCGCCGGGACTTTCACCGACATTGTGCTGGCGGCCTCGTTCGTTCCTTTCCTCGCTTACTTTCTACTGACCTGGCAGAGCCACGCGCGCTCGGCGACCGTGATGCTGTTTCCCTTGCATTACCGGAACACGGCATTTGTGACCCTGGGGCTGATTGGCAAGATGTTACAGAGTTTTATCGTGGGAAACTTGCTGATTGGACTTCTAATTTCGGCGGTGAGTGTCGGCATCTTCGGCTTGTTGCACGTTCCATTCTTCTACTTCATCGGAGTTGTCAGCGGCTTTCTCAGTCTGGTTCCCTACCTCGGAGTTGTGCTGGCGATGATTCCGCCAATTTTGGTTGGCTTGGGGCAACTGGAGGCCGGCGACTTGGTGATCGTGGTAATTTCCGTCGTTGGAATGCATCTGTTGGCGCTGAATGTTCTTTACCCGAAACTGCTGGGAAGCCGATTGCGAATCAATCCG
>Ga0187859_10001655_pt1 | contig 14130 bp, 7 predicted proteins | sample June2016WEW_10_1_2_FD_133019 | JGI IMG/M metagenome (GOLD analysis project Ga0187859, IMG submission 133019) | Peatland microbial communities from SPRUCE experiment site at the Marcell Experimental Forest, Minnesota, USA - June2016WEW_10_10 | ecosystem: Environmental > Terrestrial > Soil >...
CAGCGCGGCCATGGGATCCAGGCGCGCGGCGCGATGCGCGGGCAGATAAGCCGCGATTCCAGTGGCGATTCCCAACACCACGGCCGCGATGGCGAGCGGCGCCGCGTCGTGCGGCTTTACGCCATAAAGCAGACTGGCGACCAGCCGTCCGGCGGCCAGCGATGCGCCCAATCCGAGCAGCGTGCCGATAGCCAGCATCGCGGCCACTTCGCGCAGCACCAGCCAGACGACAGAGCCCGGCTGCGCGCCGAGCGCCATGCGGATGCCGATTTCGGCTTGCCGCCGCGCGACTCCGTAAGCGGTGACGCCGTAGAGCCCGATCATGGCCAGCAGCAGCGCCAGACCGCCGAAGAAGGCCGCTAGCATGGCCACCATGCGGGGCTGCAGCAGAGAGTCGTTCACCTGGGTTTCGAAGTTGCGAAACTCGAGCGAAATGCCGCGATTCACCTCGCCGATGGCCGCACGCACGGCTGGGATGAACGCCTCGACCGGGCGTTCGGAGCGCACCTCGAAAGTGACTTCCGGCCAGAAATCGGTATCCTGGGCGCAAGCGACATACGCGGACAGGAGCGGGGTCTCGTTGACCTCCTGATACTTGATATCTTTCACCACGCCGATCACCTGGTAGACCGCATGAATGCCAGGGTGACTCTCCGCGCGGATGGTTTTGCCGATGGGATTGGCGCGCCCGAAGAAACGGCGGGCAGCGGACTCGTCAATCACCATCGCCTTGGGCGCGGCGGCATCGTCGTGCGCCGAGAAATCGCGGCCCAGCAATAGGGGCGTGCGCATGGTGGCGAAGTATTCCGGCGAAACACGGTTCATATACAACATCGTGTCGTCCTGACCCTTCGATACGTAGCCCGCGGGTTCCACCATATTGTTCCAGGTGGTGCCGCTAATGGGTGTCAACCCGGAGCTGGACGCCGCTACTACGCCGGGAATGGCGCGCAGGCGGTCTACAATCTCGCGGTAGACGCGCGGGCGCTGCTCCTTCGGAACATCTGACTGCATCATGCTTGCGTTGACCAGAAGAACGTTGTGGCGGCTAAAGCCCAGATCGGTGGTCAACAGATTGCGGAGCGTGCCCAGGAACAGGCCCGCGCCCACCAGCAGCATCAGCGACAGCGCGACCTGACCTGTTACCAGCGCGCGGCCGAGACCGAAGCGGCCAGGGGCCATGCCGCGAGCGTGCTCCTTCAAGACGTTGTTGGGCGAGACGCTGGTGGCGCGCAGGGCGGGGGCGAGTCCGAAAAGAAGCCCAGTTAAAACGGCCACGCACATGGTGAAGGCGAGCACGCGCAGGTCCGGCGCGGTGTCGAGTTGGAGTTCGCCGCCAGTCTTCGACAGGAAGTGGACCAGCAGGCGGCTTCCCCAGACGGCGAAGAGCAGTCCTCCCACCGCACCCAATATGGAGAGCAGCAGGCTTTCGGACATAAGCTGGCGCATCACGCGGCGGCGCGCCGCGCCGATGGCCATGCGGATGGAGATCTCGCGTTGGCGGGCGGCGGCGCGGGCCAGCAGTAGATTGGCGAGGTTGGCGCAGGCGATTAGCAGCACCAGGCCGACCACCACCATGAGGGTGAATAGCGCCGTGCGGTACTGCGATCCCGTTTCGGAGAAGCCCGTGGCGGCAGGACGCAGGCCGAACGACCGCTTCAGGTATTGCCGCTGGCCGTCCGCATCCCAATTCGGGGGAAGGGTGGCGCGGTCCACTTCCGGCGCCAGCGCCTTCATTTTGGCGTCCGCCTGCGGTAGAGTCTCGCCTGGCTTGAGACGGCCCAGGATGCGCAGCCACCACCAGCTTCGGGCGGCCAATGCACTGCGATCCGTATGCAGGATTGGCTCGCATCCGATAGGGATGGCGACATCATAATGCGTATCCACATCCAGGCCCGTGAACCAGGGCGGCGTCACGCCGACGATCGTGAATAGGTGGCGGTCCAGCCTGACCGTCTTGCCAACGATATCGGGATCGCTGGCGAAATGGCGCTTCCAGAATGTATGACTGATCACCGCGACTGGTCCGGCGCGCCCGCCACCGTGCAGATCGTCATCGGGCGTGAAGACGCGGCCGCGCATGGCGGGCACGCCCAGGACGCGGAAGTAATCGCCGCTGACCCAAAGGCCTTCCACGAAATGGCTCTCCCCGCCCGCGGTCAGGTCGAAGCGGTCCGGAAAGTAGGCCAAGGTACCGGAGAAGGCCTGCTGCCGATCGCGCACCTCTTCCCAAATCGGGTTAGTGAAATTGATGGACAGCGGGCTGGTGCCGCTGGAATTGGGAGAGCCCAGTTGCACGAGCCGCTGCGGATCTTCCACCGGCAGCGAGCGCAGCATGACGGCATTGAGGATGCTGAAAATGGCCGTGTTGGCGCCTATGCCTAGGGCGAGGGACAGGACGGCGGTGGCGGCGAATCCGGGATTAGCGCGCAGGGTACGCAGGGCATAGCGGGCGTCTTGGACCAGGGTTTCGAGGAACGGCCAGATCCAGACGGCGCGGCTGTTTTCGTGGAGTTGGGTCAGGTTGCCGAGGGAGCGGGTGGGGGATTGAGATAACAGATCCCGATGCAAGCGCATTTCGTCGGCCAGGTCTTGCGCGTGCTGGTTACGGTTAAGAAGGTAGCGCAGTCTGCGCCTTAGTTCGCCCATACGGTTCTCCTCCCGCGGTGTGGGCGCCCTGCGAGGGCGCCGCAGGCTACGAGCCTGCCCCACTGACATAGTTAGACTATGTCAGATTTGGTTCGTTAGGTCAAGAGGCTAATTTATGTCGTAGGTGTGGATGTCTTGGCCCTCCAGATATTTGTCGAACCAGGCGACGATATGCTGCAGGCGCTCGACGCGATGGACCGGCTTGCCGGAGCGCGACAGCTCGTGCGATTCGCCCGGAAAACGCACCATCACTGCCGTCTTGTGCTGGTACTTCAGCGCGCGGAACATCTGCTCGCCGCCCGCGCCCGGCGGGGTACGGAAATCGGCTTCGCCTTCGATCAGCATCAGCGGCGTGGCGATCTTATCGACGTAGGTGATGGGCGACCGTTCTTTGAAATCGGCTTCCTGTTCCCAAGGTGCGCCGCGGAACCAGAAGGGCGTGAAGAGAGTGAAGTCGGCGGTGTACCAGAAGTCGCGCCAATCGGCGATGGATCGCTGAGAGACGGCGGCCTTGAAGCGGGTGGTGTGGCCGACGGTCCAGTTGGTGAGCACCCCGCCGCCGCTGCCGCCAGTGACGCCGAGTTTGGCGGGGTCCACCCAACCGCGTGCGATGAGCTCGTCGACGCCGGCCATGAGGTCCTTGAAATCGTCGCCCGGATAAGCGTACTGGATGATGTTGCCGAATTCCTGGCCATAGCTGGTGCTACCGCGCGGATTGGGATAGAGCACGATGTAGCCTTTGGCGGCCATCCACTGGAATTCGTGATCGAAGGTGTAGCCGTAGGCGGCGTGCGGCCCGCCGTGGATGTCGAGAATGAGCGGGTATTTTTTGGCCGGATTAAAATCGGGCGGCCGCTGCACCCAAGCCTGGATGCGACGGCCGTCGAAGCTCTGGTACCAGATCGTTTCGGGCTCGGCGAGGTTGAGGGTAGCGAACAGATCGTCGTTGATGTGGGTGAGACGGTCGAGGCGGCCCGAGGCAGCGTCGAGCAGGTACAGGTCGCCGATGTTGGTGGGCGTTGAAATGAGCACGGCGGCCTTCGATCCATCGGGCGTGGCGCTATAGGAATAGACGTTTTGGTCGCCGCTGGTGAGCGCCTCCACCTTGCCCGTTTCGGCGTCGATGCGCTGGAGGTTGGCGCGGCCCTCCGCAGCGGAATCGACGAAGACGCCGCGGCCGTCGGCGCTCCAGTAGGGCGGCGATGGACCGGAGCCGCGCGGCGGAGCCTGATCGCCGCCCACACCGCCGCTAATATCGTAGTCGTAAGCGGCGGTGAGATTTCGCCGAGTTCCGCCCGGCTCGGTGGAAGCGATGAACAGGTCCGGCTGGCTGTAGGAGCGCTGCGGCAGTCCGCCTCCGGAATTGATGGAGCCGACAAAGGCGATGTGGCTGCCGTCCGGGCTGAGCGAGATCGCGTGGATGGAACCGTCGATCGCGGCGACTTTGGCGACGTCGCCGCCCGCCGGCTTGACGGCATAGATCTCGTCGTGCGGCGGCTCGTAATAAGGCTCGCGCACGCGGTTCGAGGTGAAGTAGATCCGTGCGCCATCACGCGACCAGGCGAGGTCGGATTCGCTGAAGTCGCCGGTGGTGACTGGCGTGGCCTTTTGCGCGCTGGTGAGCGTTGCGGGGACGGGCACGGTCCAGATGTGAGTGGGGCGGCCGGGTTCGTAATATCCTTCGCCGTTCATGCGGTAGGCGGCTTTGACGATGACGCGGACATCGCTCTCGGCTTCGTCTTTGTCGTCCTTCTTCTTGTCGAGCTTCTTGTCCAGATCCTTGGGCAGCGTGGTGGAGAGAAACGCGATGGAATGGCCGCCGGGCGCCCATGCCAGGCCGCTCGCGCCTTTTGGAATGTCGGTGAGCGGGCGGGCTTCGCCGCCATCCATGGAGAGCAGATAGATTTGCGCGGGTTGGGGTTTGGCGTCTTTCTCCTTCTGCTCGGGCGCGCGGAGGAAGGCGAGGGTGCGGCCGTCCGGCGACCAGCGTGGAGTGGAGTCGTGCGGGCCGGAGGTGAGCTGGCGTGCGGCGCCACTGCCACTCGCGGGGACGATCCAGAGCTGGGTTTCGTAGTTATCGTGTTTGGTGTTTACGGTGACTAGGGTGTAGACGATTCTTGCGCTGTCCGGCGAGATTTGGGGCGCGGCGATCCAGCGGAAGGCGTAGAGATCGGTCTCGGCGATGGGGCGCTTGGGCGCGGCGACGGATACCAGGCAGGAAGCGAGGATTAGGGACACGACTCTTGAGTGCATACGTTGCATTAGAGCACAGGCTAGGAGCGGGGCTACGAGCCCCGTGCAGGCTGCGAGCCTGCCCCACGCAAAACATATGGCGGTCATTTCGCCATACGCGCGGCCGTTGGCGCGGGGCGCGGCCGGATCTTTTTGCAGGGCCGGATCGATGGTCAAATAGGTTTCACGTCGCCTGTCCGCCGCCGTGGGGCAGGCTCGCAGCCTGCGCGGGTGAGCGCTTACTGCGAGATCGAGCGTCATGTTCAGGGTCGTCTGATCCAGCATTTGCAACGCCGCAGTCAGCGGCCGTATCAGCCTCCCGCAGGGGAGTCCTGGTTGCGGCATCTGGGGCGGCTGGGCCTGATCCATCTGTCGGAACTGGCGCATGCCTGAGGCGAGAGCTTTCTGGAGAGCCGGACGCGGTAAATCTGCACCGCCGGTTCGACGAGGGGAGAGTGGGTCGCGCTGTTAGCGTCGCCCTCTCTCCTACTCTGCCGGCTCAGTAAGCCATGCGCAATCAACGCGAGTGCGCAATCAACGCGAGTATTACCGAGCCGCGACCGTCAGGGAGCGGTTTCCCCAAATCTGTTAAGCGCGCCCTGAGATATACTGTGAACCAATGGCTACCACCCCTAAGCGGCCCTCCAAACCAACCACTAAGTTAACCAAGCTAACCACGACGCCACGTGTGAAGCGGCCCGCGAAAGCCACGTCGTCGTCCACCAAGCCATTCCTGCGCTTCTACCATTCGGAAAGCCTGCGCGAGAAGACCCTGGCCGTCATCACGGATGTCGAAAAAGCGAAAGACACCAAACCGCATCGCAATGCGTTGGCGGATATCGTCGCCGAGCTTACCGACAGCGGCCTGGATTTCTATTTCATGCAACCGCTGAAGCTTGCCAAAGCGGGCTTTTTTGCCGAACAATCGGCCAACCTTGGCATCGGAGCCGCGAAACGGGTGTTCGGTTCCGTGATCCGTAACATCATAGGCGGCATGGATGGCCCGCAACTTCTCTCGGTATGCCGCTCCATCCGGCAGTTTATGAAGTAGACCGGTAGTCTAAGATGTAAGCGGCGATCCCCGCACTTAACGACAATTTTAGGCTCTGTTCGTCCGGTTCCGTTTTTCCCGGCCGAGCGTGTAACAATGTTACCGATACACAAAAGTGTACATAGACGGCTCACACCCGGAACCCGATACCCAGCAGCGCGCGCGGCGTGCGGCCAACGGGAACACCGAGGAAATGGACGCCGGGCGCCCCGCGGCCGCCGCTGGCCCTCTTGACCCGCCTGCGCCGCGGCGATGGCCGGTGCTCGCGGCATTCCTCGGCGCATTGATCCTCACCCAGGTATTCTGGTACAACTTCGCGCCCCTGATCTCTCTTCTTATGGCCAAGTACCGCATCGGCGGGCTGGCCGCCAGTTGGACAATACTCGTCTTCCCCCTGGCGAGCATGCTGTTCTCCGGCTACGCCGGCGCGCTGATCGATCGCCGCGGTTACCGCTTTGCCATCCAGCTCGGGCTGGCCCTCATGGCCTTCTCCGCCGCCTTGCGTATATTTGACGGCTTTTACATGCTGCTAGCCGGCCAGATCGGCATCGCCATCTCGGTTCCTTGCATCGTCACCTGCATTTCCACGTTGGTCGCCGACTGGTTCGGCCCCGCCGAAGAAGGCTTCCTCACCGGCATCTGCACCATCGGAATCTTCGTGGGCATGGCCCTCTCGCTGGCCGCGTCCCCGCTGCTGGTCGATTGGCTGGGATTCCGCGGCGCCATGGTGTTCCTGGCCGCCGCCGCCGCCGGATGGGCTCTGTTGTTCCACTTCACGGCGCGCGAGAACCACCCGGTGCGCGCTGTAGCGCCCAATGTCAAACCCGCCGCCACACCGGTGCGCGCCTTGCTGACGAATCGCAATCTGGCCATCGTCTTCGTGACCGCCTTCATCGGTCAGGGCTGCTTTAACGCGCTCACCACCTGGCTGGAAGTGATCTGGCACGAACGTGGTTTTTCGAGCGATGCCGCGGGCATGGCCGGCGGCACGATCATCGCCGGTGGCATTGCGGGCTCGCTATTCATTCCCCGCCTGCTGGACAAATTCGATCACCCCCGCCTGCTGCTGTGGATCTGTCTGGCGCCGAGCCTCCTGGTGGTCCATCCATTTGTATTCGCGGCCAGCCCGCGCCTGGGCTACGCCTGGGGCGCGTTGCTGGGTTTTCTCTGGCTGCCGTCGCTGGCCATCACCCTCACCGTCATCGAGCGCATCGCGCACAAGGAGCACGCCGGCGCGGCTTCCGGAATTTTTTGGACCATCGGCAACGCGGGCGTGCTGGGACTGACGATCTGCTTTGAAGTCCTCCATCAGGCCACCAACTGGCGCGTGTCCATCAACGTCCTGGTGTTGCTATTGGCCGGCATGAACGCGCTGATCGCGCTGCTCCGCATACCCGCGCGGCATGCCCCCGCCGCGCGTAGCATAAGTTATGGGACTTTACCAGAATCGGATACTGCCACGCCTGATTGATCTGGTAATGCGCCATGACCGTCTGGTGCCTTCGGCAGCGCGCCATCGCCCAAGCCGAGGGCAGGGTACTCGAGATCGGCGCCGGATCGGGATTGAATCTTCCTTTCTACGCGGGCGATGTGACCGAGATCCTGGGCCTGGATCCGCATCCGAAACTCCTGGCCCTGGCGCGCGGCAAGCAGTGTGGCATCCCCTTAACCATGGTCGAAGCGCCGGCGGAGGCAGTTCCATTGGACGATGCCAGTGTGGATACCGTGGTGTCCACCTGGACGCTATGTTCGATTTCCGGCGTGGCGCAAGCCCTTCAAGAGACGCGGCGCGTGCTTAAGCCGGGCGGTAAGCTTCTGTTTGTGGAACACGGGCTGGCGCCGGACGCCGGTGTGCGCCGATGGCAGGATCGCTTGACCCGGCATGGAAACGGGTGGCCGGCGGTTGCCATCTGAACCGCCCGATTCCGGAACTCGTGCGCCAGGCTGGATTCGAGATTACCCGGTTGGAGACGGGCTGCATGCACGGGCCCCGGCCGATGACCTTCATCTATGAGGGCTGCGCGCGCCGCTAAGGCGAGACGCTCGGCGCCGAGATCCAAATAGTCACCCCCTGCTGGCTGGGGACGCCATTCTCCACCAGCTCCACCATCGCCTGGCCGGCCGGCTGGGTTCCGAGGGGCGGCACAGTCGCCTGGATTTCAAGCACATCGGCCGGGAAGCCGGGCGCGGGGCCGACGCTGAACTGAACGGACGAAACGTAGTTATACGCGATAAATACGTTAATCGGAAGAGCGGGGCTGGCGGGCGTAGTCCGATGCAGCACTCCGTCCGCTCCCGGCGGCACGGTCTGGCCAGCGCCGGTCGCGTAGAATGTGACAATCGAACCTACGGGCGCTGGGGAATTCTGCGAGTTGGGTGTCCCGTCCTGGTTAAATGCCAACGCCTGGCCCGTTCCCAAGCCATTCCGCGTGAAGATGCCTAGCGCGGCGGGCGCAATGGGAACCAAGACTGAGTTAGAGGACTGGCCTCCGGATTGCACCTGCGCCACGGCGGACGTTTGGCCGGCGAGCGCATAGGGCACAATCGCCGTGGGAGCGCTGGAACCGGGGATCATGGTAGCGGCCACGTTGTTGAAGAAAAGCTGCGCGCCGGCCGCGAAGCCCGCGCCACTGACGGTGACCAGTTCACCCGGCGACGGCGCCACGGGGAACTGGCTGGCCAAATTTTTCAGGGAGTCCAGCCGCAACGCGGGAATGCCGGAGGTGTCGTACTTCGCCACCCAGACGTTCTGGGAGAGGCCGATCTGGGGGTAGATTTGCGCGCCGTCCATCATAATCTGCCCGGCGTAAGTGTTGCCGCACAGAATCGGCTTGCCGGACGGATCGAGCGCCAGGCCGCTAACCTGGAAAAAACTGGTGTCGCCGGCATAGGAGGAGTAAAGCAGATTCGCGGAACTGTCCAGTTCGGCGAGAAAGCCGGTCACCGGGCTGAATTGTTCTTGCACCGGGCCGCGCAGCGGGAAACCTTGCGATATGGTGTTGCCGGCCACGAAGATGTTGCCGGCGGAATCCAGCGCGACGCCTTGCGCGCTGTCGTTCTGCTCGCCGGCCAGCGTGCGTTTGGCGGCGGTGTTGAAGACCGTGTTGCCGCTGACATCGTACTTGTTCACGTAGGCGTGCCCGTATTGCGTTTGCCCGGCGACGTACGCGTTTCCCTGCGCGTCGAGCGCGATCGCTCTCCCGATGTAGCCTGGCGCACCCCAAGGATTGTTCGGCGCGGTATATACGAGTGCGCTTCCCGCGGCATTGAATTTCAGCAGGTTATACATTCCCGTGATATAAGCGTTGCCGGATGCGTCCACGGCGATGGCGTTGGCGACGGACGCGCCGCCGATTGATTCCGCGGGCGTGTTGGCATACGTGGCATAGGATAATGTTCCCGATGCGTTCACCTTCAACACGAAGGCATCGGATCCCTGCAAAGTGAAGAAGAAGTCGTTTTGGCTGGGAGGCGGAGTAGAATAATAGGCGCCCGGAGTGACCGGCAAGTCCCCGCCAGTCGTACCGGTGATGTAGGCGTTGGCGCTCGCATCCAGCGCGATGCCGGCCGGTTGAGTCATTAAGTCGGCCACGATTTCGGAGTAACCCAGGGTGTCTCCTCCGGGATTGAATTTCAGCATGAATGCGCCGGTCGAAGAAGCGTTGTGGACCCCTGCTGAGGTTGGAAAATCGGGAGATGACGTAGAGCCCGTTACGCAGGCATCTCCCTGTTGATCCACGGCGATGCCGGTAGCATTGTCGTAAACAGAGCCGCCGAAGTAGGTGGAATACAGAATGTTTTGTCCGGTGGGATCCAGCTTAGTCACAAACGCCTTGACGGAAAAAATCCCGCCGGCGTACATCCTTTCGTCCGGCGCGATAGCAAACGTGGTCAGACCGGCCGGACTTAACAGACGCCAGGATACACCGCCGTCGCTGGTCTTATAGATGCCAATTGCGTTACCCGCGTAAAACGTGTTCTGCACGACGGGGTCGGCGGCCAACTCATTTACCGGAATCTGAAAAGTGGTCGGCGACCAGGTTTGTCCGCCATCGGCGCTCGTGTAAACTCCGTTGCCCGTGCCGGCCCAAATGGTCCCGGCATGGAAGGGATCGAGTGCCAGCACGGCGACGAAAACAGAGCCGCCGGAAGTGCCGCTCGGCGATGCCAGTGCGTTCCAAACAAGGCCGCCATCGGTGCTCTTATAGATTCCCGCGGCAGCGGTCGCGTTTGCCGCGGTGCATGCGTATACCGTTCCGGCGTGGTTGGGATCGAAGGTCAGGGAAATATAGCCGAAACTGCTGGTGACCCACGATGCGCCGCCATCGATGGAGCGAAACGACACGCTCAGGGTCTGTGCCGCGGCGTTCTCAGCGAACAGATGCGACGGCTGGGTAGGATCGACGTACAATGCGGTGATAAATGCGGGACCCTGCGCGCCGGGAAGCCCGTTGTTGATAGCGGCCCAATCGGCGCCGCCGTCGGTGGTCTTATAGACTCCCAGGCCGTTATAGTACTCGTCGTGGGCGGCCAGATAGACGGTGGAGACGTTGGACGGATCCACCGCGACCGCGTCGATCCCGGACCCAACCGGCAGCCCAACCGCAAGCAATGTGGCATGCGCGCCCGCATCGGTAGTTTTGAACAACCCGGCCGGGGTGACGAAATAGGCAATCGCGGAGTTGGATGGCTCCACGGCAATAGCGGTGACGGAAAGTCCCACGCTCTGCAGGGGATTGAGCGGACCGCCCGCGTCGGATCGGTACAGCGTAGACATACTCGAGCCGGGGAGCGGATTCTTCAACGGGAAGTTCGCCGAGCCGGTCTGGCCCGCGATATAAGTGTTGCCCTGGCTGTCGGTGGCGATGGCGTTGACTTGGTCGCCGCCGCTGCCGGTGCCTACTTCGACGGCATAGACTAATTCCGGGTCGATCACCAGCGGACGGCCGCGGTCGTAGTGCGGGATGTCCACGGCAACTTGGCCGTCGCCCGAGATCCGGTATCGGCCGTCGACGATTTCGCGGCGGCCGTCGCGTTCCTGGTAGATCGACGGCTTCTTTTGGCGCAGTTCGCCGGCGGCTGTTTCAAGGAGCAAGTCGCCGCTATCCGCCACGCGCAGGCTTCGCGCGCCGGTGAATCTAAGTCCGATGCCGGATGCATCCGCGCCGGGCGCCAGCAAAAAGTCGTATTCCAGGCGGCTCTCGGTTCCGTGATAGAGGACATCCACGCCGGGATAGAGATTGTGCGCGCGAATCCGCGCATAGGTCGGGATGCGCCGCAGCCAACGGTTTGGATCGTTGCCCAGCAGGTAGTTGACCACGCCAGGCTGCTGGTCGAGGCCTTCCAGCGCGGCGAGACGGCTATTCACAAACTGAAGCTGAACCTGGGCGTTTCCGGCGCGGATGGCCGTGCCGTCGGCCGAGATCGCCACGCTGTACCCGCGGGCGCGGGCTAGAAATTGGAAACCGGCGTCTGTCTGCCCGGCATTCCGTTCGAAGACCAACCGTGCGGGCAGCATCGGGGTCGGGCTGGCTGCCTGCGCTATGCAGACGATAAAGGCGGCGCACAATAAACGCATAAGCACCTCCTTTATTAGCCTACAACGATATTCACGATGTGTTCACCGTGGGGCGGGCTATACAGCCCGCGGACCCGCTTTCAAGCGGGTCCAGCCGCCTGGAAAGGCGGCTGCGGCCAGAATTGGCCGCCCCACGGTGCGCGGCGACACGAAGTACCATAGCCGTATGCGCGTATTCGTTACAGGCGCCACGGGCCTGTTAGGCAGCAATATCGTCAATGCGTTCCTGACGGCCGGCCACGCGGTGAAAGCCTTGGCGCGCACGCCCGCCAAGACCGCGGGTCTCTACGTGTCAGGCGATGTGACCGTAGTCCAGGGAGATTTGGGCGCAATCGGCGGCTTCGCGGGTCAACTCGCCGGCTGCGACCTGCTGGTGCATGCGGCCGCTTATTTTCGCGAATACTACGCGCCGGGCGATCATTGGGACCGGTTGTACCGCACCAACGTGGACGGCACGCGCGAAATCCTGAGCGCGGCGGCGGACCATGGCGTCGCGAAGGTGGTCTACATCAGCACTTCCGGCCTGATCGGGCCGCCCGCTTCGGGGAACGTCAGCGACGAAACCACTCCGCCCGGCCGGCGCACACACCAAAACCTGTACTTCCGCAGCAAACTGCTGGCAGAAGAGGCCATTACGGAATGGAGCCGCACGCATGCCACGCCGGTGATGCACATTCTGCCCGGCTGGATGTTCGGGCCGGGCGACACGGGGCCGACCGGCAGCGGACGCATGGTCCTCGATTTTCTGGCGCGGAAGCTGCCGGCCATTGCGCCGGGCCATGCTTCGGTAGTGGATGCGCGGGACGTGGCCGCCGCGGTGGTGCGGGCGGCGGAACGCGGCCGGTCCGGTGAGCGCTATATTGTGGCCGGCCGCCCCGCGACCCTGCGGGAGATCGTGGAGACGCTCGCACGCGTGTCGGGCATCCCCGCGCCGCGCCTGCGGCTGCCCTATTTTGCCATGTTGGGATTCGCGTACGTGTCGAAGTTCGTAGGCCGCGTCACGGGTGCGCCAGTCCTGGTGACGCCGGAAGCGATCAGGACCTTGCAGGAAAACTATGACGTGAGTTCCGCGAAAGCCGAACGGGAATTGGGCGCGACTTTCCGGCCGCTGGAGGAGACGCTGCGCGACGAGATCGCCTGGTTCCGCCAGCGGCAAGTGCATTGAAATGGCATCCGTCGAACCGTGAGTCCTAGAAACGCGTTCCGTCTCCGGAGCCGTCCGGCCCCGCCGTAATGTCCGAAATGTTCGCCGATGAGTAGTAAGTATTCACGGCGCCGATCTGCGCGACAGAAAACGTTGACGCACTCGCATGGCTTCCTCCAATCGCGCTACTACTCGAACTGCCGCTTCAGATCCGCGACCTCAGCCTCGATGCGATCCACGGTGGCTTGCAGATGCGCAACAGGGCTTTGCGCCACCGGTGCCGCCCCCGCAGGCGCCGCCACCGCTTGTGGCTCGCCCGAAAGCAAGTGGGCGTAACGCACCTCTTTGTATCCCACCTGCCGCGGCAGCCGGGTGACCAGCGGCTCCGGCTGCCATTCCATCAGACGAATCAGGCAGGCGTCCACGGCTTCCAAATCGTCGAACGGGTACAGCCGCTCCGTGCGCCCGCGCAATTCGCCCGCGGTCTGCGGCCCGCGCAGCATCAGGACACACAGCACCGCCGCTTCCCGCCGGCCCAGGTTAATGACCTCCGACAAGCGGTGCGAATGCTTGGGCACCCGCATATCGTGGCCGCTCAGACGCGCCACCAGTCCCTTGGCCCGCAATCCCGACAGCGCCGTCTCCACCGTATCTTCGTCGTACGCGACCGCCGGCTCGCGATTGGATTTCTGATTGCACGCATTCACCAGCGCGTTGAGCGACAGCGGATAATATTCGGGCGTGGCGATCTCTTTCTCCATAAGCGCGCCCAGCACTCGCACTTCCACCTCGTCCAGTTGGATGGCCATGCGCTTAACCCTGGCCGGCGCTCTTCGACCGCACCAACGCCAGCAACCGGTTCTCGAACGCGAAGTCCGGCTCCGGAAACCGGCCATTTCGGTTGCGCAGATACCACCGCCACGTCTCCTTCAGTCCGTCTTCAAACGGCGTGGCACGCACACCCAGCACGCGCGCCGCCTTGCCCATTTTCTCCGTGATCGGCGGCACGTCGAAGTACACCCCAAAGTAAGCGGGATCGCCCATCGGATTGCCGCCCGTGTGCAGAATCGCTTCGCGCGGGATGCGCGCAAGTTGCGAAGGCTTGCTGGCGGCGACCGCCAGCGCCTGCACCACCTCGGCCTGCGTCAGCGGCCGGGAGTCGCCGATATTGAACGCCTCGCCTTCCGCGTTCGGCACTTCCATGGCGCGCACCAGGGCGCGCACCAGATCCTTTACATAAACGAACTGCATCAACCGGTGGCCGTCGCCCGGAATGATGATCGGACGCGCCAGCCGCATGCGATCCCAAAAGAACGCCTCCCGGTAGATGGGATTGCCCGGCCCGTAAATAAAAGGCGGCCGGAAAGTGACCACCGGCAGCCCATACCGCTGGTGCAGACGGAACAGCATCCGTTCCGTCATGGCCTTGTTGCGCACGTACGGTTCCGGGTGGTTGTCGGGCGCCAGCGCGTCGCC
>Ga0187859_10001656_pt1 | contig 14129 bp, 8 predicted proteins | sample June2016WEW_10_1_2_FD_133019 | JGI IMG/M metagenome (GOLD analysis project Ga0187859, IMG submission 133019) | Peatland microbial communities from SPRUCE experiment site at the Marcell Experimental Forest, Minnesota, USA - June2016WEW_10_10 | ecosystem: Environmental > Terrestrial > Soil >...
CCGCGCGCCGAAGTCGACTGCTGGAAAGAAACTGACACTGACTTTCGAAGGCATTAACTATGAGGCTGCGGTGTGGCTGAACGGGCAATCGCTAGGCTCGATCAAGGGAGCATTTATCCGAGGCACATTTGACGTAACTAACGTGTTGAAAGCCGACCAACCGAATGTGCTGGCGGTGCGCGTGTCGCCTCCGCCTCATCCGGGCATTCCGCAGGAACAATCGATTAAGGGAGGTCCGGGAGAAAACGGCGGCATCATGTGCCTTGACGGCCCAACTTTCGTCGCGACCGAAGGCTGGGATTGGATTCCGGCGATTCGCGATCGCGATACGGGCATCTGGCAACCTGTGGTGCTGAAGGCAACAAGCGTCCTCAGGATCGGAGATACGCACGTGGTTACTAGCTTGCCGCTGCCAGATACTAGCCGCGCGGAGATTGAAATTACCGTGCCGCTCGAGAACCTTGCAGCCACGCCCGTCCGCGGTACGTTGAAAGCATCGTTTGGAGACATCTCAATAGCTAAACAAGTTACTGTCGAGCCGGGTAAGAGCCTGGTGATGTTGACGCCCAGTGAGTTCCCACAACTAATAGTACAAAATCCTCGCTTATGGTGGCCGAACGGATACGGTAAGCCGGAATTGTATAAGTTACAGCTGAGCTTATTAGTAGAAGGTAGTGAGTCGGACGAGAAGCAGATATGGTTCGGTATTCGGGAAGTCACTTATGAGTTGAGCTTGCTCGATAGCACAGGTCATTTGCGGCGCCTTGAATATTCACCGACCACGGCACGGCAAAAAGGTGACCAGGTTGTGGATATACGCCATGAGGGGATTCGCGAAATACCTGCCGCCGATCCCTATCCGGCAGATTTTCCTCCCGAAGAGAAAGATGATTGGAAATCGTGGGTGGCGTCGCTCGCGCCTGGCGGCGACCGATCTGCTGCGGTTCGAATGCTCGATGACACGAAAGCATCGCCGTATCTTGTGATTAAAGTTAACGGGGTGCGAATCGCTTGCCGGGGAGGGAACTGGGGCATGGATGATTCGCGCAAGCGAGTCTCGCGCGAGCGACTGGAGCCATATTTCCGCCTTCATCGCGATGCCAATTTAAACATTATCCGCAATTGGGTAGGTCAGAATACGGAAGAAACATTTTACGAACTGGCCGATGAATATGGGCTTATGGTGTGGAATGACTTCTGGGAATCGACGCAAAACTATAACATCGAAGCTGAGAATCCCGACTTATTCCTGAAGAATGCGCGAGATACTATCCTGCGTTTTAGAAATCATCCATCGGTTGTAATGTGGTGCGGACGCAATGAAGGTGTACCTCAGCCAATTATTAATGAAGGGTTGGCGGAGTTAGTGCGATCGTTAGATGGTACGCGTTACTATTCACCCAGTTCGAATGCGATCAATCTCCAAAATAGCGGACCTTACAGGTACATGGATCCTACTCTCTATTACACGACCTTGAATCACGGGTTCTCGGTGGAGACTGGTACGCCATCGTTTTCCACATTGGAGTCTTTTCGCGCGTGGATTCCCAAGGAAGATCAGTGGCCGATCAGCGACACGTGGGCGTATCACGATTGGCATCAAATCGGAAATGGAGATATGGCGCCATTCATGGCCGAGATGCAGACGGAGTTCGGTGCTCCGACGAGTCTTGAAGATTTCGAGCGCAAGGCGCAGATGCTTGACTTTGTGGATCACCGTGCGATTTTCGAGGGAATGAATGCGCACTTATGGTCTCCGAATAGCGGGCGGATGCTGTGGATGACGCAGCCAGCGTGGCCGAGTAATGTTTGGCAGATTCTAAACTCGGATTACGATACTCCGTCTTCCTTTTACGGCGTCAAGAAGGCTTGCGAGCCGGTGCATGTGCAACTTGATTTGTCGAACTACAACGTGGCGGTGGTTAATACGACGAATGACCTGCGGGCCGCGCTTTCGATTAGTGCGAGCGTATATTCGCTCGATAATAAGCTGCTGCTGCACCGTGAAGAGAAAAAAGATGCTGCCGCCGATGCGGTCACAGATGGCTTCAAACTGGAGCTCGCGCCGCTCCTGACGCCGGATGCGGTTGTGTTGGTTAAATTGGAGCTGCGAAATGGGACTGGAGAGTTAGTGTCGGAGAACTTCTACTGGCTCGGCTCAGAGAGCGCGTCCTATCGCCGTTTGAACAGGCTCCTGGCTGCTTCGATGGTCGTCACAGCCAAGTCGATTCGCGCGAGCGACAGCGATGACAAGGCTGAGGTGCGAGTGGAACTTCGCAACACCGGCACGGTTGCCTCACTGGAGAACAAGCTTACGCTGGTTAACTCCGATGGCTCCCGCATCCTGCCGGCTTACTATAGCGATAACTATGTATCTTTGTTACCGGGTGAGAGTCGCGAGATAGCCATTGAATATCCTTTGAAGGCAAGCAAAACAGCCGCGCAGTTATCGCTCAGAGGCTGGAACACTACGAAGCAGACGATTCCCGTGCAGTAAGTAGTGACAGTGGGCAAGCTGTGCGAAAGGGGGTGGTCTCGATGCGGGTACATTTAGCAATTCGCGCTGTTCTCGTCACGGTTGTGCTATGGGGAGTTGTACTCGCCGATGCAAACGGCGAGGACGCCGTAAAACGCTGGGTCACGACCTGGACTACTTCGAATGCGGCCAGCGAAGAGCCGGTGTCATTCTCTAATCAAACCATCCGCGAAATTGTTCACACCACGATAGGAGGCAACACAGTACGGCTCCGACTATCAAATACATTCGGAACGCGCGCTGTTCGATTCGACGCGGTTTTTATTGGTCTGCAAAAAAACGCCTCGCAAGCTGACGGGGCGGCTTTAGTCCCAGGGTCGAATCATCAAGTGATGTTTGCCGGCAGGCCCGTTATGGCAATTCCAGAAGGGGCAGAAGCCTTGAGCGATCCGTTTTCTTTTTCGGTTGAGCCGCAACAGAATCTCGCGATCAGCTTGTTTGTCACGGGCGAGACTGGCCCAGCTACGGTTCACGGATCGGCGTTTCAAACCAACTACGTCTCAGGCACGGGCAATTTTGCCGCCGACGAAAGTGGAAAAAGCTTTGCTGAAAACACCGGTTCAAAAACGATTGGATCGTGGTACTTCCTGGGCGCAGTGGAAGTGCTTTCCTCCGGTATGAAGAGTGCCGTCGTTGCTTTAGGCGACTCGATCACCGATGGCGCGTCAACTCGCGCCGACAAAAACGAGCGCTGGACGGACGTTCTGGCCCGGCGTCTGCTGGCGAATCACGTCGACCTGGCTGTGCTGAATGCCGGTATCGGCGGCAATCGAGTGCTCACCACTTCTCCGTGCTGGGGACAGAACGCACTCGCGAGATTGGGGCGCGATGTCTTGGCTCAGGCGGGAATAGCGGCGGTGATTTTATTCGAGGGCACAAACGATATCGGGCAGCCAGACGCGGTCGGCAATACCAACCCTTGTCTCAGCCACACGCAGGTTACAGCGGATGCAATCATCGCGGGCTATCAACAGATCATTGCACGGACGCATGCTCGCGGCCTCAAGATTTTCGGCGCGACTATTCTTCCTTATCAGGGGACGGGCAACTGGACCGCATCGGGTGAGGCGAAGCGCGTGGCGGTGAATCGGTGGATTCGAACTGCGGGAGCTTTTGACGGTGTCATCGATTTCGACGCTGCCCTGCGCGACCCCGCGAGCCCCAGCCGCTTGGCTCCCCAATATGACAGTGGCGATCATTTGCATCCCGGGCCAGCCGGGCATGAAGCGATGGGAAATGCGGTCGATTTGGAGTTGTTTCGATAAAGCGCTCGCGCACGGCACGCTTGTTCGGCGCGAGTCTCTACTGGGACGATGGATTGTTCTCATCGCGGCATCGTTTTATTCTGACGTTCATTGTAAGATGTGATGCCAAACGTTAAATTCCGCCAGGCAGTTGCAGCGCAACTAAGCAGATAAGACTGAGGTGAAAGGGCCAATGGCGCCAAGCATCGGGACAGGGACTCCAACCAAAGCAGCAGAAACAGCGCCGTCCACTTCTTATCGTGGGCCCCTGATCATTCTAACTACGCTTTTCTTTATGTGGGGGTCGTTGACGTCCTTGAACGACGTGCTGATTCCCTACGTGCAGCACGTCTTCAAGATCAGGCTGGCCGCGAGCATGTTGATCCAGACGGCTTTTTTTTCCGCCTACTTTGTCTTTTCAATCCCTTCAGCCAAAATCATCGACTGGATCGGATACAAGAAGGCGATCGTTGTGGGTTTGATGACGATGGTTGTCGCTTGCCTTGGATTCTACCCGGCAGCCAGAATTCCCTCATTTCCATTCTTCTTGTTCGCGCTTATTGTGCTGGCGACCGGAATTACGATTCTTCAGGTTGCCGCGAATCCTTACGTCGCGGTGCTGGGGAAACCGCAGACCGCTTCGAGTCGCCTGGTTCTCACGCAGGCGTTCAATTCTCTGGGAACAGCCGTATTTCCATGGGTCGGGGCGACGATCATTCTCGGATCCTCTGCCGCCGTGGCGCAGACCGCGTCGCAAGAGGCGGATGCTATCGTAAAGCTCTATGTCTACTTTTTTGCCGCGGCGCTATTTCTTCTGGCTATCGGCATTGGCATGTCGAATCTTCCCAAGATCGAGTCCGCGGAGCATCACATTGGCGAAAAGGTCAACGACTCGGTCTGGAAGCATCCAAACCTCGTCTTCGCGGCAATTGGAATTTTCATGTATGTTGGCGGCGAAGTGGCGATCGGAAGCTCGATTGCCAATTATCTGGCGTTGCCAAACATCGGCGGCTTCGCTGCGGATATTGCCGATCCAGCCACGCGTTACCACGCGGCATTGGGTGAGGCAGCGAAATACATATCGGTGTATTGGCTGGGCGCGATGATCGGCAGATTTATCGGTTCGGCGATTTTGCAAAAGGTAAAAGCAGGGACGCTGCTGGCATTGTTCTCCGTCATGGCCGTTCTGCTGGTTGCCATCTCGGTTCTAAGCGGCGGGCATTTCGCGATGTGGTCGATACTGGCAGTGGGGTTGTTCAACTCGATTATGTTTCCGTGCATTTTCACGCTCGGCATCGCGGAGCTCGGACCGCTGACGGGAGACGGATCGGGCATGCTAAATATGGCCATCGTTGGCGGCGCGATTATTCCATGGCTGGTCGGCAAGGCGGCGGATGTCATCAACCGGGCTTATTATCCCTCCATGACGCAGGGCGAAACGAGCTGGGGGCAAGGCATTCACTATGCGCTAGCGGGCGCCATGATTTGCTATCTTTATATTTTGTTCTTCGCCGTAAGCGGATCGAAGCCGAATAGCGAGCGCGAAGCGAAAACCTAGCCTCTCTTTAACATCGGCCTATTAGATTTCACTCGAATCCCCGTAAACATCTAGTAATACGTTATGCACTGTATCGCCAACTGGACATATCTTTCATAAAATGTCAAAGTCTGTAGCCATCGAAAATCGAGAGGAGATATCCTTGAATCGACGATTTGGAATAACCACAGTGGCAGCCGCAGTGATAGGGGCGCTTCTGTTATTCACAGCAGCACCTCTGGTGCATGCCGACGACAAAGATAAGTGCCGTCATGCGATCGAAAAAGCGGAAGCAAGATTAGATCGCGCAGTCCGGGACAAGGGCGAACACAGCCACGAAGCCGACGCACGCCGGCGGGATTTGAATGCCGAACGTGAGCGTTGCTGGAATACCTACCATTCCTGGTGGAACGGGAAAGAAAATCGCTGGGAGACTGAACATAACTGGGAAGGCGGTCACCCCGACAATCACTGAGTGATCGAGCAGCAAGCTATAACCTTAGGGTCAGAGTACGCCCCGGGCTCGATGAGACCGGGGCCTGTTCGTTTGTCATTAATCTCCTGGCACCGCATTTTCTGAAATCGATTTATTGTGCGTGCGTGGTCGCTTTTTCAAGGTCGTCTGCGGCTTTATCAATCGCAGCGGCGACATTTTCCAGCACTTGTCCCACCATCGGAATCTGTGCGTCCGCTTCTTTCCACTTTTCCTGATCCATATACTCGCGAACGGCGGCGATTGGCTTCGCGCCATAACCGGTGTAGGCGCCAGGAGCATAGATCTGATGCCTGAACCATGGCCGCTCCGGCAATCCTTTCTCCGTCAGAAATGCTCGCTGAATCTGCATCAGGCCGGCGTTTAGAGCCGTAGCCGTCTGAGCAGGCACATCGCTTCCTCCCGCCTGCCATTTGGAAAATGCTGACTGATACCGTTCCGCACTCCTCTTGACTGCCTCGACTCCATTTTTTAGCGGAGCGAAGTTCATGAACGGAGGGACTGGCTTCACGGGCGGAGGCACAGATGTCTTGCGAGGATCGCTGGTCGCCGAGAATACGCCTTCTTTTAATTCGAGATTGCGTTCGGTGATTTCGTCCTGCTTGTCTTTGAGCAGCTTCTCCAGTTCCTTTACGTATCGCGAAATGGTGTCGGCCTCGGCGTTGTACTCGTAGGGGATCACGTCAGCATCCGCCAGCCGCATGACCGCGGTGCCTCCTGTTTGCGCCAGCGCGCGGCCGTAAGAAAAATCGGTATCGATAAACTTTGTGTACCAGGCGAAGTCGTCATAGACAGAGTGATAGGCATTCGCATCATTCTCGCCGCCGAAACCGATGTTGAGGGCCGAGATACCGGCGTGATCCATAAACGCTGTATAGTCCGAACCGTCGCCAAGGGCGTTGATGCGCACATCAATGCTTTTTCTGATCTCGCCGCGGTCGTCAGCATTGGGTGCACGGGCGATTCGCTGCAGGTGCGCCCGTTGCTGAACTGAGATGTGTTTTTCGGGGTCTTGAATGTCGGAGGCGACGTCATTAATAAAGTGTTGCAAATCATGAGTTCCGCCGGCAAAGAGGAAGCCGCGGCCATTGCTATCGGAGTTGATGTAGGCGACCGCGCGCTTTTCCAAGTCATCCTGATGGGTTTCGACCCACTCGGTCGAGCCGAGCAGGCCCGGCTCTTCGCCGTCCCACGCGCAGAGAATGATGGTGCGCTTCGGATTCCATCCTTGTTTATGCAGCTCGCCGAGCATGCGACCTTCTTCTAAAACGGCGACCATGCCCGAGATTGGATCGTCGGCGCCGTTAACCCACGCATCGAAGTGATTGCCGCGGATCACCCACTGGTCGGGCGCAACCGATCCGCGCATGGTTGCGATGACGTCGTTGACCGGCCTCAAATCCCAGTTGGACGCCACTTTCAGATGAACCTTCGCGGGGCCGGGGCCAATGTGATAGGTGATGGGCAGAGCGCCGCGCCAGGCTTCGGGAGCGACCGGCCCTTGCAGCGCGGAAAGTAGAGGCAGCGCGTCGCCCCAGGAAATCGGCAGCACGGGAATCTTCGTGATCGTTTTCGCCTCTTTGATATCGAGGCGTTTCGCGCCGGCAGTCGCGCCCACTCCGGGGGTTAGAGGATCGCCGGGATAATCGGTATCCATGACGCTGCCGCGCTGGGCGCCTTCGCGCGGACGCCAACCGCCTTTCGGATAATCGTCGCCGTTGAAGAAGCCGTCTTCTCTCGGATCGGAATAGATGATGCATCCGATCGCGCCGTGCTCCGCGCCGACTTTGGGCTTAATGCCGCGCCACCCTTCGCCATAGCGCGCGATCACGATTGCGCCTTTGACTGAAATTCCGAGCCGGTCGAGCTGCTCATAATCTTCGCGGTTGCCGTAATTCACATAGACGAGTGGAGCGGTCACGTCTCCATCGATGGAGTAGGCGTTATAGGTCGGCAACTGCTCGGCAGTTTGACTCGAGGTTGGATCGCCGGGAACGGGAGGTTCCTGCAGCTTGGCGCGAAACTTCGTGGGCTCGATCATTTCAACGACGCGCTCTTTAGGCGTCGGAAAAAGTACTTGAAAAGTTTCGATATGGGAGTCGAATCCCCACTCCTTGAACTTGGAGAGAATCCAGTCGGCATTATCTTTGTCGTAAGCAGAACCGACGTGGTGCGGGCGCGCGCTCAGGCGCTGCATGCTCTGGCGCAAATTGTCGGCGATGATGCCCGCCTGAAAGTTCTTCTCCCAGTCGCGCTCTGTGGCCGAGGACTGCGATGAGTAGCCGGCTAAGCGCGATGTCTCGTGAGTTGGGGCCTGGGCCGTTTGGGCGAAACTGGAGGGCGCGCCGGCAACCACGAGCGCGAATATTGCGAGATATGCGATCAGAGAGCGGAGAAACATCGAAGGAAACGTCAAGGAAGCCTCCTGAGAGAAGTGGTTTCAATTTGCGAAAGCATTTGCCACAAAGGCCACGAAGGTACAAGAAGGAAATATGTGAGCCAAAACCTTCGTGGTACTTGGTGTCCCTGGTGGTTCAAGGTCTTATGGATTGTGGCTTGAACCTGCGCCATAGTCTCTTAAGTGATATCGAAAAACGCCAGCGGTGAAAATTGGGTTTTGCATCGTCTATTGTTTCTTGAGCAGCGATTCCGGCGACAGTCCGCGAATCGACGCGTCTACGATTTCTATCATGTGCATCACCGGCACATCGCTGCCAGCCTGCCTTACTCCGCTTTGCAACTGAAGTACGCAGCCGGGATTTCCTGTGGCAATAATATCTGGCGCAGTCGCGAGCACATTGCGCACCTTGCGATCGCCGAGTTCTTTGGCCGGTCCGGGGCGTACCAGATTATAGATTCCGGCAGAACCGCAGCACAGCGCCCCTTCCGATATTTCGAGGATGTGGAGTTGAGGAATTGTTCCGAGCACACTCCGCGGCTGCGACTTCACGCCCTGCGCGTGTTGCAAGTGGCACGCGTCCTGGTAGGCGACCTTTAAAGGCAGCGGATGGCGCGGGGCTCGCGGCGGGAGCGCGGCCAGCACCTCAGAAATGTCGCGACACTTTGCGGAGAACGCGCGTGCGCGCTCGCGATAATTTGGATCGTCGCGCAGAAGATAGCCATAATCCTTCATATTCGATCCGCATCCGGCGGCATTGATCACAATGGCATCGACCGGCACGCGCTCGAATGTATCGATGGCGCGGCGTGCGTAAACTAGCGCGGCCTTTTCTTCTCCAGCGTGAATCATGAGCGCGCCGCAGCAACCCTGATTCTTAGGATTGGGAATGATCACCTCGCAACCCTCGGCGGCAAGCACCCGAGCAGTGGCGGCGTTTACTTCGGGGAAAAAGACGCTCTGCACACATCCGAGCAATAAAGCGACGCGCAGGCGCGGCTCGCCTTGCGCTGGCAAGTGCTCCGGCAGCGCGGCCGCCTTTTGCGGAGCGGAGGGCGTGAGATTTTCCATTGTGCACAGGCTTGCCGGTAGCAATCTGAGCAGACCGCTGCGCCGGACCAGCGATTGCAGTCCCGAGCGCTGGTAAATTCTGAGAGGCGCGAGTAGCAGGCGGAGCCGGTCAGGTCGCGGGAACAATTCAAAGATCATTCGGCGCAGAAATCCATCGGGCATCGCGCGAGGATAGTTGCGCTCGATCTGCGCGCGCGTTGCTTCGATCAGCTTGTCGTACTTCACGCCCGACGGACAGGCTGTCATACAGGCCATGCAGCCGAGGCAGTTGTCCATGTGGTGGACGAAAGTTGGATCAAGCGAAACCTGGCCCTCCGAGGCGAGTTTCATGAGATAGATCCGCCCGCGCGGCGAATCCATCTCCTCGCCCCAAAGCGCGTACGTGGGACAAGTAGCGAGGCAGAAGCCGCAATGCACACACTCGTTGATGAGGTCAGTCGAGGGCGGATGGTGCGCGTCGAACGCGCTGGAGCCGGCGACGGGCGGGATGTTCGCGGGTTCCGCCATCAGCTGTCAATTTCCTGCGTCATTAAATTCCACCTACGAATCGGCCAGGGTTCAAGACGCCGGTCGGGTCGAATTGCGCTTTGATGCTTTTCATGAGCGGCAGCGCGTCGCCCGGACTCCCCCAGACGTCGATCTTGGATTTGATTTCGAACGGGCAACGCAGGATGACGAGTGAGCCGCCGCGCGTTTCTAGTTGTTTCCGCAAGTCTTCGAGCGCAGGAAGAGGTGCGGCATTGTCATTCCCCTCGAGGCGCAGAAATCCGACCCCGACCGATTGAGCGACCAGGCGCCACGACAAGCGCTGAGGCCCCGAAACCTTTCTTAGCGAATCCAGGCAGACACTTATATCCGCAGGCAGCACGCTGAACTTGCAAACGACTGCAGGTTCGGCGCCGCTCCACAAGGTCGAGCATGCATTCCAGACGTCGGGCGGCGGTTCGATGCGACGCGCACCGGATGCCATGTGCAGTATCTGCTCAATTTGAGCTTCGCAGCCAGCCGGAGTTCCTTCCAAACGCAAGTCAATTTCGTGAAGATCGGCTGCAGTTGATGAACCCGCCGCGCGAATTTGCACTCCGGTGGGGACAAGATTGCAGTCCTGAATCGCCAGCACCAGAGTATGGAGGAGCGCGCCGCCAGAGGTAAGAGAGCCAGCGGTGGCGAAGCTCAACGTGTGTGTTTCGCGCGGAATTGGGTGCAGGCGAAAAATCGCCTGCGTAATAATTCCGAGAGTGCCCAACGAGCCGGTGGCTAGTTTTGGCAGGTCGTATCCGGCAACATTTTTTACAACCTTACCGCCGCTTTTCGCCAGCGTGCCATCAGGAAGAGCCAGGGTGACGCCGATGATCAGGTCACGCAAGCTTCCAAAGCGAATGCGAAGCGGGCCGCTGTCGTTGGTTGCCAGAATTCCTCCGATGGTCGCGCGCTCGGGCCACAGAGGGTCGAGGGCCAGACGCTGACCATGCTCGGCTAAAGTTTGCTGAAGTTGTCGAAACGTGCATCCGGCTTCGACCGTCGCCGTCATGTCGCCCCAGGCGTGTTCGACGACGCGGTTTAAACGGCGCGTAGAGAGAATCAGTTCGGCGCTTCGACCGTCGCGCTTGGGCGGATTGCCCCAAGCGATCTTGCTCGCGCCGCCACGCGGGATCACGTGCAAACCGGCGTCGGTCGTGATCTTCAGTGCTCCAGCAATTTCCGCGGCATTTGCGGGCTCGATGACTATATGCGGGATGATGCCATCGACTGCGTCCTGCTCACCCCCGGCCCGTATGCGCTCTTCACCAACGAGTGAGCGCAGGTCGTTCCAGGCGGCGTCAGCGCCCGCGACGGTTGCACTCGACGATGACACTCCCGATGGTGAATGAGGTCCCATAGTCCTAAAAAAATTGCGCGACTCCCGCGACTTCCAGAGGATGCGGCTCGTAGGGGCCGGTTCGTTCCGCGCACAGGCGGGTGCGGGGGAAAACTTTGCCCGGATTCGAAAGCTGCTGGGGATCGAAGGCGCAGCGCACGAGTTGCATGGTTGCGAGGTCGGGCTCGGCGAACATCTCCCCCATCATCATCTTTTTCTCTTCACCCACGCCGTGTTCGCCGGTAATCGAGCCGCCGCACTGCACGCACAGTCGCAGAATACTTATCGAAAGCTCCATGGCCCGCTCTTCCTGCCCGGCGATGCGGCCATCATAGAGGACAAGAGGATGCAGATTTCCGTCGCCCGCATGAAAGACGTTGGCCACCCGCAATCCTTCGGCAGCGCTCATGCGCTCGATTTCGCTGAGAACCCTGGGCAGGGCAGTGCGAGGAATGACGCCGTCCTGCACGATATAGTTGGGCGAGATGCGGCCCATGGCGGCGAAGGCGGCCTTGCGGCCTTTCCAGAGGACCGCGCGTTCGGCGTCCGATTGTGCGACGCGGATTTCCCACGCCCCGCATTGTGTACAGATCCCACTCACTTCTTCGATCAGGTGCTCGACCTCTGCGGCCGGGCCGTCGAGTTCTACCAGCAGCAATCCTCCACAGTCAGGGTAACCGGCATGCACCGACGCCTCCGCCGCTTGAATGGCGAGGTTGTCCATCATCTCGATCGCAGCGGGGAGCATTCCTGCGCCAATAATTCCGCTCACAGCAGCCCCTGCCTCCTCGGTGGTGTTAAATGCCGCCAGCAGAGTTTGAATCACGGCGGGCTTTTTCACGATGCGCAATACAACTTTGGTCGCGATTCCCAGCGTTCCTTCCGAGCCGACAAAGATTCCGGGCAGATCGTAGCCGGGTCGATCGAGCGCTCGGCTGCCGAGATTTACGAGTGATCCATCGGGAAGGACGATCTCAAGCGCGAGCACGTGAGTGGTCGTGAATCCATATTTCAAACAATGCGCGCCGCCGGAATTTTCCGCGACGTTACCGCCGATGCTGCACACCGACTGCGACGACGGATCGGGAGCGTAGAAATATCCGTGCGGAGCCACGCGCTGCGTCACATCTGCGTTGATGACGCCCGGCTCCGCGACCACGCGCGCGTTTGGAAGGTCGACTTCGAGGATGTGATTCATGCGGGCCAGGCTGATGACCACGCCTTTGTCGACGGGAAGCGCGCCGCCGCTCAGCCCGGTGCCCGATCCGCGCGCCACGAACGGAATCTTTTCGTGGTGGCAGACCTTCACGATCGCCTGCACTTCAGCAGTGGAAGTTGGGAGCAGCACCGCCTGGGGCAGCACGCGGAAGTTCGTCAGCCCGTCGCATTCGTAGGTGTGGAGTTGCGATGTTTCGGTGATCAGGCCGCGGCCAACGATAGCGCGAAACTGGTCGAGGATACGGGTTTCCATGGGATTCTCGCCGCCAAGCCGTTACTGGCTGCGCGGGCGCTTTCAAGTGGCTGCAAAGATCGACTGGAATGTTATATCAGATGGCCATCGAGCGGAGACGAGTTGCGGAAGGCACAAAATATTCCATGAGGAAGATTATCAGCTACAGAATGAATTCATCGTGGCGAACAAATGACGAGTTGTTCATGTTTCCTCGCGAGGCGCTCTAACGTGCATCAACCTTAGTAGCATGAGGAGGTTGCCGGCATCTTCGTTTGTTCCTGTGGTCTGCCGTGTGCTGGTCTCCGCCAACTTGTTGGTGGGAGGAGTTGTGGCGATTGGACAGGAACCGTCAAGGCTGCCAGATGCGCCAAGCGCAAGTCAGACTCCGTCGGATTCATCCTGCGTTGCGCAGAGCGTACCGCAGCATGAACCGAGCAAGAATCACATCTTCTGGATAATCCCCAATTATCGCTCAGACGAGAACTCGGCGGAGATCAAAACGCTGACGCCTGCCAAAAAGATGAAAGTTGCATTGGACGACTCTTTCGATCCCTCAGCGTTCCTGGTGGCTGGTATCTTTGCCGGGCTATCGATGGCGCAGAAGCAGTACAGCTCATTCGGAACAGGAGCGCAGGGATTCGGCAAGTATTACGGAGGAGCATTTGCAGATCAAGCAATTGGCAACATTATGAGTGAATGGTTATTTCCAGTCGCTCTGCACCAGGATCCTCGTTATTTTGTGAAAGGCACGGGGGGATTTTGGAAGCGAACTGGATATGCGATAAGCCGGGAAGTTATCACTCGCGGCGATGATAGCCGCAACCACTTCAACACATCCGAACTGGCCGGAAATGCTGTAGCCGCAGGCATCTCCAACCTCTACTATCCGGCCGTGAATCGATCATTTGGAAATACCGCGAACAAGTGGGGACAACAAATAGCTCTGGATACCTTCTTCAATGTGGCAAAAGAGTTCTGGCCTGACGTGCGCAAGAAAATGTTTGGGCATTGAGCGTGACGCTGACACATGGTTGACACCGAGGGCAATGAAGAGCAGAGAGGACAAAGCTGACCATGCCACGAAGACCTCCGATCTCCATTGATACAACGCAAGCATACGCAACGCGTATCGAGTTTCTCAGAGTGTTCGCGGAAAGCATGGATAGTATGCATTTGCTTTCGTTCTTGCTCACAGCCGATCAGACGAAGGCTGAGGAATGTCTTGTTTCCGGCTTGGAAGACTGCGTCGAAGGAACTTACGTGTTTCGAGACTGGGCGCAATCCTGGGCCCGGCGGACGATTATGCAGAATGCAATTCGCATGTTGGCGCCCCGCAAGAACCACTCGACCGTCGCAGACGTACCGAGTGATGCGGTCAGTTGCGGTTTTGGACGGACGCAGGATACTGATTACGCAATCGCGCGCATTCTTCGGCTTGAACACTTCGAACGTTTTGTCTTTGTGATGTCCGTCCTCGAAAAATACTCGGATCAGGATTGTTCCGTTCTGCTTGGCTGCTCGCGCCAGGATGTTGGGGAG
>Ga0187859_10001657_pt1 | contig 14124 bp, 13 predicted proteins | sample June2016WEW_10_1_2_FD_133019 | JGI IMG/M metagenome (GOLD analysis project Ga0187859, IMG submission 133019) | Peatland microbial communities from SPRUCE experiment site at the Marcell Experimental Forest, Minnesota, USA - June2016WEW_10_10 | ecosystem: Environmental > Terrestrial > Soil >...
ACTGAATCAGTATTACGTGGTGCTGGAGGTTGCTCCGCAGTACTGGCAAAGCCCGGACGGACTGAAAGACGTCTACCTGCATTCGGCTGTCGACACTAATGGCGGCGGCTACATTCCGCTTCTAGCGGTAGCTACGGCTCACGCCAGCACGACGCCGCTGGCCATTAACCATACGGGCTTATTCCCGTCGGTCACCGTGTCTTTTAACCTCGCGGCCGGTAAATCGTTGAGCGATGCGACGCTCGCAATCGACCAAATGCAAAAGAGTATGGGGGCGCCGTCCACGCTACAGGGCTTTTTTGCCGGCACGCTTCTGGCTTACCAGCAATCGCTCGGCACCGAACCCATGCTGATTGTGACCGCTCTGCTGGCGGTCTATATCGTTCTCGGCATTTTGTATGAAAGCCTGATCCATCCGCTGACCATCATTTCCACACTGCCATCGGCGAGTGTGGGCGCGATGCTGGCTTTGATGTTATTTGGCGTGGATTTGAACATTATCTCCATTATCGGCATCGTGCTGCTGATTGGTATCGTAAAAAAGAACGCGATCATGATGATCGATTTTGCGCTAGAAGTAGAGCGGAACGAGGGAAAGAAACCGATCGACTCGATTTTTGAGGCCTGCATGTTGCGCTTCCGGCCAATCCTGATGACGACGATGGCGGCGCTGTTGGGCGCGCTGCCGCTGGCGCTGGGGACGGGGACTGGTTTTGAATTGCGCAGGCCGCTGGGCATCACGATCGTGGGAGGGCTAATTTTGAGCCAGATGCTTACGCTTTATACCACGCCGGTCGTTTACTTAACGTTTGACCGGTTGCGGCTCCGGATGCAGCGCAAGTCGGTGTGAGAGTCATCTTTCTCAGTCCTAATTCCGGAAGCTGCGAAAGTGGCAACCACGAAGGCCACTAAGGTGCACGAAGGAAGAGCGGTTCACGAGCACCGCATGCTCTGCAGGTTTCGCTCTACTGATTTACAATCCTCGGTTCCCTTTCAGGAGACAGTGCTGTGATTCCACGTTATACACGGCCGGAGATGGCTCGCATATGGAGCGATGAGAACCGCTTTCGCACCTGGCTGGCGGTTGAGGTCGCAGCGACAGAGACATTGGCTGCCGCAGGGATCGTTCCGAAAGAGGCGGCGAAGGCAATACGCGCGCGCGCGAACTTCAGCGTCGAGCGCATCTTCGAGATCGAGGCCGAGGTTAAACACGACGTCATCGCATTTACTACCGCGGTGGCGGAGATTGTGGGACCTCATGCGCGCTGGTTTCACTATGGACTGACGTCGAACGATGTTGTCGACACGGCGCAGGCTTTGCTGATTCAGCAGGCATCGTCGCTGATTGCCCGTGACTTGGAGCGGCTGTCGGATGTGCTGGAACGGCGGGCGTGGGAGTTCAAAGACACGCCGATGATTGGGCGCACACATGGCATTCATGCCGAGCCAATCACTTTCGGATTCAAGATTGCGAACTGGTATTCGGAGACGCAGCGCAACATCGCGCGCTTTAGGGTTGCGGCCGAGGATTTGCGCGTGGGCAAGTTTTCGGGCGCGGTCGGAACCTTTGCGCACCTTACGCCCGAACTCGAAGAGGAGATATGCGCGCGCCTGGGATTGAAGGCTGCCGCAATTTCATCGCAGGTGATTCAGCGTGACCGGCATGCATTTTATCTGGCGACGCTGGCGACGATTGCATCGACTCTCGACAAGATCGCTACGGAGATACGCCACTTACAACGCACGGAAGTTCGCGAGGCGGAGGAATATTTCAGCGAGAAGCAGAAGGGTTCGTCGGCGATGCCGCATAAGCGGAATCCGGTGACAAGCGAGCAGATCTCCGGGCTGGCGCGCGTCGTGCGGGGGAACGCGCAAGCTGGTTTTGAGAACGTTGCGCTCTGGCATGAGCGCGATATTTCGCACTCGTCGGCGGAGCGCATCATTATTCCGGATTCAACCACGCTTGCCGACTATTTGCTTAATAAGACGGCGAACTTGATTGAGACCATGTTTGTTTACCCGAAGCGGATGTTGGCGAATCTCGAAAGCACGCGGGGACTGGTGTTCAGCGGACAGTTGTTGCTTGACTTAGTCGAGAGCGGCATTTCACGGGAGGACGCGTATCGCCTGGTGCAGAGTCATGCTATGCGAGCCTGGAAAGAGGATCTCGATTTCCACGAACTGATTGTGAACGATTCGGAGATCAGCGGGCGAGTGCCGCGGGCGAAGATCGAACGGGCATTTGATCTGCAGCGGCAGCTTAAGAATATTGACAAGGTTTTTGGGCGAGTGTTTGCGAAAAGGGTGCCAGTGAAGAAGGCAGGCGCCAAGCGGAAAAGACGAGCCCCATAACTTCGCTCTTTGCTTTGCATTTCAATTTTACGATAGACTCATCAGCCTTTTTCGCGGCACCGTCGGTTAGTCCGTTAGACGCCGGGTGTGCCTCTCAAACGGTTGCGCTCCTGTAATTGTTTGTAAAAGCTCCCTTCCTCGTAAATCTTTGCCGACGCGCGAAGCATCTATTTAACCAGCCGGTTAATAGGAAATAAAAGATAATTCCGGCAAGGGTGAACAATGATGATGAAGAAACAATTTTGGGCGTCGACTTTGGCGCTCCTCGTTCTGCTGAGTATGAGTGCTATGGCCGTGACGGGCCGGTACGATGGGCAGATTGAGCAGGCAGTTGGTCAGAAGATTCATGACGCGAAGCGCTTGCAGGGCGTGAATTCGAGTGTCGGGGATGGCATTGTGACGCTGACCGGCACGGTTGGGCTTTATCAGGACAAACTGGACGCCACTAAGAAAATCAAGAAGGTCAAAGATGTTACAGGGGTTCGCAACGACATAACGGTCGCGGGAGAAACCGTGCCCGACGCGCAACTTGAGAAGAAACTGGCCAAGCAGTTGGCCTATGATCGGGTCGGATATTATGACAACGCGTTCAACTACGTCGCGCTCAGCGTGAAGGATGGCGTCGTGACTCTCAGCGGCGATACGGTGTGGGATCCTCCGAAGGATTCGGCGCTGGCAATCGTGGCGCGGACGCCGGGCGTTAAGGATGTAGTGGACGATGTGAAAGTTCTACCGGTGTCGAATTTCGACGATTCGATTCGAGCGCGTACGGCTCGAGCGATATATCGGGACTCGGTGCTCGGCAAATACGCGATTGACCCGGTGCATCCGATTCGAATTGTCGTGGACAATGGACATGTGACGCTCTACGGTACGGTCGATAGCGCGATGGACAAGACCATCGCAGGAATGCGCGCGAACTCAGTAACGGGCGCTTTTAGCGTCGATAACAAACTGGTAGTGAACTAACCGGCGGACGACTGAGCGTTTAATTTTCCGGGGCGCGGCGTAGGCGGCGCCCTTTTTTGCGCGCGCTGGATGGTTCGCTAATTCGCCCCGCGGGAATGCACCAGCTTCAGGGAATCGCTTTGCAGGATGCGTGCGATCTGGTGTTTGGCGTGGACGGTCCAAGGGCCGGTCGTGTCGAGCTTTACATAGGCGCGCCAATGTTGCAGCGCTTTGCGGGGCTGACGCATTTTCTCGTAGGCAAGAGCAATGTTGTAATGCGCATCGGCGTAGGTGGGCGCGAGCTGAATCGCAGTCTTATAAGTGTTGATGGCTTCTTCGACTCGGCCGGTTTCATCGAGCACGTTGCCAAGATCGAAATAGGCGAGGGCGTAGCGGGGATCGATCTGAATCGCCGAGCGGTAGTGTTTTTCGGCGAGAGAGTATTCCTGACGGTTGTAGTAGAGGGTACCCAGGTTGATGTGCGCGGCGGCGTGTGCAGGATCCATTTCGAGAACCTTTGAATAGGCAGTGATTGCCTCGCTTTGAGTGGCGGGATTTTCTTCCAGAACAATACCGCGCGCAAACAAGTCGGCAACATCGGTAATCACCAGCTCCGGACCGCTGCGTGGAGGGCTGGCTAAAACTCTACTCTCTTCCGACGAGAAATCGAACATGAACTGCCCGGCAATTGGTTCGAGAAGCCGCCCCTGGTGCCGAAAGGCGACGCGATGTCCGCTCTGGTAGGCGCCGGCTTCGAGCAGGGGATTCTCCATACCCGCCACCTGTTTCTGCATGGCTTCGAGCGATTGCCGGATAACGGCGGGGCGGACGCGCTGGGCGCAAAGGTCACGCACTTTTTTGATTTGCACGAGATCGAAAAAAGAGTAATCTTCGGCGGCGCTAACCAGTCCGGCCTTCTCCCAGGTTTGAAGCTGGCGAGGAACGAGGTGAAGTATGCGCAAAAGGTCCGCGCGGCTGTAGCGATACACGGCGGTGAGCTCTCGCCCCGATTATCTGTAAATTCCATACAGGAATGCAAGTAGCAAGGCAGTGGAAGCTGTGGAGAATCGGGGCCGAATGGCACGAAAGTGGTAGTTCGAGCTGTCGTGCGTCGAATTATTGTGAACGAAACTTACTTCCCGCTGGAGATTCCTATTACGAGGAAGGTAACTCGTCCCCGCAAATGGGATTGCCGCGTTCTTCGCACAAAGAGTGACGCCGCGCCTCGTAAGCCCCATGCGAGCGTTTGTAACTCAGGCTTTTCCCGACGCCAGAACGACCCGGGCAGTGAATCGAATCTCATCTTCTACGCGATAGAGCTCGATGGCCGCGATTGCTTTGGCGCGGATTATGGGCCAATCGTCGGCTTTTACCCGCTCTAGCATGGGGCGGAATGGGGCTGCCACAGCACAGGCGTATTCGAAGACTTCTTCGGCTTCTCCGAGCCATGTCCAGGGCAGAATTCGACTTGCCTCTTCTACCTCGTCAAATCCAGCAGCGCTCAGTACTTCCGCCAAGGAACCAGCGTCAGCGAATCGGAAGGGATCGGCTCCGCCTGGTTCAAGCATGTTTCCTCCCACATGGCGATGAATTATTTTCATCGTACTTTGCCAATAAGGTTGTTCCATCGACCCCCACGCGACGAAGCACGCGCGGGCTCCTGGCTTCAGCACGCGGCGTAATTCTTTCAGAGCTTGTTCGGCTTTGCTGAAGAACATCACACCAAAGCGACAGGTGGCGAGGTCAAAGCTCCGGTCAGCAAATGGCAGATGGTGCGCGTCGGCCTGCTGGACAGCGAAGTTTGCGAGTCCCTTATTACGGGCGCGTTCCGTGGCGATGGCGAGTAGTTCGGAACTCTGGTCTACAGCCATGACCGAACCGCGTGGCCCCACGCGCTGCGTCAGGCTGATGCCGGGCTCGCCAGTCCCGCTGGCCAAATCGAGCACACACATGTTCGGCGCAGGTTCTGCATATTCAACCAGGGCTTCTGTGACTGCGCTGCCCAGCATCGCCGATTTTGCCTTCCACTTTTCCGCGGCTACAAGGCGGTAGGAGGAACTCCATGGGGCTGGATTGGTCGCGGACATCAGGCTCTTTTCTTGCGTGCTTTCTTGGGCGCCGGGGAAGCGGTTTTGGCTTGCGTGATCGTGGGCCGTTGGGACTTCGGTTTCGCCAGGAGTTCGGCCGGTTCCAGTCGTTTCGCCGACTTCCAGAGACGTTCGAGATCGTAGAACTGGCGGGCCTTCTCTGAGAAAATGTGGACGACGAAGTCGACATAGTCGAGCAGCACCCACTCTGCCTGCTTGTAACCCTCGGAGTGAGTCACGCGCAGGCCGAGTGCCTCCAGGCGCTCATCGACGGCGTCGGCAATGGCTTGGATTTGACGTGGGTTTGTGCCGCTACACATTACAAAGTAATCGGTGAATGCTCCCGAATCTTTTTCCAGTTCGAGAATCGTGAGATTGTCAGCTTGCTTATCCTGGCAGGCGAGAATGGCTTCATTCACCTGGAGTTTGAGGTCATCCTTTTTCTTCATACGGGCTGATTGATTGTAACCCGCCGCATCTGCGTAGGTGGGCCACGCGGGCTAGCAGGTGACCGGGATTCTACGTGATTCTCTTAGCGATAGAGTCTCTGCTTGCGCACATAGTCCGCCACGCGAGGATCGAGCCATCGGGCGAGCGGCTTACTTTCCGCTGCGGCTTTCCGAATCGCGGTTGCCGACACGTTCTGATGAACACCTTCCAGCATGTGCACCGTGAGTCCGGGAAGAGCCAGGTCGCCCGTTGCGGCTTGCTTGTGAAACGGCCGAGTCACTGCCTCGGGAGGCCGCAAAACGTCTGGCAACGATTCGGCCACGTCGCGGAGCGAATAACCAGGGCGGCTGGCTACAACAAAATCGCACATCGCGAGGAGGGCGGTTGCCTCGCGCCATTTGGCAATGTCACGGAAGGCGTCTATTCCGATCAGGAAAAAGAGCCGGTCGGATTTTTTCAAATCTTGTTTCAAGCGACGGACCGTCTCGATGGAATAATTCGCGGGTGCGGACGTGCGGCCCGCTGAACGGCCAGGGGCGGCCGTCCCTGGGTGGATGGTCGTTGTACGGGTTGTCAGATTTTCTGGCGCCTCCAGCAGGGATGTGACAAATCGACGCTCGTCTTGCGTGGCGAGCGCGACCATGGTGTAGCGATGAATGAACGGTGTAAGCGGATGTTTTTGTTTATGCGGAGGAATGCCCGCCGTTACGAACAAAACCTGACCTAGAGCGTAGCGTTCCGCCGCCGCTCGGGCGAGCGCCACATGTCCGCGATGGATGGGATCGAAGCTGCCTCCGAAGAAGCCAATATTCATTGTGAGTTACCTGACCGCTTTGCCTTGCAGATTGTGCCTTGACTGACCCGATAGTTTCGTCGTTACTGGCCAATGTTGCAAGGTGCTCAGTAAGCGCTGTCTGGGTGCGCGTGATCGCAAAATCTTCATTAACCGAGTATTTGGACAAGACTTGTTGTGTATCCAGATACCGTGGTGTACCAGCGAGTTTTGCCAAACGCATCCAATGAGAATAGGCTGTGGGCACCCTGTTTGAGCTCCAGGAAGTTGCCCCAGGCGATGCTTGCAAGTGTCGGCCTGACGGGTGTACCTCTGGCCACTGTGCCGCCAGGAAAATGCGGTGGACCGCCGTAACTCGCTGGGCGCGCGACCCGCGCTTAGCATAAGGCCATGCGAATGAACCTCCCCCTCATCCGCAGATTAGCAGTGGCACCGGCGCGCGCACCCATTCTGCGCTACGGAGTCGCTCTCCTCAGCACGGTTCTCGCGCTGATTCCCACGCTATTTTTTTCGGACGTTTCGGAGAGTCGGCTGGTCGTCTTTGCCGTGGCCGTGATGGTCAGCGCGTGGTACGGGGGATGGAAGCCGGGGCTTGCCGCTACATCTTTTGCGCTCACGGTCAGCGCATATTATTCGTTCACAGGAGAACAAACTCCACGCGAATATCACAAGGCGATCGCCCATCTTGCCCTGTTCTTCGCGGTGGCGCTGCTGATCTGCTGGTTCAATGCCGCATTGCGGGCTACGCAGGAAAGCCTGCGGCGATCCGAGAGCAATTTTCGGTCGCTCGTGATGAATGCGCCCTACGGCATCTGCCGCTGCGATGCACTGGGCATTCTGCAGGACGCAAACCCGGCGCTGGTGGCCATGTTCGGCTATGACGATGCCGCCGAGCTCAGGGGCCGGCATCTGGGAAGCTTGTATGCCGACGCGCAGCAATGGTTTCGCACCGTCGATTATTTTCGCGCCCGCAAGGAATTCGACAATCTGACAACCGAATGCTTGCGCAAGGACGGCACGGTCATTGTGGCGCGCATCTCGGGCCGCTCCATTCCAAATGGCAAAGACGGAGACAGCTTCGAAATTTTTATGGAAGATCTTACGGAAACCCGCACGCTCGAACTGCAACTCCGCCAAGCGCAAAAGATGGAAGCGGTTGGAAGACTGGCCGGCGGTGTCGCCCACGATTTCAACAATCTGCTCATGGTGATCTCCGGCTACTCCGAGTTTTTGCTGGAGCGGCTGGGGCCTGATCCGCGGCTGCGCGGACCGGCGCAGGAAATTTCGAATGCCGCGCAACGCGCGACTTCTTTGACCCGTCAGTTGCTCGCTTTCAGCCGGAAGCAAATGCTGGCTCCGAAGGTGCTCGATCTGAACGAAGTGGTCGCGGAAAACCTGAAGATGCTCACGCGGATGATCGGAGAGGACATCGACCTAGTGATGGTTCCAGATCCGGCGCTGGGAGCGGTTCGCGCAGATCCGGGCCAGATCGACCAGGTCATCATGAACCTCGCTGTCAACGCGCGCGACGCCATGCCGCAGGGGGGCAAGCTGACCATCGCCACGGCGAATGTAACGCTGGACGAGAATTTCGCGCGCACCCACACGCCGCTCATTCCGGGTGACTACATAATGCTAACGATCAGCGACACGGGCGTGGGCATGGACCCTGAGACGCAATCGCACATCTTCGAGCCGTTCTTCACGACCAAGGGATCGAAGGGCACCGGCCTCGGCCTTTCTACCGTTTACGGCATCGTGAAGCAGAGCGGGGGTTTCATATTCGTCGACAGCGAACCCAAGCGAGGCACGGCGTTTCGGGCATATTTTCCGCGCATCGATGGCCGCGAAGAGGCCGCCACGGCGCAGGAATCGGTTGGCCTGCCGCGCGCGGATCGGGGACAGGAAACGATCCTCCTGGTCGAAGATGAGATCAATCTGCGCCGTCTTGCCCGGCAGTATCTGGAGCGGCAGGGCTACAAGATATTGGAAGCAGAAGACGGCGCGGCGGCCTTGCAGATCGTGGACGGGCATGAGGGCACGATTGATCTTCTCCTCACGGACGTCATTATGCCCGGGATGAATGGCCGCGAGTTGGCGGCGCAGGTCGTGAAGTTGCTGCCGAATATTCGTGTGTTGTATATGTCCGGTTATGCCGAGAACGCGGTCGGTCATGACGGCACGATTGATGCTGGCATCAATCTGCTGCAAAAGCCATTCAGCCTTCCGTTGCTCAAAGAGCGGGTTCGCGAGTTGCTCGACTCGGAACCGATTCCCGAAGAGGTGGCGATGTCTTCTCGCGCCGGGACGAGCGCGGCCGAGAAGAAAATGCCGCCGTTCCGAGCGCGCCGGTTTAACCTGCATTTGCCGCTGCGTTATCGACCGCTAGGAGAAAAGAGCTGGCGCCCGGGAACCACCGAAAACATCAGCCGCTCGGGAATGTTGTTCCAAGCGCAGGAAATGCTTTTACCTAACGCACAGCTGGAGATCAGCCTGGTTTTGCCGGCGGAAATCGCAGGTCTCGCGTCCACGGAAGTGATCTGTCGCGGAGAAGTTGTGCGGTCGATCGAAGCGCGGAATCCAGGACAGGGAGTTACTCCCGCCCTAGCGGCGAAGATTCTGCAATACCATTTCCAGCACGGGACCCACGTAGGGGAAGCGTAGGCGGAATTTCAATCTGCCCGGGGCGGAGCGCTTCTTGGTTACCTTCGACATCTGACTCACCTTGGACAATGCCGTGCCCATGCTGTTACATTGCGGCCAGTAGCTTTGCATCACACATAGAGTTGAAGCAATGTCCCTGCTGGTGAAATTGGAAGACGATCTCGGCGAACGTGGCGAGTGGGTGATGGTGCACGGGTTGGTGCCAGCCGCCGAACGTGCGGATTTTCTGCTGCTCAGCGGTATTGATCCGTTCGGCAAAACGGTTTTCAACCACCTGCAGATGGAAACGTTTCTTACGGAATGGGATCGCGTGAAAGATCGTGTGCGCGATGAGGCTCAGTTAGAGGCGTGGCAAAAGGTAAAGCAAATGGCCGAGACTTGCCGCCAGGACCGGGATCTGTATTTGCGATTTGTCGGGAACTGAGGAGGTGGCGTAGTTGTATGGGAAGATAAGAGTGAAACGTTCAGGCGAAAAGGGCGATCCGCTTTTAAGGTTGTAAACTATCCGCTATCGGATCACGTAGATTTTCAAGTCTAGTTTCAACTTCTTCCAAGATTTGTCGGCCGTATACACAGGAGCGTCAAGCGCCGTAGCAAGCGCTAAACAAGCCCGATCACCCAATGAAAGTCCAAGAGTTCGGGTCTGAGCGACTAAATTCCCCACAATTTTCGCATGTTGCTCCGTAAAAGACGTCGACTCTCGAACAGGGCTGAGAGCGTCATCCCATGCTTCCTCCGCCGTACCCCCCAAACTTACCAGTTTACTCTGAACCTCGGCGAGATTGACCGTACTGCAAGTGGAGTCGCTCAAGATTTCGGAGGTTAGCATTTCTGTTCCCGGCTCCGCATTGAGCAATGCAAGAATGGCAGAGGCGTCCAGCACCACTTTACTCACGTTTGGATGCCTCGCGGCGTTCAGCAATCAGTTCGTCGGCAAGAGAACGTCCGGGCTTTACGTAGCTTCGGACCCGGCGTTGCGCCCGCTCCACACGGCTCTTTATAGTCATAATGCGCAGTTCGTCGTCTTCGATTCGCAACACCACTTCATCGCCAGCATTGATGCCCAGCGCCTTGCGAAACGAAGCTGGAATTACGACGCGGCCGTTTTCATTCACTCGTAATCGGGTCTCGGCATCCATAGGGTGTCCAGTCGAGAAAGAGATGACATAATAATAGCATAATGTCATTTTTCACAGATATGTCATCGACAAGATATTCTGGCACATTTTAGCTCAAACCCGTTAGTTCTCCGGCAGGTTTACTTCCAGGAATCCCATCACACATTGCAACCCTGTCGGCGCAGCGCTGAAATGCTGCGCCACCCAAAAACAAAACTCTTCTGCAGCTGACTCGGAGTTATTTTGATAGCGATCCTAATGCGCTGCGAAATAGAATGTCGAAACTCTGTGCGTCTTTGCCGCCGCGGGCCGCGAGCAATGCCTTCTCCGCCGCTGCTCGCTGATAGCCTAGATTAACCAGCGCTGAGATTACGTCTTCTTCGACTGAGTTCGCCGGCGCGAAGCTCGTTTCGGACGCGCCTGGCACGGTCGAAAGCTTTTCGCGCAGCTCCAGCACCATACGTTCCGCTGTTTTCTTGCCGATGCCGGGTATGCGGGTGAGGCGCGCTACGTCGCTGCCACGAATCGCTGCCACCATTTCATCGGCGGGCATTCCGCTGAGGATTGTGATCGCCAGTTTGGGGCCAATGCCGCTCACGGTGAGCAGCTTTTCAAAAAGCTGTTTTTCAGCCAGCCGTAAAAAGCCATAGAGGTTCAGCGCGTCCTCGCGCACATGGGTGTGGATGTGCAGCGCCACTTCCGCGCCTGCGGCGGGCATTTCGGTGAACGTAGGCACGCTGATGGCGACGTCATAGCCAACTCCGTGGATCTCGACGATCGCCTGATTGGGGTGCTTGGCCAGCAAGGTTCCGCGAAGATGAGCAATCATCGGGGCTATTGTACGGCAGGCACAGAACGAGGAGGCCACGGGCAAATTAAAATCCGATTTTCCTAGAGTATCCACAGGAAGTTTCGCCACTCCACAGTTTTTACACAACGGCGGCGCAGTTTGCGATTGCGTTAATTTTTCATCTGCCGCAAAGTGCTCACAGTCAAAGCGTGAGATGTTCTGAATTGGTTCCAACAGGGGTTCAGCGTTGCCGGTGATCTTGAGAGTGAGTCACCGGGGGAAATTCGGTGCATGTCCAGTGCGCCGGTGCCCGGGCTTAGCGGCCTTCTCAGAGATCCTTCTTTCGGGGAGGATTTAAGCGCTGGATTCTGGTCCTGAAGCGCGAGCTTCAGGCAGCATCGTTCGAGCGCATTCTTCGGAGTGCAGGTGAGCGGTGGTCTTTCGCACAGACGAGAGATGGCGGTTCAGAACGTCCGCGATAACAATGCGGCTTGGGTGGCTGGCCCAGGCCGCATTTGTTTGTGATGCCCTCTCCCCGAATTACAATAGGAGCGCTGTGCGCCCTCAATGACTTCTTCCGACAACTTCAAAGAGACGCTTAAGCAGCAGGCGGATATCGTTCGCATCGTCGGCGACTACGTCAAGCTGAAGAAGGCGGGCGCGCAGAATTTCTCCGGGCTTTGTCCGTTTCATTCGGAGAAGACGCCCTCATTTTCTGTACACGCCACGCGGCAGTTCTTTCACTGCTTTGGCTGCGGAGAATCGGGGGATGTTTTCACGTTTATTCAGAAGGTCGAAAACATTACCTTTCCTGAGGCAGTCCGGCTGATCGCGCAAAAGCTAGGCGTGCCGATGCCGAAGATCAGTTTTTCGAGTCCGGCAGAGGCGCGCGATGCGCAACTTCGGATGGCGCTGCTCGACGTGCACGTTCGGGCGGTGCAGTTTTTTCAGGAATGTCTGCGGAGGCCTGAGGGCGCTAATGCGCGCGAATACCTGAAGGGACGCGGTCTTGATGCGGAGATGATTGCTCGCTTTCGGATCGGCTATGCGCCTGATTCCGGATTTCAGCTGCGCGATGCTCTGCGGCGGGAATTTGATGAGGAGGTGTTGCGGGCGAGTGGGCTGTTTTCGTGGAAGGAAGACAGCCGTCAGCACTTAGCACTTAGCACTCCGCAAGAGCAACTGCAGATCCCTCGCTCTGCTCGGGATGACAATGGTGGAGATATATCCTACGCGAACGACGAACCGCTAACCGCAACGGGCACGGGCGTCGAGCCAAAAGCTAAGAGCCAAGAGCCAACAGCGATCTATTCCAAGTTTCGCAATCGGGTGATGTTTCCTATCTGCAATGATCAGGGAAAGGTGATTGCATTTACGGGACGCACGCTCTCGTCCGACGAGAAGGCGGGGCCGAAGTATTTGAATTCTCCGGAGACGGCAATCTATTCGAAGTCGCGCGTGCTCTTCAATCTCGACCAAGCTAAAGAAGCGATCCGCAAGCTGGATTATTCGATTCTGGTCGAAGGCCAGATGGACTGCATTTCCGTGTATGCGGCTGGCTTTCACAATGTGATTGCCAGTTCGGGGACGGCGTTTACGGAGTTGCAGGCGAAATTGCTGGGGCGATTCTCGAAGAATGTTGTGGTCAATTTCGATCCTGATACGGCTGGAGCTCGCGCTACCGAGCGCACGCTGGGGTTGCTGGTCGAAGAAGAATTCAACATTAGGGTGGTAACGCTTGAAACTGGTTTCGATCCCGATCTGTTCATACGGCGCAAGGGCAAGGACGCGTATGGCGCGGCGCTCAAGCACTCGCAGAAATACTTCGATTATCTGATCGATCGGGCGCGGGCGCAGTTTCCGGCGCGCAATTCTGAGAGCAAGGTCAAGGCGATCAACCATCTTCTGCCGCACATTCAGCGGGTGCCGAGCCGCATCGTGCGCGATGAACTGGCGATGGAGATTTCGCAGAAGCTGGGGATTGACTCGGCGGTGTTGCGGCAGGAGTTGAAGCATGCCGCAACCAATCGGTCGGCCGTTCAGGTCAAAACCGCGGCGGAGGCGCAGATCACGGGCGCGGAGCGCGTTCTAATACGAGCGCTGGCGTCGGCGACGCAGATACAAGCCGGGCAGACTCGCAGTTCGGCTCGGGATGGAACGGATGAGGAGTTCGATCCGGCCCGCCAGGCGCAGTATGCGTTGCAATCCGAGCAACTCTATGAGGGGCTGGGCACGCAGTCATTGATCGAATGCCTTCTGGGGGCGGAAGCGGAAACGGGGGACGTTATGGCGCTGCCGAAGACGGAGGAAGACCGGCGGTTGCTGGCCTCGATCCTGATGCACGAGGAGGAAGAGTTAACGCCCGAAATGGTAGAGGGCGCGGTGCGGGCTTTGCGGAGGATCTACCTGCAGCGACAGCAAGGGGCCGTGCAGCGGGCAGTCGAGCGTCCGGGGCTGTCGAAAGAGGAAAAACACGCGCTTTTGCAGGAAAAGGTGCGCCTGAAGCTGGCGAAGCGGGACCCGAGCGGGGTGGATGCGGATGGGCGGGCATCGTAAAGTTTGGAACGAAATGCCGGCGAATGCCATCTAAGTATCAAGTGGAAAAAGAGATACGGGCGGCGGAAGGTAATTGAGGCGGGTGCAAACCTCTACGAGGGCAGGCTACAACAGTAGTCAGCGTGCTATACTTTTAGGGTTTGTGCGCCTCGCGCATCAACTCCGTACCAACTCCCACCGCTGAAAAGTTGGGCGTGCGCTCGCCAGCGACGCCTCGAAGGATAATCTGCATTGGCACTTGATGACAAGTACGACGACATAAAAAAGCTGATCGACGCAGGCAAAGAGAAGGGATATCTGACCTATGATCAGGTCAACGACCTTATCCCGCACGATGTGCACTCTCCTGAAGACCTGGAAGATCTG
>Ga0187859_10001659_pt1 | contig 14122 bp, 7 predicted proteins | sample June2016WEW_10_1_2_FD_133019 | JGI IMG/M metagenome (GOLD analysis project Ga0187859, IMG submission 133019) | Peatland microbial communities from SPRUCE experiment site at the Marcell Experimental Forest, Minnesota, USA - June2016WEW_10_10 | ecosystem: Environmental > Terrestrial > Soil >...
ACCTTGAATGGCAGTTTCATGATCTGGTCCATCGCGAGGACCTTTACCGCTCCAGACCCGATGCCCAAAAGCCCGGAGAGAGTTCCGGCGATGAACATGATGCCAAAGCCGGCTGGAACATGCTCAGCGACGTAATCTTCCTTCCCACCTTGAACCGGGTATGAGCCCCTGAGATTCAATCTCATCGCCAGTGCATTTTTCTGAGTCTTTTCAGGTACCGCGGCCGATTTGTGCAGGGAAGTCCATGCGGAATAGAGAAGCACGACGCCAAATACGATCCCGATCCAATTCGCCGATACTCTCGCAACCAGATAGGCGCCTAGCAACGCGCCAAGCGTCGTAGCCACTTCCAGAAACATTCCTATGCGGATGTTCGAGTACCCATCTCGAACATAGGCCGCCGCGGCTCCTGAGGAAGTAGCGATCACGGACACAAGCGACGCTCCGATTGCGTAATGCAGATCAATCTTGAAAATGAGACAAAGTACCGGAACAATGACCACGCCACCGCCGAGCCCGGTGAGCGCGCCGAGGAACCCAGCGAGCATCGAAGTGAAGCAAATTTCCAGGGAAAAGAAGAGGGTGCTCATTCAGGAAGCCGTTTCTTCATGCCCGGTGTTATTCGCAGTTGTCATAACGACCGCGTTGTTTAGATCCTGGCCATTGGCAACCTTGGGCGCCGCATGCAAGCTGCTCGCCTTGTATGCGCGAATTAGATCCACCAATTGTCCTGCAGGCCCTCGCGGGTCAGGACCGTTGAGGAGCACGAGGCTCAGTTGGCGACGAATCGAGCCATTGTCAAGTGGAATGACTTTCACGCTTCCCTGTTCCAACGATTTTTCAATTGACAAATAAGGGGCGAACCCTATGCCGAGGCCCGCCTCAACGGCTGCGATGATACCTTCGGTCGAGTTCAGATCGACAACGGTGCGCAGTTGCCGTCTCAAGACACCATTTCTTTCGAGATACTCCTCCACAAATTGGCGCATACCCGAGCCGACTTCCCGAAGGAGAATCGGTTCCTGGACCAACTCTGCGGCCTTGACAGTTCGCTTCGACGCCCAGGGGTGATCAGGCTTCACAATGAGCACCAGTTCGTCTTCACCAAATACCTCGACCTTGAGATCGGGCCGATGAGGAGGCGATTCAATCAATCCGATCGCAATTTGATGTGTCGTCAGGGCCTGCAGAACTTCGCTCGTGCTTCCACCCATGACATGGATCCTCAGCCTGGGCCATTCGCGCACAAGCTGGGTTAAGAGTTTCGGCAAAAGGTGAACTGCTATTGTGTGGGACGCCCCAATGCTGAGTTCGGCACCTTCCTGCCCACCGAAAGGCGCAAGCGCCGCAATAGCTTCATTGGCAACAGCTTCAATTTGGCGAACATATTGCAATAGCGTCGCCCCGGCCGGGGTCAGACTTGTTTCCCGTCCGATGCGATCGAACAGAGCTATTCCGAGACCTTCCTCAAGAGATCGTATTTGTGAAGTAACGGCGGGCTGAGTCAGATGAAGCTCCTCCGCCGCCCTGCGGTAATTCAGCAACTCGGCGACCAGTCGGAACACCTTCAATTTGAAGTTTTCGATCATGGAGTCGCTCCAGTCTGATAGGCGATGGTTGCAAGGGCAAGGCGATATTGATATTGAGCATTTGTATAACCGATGGCAGCGTCGGTCTGTTGATACTGGGCCTGACTCAGTTCGACTATCGAACTCAATCCGAGCTTGTACCGCGTCTCCGCAAGAGAGAGCGCCAGGTTTGCCTCTTTCAGCAACTCTTGACTGACAGCGACACTCTGATAAGCGGTATTCGCGGCCAGCCACGCGGTGCGAACATCTCTGACGATACGATCCTTCAGTTCGCGAGCCTGTTCCGAGTCGGCCTGGGCGCGGATCGACGCTTCCTTAGCCTGCGCCGAGTAAAGAAACCCGTTGAAGATGGGAATATTCATGTTGACCCCGATACCGCCCCACCAATTCTGAACGTAATACTGAGCGGGCCTGATCGGCACACTTCCGACAGTCCCAGCCGCGGTGATGCTTGGGAGCATCTGATCGCGCTCAGCGTGGCTGAACTTAACCGCGGCTTGTTGATTCAGGTTCAGTGCCTGAAGGTCGGGACGCTGCTGGAGCGCGAGTTGGATGAGTTGCTCAGGATCCGCAGGGGGCGCGGTCAACGGGTTGGTGTCATCCACCAGATCGTAAGTCACCTGCCTGTCGAGGCCGAGAACAGCATCCAGTGCTGCCATGGTTGAATCTGCGTTGCTCTTCGCATTAAGTTCGAGCAGCTTTGCCTGCGATAGGTTGACATCCGCAAAGCTCAGATCCAGTGCGGACTTCAGCTTGTTCTGCGTATACGAGCTAATCTGGGTCTGGGTGGTCTGCCTGGTGGACGTGTTCTGGGTTGCAACTTTCAGGAGCGCCTGCGCTTGCAAGGCATCATAGAAGGCCTGATCAGTGGCAATGACAATGTCATCCGTGGTGGCGAGCGCATTTTCATTTTGCGCTTTCTCCTGAAGCTTTGAGGACACCACGAGATTGCTGGTTTTGCCGAAATCCGTGATCAGTTGCGTAAATCCGCCTCCCGCTCCAGCGTGTGTAAAGAGGCGAGATGCCGTCAGCGAGCCGGCGGAAATGCGTGAAGCATCCTCGGCCTGGACTGCGGTGATGGCGGCATTCGCGGTTGGTAACTCGGCGGATCGTGTTTCGCGCATTACCTGGTGCTGCGCCATTGCAAGAAGACGCGCAACACTAACTCGTGGGTTATTCTTGATTGCTATCTTCTCGGCATCTGACAGAGTAAGACGCGGATTATCGCCTGGAGCTGCGCTATCGGATGGGGTCGACGGAGTTTGACCCACAGGCTGCGTCATAGGTGCAGAAGCCTGCTGCGCAAGCAGAACTAGCGATGGTTTCGGTGCATCCGGGAGAGCCGAGTTAGTTCCGGGTGTCTGGCCAACGAGACTACCAGCACTTATCATCGCGATCCAGTAGACAAATCCGGAATAGGCCCGCAGAGTTTCAAGTCGCTTCATGAATGTCACGCCTCCCCCGCAACTGCGGAGCTTTTCTCTTGTCGTTCATGGACGATGAGATAGACTGCCGGAACTAGAAACACCGTTACGACCACGGAGACAGCCAGCCCACCGATCACCGCGCGCGCTAGTGGCGCGTATTGCTCGCTGCCTGCTTCCATACCAAGGGCCATCGGGATCATCCCCAACAACGTTGCGAGAGAAGTCATCAGGATTGGGCGCAACCGGATCTTGCACGATTGCACCACCGCCTCAAGGAGAGACAATCCCTCACGATGCAAGGTCCCGGCGAACTCGACGATCAAGATGCTATTCGATACCACTATTCCTGTCATCATGATTACGCCCATCAGGGACATGATGTTCAAGGTACTGCCTGTAACTAGCAGGATGAGCACGACCCCGGCCAGTCCCGGCGGAATTGCCATGAGGATGATGAACGGATCGATGAACGATGTGAACTGAGTCATGAGAATCAGATAGACCATGAGGATGGCAATGATCAGCCCGATCCCAAACTCCGCGAAAGAGTGGTTCATACTGACCACGGCGCCGCGCAGATTCAAGACTGTGTTCTTGTCGGTCTTGGTGTTGGCCAACAATTTGCTGACGTCCCTTCCAACCCCTTGCAGTGCCTCTGATTTGGTCGAAACGTAGATATCGATCACGCGCCGAATCTGATAGTGATCGACTTCTGTCGGAGTATTGATCAGTTTGAGGTCCGCGACCGAACTCAAAGGTGTATAGCCCTCGGTGTGGTCTCCCCTTAATACTTCGCGGGACTCCTCATGAGCTTGCTGCATCGGGCCGTAGCCGGATGGCCGATTACCGCGAAGAGGAATGTTCTCGAAGCTCTCCATGGACATGTTGTTGAGAAATTTGTTCGCATACTGGACTGTCACCATATAGTTGTTGCCGCTTTTGGGGTCGATCCAGTAGCTGGGGGCAACCATGCCGTCTGAGGTCATAGCGGTAACCACGTTATCCACAACGTCCTTGGCAGAGAGGCCGATCAGGCTGGCTTTTTCGCGGTCAATGTTGAGCGCAATGCCCGGGTAGTCCAGGTCCTGAGGGATATATACGCCGCTCACATTCGGCATCGTCTTTATCTTCTGCGCGAGTGTTTTCGCCAATGCATATGATCCGTCCATGTCCATGGAGCTTACCTGGATATCGATCGGAGCGGGCAACCCCTGATTAACTACGCTATCCACCAGCCCTCCCGCCTGGAAGTAAGCCGTAAGCTCAGGCATCTCTCGCGCGAGTTTCTCACGCACGTCTTGCATATACACATAACTGCCTGTGTTGTGGTTTTCTTTAAGGCTTACCTGCACGAACGCAGTATCCATAGATGCATTGGTGGTATAGATGGCGGATAGATCCGGATACACTCCAATATTCGAGACGATCATATCGAGGTCGGCGGGCTTGACTACGCCGCGGATAATATTCTCGACCTTGGCAATATAGTCGTTGCTGACCTCGAGACGAGTGCCGCTGGGCATACGCACATCGATGACGAACTGCCCGGGGTCAGTGCGCGGGAAGTAGGCACGCCCCAGAAATGGGACCGTGACAATAAGCACAAGCACCACGCCGGCTAGGATCGCTGCAGCGGTCAAGCCGGGACGCCCCATCGCTCGCTTGGCAACGCGTTCATACCAGTTCAGCATTCGCTCGTATTTGTCGTTAAAGTTGCTCTCGAAACGGGCGAAGATGCCGCGCTTCGGCTTTTCGAGTTCTTCGCCTTCGTGGTGCAAATGAATAAACTTCGCGCAGTAGAGCGGCACCACCGTCATGGCAAAAAAGTACGATGCGAAAATCGAGAATACGACGCCCATAGCCAACGGAGTGAAGATGTACTTGCTGATGCCGCTGAAGAATGTGACAGGGAAAAACACGATGGAAGTCGTAAAGGTTGCGGCAAGCACGGCCATCGAAACCTCTGTTCCACCTCGCTCAGCGGCAACGGCCGTTGACTCTCCCATCTCCATGTGCCGGAAAATATTCTCGAGGACTATAACGCCATTGTCGATGAGCCGCGAGAAGACGAGCGCCAGGCCGCCCAGAATCATGGTGTTGATCGATCCACCCATGGCATTGGTGATAAGCAGGCAGACAACCATCGACAGCGGAACCGAAAGCAATACGGCAATCGTGGCGCGCGGGCTCCCAAGAAAAATCAGGATCATTACTGCGGTTAGTACCAGTCCGATACCCGCTTCTCTCGTCACATTACCGATCGCGAGCTTGACGAATACCGATTGGTCGAAGACCACGGCCGTCTTCAACGATTGGGGAATGTCAACCAGATGCTTGATGGCGGCCTTCATTCCGTCGACGATGGTGATCGTATTGCTGTTGCCACCCTGCTTGAAGACTGGTATGTATACGGAACGTTGCCCATCAATGCGAACGATGTTGTACTGAAGCGCGCCCGCGTCTTCGGCCTTGCCGATATCGGCCACCAGGACGGATGCGTTCCCTACCGACTTGAGCGGCATCTGGTTCATTGAATTGGCGTCGGGAAACTGGCTGTTGGCGTAGATGTTGAAGTCCTTTGACCCCACACGTACGTCTCCGGCTGGCAGAATGAGATTTGAGTTGTTGACTGACTGCACCACATCGTTGAGGCTGAGGTTGCGCGCCTCCATCTTCAGCGGGTCAACATAGACCTGAATCTGACGGTAGGTCCCGCCATAGGGTTGAGGTACCGAGGCACCCTGAACGTTTGAGATCTGGTTGCGCACCTGGAATTGCGCGATGTCCTTGAGATTCGTTTCGTTGAGCCCCTGACCCTTCAAAGTCACCAGGCACACTGGCTGCGTCGAGGCGTCCATACCCAATACAACCGGAGGCAGCGTTCCAGGTGGAAGGCGCCGAAGATCCGCCATTGCGAGGTTGGCGATATTACTCAACGCTGAATTAGGGTCTGTCCCTGGCTTGAAATAGATCTTGATGAGGCTCACGCCGGTCAGCGAGCGCGACTCACTGTGATCGATATTGGCGCCGAGCGTAAAGAAGCGCTCAAACGTATTTGTAATGTCCGCTTCAATTTGCTGCGGAGGCATGCCATTGTAAAAGGTCGCGACCACCACCACCGGCATATCAATTCTGGGAAATAAATCCACCGGCATACGCACCGTATTGACCACTCCCACCAGAGAGACCATCAGGCAAAGCATAATAATGAAGAAAGGGTTTTTAAGAGCAAACTTCGGCATTAGATCTCACCCCCAACTGCAGAGACGTTATGGTGTCTGCCGTGAACGACCAGGTAGACTGCTGGGACCAGGAAGACTGTTACAATCACCGAGACTCCGAGCCCACCGATAACCGCACGCGCCAGCGGAGCATACTGCTCGCTGCCCGCTTCCATTCCGAGCGCCATCGGAATCATCCCAAGAAGCGTTGCCAACGATGTCATCAGGATCGGACGAAGGCGGATCTTGCACGACTGCACGACTGCATCCAGCAAGTTCTTTCCTTCCCTGTGCAGAGTCCCGGCGAATTCAACAATCAGAATGCTGTTTGAGACTACGATTCCGGTCATCATGATCACACCCATCAAGGACATGATGTTCAATGAACTGCCGGTCAACAAGAGAATCATCACGACACCCGCCAGTCCCGGCGGAATGGCCATCAGAATGATGAAAGGATCGACAAATGACCGGAACTGAGCCATCAGGATCAGGTAGACCATCAACACAGAAACAATGAGCCCCAGTCCGAACTCCGTGAACGAGCGGTTCATGCTGACAACGGCGCCGCGCAAGTTCAAAACCGTGTTCTTATCGGTTCTCGTGTTCGCCAAAAGCTTTCTGATCCTGCCTCCTACCCCTTGCAGCGCTTCAGTTCGTGTAGCGACGTAGATGTCGATCACGCGTCGAATTTGATAATGATCGACTTCCGTCGGAGTCGTTATCTGCCTGATACTGGCGACTGAATTCAGTGGCGTATATCCCGCTGTGTGGTCGCCCTTCCAGAATTGCCGCGAGTTACTGGAATCTTCCTGGCCTGGTTGTGCTGGGCTATTTTCCCGAGGATGGGCGCCACGGAGAGGAATGTTCTCCAGATCCTGCATTGACATGTTGTTGATCAGGCTATTTGCGTATTGGACTGTCACCATATAGTTGTTGCCGCTTTTAGGGTCGATCCAGTAACTAGGAGCGACCATTCCATCGGAGGTCATAGCGGTAATCACGTTTTGCACTACCTCCTTGGCGGAGAGGCCGATTAAACTCGCCTTTTCACGATCGATGTTCAGCGCGATACCGGGATAGTCAATATCCTGCGGAATATAAACACCACTCACATTCGGCATCGTTTCGATTTTCTTGGAGAGGTCCTTGGCCAATGCATAAGCTCCATCCATGTCCATCGAACTAACCTGAATATCGATCGGTGCTGGCAGCCCTTGATTGATCACACTGTCCACCAAGCCTCCCGCTTGAAAGTAGGCCGTGAGTTCAGGCATCTCGCGAGAAAGCTTCTCGCGCACTCGCTGCATATACTCATAGCTCGGGATTCTATGCTGTTCCTTTAGGCTCACCTGAACGAAGGCCGTGTTCATCGACGCGTTGGTTGTATAGATCGCGGAAAGATCTGGATAGACGCCGATATTGGACACAATCATGTCCATGTCGGAAGGCTTCACAACGCCGCGAATGATGTTCTCAACCTTGGCGATATAGTCATTGCTGACTTCTAAACGAGTACCGCTCGGCATCCGGACATTGATCACGAACTGCCCTGGATCTGTGCGTGGAAAGTAGGCACGCCCAAGAAAGGGGAAGAGCACCAGCAATGTAAGGGCTACGCCACCTAGAATCACTGTCGCCGTAATACCCGGACGCCCCATGGCGCGCATCGCCATGCCCTCATACCAATTGAGCATGTGCTGGAACTTCTCGTTGAAGTTATGCTCGAAACGGTGGAAGAAGCCAGATTTTAGACCTTCATTTTCGGATTCATCCCGCAATCGAATGAAGTTTGCGCAGTAGAGCGGTACCACTGTCATCGCGAAGAAGTAGGAAGCGAAAATAGACAGCACGACACCAAGTGCCAAGGGCGTGAAGATGTACTTGCTGATCCCGGAGAGAAAGCTCACTGGGAAGAAAACGATGGAAGTGGTGGATGTCGCAGCGAGAACCGCGAGCGAGACTTCCATGCCCCCTTTTTCAGCAGCTTCCCTGGGTGCAAATCCCATCTCCATATAGCGGAAGATGTTCTCAAGCACCACAACGGAATCGTCAATCAATCGCGAAAATGCCAAAGCAAGGCCGCCGAGAATCATGGTATTAATCGACCCGCCCATGGCGCTTGTTAGCAGCAGGCAGACCAAGGCCGAAAGAGGAATCGACAGCAACACCGCGAAGGTCGCACGCGGACTCCCCAGAAATACGAGAATCATGATGCCGGTCAGCACCAGGCCAATACTAGCTTCCTTGACAAGATTCTTGATGGCGAGTTTCACAAAAATCGATTGATCGAAGACAACCGCCGTCTTTAACGCAGCCGGAATGTCGACCAGGCGTTTGATAGCATCCTTCATGCCGTTGACGATCGTGATTGTGTTGCTGTTGCCGCCTTGTTTAAAGACCGGCACATATACGGAACGTTGGCCGTCGATACGCACGATGTTGTATTGCAGCGCTCCGGAGTCTTGTGCCTTTCCAATGTCAGCAACCAATACAGACGCGTTCCCCACCGACTTCAGGGGCATTTCATTCATCGAGCTTGCGTCGGGGAACTGGCTGTTGGCGTAGATATTGAAGTCTTTCGAACCGATGCGTACATCGCCGGCGGGAAGGATGAGGTTCGAACTGTTTACCGATTCCACCACGTCGTTCAGGCTCAGGTTGCGAGCCTCCATTTTTATCGGGTCGACATACACCTGAATTTGCCGGTACGTTCCGCCATACGGCTGGGGCACCGAAGCACCTTGAACATTCGATATCTGATTGCGCACTTGAAACTGCGCCATATCTTTTAGAGCCGTTTCGTTCAGTCCCTGGCCCTTGAGTGTTACCAGGCACACGGGTTGGGTTGAGGCGTCCATGCCAAGCACGACGGGAGGCAGCGTGCCAGGGGGTAGCCGGCGAAGATCGGCCATAGCAAGGTTGGCAATGTTGCTCAGCGCCGCATTTGGATCGGTGCCGGGCTTGAAGTAGATCTTGATCAGGCTCACGCCGGTCAGAGAGCGAGACTCGCTGTGGTCGATGTTGGCGCCCAATGTGAAGAAGCGCTCGAAAGTGTTTGTAATATCGGCTTCGATCTGCTGCGGTGGCATCCCGTTGTAAAACGTGGCAACCACTACGACCGGCATATCGATCTTGGGAAATAGATCCACCGGCATGCGAACGGCATTCACCACTCCGACGAGCGAAACCATCAAGCACAGCATGATAATGAAGAATGGGTATTTGAGGGCAAACTTCGGCATTACTTTGCTCCTCCGTTGTTCTCCTCCGTCGCTGCCTTCAGGTCGATTACGCCGCCTGACTCATGGACCACCTCGGAAGCTGGTTCCTGGGTCAGAATCGGCTCAACCCGCTCGCCTTCGGCGTAGTTTTCCTGCCCCCCGAGGACCACGCGGTCGCGCGGTTCAAGACCGCTTTTGATCTCGGCGAGCTTCGACCCGCGAAGTCCCACCTGCACAGCGCGGATGCGAATGCGGTTATCAGAATCCAGACAATAGACAGTCTGCTGATCCCCTTTGAGAACAAGCGCTTCAACTGGAATCGTTGTGACGTTATCCACATGCGCCAGCTGCATTTGGGTATTCGCATACATGCCCGGAGAGATCGATAGGTCTTGATTCTCGACGTCAATTTCGGTTTCCATCGTCCGCGTTTCAAAGTTCACATCGCGCGTAAAGCGCACAATCTTGCCCGTGAACGAACGCCCAATTGCATCGACGCGCACTTGCATCTGATCGCCGAGATGCACGAACTGTACGTCGTTCTCTGGAATCGGCATGCGCAAACGCAGCAAACCACTTTGCGAAATCCGCACAATCGGAATGTCCTGTTCGTTTGAGTTGGTGCCGCTTTGAATTAGGGCTCCGGTATCGGCATAACGCCATACCACCACTCCGTCCAGAGGTGAAGTGACGCTTGTGTAATTCTTGAGAGCCTGTACGCGCTCGTTATCCGCGCCGGCCACCTGCGTGTGCTCCTGCGCTCCTGCAGCGGCAGCTTTAGCCGCATCTACCTGGGCCTCTGAAGCCAGGTCCTTGCTTTGAGCATCATCCAATTCCTGTTGCGCAACCAATCCTGGCTGCTCTTTTGAGGCTTCAAGCAGACGTTGATAGTCGGCGTGAATCGCGGCGTGGGTAGCCTCAGCTCGCTTGACCTCATGCTGCGTGCGGACAAGTTCGTCCTCGGATCGCTCCATCTCGAAGCCAGTCCCCTTCAGCTGAGCATTCAGCTCAGGCACTTCGAGTACAGCAAGGACTTGCCCCTTGTGAACCTTATCGCCGATATCAACGTTGATCTTCTCCATGAATCCAGTCACCTTGGGGTGAACGTCAACCACCTGGTACGGCTGGAATTGGCCAGCAAGACTTAATGTATGGGCAAGGTTTCCTCGCTGTGCTGTAGCCACTCTGGCCGACGGAATCTCATCGGCTTTGGCTTCCGAGCTTTTGCCGTTCGCATGACAGGCAACGATCAAGTCGCCAATTGGAAGGGATAGCGCAGCGAATAGAAGTAAGGAGGTCTGCTTTCGCATAACTTGAATCCACCTCAAACAGGATGTTGAGTCCGAAAACGCTGTCTGGATCGACACGTCCCCCGCAGAGGAGCACTCTGAAGGGCGAAGTGACAAAGGTGCAGATGTCCCCTAAAAGGAACCAATGCACAACTTCGAGGTCCGAGAGATTACGCGGTGTGGATGGGAGGAGGTCGAACGAAGAATGACTTGCGAAGCGCTTGTTGCAAATCAAAGGACGGCTGATTCTTGGCCGTTTTAGAACTCAAGGTCAATGCTGCCGTCGCGAATCCGCTCACGAGGGATAGGATCAAAGGCAGGAGATTCGAAACAGCTAATAGAGAATTAATTGCCGGCTTTGTTTGTGCGTATGCCGAAGTGTTTTGTGTATCGGACAGTTCGTTTTTAGAAAGCAACTTCGCCACGGGAACGTGAGGGGAAGTAGTTTGGGGCGGATCGTACAGTGAAAGCTTGTATTGCAGGCCCCAAAGAAAAACGCAGCAAGCCAGCGAGGTAAACAGGAGTCCCCACATACGACCGTGCCGCCGGTTTGATCTCCAGAGTTCCACAATCCACCGCGATTCCGAGGTTCAGGCAAGAAAAAGCGCACGCAATTGGGCTCAAATAGCGTCTCTATGCGCTGATAACATTTGTAGCATAAATGATGAAAAGGGTTGCTCAAATCTTTCTTATCTGCAATAAGCCTTACATTTAAGGGCAAGAAGTGGAGCAGTCAGCGGTTTCATCTTGGAGCGCTCTTCACTGGTTCAAAAGCTCCTTGTGTATGACTCAGGGAAAATTGATGTAAAGCGGGCTGCTCACTAATTGCAGACGACCGCCGCCGTTCCGCACCTCGGCACGCAGCCAGTGGCGGTCTGTGCCCGCCGTGATCGTAAACTCCGTTGAACCATTTGCGCTGCTGACAGGCAAATGCGTCGCGCCACCCGCCTCTTCGCCATCCAGAAGCAAGTGAACCACTGAGCCTGTACATCCGGCGGTATGAACCATGACGTGAACTGTAGATGGGCCGGAAATGAAAAGTGTCTCACCCATCCGCGCGTGGGCTGCGCCGGAATCGGCCTCGATGTCCACTTCCTTGTCATGCGAAGCAGTGAGATCCACAAATGTTCGCCCAGCGCGGATGCCCTTCAAAATTGCCGGAACGGAGAGTTCATCGGCTTCCACTACAGTGGTCGGCCAGCCAATCGATCCAGGAGGTCCCGGCGGATTGGTCGCATTGTGGCTGTCGCTGCCCCCAATCGCAGCCAGGCGATGGCCCTCGCGCAGTTGCCCATCCCAGTACTTTGCGCTTGAAAACATGATCCGTCCGCCATTCACTACCTCTACCGCGGCAAACAGGTTCATGTCAGCGCCTGCAGCCGGCTCCCATCGGCAGCCCATACAAACTTCCCCGTCGGGCGATTCGGCGTGGCTCACTGAGGCGATGCCACCCTTCGACTCGATGTCCCTGAGAACCGTATTCAAATTCAGCGCGGTCGCCGCCACACGGTAATCGACATACTGCGTTACGCCGAACATGTTGAAATGGCCATGAAAGGTGGTCATTTCCCGCCCGGGAATAAGCAGGACATGATCGAAGTAGGGCTGCAGCTCGCGCTCCGCATCGTACTGGGAGTCGGCGTTATGGTCGGTGATGGCGATGAAATCCAGTCCGCGTGCCGCGGCCGTTTGCACGCTGACGAAGACGGGACAAGGAACCATTTTGCCGCTCTGGCTGGCGCAACTGCCATCGCTGTGCGCCGTGTGCATGTGCAGGTCACCGCGATACCAGCGCCTGCCTGTCTCTAACGGATGTGAGACAAAGCTCGCATCCTCGTCGCGCGAGTTAAAGCGGACCTCGGCGCGGTAATGGGATACAGTCTGCGGCCGCATGTTTGGCACAGCGATGAGGAGGCGCCACACACCCGGGGGAATGGCGCCGGGCAAATAGGAGGGAGTCGCGTCCGTCTCGCTGATGGTGAAGTGGCTCTTGTTGCCTCCGCTCTGGCCGCGAAAGCGCTCCGGATCGGCAATACCAAGATCGAGCGTCGCGCGCTCGTCCTTGCCGGTATATTCAAAATCCGCGCTGATGCGATGCGTGCCGGCGGGCACGTTGAAGGGAATCTCAAAATAGGTCTTGTTCTGCGCACCGGAGACATCGCCTTTAAGTACAATGTCCGCGGATGTGCTCTGTGTCAGGCCTTGCCGCGTGAGAATCAAAACCAGAAGAAAGGCCGTTGCTATCCATCGCTTCATCGTCACTGAGTGAGTCCCTTGCCGAGAGAACGCCCTGCATCCGCTGCGTGCTTCCGCATCGGATGCAGGGCCAGATAAAACCTAACATCAGATCAAGTCGGGCGTGTCAATAGAACAGCTTGAGCGCCAACTGCAGTGTCCGCGCACCGTTGTTCTGGTTGCTGTTCTTCGTGACCGAGATGTTGCTGAAGTTCGTTGTCGCGAAATTCAGCTGGCCCGGCTGCGCGAAAGGCGGTGTGTTGGTGGTGTTAAAGGCTTCAGCGCGGAACTGCAGGCGCGTCGACTCTGTGAATGTGAAGTTCTTGAGGATGGACGAATCCAGGTTGGCAAAGCTGGGCCCTCGTACCTGCTGGATACCGCCGCCCAGCGGTGAGTAGTCGGTTTGCCCGATGGCGGTGGCTGCTGCGGGCTGTGCAAAAGCAGCGGGATTCAACCATTGGGTGAAGTTGTGTGGCCCGGAGTAAAGGCTTTGGCCGGAAACCACGTTGGCGGAGCAACCGAAATCGGCGGAGGTGGCATTCGGGCAAGTGACGGTAAACGGCTGCCCGCTTTGAAACGTGTAGAAGCCGTTGATCTCCCACCCGCCCAGGATGAGATCCACGGGCCTGCTCATCGAGCTTCCGAATTGGCGTCCACGGCCGAAAGGAAGGTTATACGATCCGGACACGTGAACCAGGTGAGTGGCATCCGTGTCGCACAGGCCGTAGTCGCCCCTGATGCCAAAATTGGGCAGCCACTGGGCGCGGTAACCTGCGTTGAACTGTGCGTTCTGCGGAGCGTGCTGGTCACCCAGGCATCGGGAAAGGGTGTAGTTGGCGAGCAGCGATAGCCCATAGTTCATCTGGTGCTGATAGGTTACCTGCATGGAGTTGTAGCTGCTGGCGGCGTTGGTGGTTTCGTAGGTGCTGTTGCGAGCGAAGTACGGGTACGGAATGTAGAACTGGGTATTGGTGCCGGGGGGCAAGATCTCGGAGTTGGCGTTTGTAGCCCCCAGAATATCCAGGTGACGGCCCTGGGTGGCGACATATCCGGCCTGGATCGCATCGTGGCGCGTGAACTGATCCTCGACGGTGAGGTTATCAGCTTCGCGCCCGACGGGCGGCCGCAGCCGTTTCA
>Ga0187859_10001660_pt1 | contig 14122 bp, 10 predicted proteins | sample June2016WEW_10_1_2_FD_133019 | JGI IMG/M metagenome (GOLD analysis project Ga0187859, IMG submission 133019) | Peatland microbial communities from SPRUCE experiment site at the Marcell Experimental Forest, Minnesota, USA - June2016WEW_10_10 | ecosystem: Environmental > Terrestrial > Soil >...
AAACAGGTGCAGGCCGCGCAGCAGACGCTGGGAGCCGCGCGCGCCGAATGGTATCCCACGGTGGGCCTGAGTGGCTTTTACGGCGACACCGGGCCCACGCTTGCCAACTCGCATGGCGTCTTCACAATCAATGGCGCTCTGAACTTCAACATCTTCAATGGCGGCCGGATTCGCGGCGATGTCGAAAAGGCTCGTGCGGCGCTGAAGCAGCGCTCCGACGACCTGGCGGATCTGGGCGCGCAAGTGGAGGTGCAGGTCCGGAATGCATTTCTTGACCTGCAATCGGCTGCTGATCAGGTGGCCGTCGCGCGGGATAATCTGAGCCTCTCGAACCAGACCCTCGATCAGGCGCGCGACCGGTTCACTGCCGGCGTGACCGATACTATTGAGGTGGTGCAGGCGCAAGGAACGGTCGCGGCCGCCAATGATAACCTGATCGGCGCGCTGTACGCCCATAACCTGGCCAAGGTCTCGCTGGCGCGCGCGCTGGGCCAGGCCGATCAGCAAATCAAGAAATTCATTGAAGTGGCTAAGTGAAATGAGGGTCAAATGAAATGGCCGACACAATAGTCGAACAGAAATCCACCGAAGCTCCACCTCCGCCGGCAAGAAGAAAGCCGAGACGGAGTCGGGCGCGTATCTTCCTGGTGATTGGGGTGCTGCTGATCATTGTCGCCATCGGAGGCTACTTCCTGTGGATGTACCTCAGCTCGTATGAATCCACCGACGACGCGCAGATCGATGGGCACGTGAATGCGATCAGCGCTCGTATCTCCGGTCACTTAAGCGAAGTTCTTGTCGAGGATGCGCAAATCGTGAAAGCTGGGGATGTACTGGTGAAAATCGACCCACGCGACTATGAGGTCGCAGTGTCCCAGGCCCAGGCGAATTTAGCCGACGCGGAAGCGTCTCTCGAGAGCGCGCGTACGGACCTTCCGATCATTTCCACCAACACGGCGAGCACGCTTCAAAATGCCAAGTCCTCGCGCGCGGACGCCAACGCCGGTCTGCTCGGCGCAGAGCGGCAGTTTGAAGCGGCCGAAGCGCGTCTCGCGACCGCTCAGGCGCAGGTGAACGAAGCGGAGGCGAATTACAAGAAAGCGGCCGACGATGCCGCCCGTTATAAGCTGTTGGTCGATAAGGACGAAATCTCGCGCCAAACATACGACCAGGCCGAGCAGACCGCGTTGGCGGCGAAGGCCACCGTGGCGGCCCAGAACGCTGCAGTCCTGGAAGCGCGACACAACGCTGGCGTGGCCGAAGCCGCCATTCAGCAGGCGCAGACCAAGATCCCCCAGGCCGACGCCTCCATCCAATCCGCGATGACCCGGCCCCAGCAGGTCTCGCAAAGCCAGTCGCGGCTGAAATCCGCCGCCGCGAAGGTTGCCGAACTCCAAGCTCAACTCGATCAGGCCAAGCTGAACTTGAGCTACACGATTATAGTTGCGCCAGTGAGCGGCATAGTTGGCAAGAAGACCGCTGAGATCGGCCAGAATGTGTCGCCGGGCGAGCAACTCATGGCGGTGGTACCGCTCGACGACGTGTGGGTGACGGCCAATTTCAAGGAGACTCAACTCAGGAAAATGAAGCCCGGCCAAAAGGTGAAATTCACAGTGGACGCTTACGATCATAAATTCTCGGGACACGTCACGGGCATCGGGGGCGCCAGCGGATCGCGCTATAGTCTGCTGCCGCCGGAGAACGCGACGGGAAACTACGTGAAAGTGGTGCAACGCATTCCGGTCCGGATCGATCTGGAGCCGAACGAGAATAAAGACCACCTTCTTCGTCCGGGAATGTCGGTCGATCCGAAAGTTTACTTAGCGCAATAACGCGAGGCCGGATGCCTGAAAACACTGAAGCACCCGCTCCTGTTTCCGCTCCGCGAGCGGAGCCTTGGACTCCGAAATTCAACCCCTGGCTGATTGCCGTGGTGGTGGCGATGGCGGCGTTCATGGAGGTGCTGGACACGAGTATCGCCAATGTCGCCCTGCCGCACATCGCCGGGGACCTGGGAGCCAGTAACGATCAGAGCACGTGGGTGCTCACTTCCTACCTGGTGTCCAACGCGATTATTCTCCCCATCAGCGGCTGGCTGGCTGGAATATTTGGGCGCAAGCGTTTCTTTCTGGCGTGCATCGTGTTGTTCACCCTCAGTTCACTACTGTGCGGCGCGGCGCCGACGCTGGGGGCGTTGATTGTCTTTCGGGTGATTCAAGGAGTGGGCGGAGGCGGTCTGCAGCCGATGGCGCAGGCCATTCTGGCCGATACTTTTCCTCCGCAGAAACGCGGCATGGCCTTCGCACTCTATGGAATCACGGCGGTGATAGCTCCCACCGTCGGGCCAACTCTGGGCGGATGGATTACGGACAATTACTCCTGGCGCTGGATCTTTTACATCAACCTTCCAGTCGGGATACTGACGCTGTTCCTGGCATATCGAATGGTGGAGGATCCGCCCTATCTGAAGCGGACTACAACGGGCGGCGTACGAGTCGACTACATCGGCATCGCTCTGCTCGCGTTGGGAGTGGGCGCGCTGCAGGTACTGCTGGATAAAGGGCAGGAGGACGATTGGTTCGGGTCTCGCTTCATCGTCGCGCTCATACTGATTTCCGCGGTCTGCCTCGTTTCGCTGGTGATCTGGGAGTGGTTCGACAAGACTCCGATTATCGACGTGCGTCTCTTCAAGAACTTCAATTTCGCGGTGGGGAACATGATGATGTTTAGCCTGGGCGTGCTGCTGTTCAGCTCCCTGGTGATGATGCCCCTGTTCCTGCAGACGTTGTTGGGATACACGGCTGAGTCGGCCGGCCTGGTGCTTTCCGGCAGCGGGCTGATTCTGCTGTTTGAAATGCCCCTGGTGGGGCAGCTCACGTCGAAATTTCCGGCCAAGTACATCATCGGCTTCGGCTGGCTGCTTCTCGCGTTAGCGATGTTCTACTCCACCGTACGGCTGGACCTCGGCATCGATTTCCGCTCGGCCGCATGGCTGCGCGTGGCGCAGGGAGCCGGTCTTGGATTCCTCTTCGTGCCGATCACGCTGGCTTGTTACATCGGGATCCCAGCGGAGAAGAGCAACAGCGTCGCGGGGATCGTAAACTTCATGCGAAACATCGGCAGCAGCGTCGGAACGTCTATGGTTACTACACTGCTGGCGCGCCGTGCGCAGCTCCATCAATCCTACCTGGGGGCTCACGCCTCGAGCTACGATCCCGCGTTCCGCAACCAGGTCAATGGGCTCGCGCGGACACTGGTACATTCCGGTCTCAGTGTGCCTGACGCGAAGGTGCAAGCCTACGGCCGGATCTATCAATCCCTACTGGCTCAGTCGCAAACGCTGGCTTATATCGACACCTTCATGGTGCTGGCGATCGGCGCCGGCATCATGTTCCTGCTTTCATTCATCGTTCGCAAGAACGATCCCTCGGGTGGCGGCGAAATCGCCGTGGGATAACTGCCCCACTATCAGCCCCCATTGTCAGCGGCCCCCGGCAGGCGTAAAGTGATAGAAGGTTTATGATCCGCACCATCACCATCGAACGCGAGTACGGAAGCGGCGGCGCCGATGTGGCGCGCAAGCTGGCGGAGCGTCTGGGCTGGAAGCTGTGGGATCAGGCCTTGACCAGTGAGATCGCCCGCTTGATGGACTGCCCCAGTCGCACAGTGGAGGAGCACGAGGAGCGCAAAGACTCGCTGCGCTATCGGTTGTTCAAGGCCTTCATGAAAGGGAGCTTCGAAGGTAGCCTGAATGCGCCGAAACTGAAAATCGTCGACGCGGATTGTATCAAGGACATTACGCGGCGGATCGTGACCGACGTGGCGCGCGAGGGCAACGCGGTAATCGTGGGTCGCGGTTCGGCATACCATCTGCAAAACCGCTCAGACGTCTTCCATGTCTTCGTCTATGCGCCTTTCGAAGATAAGGTGCGCCGTCTACGCGCCGGCGGCAAAACTGAATCCGAAGCGATTGAGCTGGCCGAAACCGTGGACCGTGACCGCGCGGCTTACATCAAGCGGTACTTCGACCTGGACTGGCCCGCCCGCGAGTATTTCGACATCATGATCAACACGACGATGGGCGACGAATGCGTGGTGGAAACCATTCTACATTCAGTGGCTTTACTTCTACAACCGGCAAGCGTCTGAACGATGATCTCTGGTTCCACACAGGTTGTTTCTTCGGGATTGGAAATCCGAAAACGCGATTCGGATGGGTCCGTGGTTTAGGCGAATGGCGCCAGGATCGACCCGCTGATTCCCATCGTGGGCATCGCATAGACGAACATCAGGCCGCTTCGCCCCGGAAGCATCGCTATCTATTACGATAGTAAGTGGATGTATAGGCAGCCGGAGCGTCGCGGGAGAATCGGCATGGCAGTGCTACTGCTCAGCTTAGCAGTGCCTGCCCACAGCGCTCCTGACTCTTCCGTTGCGCACGCGTCCGAGTCCCAGGCGTTGATCAAACAATATTGCGCGGTCTGTCACAACCAGACGTTGAAATCTGGCGGGATCGCGCTCGCGGGGATGGATTTATCTGACATCGCCGGCAACTCCGCAACACTCGAAAAAGTGCTGCGCAAGGTACATTCGGGCGAGATGCCTCCCCCGGGTATGCCACGCCCGGACGCCGCCGGCGCTCTGGCGTTCACCCGGTGGCTCCAGGACGAATTGGACCGCTCCGCGGCCACTCATCTGAATCCGGGGCGGCCTACCATCCATCGACTGAACCGGACCGAATACAGCAATGCGATCCGCGATTTGCTCGCACTCGACATTAAACCGGGAACAATGCTCCCGCCCGACGATACGGGCTACGGCTTCGACAACATCGGCGAGGTTCTGTCGATGGCGCCGGTTTTGATCGAACGCTATATGTCGGTGGCGCGCACAGTGAGCCGACTGGCCGTGGGCGATCCAGCAATTAAACCCGAAAGCGTAGAATTCCGGCCTCCAAAAAATTCGCGGCGGCGAGAGCGTGTAAGCGATGATCTTCCGTTCGATTCGGCTGGCGGCCTCTCGGTAAGTTACCGGTTTCCGTTGGATGCGGAATATGTCATCCGAGTCAAATTAGCGCCGGCTGCCGGATTTGATGGTCCACAAGACACTCGCAGCTTGGAATTGCGGCTGCCCATCAAGGCCGGGACACGCACTGTAGCGCTGACATTCCCGCGTCAGGAAGCGTTTCCGGAAGTGATTGCCGGTTTGCCCGGCGCAGCGGCTGCCCGGTCCACACCGCCGCGCGCTGCTGGGCCTGCTCCCTTCGCCGATCTTCGGCTGGATGGCGCCAGACTGAAATCTTACGATCTGCCGGCAGGCGCGGCGCCGGCGTTGGCCAGCCTGACGATTTCCGGGCCGTACAACATTACCGGTCCTGGAGACACGCCCAGCCGGGAAAAGATCTTCATCTGTAAAGCGGCCGTAGCGAACGACGAATTCCCGTGCGCCGAAAAAATTATCTCCACGCTGGCTTACCGTGCTTTCCGGCGGCCGGTTACCTCCACCGATGTCCAACCCCTGCTCGGTTTCTACGAGCGCGGCCGGCGCGAAGGAACTTTCGAGAATGGCGTGGAAATGGCGTTACGCGCCATGCTGGTTTCGCCCGATTTTCTTTTTCGGATCGAGCGCGACCCTGCTGGCGCTGCCGCGGGAAGCGTGTACCAGGTAAACGATTACGCGTTAGCGTCCCGGCTCTCCTTCTTCCTCTGGAGCAGCATCCCGGATGACGAACTGCTTAATCTTGCCGGGGAAGGTAAACTCCGCGACCCAGCGGTCCTTGCGCGGCAAGTCAGCCGCATGCTGGATGATGACCGCGCAAAATCGCTCGTGAGCAATTTTGCGGGACAGTGGCTGTATCTTCGAAACCTGGCGCAGGTGAAGCCCGACCCGGACGATTTTCCGGAGTTCGATTTCAGCTTGCGGCAGTCCTTCGAGCGCGAGACGGAGTTGTTCTTTTCCGAAATTCTCCGTTCCGATCGCCCGGTGACGGATCTGCTGGATTCGAAGTTCACTTTTGTCAACCAGCGCCTCGCGGAGCATTACGGTATTCCCAACGTATACGGCTCGCAATTCCGCCAGATCGCCGTTACCGATCCTAATCGGGGCGGATTGCTGGGACAGGGTAGTATTCTGACTGTGACATCGTACCCGAACCGCACCTCCGTAGTGCAGCGGGGCAAATGGATTCTGGATAATTTGTTGGGGTCGCCGCCTCCGCCGCCACCGCCCGAGGTCCCCAACCTGAAGCCTCACGGGGAAGACGGAAGTCTCTTGACCATGCGCCAGCAAATGGAGCTGCATCGCTCCAATGCAGTCTGCGCCGCCTGCCACTCTCGCATGGACCCGCTGGGTTTTGCGCTGGAAAATTATGATGGCGTCGGCAAATGGCGGAACAAGGATGCCGGCCACGTGATCGATCCTTCGGGCAAGCTGCCGGATGGCACTCAATTTGACGGCATGCCGGGTCTCAGGCAAGTGCTGCTGACTTCCCGGCGCGATGATTTCATTGCAACCGTGGCGGAACGGCTTCTCACTTACGCTCTGGGACGCGGGCTTGAGACATCCGACAGGCCGGCGGTACGGTCCATCGTGCGTGAAGCGGGCGCAGGGGACCAAAGCGCGCCAGCCCCGAGTTTTCGAGCGCTAATCGGCGCAATTGTGAAAAGTGTACCGTTTCAGATGAGGAGAACTCCCGAGACATGATCGTCATCAAGAAAGCGCTCCCTCGCCGCACATTTTTACGCGGCATAGGCACGACCTTGGCACTGCCGTTGTTGGACGCCATGGTTCCGGCCATGGCCGCGACCCGTCTGGCCGCGAAACCCGCGGTGCGGCTCGCGTTCGTGTATGTTCCGAACGGAATCATCCAGGCGAATTGGCTTCCTTCGGCTGAGGGAGTTGGGTTCGATTTCGCTTCCACCATGAAGCCCCTGGAATCTTTTCGGGACCGGCTGAATGTGTTGAGCGGTCTGGCGCAGGTGAGCGGCCGCGCTCTGGGCGACGGCCCGGGCGATCACGCACGAGCAGGCGCCACCTGGCTTACAGGCATGCATCCCAAGAAAACCGAGGGTGCCGACATCCACGCCGGAATTTCCGCGGATCAGATCGCCGCCGCCGAACTCGGCAAGTCCACGCAGTTCGCTTCGCTCGAATTGGGTTTGGAGGAGCCCAGCATGGTGGGAGGCTGCGACTCTGGCTACAGTTGCGCATACACCAACACCATTTCCTGGCGGACTCCATCCACGCCGAATCCCATGGAAGTGAATCCGCGCGCCGTATTCGAGCGTCTTTTTGGGGATGGTGACAGCACCGATTCGGCCTCCAGGCTGAAACGGATGCAGGAAGACTCCAGCATTCTCGATTATGTCCGGGAAAATGTCGGACGCCTGCGGCCTGGGTTGGGAACACGAGATAACAGCAAGCTGAACGAGTACCTGGATGGCATCCGCGACATCGAGCGCCGCATTCAAAAGGCCGAGCAACAAAGCGCAGCGATGAAGATGCCGGTGCTGGACCGGCCGTCGGGAATCCCGGAGGAATTTACCGATCACGCCAAGCTGATGAGCGATCTGTTGGTGATTGCATTCCAAACCGACATGACCCGCGTTGTGACATTTATGCTGGCGCATGAAGGCAGCAACCGGAGTTACCGCTCCATCGGCGTGTTGGACGGGCATCATTCGGTGACGCATCACCAGAACGATCCGGAGAAGATCGCGAAAACCGTCAAAATCAATGAACTGCATGTCAGGACGTTTGCGTATCTGCTGGAGAAACTGCAATCCACGCCCGACGGCGATGGCAGCCTGCTGGATCATTCGATGATCCTCTACGGCAGCAGCATCAGCGATGGAAATACGCACACGCATCACGATTTGCCGCTGGTTCTTGCGGGCGGCGCGGCGGGCCAGATCAAGAGCGGCCGGCACATCCGGTATCCCAAGGAAACGCCGATGAATAACCTGCTCTTGGCAATGCTGGACAAAGCCGGCGTTCGTGCCGAACACCTGGGGGACAGCACAGGCGAGGTCCAATATCTCAGCGGAGTTTAGCATGCGGATGTGGCGCAGGCACTTCTGCCTGCCGGGTGGAGACTCGTCTCCACCCGAATCAGTGCCGGCGCAGCAGACTGAGAGTCTGCGCCACGTTTGCTACACAGTAACGTCAGTCGTTTTGTTTTCGGCCGTATTGGGTCTGCCGTGTTTCGCGGCCAGCGATTTACCGCTGATTGACGCCATCAAAGACCGCAATTTCAAAGCGGTGAATTCGCTATTGAGCGCTCATGTAGACGTGAATTCGCCGCAGCCGGACGGCGCCACACCGCTGGCGTGGGCGGTTTATCTCGATCAGGAGGCTACAGTGGACCTCCTTATGAAGGCCGGCGCCAAAGTGAATACGGCGGACGAGTATGGAGAAACGCCGCTCACGCTGGCGTGTGCCAACGGAAATGGAACGGTCATCCGAAAGCTGCTGGAAGCCGGCGCCGATTCGAACGCCGCGCGCTGGGGCGGCGAAACCGCGTTAATGCTGGCCGCGCGCTCCGGCAGCACGGAAGCGGTAAAGCTCCTGTTGTCGAAAGGCGCTAAGCTGGACGCCGCGGAAGGGCGCCAAGGCCAGACCGCTTTGATGTGGGCAGCGGCCGCGGGACGTTCGGACGTTGTGGAGATGTTGCTCAAGGCCGGGGCAACAGCGAGTACGGCTTCGAAAGGCGGATTCACTCCCCTGATATTCGCCGCACAAAAGGGTGACGCTAAGTCTGTCATGAGCCTGCTCCAAGCGGGGGCGGACGCGGACGATACTGTTCTGAGCGGACAAAGCGTCTTACAAATTGCTGTGACCGGTGGAAAAATTGAAGCCGCTGAAGTCTTACTTCAGAACGGCGCCCGCGTAAATCATGCGGACAAGCTGGGCGTCACGCCTCTCGACGTGGCCGCGCAAGGCGGCAGCGTGGAATTGGTGGAGAAATTATTGGCCAAGGGTGCGGATCCAAATGCGCGAACTGCGAAGGTTACGCCGGAAGCCAGAGGTAATGGTCCGTTCCGGGGACCTCCGGGAGAATTGACTGCCCTGCATCTGGCTGCGAAAGCGAACCATGAGGATGTGATGCGCTTGCTGGTGGCCGCGGGCGCGGATCCGAAACTAAAAGGCCAAGACGGGACCACGCTGTTAATGTCGGCCGCCGGAAGCGGGCACGTGGCGATTGTTAAATACGCTTACGAGCTGGATCCGGAAATCAACGCCGTGACGGATGCTGGCGATAACGCGGTGCACGCTTCCGTTACCGGTTCCATCCGAAATTCCACGCAGCCCGAGATTGCCAAAGTGGTGCAATTTCTCGCCGACAAAGGCGCGGATCTCGACGTGAAAGATGCCCGCGGGCGAACACCGATCGCGATCGCCGATATTCTCCCGCTGGACACCGTTGTGGAACTGTTGACTCAGTTGATCGTCAAAAGCGGGCGCACTCCTCAGACGGTTACGAAGAGGTAAGGGCACCGTGCGCTCGAAGATGTCTAGGTTAAGATCGGTGAAAGGAGTTCTGCATGTTCCGTCTTCCGACCCGCGCGTTCTTGATCTGCCTAGTGGCCGGCTTGGGCCCGGCAATGGCCCAAACCCCGGCGGCTCCGGCAAAGGCCGCGAGCGGGGCGCGCCCGCCGGCTCCGACGCGCGATCCGAACACGCCCGGCTACGTCCAAGCGAAGGAATTGCCCGACGGCGCCATCCCTTCGGCGAAGGAAGACGGAAACTTCATCATTGGGCCCACCCATAATCCCGCGCCGGACGTGGCCGCGAAGGATAGCGTGCCCCAGGGTGACGTCTTTGAATTCACGGTGGAATCCACCGACAGCAAGATCTATCCCGGCATCGCGCGCGAGCCCAACACCTTCGCCGTGCTGGACCCCGCTGATCCCAACAAGGTGATCGTCAACAGCTATCCTGCTCCCTATACACGCAAGGTTGCCGTGTACATTCCCAAACAATACGTACCTGGCACGGAGGCGCCATTCATCGTCGGGGCAGATGGACCTGACCGGACTTTGTTCACCGCACTCGACAATCTGATCGCCGCGCACCGGGTGCCGGTGATGATTGCGATCTCCATCGCGAACGGCAGCGGCGACGCTCAGGGCAGCGAGCGGGGACTGGAGTACGACACCATGTCCGGCCTTTACGCGGAGTTCGTAGAGAAGGAAATTCTTCCCCTGGTGGAGAAAAAATACAACGTGAAGCTCACCAAGGATCCGGACGGCAGGGCGACGACGGGTTGCAGCTCCGGCGCAGCGGCCGCGATGGAGATGGCCTGGTATCACACGGATCTCTACCACCGCGTTCTGAGCTACTCAGGCACGTTCGTGTACCAGCAGTGGCCGTACAACCGAGAGACACCGCACGGGGCGTGGGAGTTCCATGAAACGCTTATTCCCAACAGCCCGAAGAAGCCGCTGCGGATCTGGATGCTTGTCAGCGATCGAGACCTTCTCATCACCCGCGACAACTATCACGACTGGGTCATCGCTAATGAGCATATGGCCAAGGCTCTGGCCGCCAAGGGGTATCCTTATCAGTTTGTCTTTGCCAGGAACGCTGTCCACTGCGACCGCGGCGTGAAGGCACAGACCCTGCCCCTGGCGCTAGAGTACGTATGGCAGGGATACGCACCGAAGAAGTAAACCTGCCGCAACTTCATATTTTTCGGTATCAACTACAGCAAGAGGCGAATAAGAGCGAGGCTGGCAGCGCACAGGGCTAGGCAGGACACGACGCCGGTAAGCAATGCGCGTCCGCCCACGCGCGCCAGGAAATGAACGTCCACCTCCAATCCCATCGCGGCCATGGCCAGAGTCAATAGAAAGCTGCCTGCTGAAGCCAACACGTCCGCGGTGGAAACGCTGAAACTGCGCGAGGCTTGCCAGACCGGATGAAACTCCAGTGCCGGAATTAGCCCCAGGGTATTCATCAGCGCCGCGGCTACGAAACCCCACAAGAATGGCGGGACTAGCCGCGAATAATGGACCCGGACCCCGCCCGTCCGCTTGCGGCGCGCGTATGCGATAGCCACAACGAAAGTGAACGGAGCAAGCAGTCCCACCCGCACCAGTTTCACCAGCGTAGCGATGCTTCCCGCGCCTGGACTGAAGGCGAAGGCTGCCGCCACCACCTGTGGGACGGCGTGGATAGAGGTTCCAGCCCACACGCCGAAGGCCTGATCGCTGAGCCCCAGCATCACACCGGCCAGAGGAAACAGGAACATCAGCGGTAGTCCTAGCAGATTGATCGTGCTCATGGAGAGCATTAGGTCCTCGTCGGTGGCGTCAATGAGCGGCGCCACAGCCACGATGGCACTGTTTCCACAGATGGCGGTGCCGGCGCCTATCAACAGTGCCGTTCTCTTCCAGAGTTTGAGTGTGCGGCCGAACCAATAGGCGGAGCCGGTCGCGACGCCGATCGAAGCCAGGATGATCACCAGTACCGGTGCGCCAACCTTCTCAACGCTCGTGAGATTCAGACTGAATCCGGTAAGGACGATGGTCACCGGGATGACCTTCCTGACGATACCCTTCGAACCTTCGAGAATGACATGAGGCAGCCTGAACGCATTGCGGGCTACTACTCCAAGAAGAATGGCGATGATGGCGGGGCTGACCGGCCGCCGCACGCCGAACTCGCCCGCTACGCGAAATGGTGCGAAGGGCAGGTAATGGACAAGATAGGCCGCGGCCGCAATGAGAAGTGCCGCCGCGTACCCCGGCCAGACGGATGGGCGGACGGGTTTGCCTTTTTTTCCGACGGCGCTGGTGACGACGATGGGGAGATCGAGGCCCTCCATGGAGCCCAGTGAGGCCAGTGCCTCAGCGTCCAGCGGGCCGTAATAGTTGTGGGGGCGAGACATACAAAAGGGAAGTATATGTCACGCCGGCATCAAGAGCAGTCTAGAAGCTTTCGCGGTAAGCGATTTGCCGCAGCACGAGACCGATCCGGTCGTGAAGATTATTTCCCTACTTTGCGCGCCTTGTCCGTTGAGAATTCGTCCGAATTCGGAGCGCCAGTGCCGGTCGAGCCCAGGAACAATTTGCGGCCGTCGGGAAACGTTACGTTGCGTGCGTTGGCGCGCAGTTCCGTGTGATCGCGCGCTTGATAGCCGTCGATGATGATTTCGGTTCCCTCCGGGAAGGTGTTCTTGTTGGCGCCGCGCCGGAGCAGCGTGTTGGGACTCCCACCTTCGCACATCCATTCTTCCTTAGTGCCATCTTCCTTGGTGATCTCCACGTGGATCCAGGTGTGCGGGTTGATCCACTCGATCTTCACAATCTTGCCTTTGAGGATCACGGGGCGGTCGGCGTCGAACTCCGACCCGAAGGCGTGATGCGCGGCCGCCGGCCACGACATGACACATAAGGCTACCGCCGGGAGTAGAAAAGATGTCCAGATTTTGTGTTGCATAGGCTTCTCCAATTTCTGTTATTTCGAGCCGTGCTTGGCTGCTTGTTCTTTTTCGCGTATGCGCGCGCCCTTCAAGATATCCATCATCGCGTAATTGCCTTCATGGCACGCGTACTCGTAAATGGGTCCCTTCGATTCCGGCCAACTGTACTCGCCGGTCCAAGGCTTGGTCCAGGTCTTAGGATCGTCGATGGTGAAGCGGTACAGCAAGGTGTGGGCGTCTTCTCGCGTGAAGCGCTCGATTACGTGAAGGTCTGGCGTGGATCCCCGGAACGCGGTCTTATCGGTGAAATTCGTGGTATCCACCACCAGGGTGTCGCCCTCCCAGTGGCCCACCGAATCGCCCAACCACAAGCGGATGTTCTTCGGCAGATGTTGAGCGTTCATGCGTACGATTCTGGCGTCGTGCACCATTTCGGTGAGAATCATCACGTGGTCGGCCGTCTGCACGATCTGGTGGTTGTTGTTGTAGAAGTAATTCGGCAGCATGGGCGGCCCCGAAGTAGATCCAAACCCGATCAGGCAGCGCTCGCCCAGCGGACGGGCCTCCGGATCGTCATAGGCGCCCGGCGTTCTTTCGAGTCCCGGATCGTTGCTCTCCGTTTGGTCGGAAGTCGGCCTCGGCTTCGCGTTTAAAGACGCCTGAAGAAAGCCCACGATATTTAAATTGTAGGCCGACTCTCCAGCCTTTCTTCCCGGCACCAGTGGGGGCGTGCGGCCATCCGGCGGATCGATGATAATGGACGCACGGACCTGGCCGTCGACGACCGTGTAAGCTGATCCCGTATCGAGCCAGCCGGTGTTGTAGCCGCCCACGTTGCCGGCAGGACCAGGGGAGCCGTCGCCGCCTTTTGGAGGCGCAGCGCGATCGCCATCGATGGCTTTGTCGCCCTGCTGCTTCACGGCTACCGCCAGAGCTTCCTGCTTGGCTGCTTCCTCTTTAGGCATGACCAGCGGTGTGCCTGAGCGGCGTTCTAACGGCGTGAGCGTGGCAGCGTCGTAGGTGCCTTGCAGATCCGGATGACCGTCGGCCATTCGCGGCGGATTGTATTTCTTGGCTGGCGTTTGCGCTGCGGCGGCTACGGCCAGAACCAAAAGCGGAACGAGAAATCGAGATCGCATAACGTTACCCCCTTTGAGGACTCACTTCGGCAGTGGGTTCTTGCGCCACTGCCCATACATCAACTCTTCCACAAACTCCACGCATTTGAAATCCAGGAGCTGCATGTTTTTCTCCTGGCGTCTGTACAGCGGCATTTGGATCTTCCAGGGACGCGTGAAGACCTTGGGGTCTTCAATCGTCGCTTCATAAGAAATCACGTCCGGACTAGTACGAGTATAACGCTCGACGACGTGCAGCGAGTCGCTATGAAAATTGCCGGCGCGATCGAACCAGGTTTGGTCGTTGAGGCCGGTCACATCGATGACCAGAGTCTCGCCCTCCCAGTGCCCGAAGGATTGTCCCATCCAAGAGTCCACAGGAGCCGGGCCGGGATCCTTCAAAAAGATGTTGCGGACCGCGCCGGCGAACTGATAGGTGAAGAAGATTTGCCTCGCGTTCTGAAGGATCTGGAACGGCTGAGGAACGTACGTCGCGCGCGGAACTCCCGGCAAATAGCATTTGATCTCGGGATCGCGGGTCAACCAGTTCTCCTGGTTCTCTTTCTTCTTGGCGAGCATC
>Ga0187859_10001662_pt1 | contig 14114 bp, 9 predicted proteins | sample June2016WEW_10_1_2_FD_133019 | JGI IMG/M metagenome (GOLD analysis project Ga0187859, IMG submission 133019) | Peatland microbial communities from SPRUCE experiment site at the Marcell Experimental Forest, Minnesota, USA - June2016WEW_10_10 | ecosystem: Environmental > Terrestrial > Soil >...
AGGGAATGGCGTGGCTGATCGGGACGTCGGGGTGGCAGTACCGGGACTGGCGCGGAGTGCTGTATCCGGCGGGCGTCCCGCAGCGACTGTGGCTTGAATTTTATGCGGGCCAGTTCGCCACGGTGGAGAACAACAACGCGTTCTACCGGCTGCCATCGCGGGAGACCTTCACCTCCTGGGCGGAACGGAGCCCGGCCGGGTTCGTCATGACGGTCAAGGCCAGCCGTTACCTCACCCACATCCGGCGGCTGAAGGAGCCGGCCGAGCCGGTGAGCCGGCTGCTCGGCGCGGCGGCCGGGCTGGGCACCAAACTCGGGCCGGTCCTGCTGCAGCTGCCGCCGACGTGGAAAGGCGACCCGGGGCTGCTGGACGAGACGCTGGCTGAATTCCGCCGTACCGGGCCGTCCCGGCTCCGGATCGCGGTGGAGATGCGGCACGAGTCATGCTGGACCGACGAGATGCGGAAAGTGCTGACCGACCGGGAGGCCGCGCTGGTGTGGGCCGACCGGGACGGGTTGCCGACGGGTCCGCTGTGGCACACCACGGACTGGGGCTACCTGCGGCTGCACGAGGGCACAGCAAACCCATGGCCCCGGTACCGTCGCGCCGACCTGCGGAAATGGGCAGAACGGCTGGCCGCCGAGTGGGCCGGCCCGGACGACGTGTACGTGTACTTCAACAACGATCCCGGCGGCGCGGCGATCTACGACGCCGTGGCCTTCGGCGAGCTCGCCCGGAAGGCGGGGCACGACGCGACCCGGACCCCGGCTGAGATCCCCCCGGCGCCGGAACGCTGAGCCGCCGGCCAGCTGGTCAGGGTCCAGCCAGCTGGTCAGGGTCCGGACATCTGGTCGCCGACGGCCAGCCAGCGCTCCATGCAGGTCAGCAGCTCCTCGGTGTCGACGGGCTTGGTCACGTAGTCGCTGGCGCCCGCGTCCAGGCTCTTCTGCCGGTCGCCCTGCATGGCCCGCGCCGTGACCGCGATGATTGGCAGGCCGGCGAAGCGGGGCATGTCCCGGATGACGGCCATCGTCGCGTGGCCGTCCATCTCCGGCATCATCACATCCATCAAGATGAGATCCACGCCGTCGTCGGCGAGCAGGGCGCTGATGCCCTGGCGGCCGTCTGGCGCCCGCAGCACCGTGATCCCCTGCTGCTCCAGCGTGCTGGTGATCGCGAAAACGTTGCGGGCGTCGTCGTCGATGACCAGGACCTTCTTCCCGCGCAGAGCGTCGTGCCGGTGCGGCTCGACACCATTCGCGACCGCGCCTTCCGGGGCGCGGACCGGCAGCGGGCGGATCTGGTCGCGGGGCACGGCGGACAGGTGCACGGTGATCCGCTGGCGCAGCTCGTCGAGTGAGGGCACCAGCTCCAGCGACCGGTTGCCGAACCGCAGCCGGGCCAGCCGCGCCTGCGCGCTGTCCAGATTGTCCCGGGCGTGCGCAAGTACGGGCAGGCCGGCCAGGCCCGGTTCGTCCTGCAGCTGCTCCAGGAACGCGAACGCCGCCGCGTCGGGCATGCCGAGATCGAGGACCACGCACCGGTGCGGGACCGACCGCAGCGCCTCGATGGCCTCGTCGGGGCGGACGGTCGTCTGCACCCGGACCGGAGCGTTCAGGTCGGCCAGGTCCGAGACGGCGCTGTAGGCGAGCAGCGTCAGCAGGCCACCCCGCGCGTTCTCCAGCACGAGCAGGTCACCCACAACGGCACCGCCGGCCGCGGCGGTACTGCCACCGCCTGGAGACTCCGGGGACCGCTGAGCCTGGCGGGGCTGGGGGGGCTGACGGTCCTGGGGGGACTTCTGGGCTAGAGGAATCTGGCCATCCAGCGATCCCTGGGCTTGCGGCTCCTGGGTCTCGATCGCCTCTACCGCGCCGGGCAATGAGCCCGGGACATGCAGGGTAAAGGTGCTGCCCTGGCCCAGGGCGCTTTCGGCCGTAATGTCCCCGCCGAGCAGCGCGCCGACCTCGCGGGCGATCGACAGCCCCAGCCCGGTGCCACCGTAGCGGCGGCTGAGCGTGCCGTCGCCCTGCTGGAACGCCCCGAAGATCGCGTCCAGGTTCTCCGGGGCGATGCCAATGCCGGTGTCGGTGACCGAGAACGCCACCATGGAACTTCCGTCCGGGGCCACCTTCCCACTCGGGGTGACCCGCAGCAGGACCTGGCCCCGGGGGGTGAACTTGACCGCGTTGGACAGCAGGTTGCCGAGCACCTGGCGCAGCCGCTGCCGGTCGGTGAACAGCTCCCCGGGCGCTTCGAGGGCAGCCTCGACCGCGACGGTCAGGCCCTTCTCCGCGGTCAGCGGCTGGAAAGTGGCCCGGACGTCCTCCAGCAGCGCGCGCAAGGTGAACCGTTCGGGGGTGATGTCCATCCGGCCCGCCTCGACCTTGGACAGGTCCAGGATGTCGTTGATCAGCTGGAGCAGGTCCGACCCGGCCGAGTGGATGACGTTGGCGTACTCGACCTGCTTCGCGGTGAGATTCCGGCCCGGGTTCTGGGCCAGCAGCCGGGCCAGGATGAGCAGGCTGTTCAGCGGGGTGCGCAACTCGTGCGACATGTTGGCCAGGAACTGCGACTTGTACTTCGAGGCCAGCGCCAGCTGCTGGGCGCGTTCCTCGATCTCCTGCCGGGCCTGCTCGATCTCGGCGTTCTTCGTCTCGATGTCACTGTTCTGCCGGGCGAGCTGCTCCGCCTTGTCCTCCAGGTCCGCGTTGGAGCGCTGCAGCTCTTCCTGCTGAGCCTGCAGCTCCACCGAACGGGCCTGCAGCTCGGCGGTCAGCCGCTGCGACTCGTTCAGCAGGGTGTCGGTCCGCGCATTGGCCACGATCGTGTTCACGTTGACGCCGAGTGTCTCGGTGAGCTGCTCCAGGAAGTCGGTCTGCACCGGAGTGAACGTCGTGAACGAGGCCAGCTCGATCACGCCCAGCACCTGGCCCTCGAACGGGATCGGCAGCACGGCCAGGTTGGACGGCGACGCCTCGCCCAGCCCCGAGTTGATCTTGACGTAACCCTCGGGCAGGTCCGCCACGAGGATGGACCGCTTGCTCTTGGCCACCTGGCCGATCAGCGACTGGCCCAGCCGGTACTGCAGCGGCGCCTCCTTGTCGGTGCGCAGGCCGTAGCCGGCGATCAGCCGCAGCCGGGTGTCCCCATCGGCCATCTCCGACAGGAAGAACGTGCCGTGCTGCGCGCCCACCAGCGGCGCGAGCTCATCCATGATCAGTTCCGCGACGACGGCCAGGTCCCGGTGGCCCTGCATCATGCCGGCCAGGCGGGCCAGGTTCGACTTCAGCCAGTCCTGCTGCTGGTTCGCCCGGATGGTCTCGCGCAGCGACTGGACCATGGCGTTGATGTTGTCCTTGAGCTCCGCGACCTCGCCCTGGGCCTCGACCGAGATTGACCCGGTCAGGTCGCCGGCGGCCACCGCACTGGTCACCTGGGCGATCGCGCGGACCTGCCGGGTCAGGTTCCCGGCCAGCTCGTTGACGTTCTCGGTCAGCCGCTTCCAGGTGCCGGATACGCCCTCGACCTCAGCCTGACCGCCCAGCCGCCCCTCGCTGCCGACCTCGCGGGCCACCCGGGTGACTTCGGCGGCGAATGCAGACAGCTGGTCGACCATCGTGTTGATCGTCGTCTTCAGCTCCAGGATCTCCCCGCGCGCATCCACGTCGATCTTCCGGGACAGGTCACCCTGCGCCACCGCCGTGGTGACCTGGGCGATGTTGCGCACCTGGCTGGTCAGGTTATTGGCCATCGAGTTGACGTTGTCGGTGAGGTCCTTCCAGGTGCCGGAGACCCCGCGGACGACGGCCTGACCGCCGAGGTTGCCCTGGGTGCCGACCTCCCGGGCGACCCGGGTCACCTCATCGGCGAACCCGGACAGCTGGTCGACCATCGTGTTGATGGTCTCCTTCAGCTCCAGGATCTCGCCGCGCGCATCGACCTGGATCTTCCGGGTCAGGTCACCCTTGGCCACCGCGGTCGTCACCTCGGCGATGGACCGGACCTGGTCGGTGAGGTTGGCCGCCATCACGTTGACGGACTCGGTGAGATCCTTCCAGGTGCCGGAGACGCCAGGCACGTGGGCCTGCCCGCCCAGCCGCCCCTCGCTGCCGACCTCGCGGGCCACCCTGGTCACCTCATCGGCGAACCCGGACAGCTGGTCGACCATCGTGTTCAGGGTGCTCTTCAGCTCGAGCACCTCGCCCTTGGCGTCCACCGTGATCTTCTGGGTCAGGTCACCCCGGGCCACCGCCGTCGCCACTTCGGCAATGTCCCGCACCTGGCCGGTGAGGTTCCCGGCCATGGCGTTGACCGAATCGGTCAGGTCCTTCCAGGTGCCGGACACGCCCTTGACGTCCGCCTGGCCTCCGAGGCGCCCCTCACTGCCGACCTCGCGGGCCACCCGGGTCACTTCGGAGGTGAAGAGATCGAGCTGGTCGGCCATGCCGTTGAACACGGTGGCGATCTGGTCCATCAGCGGATCGCCGGTCTCCAGCAGCCGGGTGCTGAAGTCCCCACCACGCACCGCGATCAGGCCCGCCAGGAGCTGCTCCAGTCCGGACTCGTCCAGCTTGCGACCTGCCGGTATGACGTCGGTCATCGGCTCTCCAGAGAAGGCAGGGGCATTTCCGCAATGGCACGTCCCGATGGTAGGCGCACAAAGTGCGCGGCCACCGCGACACAGAACGTTTGCCGCGTGGCAACATTACTAAGGCTGGGGCCGGGACGGGTCGCCGCACCTGGTCATTCGATGCTCGCACAGCACGCGGGGGCGGAGAAGGGACCGGCGCCGGTCGCGAACCGGCCCGGCGGGCCGTCGCCGGACGGGCCCAGCGCGACAAAGGGCCGTCTGGCCTGAGGAAGGTCGGTGAGCGTGCCGAACAGCGGCGAGGAGATCCTGCGCCTGGCGGCGGTCATCGACCGCCAGCGCCGGGAAATGGACCGGCTGCGCTCGGCCGCGGCAGCCCGGTCGGTCATCGACATGGCCAAGGGCGCGCTGATCGAGCGGCTGGGCTGCACGGCGGCAGAGGCCGCGAGCCAGCTGACGGCGCTGGCCGACGAGGCGGCGTACCCGGTGGCCGAGATCGCCGCCGCCATCATCAGCGAGGACCTGGCGGGCCAGCCCGGGAAGCCCGCGGACTCCGGGCTTCCCGGCGCCGGGACGGGCTCAGCCGATGCCGGCCCCGGAGCGGACGGTGAGGCAGCCCGGCCGGAGGACGCCCGGCTACGCAACCAGCTGGCCGGGGCGGCCATTGAGCTGGCCGCCGACGGCGGCGAAATCGCGGCCGCCATGCTGGACCAGGCGCTGGCCCCGCTCGGGGCGGCCGCCGTCGCGCTGTGGCTGATCAGCGCCGACGGCAGCCTCGACCTGCTCGGCGAGGCCGGGCTCGGGCCGGCCGAGGCGAGCCGCTGGCGCCGTATCCCTCCGCACATGGACTGCCCGGCGCAGCGCGTCGCGCACGGCGGGCCCGATCTGTGGTGGCCCAGCGGGCCACCCGGCGCTACGCCGCCAGACGCCACGCGGCCCAGCGGCCCGCCGAGCAGCCTGCCCGGGAGCACCCTGCCGCTGATCGGGCGGTGGCCCGGCGGGGCGCGGGCCACCGTCGCCCTCCGGGACGAGAGCTCGGTCCTGCTGGGCGTGATGGAGGTCTGCTGGCCGCAGCCGCGGGCCGGCTTCCCGCACAGCGTGCGGCAGCAGGCCGCCGACCTGGCCCAGGCGTGCGCGGAGCTGCTCGGCCCGCGGCTCGCGCGCGGCGACCTGGCCAACGCAGGTTCCCGCCCGGCGGTGCGCGGCCTGCTCGACAGCCTGCTGGAGAGGGTGCTGGTCGCGTCCGCGGTGCGGGACCGCGACGGCCGCATCATGGACTTCCGCATCGACTACGCCGGGGAAACCTTGCCGGACTCGGCCGGGCGGAACGCCAGCGAGGTGGCCGGCCGCACCCTGCTGGAGGCCTACCCCACCGCCGCGGCGGCCGGCGGCGTGCTGGAGCACGCGATCCGTGCGCTGCACACCGGCCAGGCCCAATATCTGCCCGGCCCCATCATCAGCGCCCCGGCGGGTGAGGTGACCGGGGCCATCGCCGAGGTCCGGATCGCGCCCTTCTTCGACGGGGTCGTCCTGACCTGGCGGCTGGGCGGTGAGGTCGACCGGCTGACCGCCCGGTTGCGGCAGATCCAGCGGCTCGGTCGGATCGGCGCCTGGGAGGAGAACCTGGCTACCGGGGAGGTAAACTGGACCGAGTCCGCGTTCGCGCTCTTCGGCCTGCCGACCCGGGAAGGGGCGGCCATCCCGCTGGCCGACCTGCACAGCTACGTGACCGCGGCGGACGTCCCGGCCGTGAAACAGTTCCGGGAAACGCTGCTGCGCGGGCAGCAGCCAACGAACGCGACGTTCCGCATCGTGCGGGCCGACGACGGCAGCGTGCGGCAGATGCGGGTATTCGCCGAGCCGGTGCTCAGCCCGGCCGGGACGATCGAGCTGATCCAGGGCGCCTTCCAGGACGTTTCCGCCGAATACCATACGCAGGTCGCGCTGGCCGCCACCCGCGACCAGCTGGTCGACACCGAGCAGCGGGTCGCCGAGGAGCACCTGCTCGCCGTGCGCCTGCAGCAGGCCATCATGCCGCCCACGGCCGAACCGGTGGCCGCGGCCGGGATCGAGGTGGCGGTGCGCTACCGCCCGGTGGGCCCGGGCCACCTGGTCGGCGGGGACTGGTACGACACGCTGCTGCTGCCCACCCAGGAAGTCCTGCTGGTGGTCGGGGACATCGCCGGGCACGGCATCGACGCGGTGACCGGCATGGTCATTGCGCGGAACTGCCTGCGCGGGCTGGCCATTACCGGGGCGGGACCGGCCGAGCTGCTGGCCTATCTCAACAGCGCGATCTGTCACCTGACCGATGGAGTGATCGGCACGGTGGTGTGCGGGCTGTACGACCCGGGCCGGCGGGTACTGCGCTGGGCGCGCGCCGGGCACCTGCCGCCGGTCGTGATCCGGGACCGGGCCGCGGTGACGCTGCCGCTGCCGCACGGGGTACTGCTGGGCGCCGATCCGGACGCTACCTACGAGGAGTTCACCGCGTCGCTGGCCATCGGGGACACGCTGCTGCTGTTCACCGACGGCATGATCGAGCGCCGCGACATCCCGATCACCGAAGCGCTCGACGGCTTCGCACGCCGGGCGGCCGTCCCGCAGCCGTCGGCGGCGGCCCTCGCCGATCACGCGCTGGCCTCCGCTGCCTCCGACACGGGTGACGACGCCTGCTTGGTCGCCGTCCGAATCCGGTAGCCGCCGGCATGCACGCCGACGGGACCGGCCAGGGGGGAGCCGGCGGACCGGTCCGGGGGGATTCGGCGGACCGGTCCGGGGTGAGGCGACCGGCGGGACCGGTCAGGGGGAAGCCGGCTGGACCCGTCAGGGGTGAGGGGTGCCGGCGGGCGGGGTGACGGCGTCGGTGCTGGCGATGGCCTCGTCCACGCTGTCGTACAGCGGCAGCCGGTAGGCCAGGCCGGTGATCCACAGCGCCTTGGCCGGGCGGTGCTGGGGCCCAGCGAGGATCAGATTGCCGGAGCCGGACAGTAGCTTCTTCCAGTGGCCGACGATGACAGCCAGGCACCCGGTGTCCATGAAGGTCACGGCGGACATGTCCACGATGACCTGTTTGTTGGCCCGGCGGACCTTCGTCATGAACTGGTCGAACTGATCGCGGGTGACAAGGTCGAGGTTGCCCGCCACTTTGACAACGGTGTACGGGCCCCGTTGCTCCGTCGACAGGGACAGCATGGGCAAGATCTCTCCCCCGAGAGAGCCGACGGCGGGACATCTCCCACCATACAGCGGCAGTCCAGGCCATAGCGCGGGCCGGACCAGCCGGGACGGCCTCAGCGAAGGGTCATCCGCAGCAGCACCGCGGTCCCGGCCGAGGTCGCCTTGACCTGCAGGCCGTCACAGACCAGCCGGGCCACCGCCAGGCCCATGCCGCCCTGCTCAGCTGGCCGGCGCGGGAGTGACGGGGGGGCCAGCGCGGCGTCCCAGTGCCCGCTGTCGCGGATCTCCGCAATCCCGGCGCCGGCGCCGACCCAGAGCCGGAGCGAGGCCCGCGGCGAGCCGTGCCGGACCGCGTTGGTGGCGATCTCGTTGACGGCGATCACGAAATCGTCGGCCGCGTCCGCCGACATGCCCGCCTTGGCCGCCCAGGTCACGGTGAACCGGCGGACCCGCGGGAGATCGGCGGCCGTGAAGTCCATCTCCTGCGGCTCTGGCCGCGCGGGACGCCACCCTCCGCGAGCGCGTGGCGGCGAGCCGTCCTTCAACACCCCCACCTACCCTGGAACCGTCATCGAGGTCACTTCTAAACCGACACGGGACTCCCTGCCCAGGTTTCACGCGGACATCCCGTCCGGGGGCAATTGGCTGAGCGGGACTTCGCCGGGGCGGTTCCCGGAAACGGCCTTCGGCACGCGCCGGGCTCCCGTCACGGCGGCATTCTCTCCGGGCGTGAACGCTACCACTAGGCCGGATCCGCGCGACGCGCCCGGAGGCCACCGGAAGCCCCAAAGCGACGCAGTCTGTGCCAATGCAACCAGAAGGTGGTACAAGAATGGCATGCCCGGGGCGGGAGCCCCCGCCGGCCGGTAACCTGCCCCAGGGCGGCAGCCCCGCCGGCCGATTATGTCCACATAATGAGACGCAAGTTTTCATGTTGCGAGATCACGGTTAGCATCCAGTTTATGGCAGCTCCGTATCAGGCACCTGGCCAGCTCCGGGAATGGGACGCCGCTTCGTACGATGCACTGCCGCTGCCGCACGAGCGGTGGGGGCAGCGATTGCTGGCCACGCTGCCGCTGCGCGGCGACGAGACCGTGCTGGACGTGGGCGCGGGCACTGGCCGGGACACCGAGGCGCTGCTCCGGCGCCTGCCGGACGGGCACGTGATCGCGGTGGACGGATCGGCGGCCATGCTGGCCCGGCTCCGGGCCCGGCTGACGGGTGCCGGGACAGACCGGCTGACCGTGCTGCGGGCCAACCTGACGGAGCCGCTGCCGCTGGCCACCCCGGTGGATGCGGTGTTCTCGGTGGCGACGCTGCACTGGCTGCCCGACCACCAGCAAGTGTTCGGGTCACTGGGCACCGCTCTGCGGCCGGGCGGCGTACTGCACGCCGAATGGGGCGGCGCGGGAAACTGCGCGAACGTGGAGACCGCCTTGGCCGAGGTGGGCCTGCCGCCGCTGAACGCGGCGTGCAACTTCGCGACCGCCGCGGACACCGGGCGCCTGCTGGCCGCGGCCGGCTTCACCGACGTGGACGTGGCGCTGGTGCCCGACCCGGCCCAACTGGAGGCCGGCCCGCAGCTGGAAGCGTTCCTGGCCACGGTGGTACTGGGCTCGGTGCTGGAGGCCGTTCCGGCCGCCGAGCGCGCCGCCGCCGTGCACCGGGTCGCGGCCCGGCTGCCCGAGCCGGCGGTCGACTACGTACGCCTGCAGGCCGCCGCCCGCCGCCCGTTCCGCGGGTGAGCGCCCTGGGACCCCGAATCGACATAATTGGCGGATGACACAGGCGGGCCCAGCGGACGGTTACCCGGAACCTTCGACAGCAGCGGGGGCGCCGGAGCCGGCGGAGGCGCCAGAGCCTTCGGAACCTTCCGGGACGGCGGAGGCACCGGCACTCTGGGATCTCCCGGGACCGGTAGTAGGCACGGGCCGGATCGTGGTCCGGGATGCGACCGCCGCCGACGCCGGGGACATCGCGGCGATCTACGCCCCGGTGGTCGGCAAGACGGCGATCTCGTTCGAGGAGACACCTCCGGGACCGGGCGAGATCGGCCGGCGGATGCGGGCCACTCCCCGGCTGCCCTGGCTGATCGCCGACGACGCGGGTCACGTCGCGGGGTACGCCTACGCGTCCGCGCACCGGGCGCGGCCGGCCTACCGCTGGTCCGCGGACTGCTCGGTCTACCTCGACCCCGGCTACCGTTCGCGCGGACTCGGCCGGCTGCTGTACGAGCATCTGATCACCGAGGTCAGCAACCTTGGCTACATATCGCTGTTCGCCGGGATCGCGCTGCCCAACCCGGCCAGCGTCGGCCTGCACGAGGCGACCGGCTTCCGGCCGGTCGGAGTCTTCCGCAGTGTCGGCTACAAGCTGGGGGCCTGGCGGGACGTCGGCTGGTGGCAGCTGCCGCTGTGCGAGGGGCCGTCATCCCCCGACGACCCCCTGCCCTGGAGATCGTGAGGGCCGGCTGTGGCCAGCCGTGAGCTGGTGGTCCTCGGCACCGCGAGCCAGGCGCCGACGCGGACCCGCAACCACAACGGTTACCTGCTGCGGTGGGACGACGAAGGGCTGCTGTTCGACCCGGGTGAGGGCACCCAGCGGCAGATGCTGCTGGCCGGGGTGCGGGCCAGCGAGATCACCCGGATCTGCCTCAGCCACTTCCACGGCGACCACTGCCTCGGCCTGCCCGGCGTGCTGCAGCGGCTGTCCCTCGACCGGGTAGCGCACCGGGTGTCCTGCTACTACCCCGCCGAAGGGCAGGAGTACTTCTGGCGGCTGCGGCACGCCGCGATCGTCCATAACCTGGCCACCATCCGGGAGCATCCGGTCGGCGCGGCCCAGCCCGAAACGGGCCCTGGCGGCGCGGGCCTGGCGGACGGGGGCGCGACGGGCGGAGCCGTCGCGGGGGCCAGCGCGGTGAGGGCGGGCGAGGACCTCGCGGCCGGCGACGGGGCGGGCTTCCGGCTCAGCGCGTTGCCGCTCTCACACCGCGTCCCGGCCCTCGGCTACCAGCTGGCCGAGCCGGACGGCCGCCGCATGCTCCCGGAACGCCTCGCCGCGCTCGGGATCAGCGGGCCGCATGTCGGCGAACTCGCCCGGCAGGGCTGGCTCGACGCCGGCGGCCGGCGGGTGGAGCTGGCCGAAGTGAGCGAGCCACGGCGCGGGCAGCGGTTCGCGTTCATCATGGACACCCGGCTCTGCGAGGCAGCGTTTGCGCTCGCCGACGGCGCCGACCTGATGGTCTGCGAGTCGACGTTCCTGGCCGAGGACGCCGGCCTCGCCGACCCGTACGGGCACCTGACCGCCGGGCAGGCGGGCCAGATCGCCGCGGCGGGCGGGGTGCGGACGCTGGTGCTGACCCACTTCTCCCAGCGGTACGCGCATCAGGACCCGCGCCGGTTCGCCGGCGAGGCCGGTGCCGTCTTCGGCGGCGAGATCGTGGTCGCCGCCGACCTGGACCGGGTGCCGGTGCCCCGCCGCCGCTGAGGCATGACCGGCGGGGGCGGGGGCGGTCAGGGGCGGCCAGCGTGCGGGACCTCGACCCGGGTCGACAGCAGCCGTCCCTCACGGGCGGCGGCGCGGGCGCGGGAGTCGAAGTCCGGTGCGGCGCAAATGAACAGGGTGCGGCCGTCCGCTCCGCCGAGACCGCAGGCGAACACGCCCGTGCCCACGGTGATCTCCTGCACGATGTCGCCGCCCTCGCGCACCCGGATCGCCCGGCCGTTCAGTGCGTCAGCGATCCACAATGCGCCTTCGGCGTCGAGGGCGCAGCCGTCCGGAGCCACGACAAGGCTAGCCAGCGTGTCGTTCAGCCCCAGCGCGGTCGGCAGCTCGCCGAACGTCGCCCAGCTCCTGCGGTTGGTCAGGCTCCCGTCCGGCTCGATGTCGAAGGCGCTCACCCGGTTGCCGAACGTCTCGTCGACCACCAGCACCCCGTCGTCGGTGATGACACTGCCGTTGGCGAACCATAGATTCTCAGCCACGCGCGTGACGCTGCCGTCGGGGTCGACCCGCAGCAGGCCGCTCGGCGCGACGTCCGCGCCCCCCATCAGATCGAAGCCGAAGTTGCCGACGTACGCCCGGCCGTGAGCGTCGACGACCATGTCGTTGGGATATCCGTCTACGTGGTCAGCGAGGTCGGCGTGGACGACCAGTTCACCGCTCGTCTCGCGGCGCAGCAGCTTGTGGTCGCGCATGGAGACCACGAGCAGCCGGCCGTCGGGCAGCCAGCCCAGCCCCGACGGCTGCTGCGGGACCGTGGCTTCGACCCGCAGATCCTGGCCGTCCGCGGCCGCGGACACGACCTCGTGCCGGTAGAAGTCCGCGACCCAGATCCGGTCGTCGTGCCAGCGCGGGCACTCCAGAAATGCCCTGTCCTTCAGTACCACGCTGATCTCAGGGCTCACCGGTTGTACCCCTCCTTGGACGGACATCGTTGGCCTGGTACACAACCTAACTGCTCGCGACTGTTCGCGCCGGGATCATGGCGGCCAAGCCGGGCCCGGGTTCCGCCGGCCCGGCGGCACTGAGAGCGGTACGCCCGGGGGAGCCCGGGTACCCGTCATCGATCGCCGGGTCCCACAAGTTCAGCCAGGCATCGCAGCCGTATACGGTCGACCACTGTGAGCTGGTGGCGTGGAAGTATCCGAACGGATTCGGGTCGGTTGGCTTCTTATTGGTCCGGTTGACGTTGACCAGGAATCCGCAGCGCTTGGCCAGGAAGTCATCGAGCCCGACGGTCTTGCCGACTTTGGACAAGTCTGGACGCACGATGGGAACGTGGCCGGCGGGACCAGGCTCGCCAGTATCGAAACTTGGGAACCGGGTAGGCCTCGCCGGATCTGCCGCCCCGGCAGGCGAGAGGCCGGCGGGCGGGGGCGTCGCGACCGGCCCACCGGTCTGGCTTTCGATCGGCACCCAGTCCAAGGTCTGGCCGCCGGCCGTGTCGGTCGTGGCTGTCACATGAAGCTGGCTCTGCCGATCCCGCAGCCATTCAGTCATTTCGGGATTTAACGCTTGATCGCTCACGGTATGCCTTCCCGTAGGTGAGGTGGGGCCCTGAGTTCACCGGACCTGACCGGAGGACTTGCGGGCCGGTGTCGGCCCGTGCCGCGGCACGCTGGCCGTACTACCAAGACAGAGGCGCCGGGCCGACGGACGATACACGTCCAGCCGGAGGTCGGGATGCCGGTAAGAAATCCCTGTAGTGCGGGCAGCGCTGCCCGGACGCCTCACTCCATCGGCTGGTGGCCGAGGGCGGCGGGCTCCCGGCCGGCGAGCAGCCAGCCGGCGGCCGCCGCGATCAGCGGCATGCCAACGAGGATGAAGAGCAGGCTCTGGAGGGGGATGTTGGAGAGCTCAGAGAGACCGTCGAGAGGATTGTCCCAGGAGTAGGCGATGGCGCCGACGTAGGCCGCCACCGTGCCGAGTACGGCGCCGGCCAGGGCGAGAGAGCCGGCGGTGGCGGCGGTGAGCGTGCGGCGGGCCGAGCTGCCCGCCCCGGTCGCCGTCAGGGTGCGCAGATCGCCGACCGTTTCGCTCCGGATGAGGCCGACGCTCATGGCCAGGATGCCCAAGGCGAGAACGATCCCGAACACCGTGGCCCAGTTGATGATCTCCGACGAGGACGGCGCGCTGGACTTGGTCTCAATGGTCAGGCCCGCCGCGGCGGCCGTGAGCCGGGCGTTGCTGATCTGCGCGGCGGTGGGGGGATGCGGCGTCTGGATGAGCCAGCCGGCCGTGGTGACCTGCAGGCCGAGCTGGTGGATGGCATGCTCGGTGATCACGGTGTTGGGGGCCGACGTTCCGGACGGAAGGGCACTGACCTCCTGGATCTTTGGGCTGGCGAGGCAACTGCCCGCCGGGCAAGGGAACGAATCCGGTCCGTAGCCCTTGCCGTAGTCGCCGTAGGTGAGCTGCATCTTGGACAGCCCCGACAGGCCGGGGCGCATGGTGAGGATGTCGGCCGAGGAGTCGACCTGGGACGCCTTGATCCCGAAGGCCTGGAGAAGCTGGGGGGTGGCAACGTAGACGGGCCCGCCGAATTGACGACCAGCCGCGGCGTGCTGCAGCGACGCGCTGGTCGATTCGAGCTCCACGACGTCGTGGGAGCCGAGCGAGGCGGCCATGGCGTGCGCGGTGGCCGCCATGCCCGCGAGCTTGCTGCCGGTCACCGGCGCACTGGGAGCACTACCCGGGCCGCCCCCGTAGGGCCCGCTGGGCGTGTAGACGATGAGCTGGTTCGAGGCCAGGTTGGGCCCGGCGTAGTCGAGGACGTTCCCGTACCGCTGCGCGGAAAGGACACAGACCAGGACGGCGATCAGCACCCCGAGGCTGATGG
>Ga0187859_10001673_pt1 | contig 14036 bp, 15 predicted proteins | sample June2016WEW_10_1_2_FD_133019 | JGI IMG/M metagenome (GOLD analysis project Ga0187859, IMG submission 133019) | Peatland microbial communities from SPRUCE experiment site at the Marcell Experimental Forest, Minnesota, USA - June2016WEW_10_10 | ecosystem: Environmental > Terrestrial > Soil >...
GCCCGCATCCGGGCCAGCGCGGTCCATTTCCCGTCAAACGGGATGCTGGTCCGGTCGTAGGTGTGCGACGGCCGGACGATCGTGGCGGGAAAGCCGGTCTGCCGGTACGCCTCGACCAGCAGATCCTCGCACGCGATCTTGTCCCGGGAGTACTGCCAGAATGGATTGCGCAGCGGCGTCGACTCGGTGACCGGCACCCGCGCCGGGGGCGTCTGGTACGCCGACGCGGAGCTGATGAACACGTACTGGCCGGTCCGCCCGCGGAACAGCTCGATATCCGCCTGGACATGCTCAGGGGTGAACGCCACCCAGTCGACCACCGCGTCGAACTCCAGGTCCCCGAGCGCCTCGCGGGCCGCGAGGTGGTCGCGGATGTCTCCGTGCAGGACGGTGGCCTCGGGCGGCAGGGGGCGCAGGTGCGTGGCGCCGCGGTTCAGCACGGACAGCTTGATGCCGCGCTCGGCGGCCAGTCGCGAGCAGGCCGCGCTGATTATGCCGCTGCCGCCGATGAACAAAACCCTGAGATCAGCCATCGGCGGCCGTCCTGAGCAGGGCGATCTGAGCCGGTTTCATACCGGTCAGTCAATCACGGTGCAGCGCGGCCGGCGTTCCTGGGCCGTCGCCATGCAATCCCACCGGATTCACTTGCTTCCGGCGGTCGTCACTCTCTATTTTGCTACGATTACCCTCGGTGAATTACTCTGCGTTAGGAAACTTGTTCACTTGACGATCGTGAACACCTCACTTTCTCCCGCCAGCTTCGGCATGGCCGGGGGCCGCGGATCAGCTGAGGCCGCCCGGCGGGCCGCGCCCCTTAGCTGAGGCTGCGCAATCCCGCCGTTCAGGTCGCCGATAAGGAGATATCCAACGTGACGCATCCGCGCCCCACTGCCCCTGACGACTACTCTCCGCATACGATCAAGAACAATAAGTATCTGCCACCCACTTCGGCGGGGGCGGGCCAGCCGGATTCTGCGGGCGGCCAGTCTGGCGGCGGGCACCACCGGTTCCGCCGCCGGGGCCCGGTCAGCCGCCTGCTGCACCGGGGCCAGCCGACGGGGGCGGCAGCCGGGATGGCGGCCGGGACGCCGACAGGGGCGGCGGCCGGGACGCAGACCGGGGCGGCGGCCGGGACGCAGACCGGGGCGGCGGAGCGAACCGGGGCGCAGCGGACGCGCAAGGGGTCCGCGCTACCGGCGGACGGGTCCTCGCCAGCCGCCGCGGGCCCGGCCACGACCGGAGTCTCCGGAGTCTCCGGAGTCTCCGGAGACTCCGGAGACTCCGGGTACCGCCCGCAGCAGCGCACGTCCCGCTCCGAGCAGCCCAGGATCTCCTCGGCCTCGGCCTCGGCCTCGGCCCCGCCGGCTCCGGGCCAGCGGGGCATCGAAGAGGTCAACGAGCGCCTCGATCCCGAGCAGGCGGCCCGGGAGTACCTCGCTGGCTGCCGCCTGGACGAGGCAGGGGGACCGGGTGTGCCCCGCGACGGCGACCGAGCCGGACGGGGCACCAGCCCGATGCCCCCGTTCCCGGGATCGGCACGGTCACGGGCGGCGGTGCCCGCGCCGTTTGCGGACTGGGTAGCGGGCTGGGCCGACGGTCCCGGTCGGCCTGTGAGCGCGACGGGCTCCTTCCCGGGCCGGCCCGTGCCCCCGATGCCCGCTGGCTCCATACCGTCCGCGCCGTCGTTCGTCATGCCCGCACCGACGTTCGCGTCCTCCACGGCCTCGTCGGCCGCGCCGCCCACTGGGTCATCCGCGGTCTCCGGGCCGGCCGCTCCACCGCCCGGGCGGGACGGCAACCCGCTGTACCGGGTCCTGGCCGAGCTGGCCCTGCGCAACCTCACACTGGTCGAGACCCAGCTCCAGGTCATGGAGAAGCTGGAGGGCCACGAGGAAGACGCCGAGCAGCTGAAGCTGCTCTTCCGGATCGACCACCTGGCCACCCGGATGCGCCGCAACAGCGAGAACCTGCTGGTGCTGGCCGGTCATGACGGTGCGAGCCGGGACTTCGAGCCGGTGCCGCTGCTGGACGTGGTACGCGCGGCCATCTCGGAGATCACCGAGTACAGCCGGGCCCAGATCGCCAGCCTGCCCGACGTGCAGGTGGCCGGCCGCCCGGCGGACGACGTCAGTCACATCCTGGCCGAGCTGCTGGACAATGCCACGTCCAAGTCGCCGGACACCGCGGTGGTCGTCGTGCGGGCCGAACGGACCGGGGACGGGACGCTGGTGCTGACCGTGGAGGACTCCGGCATCGGCATCCCCACCGACCAGCTGGCCGATATCAACACCCGGCTGGGGCGCCCGCCGGTACTCGAAGCGGCCGTCACGCGGCGCATGGGCCTGTATGTCGTCGGCCGGCTCGCGGAGCGGCACGGCCTCCGAGTCCAGCTGCGCGAGCGCCCGTACGGGGGCATCGCCGCCCATGTGATCCTGCCGCGCGACCTGTTCCACGACCGCCCGGAGCCTACGGTCAGCAACGGCCTCGCCACAGCGGGCTCCCCGACCCGGACGGATGCGGAGCCCGTTCACGGCCCCGGGACGCTGCCACAGCGCAACCTGGCACAGCCCAAAGCTCCCGCCGCCAGCAACGGTGTGGCCGATGATGAGCTCGAGGTGACCGGGACGAGCGGACAGTCCCGGGCCAGCCAGAACGGCGGCCCGGCAGCCAGCACAGACACCAGCCCACCGGACGGCCCGGAAACCAGCGCCCCGCTCGGCGCCGAGACGGGCGAAGCATGAACTGGCCGAGCAGGGCATCCGGCCGGTGGACCTGGGCATCCCGCCGGGGGTCGTCGGGTCCTGATCAGCGGCCTGGCCGACAAGGGCACCGTCCGCGTCCATCCCGGCGCGGCTGGCGCCCGGATGTCCGAACAAGCACTTCCCGAAAGGCTTTTTTCCTGGTCAACAGACCATCCCGCCATAACCTGTCTCGCGCGGCGATCTCGACCAAGATCGTTATCGCGGGAGGGTCCGGCGCCGGCAAGACCACCTTCGTCCGGTCCATCTCCGAGATCGAGCCGGTGACGGCCGAGGCGCTGATGACCGAGGCCAGCGCGGGGACCGATGACCTCTCGGCCACGCCGGATAAGACGACGACCACCGTCGCCGTGGACTTCAGCCGGACCAGCCCGGACGACGACCTGATCCTGTACCTGTTCGGTATGCCGGGGCAGGAGCGGTTCTGGTTCTTGTGGGACGACCTGATCTGCGGCGCGCTGGGCGCGGTGGTGCTCGCCGACCCGCGCCGGCTGGCCGACTGTTTCCCCGCGATCGAGTACTTCGAGAACGTGCCGGACGCGCCGTTCGTGGTCGCGCTCAATTGTTTCGACGGGATTCTGCCGTACGAACTAGAGGACGTCCGTACGGCACTGGCGATCGATCCGGGGGTCCCCTTGCTCACCTGTGACGCGCGGGACGCCGCCTCGGTGGCCCGCACCCTGACCGAGCTGGTCAGGTACGCCATTAACCTCACCGACAGCGACCCGGCTCTGGTCTAATCGACCCGGCGGCGGCCCGGGCGACGGCATCCTCGGTCGCCGGGGCGCCGCGCAGCGCCTGCTCCGCGTGCCGCGCCCGCCACGGCACATCGGCCACGCCGCCCAGGGCCAGCCGGGCTCCCGGATGACCCCGTCGTCCGGGACGTCCAGCAGGGCGGCCACGGACACGAGCGCGAACGCGCACGAGGCCCGCTCGCGCACATTCCGGTAGGTGGACGGGCCGGGCGGCGGAGGCGGCAGCTCGACCCCGATGATCAGCTCGCCCGGCTCCAGGATGGTGTCCCGCTCAGGGGCGCCGTCGGGCAGCTGTGACCCACAGCTCACCGATCCGGCCGTGACGACTAGCCCTGGCCCGTCTCTTGGTGATGTTCTGTTAACGCAACGAAGGGAGCACGGGTGAGCGCCTGGGAACCAGTCGGTGGCGAATAACCCAGTGGCTGACAAGGACAAGGACAAGGACGAGCACGAGGACGAGGACGAGGACGGGCGCGCGCGCCGCGAATACCGCGCCTGGGTGCGTACGCATCATCCCGACGCCGGCGGGGACCCGGATTCCTTCGCCGCGGCGCTGCCCGCCTGGCAGCAGCGCCTCGCAGGCCGGGCCAGCGAGGATCGGCCGACGGCCCCAACCGTCACCGTGTTCCGCACGCGGCACGGATTTTGGTTGCTTGAACGGTGGTGGCGGCGCCGGCGCCGGCGCGTTCCACGCGTGCGGTAAACCGGCCCTGTGTGAAGGCCCATGCTGAGGGAACGTTGCTCCGGTACCTGGGACCCAGGGAAGGAGTATCCGCCGATGACCCAGCCAGCGGAGGAAGATCCCCCCGTGGGGGCAAGATCAGCGGTCACGACAGCTGACGAGGTGGCGGCGGCGGTAGCGGCCGCGCCGGGTGTCTTGCGGCTGTCCGGAGGGCACCTCGGCGGAGTCGGCACCTATCTGCCCGGACGCCGCGTCACCGGTGTAGTGCTGCGCGAGGAGGACATGGAGGTGCACGTCATCGGGCGCTACGGCATGCCGGAAGGCAAAATCGCCGCTGAAGTACGCCGGGCGGCTGAGCCGTTCGCAGGTGGCCGTCCCGTCCACGTGATCATTGAGGGTCTGGCCTGACCGCTTTCGCTCTCGTGTCCTGGGCAGCCGCGGCGACCGCCATCCGGGCCGTCGCCTCGTCGAGGATGCCAGCGCTGGTGGCGAAGTTCATCCGGGCATAGCCGCTGCCGGCGGCGCCGAATCGCAGCCCGGGCTCGAGGGCGACGCGGCCGCGGGCGAGGAACTGTTCCTGGGCCTCGTCGTCCGGGCCGAGGGCCGAGCAGTCCAGCCAGGCCAGAAAGGTTGCCTCGGGCGGCTGCCATGCGACCTCGGGCAGCCGGTCCCGCAGCAGGGTGGCCAGCAGCGACCGCCGCTGGGCGAGAGTGGCCAGCAGGCGGTCCAGCCAGGGCTCCCCGTCGGTGTACGCGGCGATCGTGGCCAGCACGCCGAAGTGGCCGGGCCGCCACTTCATGTCGGGCGGGAACCGGTCCCTGACCGCGGCCATCCGGGACGTGGCGGTGACGACCGCCGCACATTTGAGGCCGGCCAGGTTCCACGCCTTGCTGGCGGACAGCACGGTGACGGCGAGGTCAGCGGCCCCGGGCACGGTCAGCAGTGGCGTGAAGGTGGCGCCGGGCAGGACCAGCGGGCCGTGGATCTCGTCGCTGACCAGCGCGACCCGGTAGATCCGGGCCAGCCGCACCAGCGCGGCCAGTTCGTCGGCGGTATGCACCCGGCCCACCGGGTTCTGCGGGTTGCACAGCACGTAGGCGGCCGGGTGGGTGGCGAACGCCGCCTCGAGCCCGGCCAGGTCGAGCCGCCACCCGTCCGGGCCGTGCGCCAGCGGGACCTCCAGCAACCGCACCCCGGCCTCTGGCCCCCAGTCGAAGAACGGCGGGTACACCGGCGGGCTGATCACCACCGCGTCGCCAGGCCGGGTCAGGACCCGCAGTGATTCGACCACACCCACCCCGACGTCCGTCACCGCGGTCACCCGCGACGGGTCGAGGTCCCAGTTCCAGCGGCGCCCGGCGAAGCCCGCGATCGCCCGGCCAAGGTCCGGGACGGCGAGAGCGTACCCGGTGTCGGACGCGGCCACGGCCTGGCGCAGCACGTCCGCGACCGGCTCGGCCAGCGCGAAGTCCATCTCGGCCACGGTTAGCGGCAGCACGTCGGCGTCGTAGGTCTGCCACTTCACACTGCGCCGCTGCCGCAGCACCTCCAGCGGGGCGACCGGCAGCCCGGCAGCATCAGAATCCATGGGCCCAGCCTGCCCTGGTGCACCGCGCGGATCAAAGCCCGGGGTGCCTACATGGCGGCCAGGCCGCCGGCGAAGGCCCCGGCCGCGACCTCGGCGATCATGTCGGCGCTGCCCTGGTCCCGCTGGTCCTCGGGCAGCGCGAGCCAGTGCACGATCACGGCGTCGACGTACCCCAGGTAACCCCGGACCGCCAGCAGCGTGAGCGGTCCCGGGCCGTCGTCCCGGCCCGGACCCGGACTGACCGCGGCGCGGATCTGCGCGGCCAGCTCATCCCGGAACGCCTCGACCAGGGCAGCCGCCTCGGCCACGTCCTGGCCGCCGCGCAGCAGCGACAGGAACCCAGCCCGGTGCGTGCGGGCGTACCCGGCGTAGAACCGCACGCCGGCGCGCAGGCGATCCAGCGACGGCGGCCCGGGCAGGCCGTCCAGCCCGGCCCGGATCGCCGCCGCCGCGGCGTCCAGGACCGCTAGGTAAAGCGATCGTTTGCTGCCGAAGTGGAACACAATCAGTGGCGGTGAGACGCCGGCGACCGCGGCGATGTCGGCCACCGACACGCCGGCGACCGCGGCGATGTCGGCCAGCGACACGTCGGCGACCGCGGCGATGTCGGCCACCGACACGTCGGCGTAGGACCGCTGGCTGAACAGGTCCCCCGCGGCCCGCAGGATGAGGGCGCGCCGCTCGTCCGGCACCATCCGCCGGGCCCGGGTACTCACGGCTCGAGTTCCAGGATGGCCCAGCCGTGCGGGCTGACGCAGCCCGCCGGGGCCGCGGTGTCACTGCCGAGCAGGTGGGTGACGGTGCCGCCGCGCGCCCCAGCTGCGCCGGACCCGGCCTGCTGGCTGAGCGCGAAGGTCACCTGGTCGTCAGAGAGGTTCAGCAGCACGGCCAGGTCGGCCTGGGCTCCGCGCCGGTAGAGCTGATCGGGTGGAGCTGCCACCAGATCGCGTACTCCGGCCAGTCTGGCATCCGCCGCCCGCCTTGCTGAATGTACGTTCAGCAAGGAGGCTATCAGGCCTTGCCTCCGCTTACCGGGCCGCGGAGGGCACTGCGGATAGCTAAAGGTCCGTACCGGGCAGGGCGAACGCGTCGGCGTCGGGTACGGCGACCGCTTCGGCGGCGGCCACGTTCAGGAAGTCTGTCACCCGCCCGAAGACCTCCCCGACGGTGCGGCCCGCCAGCCACGTCTCATACGCCTGGTGCCGGGTAAACTCCCAGGACCGCATCTGCGGCGGAACTGACACGCATGCCGGTTCCGGCACTCGCCGCCACGTCCAACCCGCGAGCACATCTTCGGCGAGCACCTGCTCGGCCCCGGCGTCATGGGCTGGGCGCCCGACGAAGTCGGACTGGCCGTCCTCGGCCCCTATCCGGTTGCGCACGAACCGCAGGCCGGCCAGGCTGCCCTCGATCGTCTCCCGCTCGGCCGTGTCGCGGGTGGCCAGGCCCCCGTCGTATACCGCCAGGTAGTGGCGGACCAGGCGGGCGTCGACGATCGTGACCCACCAGACCGCCTCGCTGACCATGCTGAAGGCTGCCGCCTGATCGCCGGGACGAAAACGGGAGAGCCGCTCGGTCACCTCTCGCATCCCCGCGGCCGACCATTCGAGCGCCCGTACCTCGGCCGCCTGATCGCCCGAATGCGCGCGGTTCCAGGCCGCCCGGCACTCCGAGGAGCAGAACCGGTCATGCTCGCGCTGCGGCACAAACTCCGTGCCGCACTGCTCACAGCCCCGGGCCTCTGCCATTTGCCCATGCTATGTGCCGCATGCCCCCGTCCGGCTGAGGACTGCGGCCGCTGGCCGGGGAAATCGTTTGCAGTCGCACAGTGTTAACCAGATCTTCGGCTTGCGGCTGATGTCTATTCGCGCAGCTGCGGGGCTATGACCGGGCCCGGGCTCAGACGCCACGATGTCGGTGTGCAGCGTGAAAGCCGGGGTGCCGGGCCCCGCCTTGGCCAGTTCCTCGGCCACCACCGCGTTGAACCGGAAGTCGTCGACTCCCCCGCCACCGAACTCCTCCGGGACGTTTAGGCCGATGACCCCTGCTTGCCCGCCGACTGGTACACGTGCCTGTCAACGATCCCGGCCTTCTCCCAGGCCTGCGCGTGCGGTGCGACCTCCCAGGCCAGGAACTCCCGTACCACCTCGCGGAACTGCCCGTGTTTCGGTTCGTACACGGTACGCCGCATGCGCTCCCCTGGGGTAGAGCTGCTCCCGTGGGCTAGGGCTGGAGCAGTTCGAGGATGGTGGCGTTGGCCTGGCCGCCGCCCTCGCACATGGTCTGGAGCCCGTAGCGGATCCCGTGGTCGCGCATCCGGTACGCCAGCGTGGTCATCGCGCGGGCCCCGCTGCCGCCGAGCGGATGACCCAGGGCGATGGCGCCGCCGTTCGGGTTCAGCACCTTGGGGTCGGCGCCCAGCTCGGCCAGCCAGGCCAGCGGCACCGGCGCGAACGCCTCGTTGACCTCGGCCGCGCCGATCTGGTCGATGGACAGACCGCCGCGTTGCAGGGCCTTCTGCGTGGCCGGGATCGGGGCGGTCAGCATGATCACCGGATCGGCGGCGGCCAGCACCGCGGTGTGGATGCGTACTAGCGGGGTCAGCCCCAGCTCGGCGGCCTTCGCGCTGGTCGTGATGAGCAGCGCGGCCGAGCCGTCACTGATCTGCGAGCTGTTGCCGGCTGTGATCACGCCGTCCGGCTTGAACGCCGGCTTGAGCTTGCCCATGGTCTCCAGCGTGCCGCCGCGGCGGATGCCCTCGTCCTGGGTGATCACCGTGCCGTCGGGCGTGGCGACCGGCACGATCTGATCGTCATAGCCGCCCTCGTCCTGCGCGGCGGCGGCCTTCTCGTGCGAGGCGAGGCTGTATTCATCCAGCTGGGTACGGGACAGCTTCCACCGCTCGGCGACCATCTCCGCGCCGATGCCCTGGTTGGGGAAGACGCCGTCGTAGCGGGCCCGGAAACCCTCGCCGAGCGGGAGCGCCCCGTTAAGGGAGGAGCCCATCGGCACCCGGCTCATCGACTCCACGCCCCCAGCCACGGCCACGTCGTACTGCCCGGAGACCACGCCGGCCGCGGCGAAGTGCACCGCCTGCTGGGAGGAGCCGCACTGCCGGTCGACGGTCACCCCCGGCACGGATTCGGGCCAGCCCGCCCCGAGCACCGCGTTCCTGGCGATGTCGAAGGTCTGCTCGCCGACCTGGCTCAGGCAGCCCCAGACCACGTCGTCCACCACCGCGGGGTCGATCCCGGTGCGCTCGGCGAGCGCCTTGAGCACATGCGCCGACAGGTCGACCGGGTGCACCCCGGACAGCCCCCCATTGCGCTTGCCTACCGGTGTCCGCACCGCCGCCACGATTACCGCGTCACGCACTAAGCCGTCCTCCAGATCGCCGGGACCGGCGCGCGGTCCCGGGCAGATGTCCGCTACCGCCAGGATATCACCCGCCCATCAACGAATATATAGAAACTATCTGATTACGTGCTGATGCCCCGGGCCTCGTTCGGGTGGCTCCTGGGCTACGCGGTGACTGCCTGACCAGCCCAGGGACGGCATCCGAATCATAGGAATTTAGATTCTTGCTCAGCTAACATGGAGTGACGAAGCGTGACCCGGACGGAGGAAGCGTGACCCGGACGGAGGAAGCGTGACCCGGACGGAGGAAGCGTGACCCGGACGGAGCAAGCGTGACCCGGACGGAGCAAGCGTGACCCGGTATGGAGGAAGCGTGACCTGGATGGAGATGCTGCTGTGACGAGGCCGGTGGGCGCGCGACCGTTCAGCACGAACGGCTACCGCGTCCGGCCGCAGAAGATGGCCGACATGGTCGCGGGCCGGATCCGCCAGATGATCGCCCGCGGCGAAATCACCGACGGTGAGTGGCTGCCCACCGAGCCGGAGCTGATGGAGCAGTTCGGGGTGTCCCGGCCGACGCTGCGGGAGGCGTTCCGGCTGCTGGAGTCGGACTCGCTGGTGACCATCCGGCGCGGCCCGCCCGGCGGAGCGCGGGTCACCGTGCCCGGGCCGGAAGCCGCGGCGGCCCAGTTCGGCATGCTGCTCACCCTGACCGGGACCACCCTGAAGGACGTCTACGACGCGCGGGCGGTCATCGAGCCCGCCGCCGCGCGCCAGGCCGCCGAGCGGGCCAGCGCCGCGGACCGCAAGCAGCTTTCCGCCGCCGTGGACCAGCTGCGGGACAGCATCGACAGCCCGCTCGCGTTCGGCCGGCTGACCACCGTGTTCTACCAGACCGTCGTGGAGCTGTCCGGCAACAAGACACTTAGCGCGGTGGTCGGGATGCTGACCGAGATCATCAACCGGCACATCGAGCGCGCCTACACCGAGACGACCCGGACGCCGGAGGAGATCGTGGCGGATCACCGCAGGGCACTTCGCGCGTACGAGAAGCTAGTGGAGCTCATTAACGCCCGGGACGGCGACGGCGCCGCCAAGCTGTGGGCCCGGCACATGCATGGCGTGGGACAGTACCTGCTGCCCGGCGCGGACACCCGGGTCGTCGACCTGCTCTACTGACGCTGGGTATCCGTCCCGGGGGATCAGGCGTCAGGGGCGCTGGTGCGTCCACCACTCCTGGATGGCCGCGTCCGTCTCGGTGGCGGCTCGGTCAGCGGCCTCCACCTCCGCCGTCAGCTTGCGCGCCCTATCCAGCGCGGCGATAGCCTCGGCGCGGCCGATGTCCGGGGACAGCTTGAGCGTGATCGTGCAGTCCCCATCGCGGGCCCGGACGCTGACGTGCAGGTCGTGGGCCGTGGCCAGCGTCGTGTAACGCCGGACCCAGTGCTGGCTGACGGGCCCGGCCAGCGGCAGCACCACGAGCAGGTTTTCGTCGTCGCGCCTGATCTGGATCTCCGCGTTCGGGTCGATGTCCGTCATGGTGCCTGGCCGCCTTGGGAGGGTTCCGATAGATAATAAAGATCTGTTAGCCACGAGCTCGCCGAGGAGGAAGCGTGAAGATACCGGACAACGTGGCCCTGGTGACCGGCGGTGCTTCCGGGCTGGGCCTGGCCACGGTGAAGGAACTGCACGCGAACGGCGCCCGCGTCGTCATCCTCGACCTTCCGTCCTCCCGCGGCAAGGAGATTGCCGGGGAATTCGGTGACCGGGCCGTCTTCTCGCCCGGCGACGTGACCTCGCCGGACAGCGTCACCGCCGCCCTGGACGCCGCCGCCGGGCTCGGCATCCTGCGCATCACGGTGAACTGCGCCGGCATCGGCAACGGCATCCGCACGGTCAGCAAGCAGGGGCCGTTCCCGCTGGACGCCTTCACCAAGGTGATCAACGTCAACCTGATCGGCACCTTCAACGTCATCCGGCTGGCCGCGGAACGGATCAGCCAGGCTCCCGACGCCGGCGAGGAGCGCGGCGTGATCATCAACACCGCCTCGATCGCCGCGTTCGAGGGGCAGATCGGGCAGGCCGCCTACTCCGCATCCAAGGGCGGCATCGTCGGCATGACCCTGCCCATCGCCCGCGATCTCGCCAGCCTCAAGATCCGCGTGGTCACCATCGCGCCCGGCCTGTTCCACACACCACTGCTCGCCGGGCTGCCCGACGAGGCCATCGCGTCGCTGGGCGCGCAGGTACCGCACCCGTCCCGGCTGGGCAACCCCGCCGAGTACGCCGCGCTGGCCCGGCACATCGTGGAGAACCCCATGCTCAACGGGGAAATCATCCGGCTGGACGGCGCCATCCGGATGAGCCCCAGGTGACGTCGGCCGGATCGGGGGTCCTGGGACGGCATCGAAGGCGTCAACGCCTTCGCCGAGCGCCGGCCGGTTAGTTCCAAAGACCGCGTATCAGATCCAAGGACCGCCTATAGATCCAAGGACCAGACAGCCGCAGGCCCGCTACGAGACACGGAGGACCGCCCGATGACCGACGACGTGCTCGTCGAGCAGCGTGACCGCATCCTGCTCATCACCATCAACCGCCCGGCGGCCCGCAACGCCATCGACGCCGCCGTCACCAAGGGCGTCGCCGCGGCCCTGGACGACCTGGACGGGCGCAACGAACTGTCCATCGGCATCCTGACCGGGGCGGGAGGGACGTTTTGCGCCGGCATGGACCTCAAGGCGTTCCTGCGGGGCGAGAACGTCGTGCTGCCCGGCCGGGCTGACCGAAGCACCGCCGAAAAAGCCGCTGATCGCCGCGGTCGAGGGCTACGCGCTGGCGGGCGGCTGCGAGCTGGTGCTGGCCTGCGACCTGGTGGTCGCCGCGGAGAACGCCAAGTTCGGCATTCCCGAGGTCAAGCGGGGCCTGGTGGCGGCGGGGGGCGGGCTGATCCGGCTGCCCCGGCGCATCCCGCCGCAGGTGGCCATGGAGTACGCGCTGACCGGTGACTTCTTCTCCGCCGCAGACGGCCACCGCTACGGCCTGGTCAACCGGGTCACCGAGCCGGGCGGCGCACTGGCCGGCGCACTGGAGCTGGCCGAGCGCATCACCGCGAACGCGCCGCTGGCCATCGCGGCCACCAAGGAGATCATCGCCCGGTCAGCCGACTGGACCAGCGACGACATGTTCCGCCGGCAGGAAGACCTGGTGCGGCCGATTCTGGAGTCGGCGGACGCCCGGGAAGGCGCGTCGGCGTTCGCCGAGAAGCGCGCGCCGGCGTGGCGCGGCGAGTGATGACCCCGGACCCAGACCCGGACCCAGACCCAGACGCGGACCCAGACGCGGACGCGGACGCGGACGCGGACCCAGACCCAGACCCAGACGCGGGCCCGGACCCGGACCCAGACGCGGGCCCGGACGCGGACGCGGGCACTGAGCAGGCCGGCGAACGGTCCGGCGGCGGCCTGCCCGCACTTCTCCGACAACCTGTGGTTCCGGACCCGCGGTCCACGGGACGTCGCCTGGCCCGGCGGCGCGGGGCGCCCGGCCGGGCCGGTCAGCGCGGCGGCGGTCCTCACCTACATCAGCGACCTGCCGTTCATCTCGGTCATCCTGCGGCCCCTGGGCCGCCCGGACGTCAGCCGGCTGACCTCACTGGACCATGTGGTGTGGATCCACAACGAGGTCAGGCTCGACGACTGGCTGCTGTTCGCCAAGGCCACCCCGGCCGCCGGCACCGTGCGGCCTCGGCCTGGGCAGCATCTTCCACCGCGACCGCACCCTGATCGCGACCGTGGCGCAGGAAGGCATCGCGCATTACAGCCGGCCCAGAAATTAGGCGAGAGGAGATTTCATGCCCGGTCCGCTGCATGGTCTGCGGGTGGTCGAGCTGGCCGCGATCGGCCCGGCGCCGCACGCGGCGATGGTCCTCGGCGACCTGGGCGCCGACGTGGTTCGGGTGGACCGGCCGGTCGCGGGGTTCGCCCTGACCGGCAGCAAGCCCGACTACCTGCTCCGCAACCGCCGCTCGGTGACGGCGGACCTGAAGGCCGAATCGGGCCGGGAACTGGTGCTGCGGCTGGCGGCGCGGGCCGACGTGCTGCTGGAGGGGTTCCGGCCCGGGGTGGCCGAGCGGCTGGGGGTCGGCCCGCAGCAGTGCCACGGCGTCAATCCCCGGCTGGTCTACGGCCGGATGACCGGCTGGGGCCAGGACGGCCCGATGGCTTCGCAGGCCGGGCACGACCTCAACTACATCTCGCTGACCGGGGCCCTGCATGCCATCGGCCCCGCGGACCGCCCGCCGACGATACCCCTGAACCTGGTCGGCGACTTCGGCGGCGGCTCCATGTTCCTGGTCCTCGGCGTGCTGGCCGCGCTCTGGGAGCGGCAGCAGTCGGGCCGGGGCCAGGTGGTGGACGCGGCGATGGTGGACGGAGCGAGCGTGCTGACCCAGATGATGTGGGCGTTCCGCGCCACCGGCAGCTGGAGTGATGACCGGGAGGCGAACCTGCTCGACGGCGGCGCCCCTTTCTACGGCACCTACGCCTGCGCGGACGGCCGGTGGATCGCGGTGGCCGCCCTGGAACCGCAGTTCTACGCCCAGTTGCTGGCCGGCCTGGGGCTGGACGGCGAGGAACTGCCGGACCAGCTGGACCGGCCCGGCTGGCCCCGGCTGCGGGCGCGGTTCACGGAGGTGATCGCCAGCCGACCGCGGGACGAATGGACGGAGGTCTTCGCCGGGACCGACGCCTGCGTGACCCCGGTGCTGGCGTTCCGCGAGGTGAGCTCCCACCCGCACATGGCCGCACGGCGCTCGGTCATCCCGGTCGACGGCATCGAGCAGGCGGCGCCGGCTCCCCGGTTCTCCCGGACCCCGGCGGGCCACCCGGCCGCTCCGC
>Ga0187859_10001675_pt1 | contig 14031 bp, 9 predicted proteins | sample June2016WEW_10_1_2_FD_133019 | JGI IMG/M metagenome (GOLD analysis project Ga0187859, IMG submission 133019) | Peatland microbial communities from SPRUCE experiment site at the Marcell Experimental Forest, Minnesota, USA - June2016WEW_10_10 | ecosystem: Environmental > Terrestrial > Soil >...
AGCAAAGGTTGAAGCTACGCCGTGCGCCGAGGCGCGGCCGGTGCGGCCTACACGATGAACGAAGTCCTCGGCCATCTTGGGCAGATCGTAGTTGATGACGTGCGCTACATTAGCCACATCGATGCCGCGGGCGGCCACGTCGGTTGCCACCAGCACCCGGTGATGCCCTTCAGAGAAGCTGCGCAGCGCCTGGTTGCGCTGGGCCTGCGAGCGGTCGCCATGAATCTGCGTGGCCGAGTGGCCGGAGCGAACCAGCCTGCGTGCGACGCGATCCGCACCATGCTTGGTGCGCACAAAGACCAGGAAGCTGCCCTGTTCCGCGCCGAGCAGGTGTTCGAGAAGCTCCTGCTTCTTGTCCTGCTCAACTTCAAAAGTGCGCAGTTCGACGTTTTCGGCCGGCTTGAGGACTGAGCCGATTTCGATGCGGACGGGGTTGTTGAGATACTTGCGGGCCACTTCTTTCACCGCTCCCTCGAGCGTGGCGGAGTAGCAGAGCGTCTGCCGCGTCGTCGGGAGCATGCCGGCGATGCGAGCAATAGCCGGCTGAAAGCCCATATCGAGCATGCGATCCACTTCATCGAGAACGAGCATCTTCACGGTGTCGAGCTTGACGAGCTTGCGCTTGAGGAAGTCCTCAAGGCGGCCGGGGGTGGCGACGATGAGGCGCGCGCCGCGGCGAATGGATTCAAGCTGCGAGTGCTCGGCAAGACCGCCAACAACCAGTGCACAGGTTTGCGAAGGGCTGGTTCGGATGGCGCGAAATGCCTTTTCGACCTGCATGGCCAGTTCGCGGGTAGGCAGCAGGATAAGAGCCTGCGCGCCGCGGGTCCCATTCTTCTGCATCATTTCCACAATCGGGATGAGGAAGCCGAGGGTCTTACCGGTTCCGGTTTGCGCAGTGGCGAGGATGTCGCGGCCTTCGAGCGCGGGAGGAATGCAGCCGGCCTGAACCGGGGTGGGGGTTTCAAATTTGTTGGCGTCAAGGCGCGCCATAAGCGCAGCCGAAAGAGAAAACTCAGAAAACTGTGTCGTCAAAATAGTCAAATTTCTCGGGTTCCAAGAGCCCAATACCCAGAGGCCTGCAGTCGGAACCGGACATCGAGGCGCGCACACTTCAAGACTTCAGGCGCGAGCCTGCTTTTTAAATCTATGCGTAAGGGAGAACCGAAAACGTCCTGAGGACCGGCCTGCGCATTCACTTGAATGCTGGAGGCCCGAATCTGCCACACGCTACTGGTACGCCAGGCGGCACATTGCCGACCGGCTACCCTGCTCCCATTTGCTTCCCGGTCTCAGCGCGGCCATCCATTCAAGGAGGCATTTACGCTTGATCGCTGCCGGACCAGAAAACAGTCCACGGCAAAAGCTCCGGGTAGGAGACTTATAGGCATACGCTGTAGGGGCTTGGGGGAAAATCTGTGCCAGGCTAACTTGCCGGTATGAAGGGCAAACCGCTGCTCACGGCCAAATCACTGAGCGCATGTACAGTGTAGCACGGTTTCGCTTTTCCCTCGCCTGGGAGGGGAGTTTTCGGCTTGCCGGTAATTCGCGAAATTTTGGCTGTTCGGAGCTTAATCAGCGACCCCGGGCTTTCTAACTCGTGAACCCCCAGTTGATTGTCTTCTTCGGCGCAGATGGCAAATGAGGCGTTTACCCTAGGACTATGACGTTCAAAGAATCGGATCGGGCCAATTCGGGTAAGACGTTGAGAGAGGGTTACGTTTCATTCGGTCACCCATGTGTAAAGCTAAAACTGAATTCGGGCGAATCAATTGAGATTGACAAAGGTGTAATCGATCTCATCAAGCTGATAAACAGTATTCCTGGCATCGAAACCAAGGGCTCCTGTCAGGGGGAGGATTCTAATTATGGATATGTCCAGTTCATGCCTGACGACACCGAAGATAAAGCCCACGCATCCATCTATTTCATGTATCACATTTTGAAAAACATGCACAGCGCCTGGGTGAAGCACAGGTACGTGATGGCGGAGCACGAGAAATCCACCGGCTCAGAACATCCAGATGCCTACAAGTTCAAGTTCACAACTGAGCTTGGCAATGGATACGTATTGAAATGGTCCCCGTACACCTATCCTGCGGTGCTGGCTGCCGCGCAGAAGGCAGCTGAGGAGACCAGGCGAGACACATAGGGGTGGATGTTCCATGCATCAAGTCTGATTCCGGCTGCAGATTCGTTCCATGAAACAAAGACCATTTCCTGGGAACCGGCATCAGGGCGCGGACTGTGGCTCCACGGCCTTCAGCGCCGCCGGCCCCAGCCGTTCCACCAGTTGCGCCTTGTACAGGCTCGCCGGCGCAACCGGATGATTCGGCGACTCGATAAAGCCCCGCGGCAGATCCGGGCCTAAATCGCGAGGCCTGACCCCCTTGATCTTCATAGGCTCACCCAGCTCAGTGCCCTTTGTGCCGATCGACCAGTTTGCCGATCCTGGCGGATTCTGAATCACCAGCGAAGAGGCAGAGCTGTTCCACACCACTCCCCACCCCATCGTCCAGCCATGCCCGCTGCCCATCTCACCGCGATTCTTCAGGTCAATGCCGCCTTCCGGTACACGCGTGTTGTCCACAAGGAAGCCCGTAGCCCATCGCTGGTGCGGCTGGATGCGCCCGTCACCGTGAAACTCGGAGTCCAGCACCACATTCGGCCCCTGGTTGCGCGCTCCGGTGATGACATAGAGATCACTGTTTCCGGCCGCCCCGCATTTGTAAACTAGAATCTGCCCACCGCGCAGTGCAAAGTCGGCCGGCTTGGCAGAGCTCGTAATTGCGGTCCGGTGGCGAAAGACAACGTTCTGAATCGTAATCCGCGAGGTATCCGCCGCCAGGTCGATACCCTCAGTGGTGTCGTCCACCAGAACATCGCGAACCCACCCATCCTGGAGGCCGCTCAGATTGATGGCGCGAAAGAGCGGATCGTCCATCCCAACTTCCCGTGCCGGCGCAACAATATGCAGTGACTCTACAGCGTCCTGTTCAATCCAGCCGGTAACGGCGACCTTCACCACCTCCGCTCCTTCGGGCGGAAGATAATTCCGATCGTACGAGTCAGTCAGCGGCACATCCAACGTAAGCACGTTCCCCCTCCTGCTTGCCACGGTGCGCAAGGTCGAGATGGAGTTGCCCACCCACGTCTCAGCCTCGCCGTCCCGCGACAGCCGGTCCATGCCCATAAAGTGCAGCCACTTCTCCGTGGTGTAGCGCGTGATTCTGATGCCGTCTCCCGGCGAGAAAGCCGAGGCATCGTCCAACGTGATTGACCGGGCACCGGAAGGGACGTAAGCGTCAACGACATGCGCGGCCGTCCCCAGCGCCTGGACCTTCTGCTGCCCGGAGACGGCAATGGCCACATGCGGGTCCCCCGTCATCGTCAGGGTGGTGCCGCCTTCCGCCGGACCGCTGCCATGCAGCACCACTCCCGAAGCTCGAATGTTAAGCGTTCCGCTGCACTGAAACGTTCCCGGCCCCAGCACCACGGCTCCCCGCAATCCATCTTTCAGCGGCATCGCGGAGACTTCGTCAATCGCCTTCTGAATTGCCGCGGTATCGTCCCCGCCGGAGGGCTGCACTTTGAGGCCTACGGGCAGGCGCGCCGGCAGCGGCACACCGCCGCCCATGTAACCGGCGTACGAAAAATCCACAATGCGGTCGCCGTGCGGCAGCGTGCGGTAAATGAGCCGCCCCGAGTCGTCCATCGAAACCCACGGCTGCTCGGCCGACGCCGCGGCGACGATGGCAAGCGTGAGAATGAGAATGGAAAGAAACTGCTTCTTGAGCATGAGGAAGGACCATCACAGACGATCCCATTTTAGTGGCTAATTGTGCAGCTTCACAATCTCTTGGCGACGGGCACGGCTTGTGCCGGTTACCGCCCCTTCGCCTGCCTGTTTCAAACGACCCACAAACGAGATTGCAATTGCCATTGCGTCCGCGGCTCCCATCTCAGTAGACTGCTCTCGATAACACATCGCCAGACATTCTTTCCCACGATCAGCACAACTCCATCCAGAGGCTCGGATGCAATCCTTTAACGAGATCGTCGCCGAGCTTAAACGGCACTATGGCAAGCCAGACGTCCCCTCTGCCAAGGGCCCATTTGAGCTTGTGATGTGGGAGAACGCCTGCTACCTGCTGCCGGATGAGCGCCGTCTTATGGTCTTTGAAGCTTTGCGCGACCAGGTTGGGCTCACAGCGGCGGACCTCGATGCTGCACCGGGCGAGCTGCTGCTTCCGCTAGCAAAGCGCGGCGGCATGCGGCCGGAGACGCGTGTATTCCGGTGGCGCCAGATTGCCGGCATCACATTAAGTCAGTTTGGTGGGGACCTCGACAAGATTCTGACGTGGCCCTACGCTGAGGCGAAGAAGGCGCTCAAGCAATTCCCAAACATCGGCGATCCAGGTGCGGAAAAGATTCTGCTTTTGTGCGGCGTCTCCAACGGCCTTCCGCTTGAATCCAACGGCATGCGGGTGCTGGTGCGGGTAGGCTGGGGCCGGACTCAGAAAAACTACGGAGCCACTTATCGCTCCGTTCAGGAAGCTCTGAAGGACGAATTGCCCAAGAGTCGGGAGCGCCTGAAAGAAGCGCATCTTCTGTTGCGCGAGCATGGCAAGACGCTGTGCAAAGATAAGACTCCACAATGCCATGAATGCCCGGTTTCCACTGATTGCAAGCACGCGCAAACCACAGCGGCGTCTTTCTTGCGAAGTGAAACCTAGCTCCGGCCCTGAATACGTCCTGTCTCGCGCTTTACCAGTTCCACAACTTCAGCCGCGTTCTTCGGATCGCCGCCGCGCGGATCGCCGCCGATCCGTCCCATGCGCGCGTCCGGCAATCCCATCCACTGCTTGCGGCGCAGAATGTCGTCGATCTTGTCATCGGGAATCACACCCAGCGGTTCGCCGATTTGCTTCGCAATCAGGTAGGTCCGACAGTAGGTGTCCATGATCTCGCACAGCCATTCGGCATGCGTCACCGTGTCTGCCCAGCAGACGACTCCATGATTCTTGAGCAGGATGGTATTGTGCTCGTGCACAAAAGGCAGCACGGTTTCCGCGAATGCCTGGGTACCCGGCGTCTCGTACGGCGCAACGGCGGCCGGCCCGATGAACACCTCGTACTCCGGGATCAACCCGTTCGGCGGAATCTCCCCTACGATCGCAAATGCCGTGGCATACGGCGGATGGCAATGTACGACGGCCCTGGCTTTGGGATTGGCTTTGTAGATTTCAAGATGAAGCAACAGTTCGCTGGTCAGGGTTCGGTCGCCGGCGAGGATTTTTCCGTTGAGGTCGGAGAGACAGATGTCCGCGACTTCGAGGTCGGCCTTGCTCAGCATGGTGGGAGTGCACAGCACAAACTCGGCGCCCAGCCTGACGCTGATGTTACCGCCGTTGCCGTCGACATATTGGCGGTCCCACAGCTTGCGACCCGTACGGATGATCTCCGCGCGCAGCGCGTTGGCCTCCGCGGAGTTGAAAAGCTCCAGGGGCGACTCTCGTTCGGTTGATCGAGGGCGCGGAACGTCCGCTTCAGCCTGCGCCGTTTTCGCTGGTAAAACTTGAGCCTGCTCCATGCTTGACCTCGCGCGCATTGCGTTACGATCAGGCCGCAGCACTCGCATCCAGCCAAGCGGCACCTGTCCTCACAAATTATAAGATGGCAGATTTCTCAGGGCTCGTGATTCCAGTCACGGACAGCTTGTTATTCCGCACGCACCAGCCTCCGCTGCAAAGCCTCCAGCGTCTGGCCCTTGGTCTCCGGGTAAGTGAAGAGCACCACCAGGAACTGCACCACCGTCATCACCGCGAAGAAGATGAACGGGGCGCTCCTGCCGATGCTCACCACGAGCACCGGAAACACCATCGCAATGATGGTGTTCATGATCCAGTGACTGGCGTTGCCTGCTCCCTGTCCCTTTGACCGCACCGCATTGGGAAAGACTTCGCCAATGTAAACCCAGATAACCGCTCCTTGCGAAAGAGCGAAGAACGCTATATAGGTAACGAACAGCCACACCAGCACACCCTGGTGTGCGTTGGATGTAAGCAGCCACGCCACTGCGGCTAGACAACTCGCCGTCCCCGCGGCGCCCACCAGCAGCAGTGTTTTGCGGCCGAGCCGGTCAATCGCCGCCATGCCTACCATGGTGAAGACCAGGTTCGTGAAGCCGATGGCAATAGCCTGCTTGTCGCCTGAAATCTGGCTGAATCCGGCAGATGCAAAGATACTCGGCAAGTAGTAGAGGATCGCATTGATGCCTGAAAGCTGGTTGAACGCTCCGATGGAGATGGCGAGAAACAGCGGATAGCGGTACTTCCAGCGGAAAACCGGCTCGTTCGCCGTAGCATGTTCCTGCGCCAGCGCCGCGCGGATATCGTCCAGTTCAGCCTTGGGGTCCGGCTCACCCATCAACTTCAGCACGGCAAGCGCTTCGGCGATCTGATTGCGAGACGCAGACCAGCGCGGACTGCGGGGGATACCGTAGAGCAGCACCAGGAAGCCGACGGCCGGTAGTGCGGCCACACCCACCTGCCAGCGCCACTCCGTCGCACCCAGTTGCAGAGTGCGAATCCAGTAGTTCGATACATAGGCCAGCAGAATCCCGAACACGATGTTGAACTGGAACGTTCCCACCAGCCGCCCGCGCCACTTGGCGGGCGAGAGCTCTGCAATGTACACCGGTCCCAATACCGACGACGCACCGATGCCCAACCCGCCCACAAACCGGAAGAGCATGAAGGAAGGCCAGCTCCATGCCAGCCCACATCCAATGGCTGAAAGAACGTAAAGTACAGCGGTCATCCGCAAGGCTTCCCGGCCGCCCAGCCTTTGCCCCACCACGCCAGCGCCCAGCGCTCCCACCACGGTGCCGACCAAGCCGATTGCCACGGTCAAGCCTTTGCCTTGCGCGCTCAGGCCGTAAAGCCGCACCAGCGCATCAATTGCGCCGGAGATGACCACGGTGTCGAATCCGAAAAGCAGGCCGCCCAAAGCTCCGGTCAGCGTGGCCTTCATCAGGTGAGAGTTGGGTCGCATCGTAGTTGGTCCCTGAAGTTCCAAACCATCCTACAGACCAGCGCCCCGACCGGCAAACCTTTGCAAAGGTCATTCCGAGTTGCGCTCCGCGCCGGCCGAACTACGCTCCGTGCCGTGCGCCACGGCCAGAACCCGGCAGCGATGCTTGCCCAGCGCACTCCAGCTAAGCGCCATCTCGCTCTCCATCCAGGCGCAATCGCCTTCCTCCAGCACCTCCTGCATGCCGCCTGCCTGCAACTGGAGCCGGCCTTCCAACACGAAGACCAGCCCGCTGCCATCCGGAAGCCCTTCCATGGCGCTGGCGTTAACGCCCGGGGCGAACTCGACCATGAGCGCACTCAGCCGGGCACGCGCGGTCGCCGGGTTTAGCGGTATGACCTTCGTCGATTCGGCGCCTCGCCCCTTCCCGAGCAGGTGCGCTTTCCGCGTGATGGACAGGGTATGCCGGGACGGTTCCGAAAAAAAGTAGCTCATCCCCACGCCGTAAACACGGCTGATGGTAGCCAGCGTGGGCAGCGTCGGAATCATGCGGTCGGTCTCCAGCTTCGAGAGCAGCGCCGTGGAAAGTCCGGTCTCGGCTGCCAGCCGCGAGAGTGTGAGCCGCTTCTGGGTGCGTAAAGTGCGCAGCTTCATTCCAATGCAGTAAGGCTCGAGCGCCCACTGCGCATAGCTATCCGTCTTAGGCATGGCGATTTCCCCTGGGAACTGATTGTCGTTGCTAGCAGTTTGCCATCAGCGCGAACCTGTTTTTCTGCAGAATTCCTGAAGTTTTTCCGCTATTCGTTTACGGTTTGGCGGGGTTAAAAAGCGCTCTTTGAGGCGGCGCCGACTGGCTTCTCAACGAGCCGCCAACAACCTGAAGGCGGAACAAAAACCTGTAGCGGACGATTCTGTGTGTTTATGACATTAAACCATTCGTATTTAGCTAGATGCAGCTTAAACGTTTTATTTACTTAAAAGTGACCTAGTAACCACTTTTGGATTACTTCGAGCCGGAAAATGAGCGTGCAAAGCGCCCCAATCAGCCTGGGAAACATGCATAATCGGCGTAGATCAAACTAATGCGGCTTACCGCAACCCAGATGCTTCTGTTGTTCCTCTTCACTCTTCCCCGGATGCCCCTGGCAGGTGTCCTTCCGGACCCCTGCAGACGGCTGGGTTTTTGTCTTGCAAGGGCGGCAAAATTCCAGGGGCCAATGATGGCCCTAGACCGAGGGTAAGCGTTGAAAAGCATGCAACAAAAAACCGCAGCACCTGCGAAGACCCGCGAGCTGGACTCTTACGCGCCCGCTCCCGGGCACATCGAGGGTCGGACAGAAATCTGCTTTGGGAGTTTCCGGCTTAAGGCAGACGGAACTCTGCTTCGCGATGAAACCATGGTTCATCTGCCTCCCAAAGAACTGGCCGCCCTTCGCCTGCTGGCAGCCCACGCCGGTGTGATTGTGACACCCGCGCAATTGCGCAAGGCGCTATGGGGCGACGTCCATGTGACCGCGGACAGCATCCCGAAATGCGTCTCCTCGCTCCGCGCCCGGCTGGAACCGGAAGACTGTATTCAGACTATCTACAAGCGCGGCTACCGTTTTACGGCAGAGATCCGTTATCCTGAAGCGCCGGGAAGCGCGCTCCCCCGGCTGGCCGTGCTGCCCTTCGTATCCGGATACACCGTTCCCCCGCATCTTGGCCCGGTGATTGCGGAGGAAACCATCTCACGGCTAACCTGTGCATCGCCGCCGGCAGTCGCGGTTCTGGCGCGTGACTCGGTGTTCACCCTCGCGGCCCGGGGCCTGACCGCGCAACAGATTGGGGACACGCTGCAAGCGGATTTCGCCCTCACTGGAACGGTGAGCAATCTTCCTTCGCACTTTCGTCTCCGCGCGGAGATGATCCGAATCAAAGATGGCATCCAGATATGGGTGGAAGACGTGCTTGTACCGCACAACCGGATTGCGGGTCTTGAATCGGAGTTGATTGAACGATTGTACTTTCGTTTGAACGTTGAAAATGTCTCCATCTCCGCCGCGGCTGAGCCGGAAGCTGAGCCTGAGAACGAAGCGCATCGCCGTGAGGCCTACCAAATCTTTCAGCGCGCCCATTACGAGTGGCAGTCGCTGGAGCGTCATCGGATGCAGGACAGCCTGCAGCAATTGGGCCGCGCCACCGAACTGAGCCCTTCCCTCATCGCCGCCAAGGTTGAACTGGTGCGCCTGGGAATCACGCAGGCTGTTTTCGGCTTCATGCCCCCCACGGCTGCGGCGAGCATGGTACGCCGCGTTGCCGATTCAATTCCGGAGATTCCCGCTCAGGTGCCGGCAATTCTGCCCTCACTGGGTTCGATCAGCTTCCATGTGGACCACGATCTGCCCTCCGCGCTTTGGGCATTCTCCAAGTCAGCACACCTGCCGCATGATCCGTGGGTCACGCGCGCCCGGGTGATGTTCGCGCTGAGCCGTTGCCGCTTTGCGGAAGGCATCCACCTGCTGGAGTCCGCGTTGATTGACGACCCGTTTTCTCCCTGGCTTCATGCCAGGCTTGCCTGGGCATTCCACCTGGCCGGTCAGCCGCAGGAAAGCGTGAAACAGATTCGTCAGGGTCTGGAGCGCTTCCCCGACCACATGGGCATGGCGCTTTACGGTGCCATGATCCTCCCCTTCAATGGCGATGCGAAAACAGGCATACGGCTGGCAGAGAACCTGGCGGCGCGCCAACCCTATCTCGACATTGTTTCCGCCCTGCACGCGTACGCGCTCGCCTGCGCAGGACAGGTGGAGGAGGCCCGCGGCATTCTCGAACAGCTGGAATGGCTGAGCCGGGAGAGGTTCGTCATGCGCTCGTTCACGCCGGCCGTTTACGTTGCGCTGGGCGATTTCGATGCTGCAATTTCCGAGTTGCACACCTCGGCCGACGCAAGATGTCCGTGGTTCTTCCAGATGCTCGCCGACCCGCGCCACAAACCCCTTCATAACCGCCAGGAGTTCAAAGAGCTGCGCGCGATTCTCACGCGTATCGAGGCAACCGCCGCATCAGCCTGAAGGTCGTTCATCCTGCGCAAGGCAAGAAGAACGACCCTGCGGTAAGCTCCGGTTGGGACCAGCCGGTTATTGCTTCGCAGCGAGTTGCGCCTGCCTGATCACCGCATCGAACGCCGGCTTTGGCTTCCCATTCCGATCGAAGAGCAGCGGATAGCTTGTGCGCCCCCGCACCGGCCAGTTGTTCAGCCATGAATCCGCATCCGTCACGCCCCAGAATGTTACCCGGCTCATCTCTGCGCGGTGCTTCAGATAAACGGCAAAGAGCCCCGCATATCGCTTTGCCAGTGCCTGCTGCACGTCATCCGGCAGGCCGTTGGGGTATGGATTCAGCCTCGGATCCTGCTTAACCTTCAAAGAGACATCGGCGCTGAACAATTTTGGATCACGGGGCAGCACGTCGATGTCGAGCTCCGAAATCGCCACCTTGACTCCGAGCTTGTCGAATGCGGTGATGGCGGCGTCTTCCTGCTCAACGGTTGGCCGCTCGAGGCTGTCATGCCCTTGAATACCGACCGTGGTAATCGGAATGCCCTCTGCCTTCAGCCTGGCCACGAGTGCGAGCGCGCCTTTGAGTTTGGCTTCGTCTTCCAGCGAGTAGTCGTTATAGGTTAGTTCCGCCTGCGGATCGGCCTCGTGCGCATACTCGAATGCCTTGGCGATGAAGTCGTCCCCGATGATCTGCTGCCACTTCGACTTGCGCAGGGTGCCGTCTTCATTCAACGCTTCGTTCACGACGTCCCAGCTCTGAATCCGCCCCTTGTAGCGCCCTACCACGGTAAAAATGTGGTCGTGCATTCTTTTCAGCAACGCGTCGCGTGTCAGTGGCTTTCCCTGGTCGTCCTGAAAAACCCAGTTCGGAACCTGCGAATGCCACACCAGGTTATGTCCGACGATAAACATGTGGTTCTTCTCGCCAAATGCCACGTATTTGTCGGCAAGTTCAAAGTTATAGGTGTCAGGCCTGGGATGAATGCGTTCCCACTTCAGCGCGTTCTCCGGAGAGATGGAATCGAACTGCGCCGCAACAATACTCGTGCCGAGCGCGTCGGTTCCGGCGATCTGCTGGTCGTTTATGGCTACGCCTATATGGAATACTCCGCGATAAGTGTCCTTTAAAGTGGTGGGCTGCTGTGCGCTCGCCGCAACACACGCGGCCAGCAGAGCGGTAGTAAATACGAATCGCCTTTTCAACATTACCTGAGCGCTCCTGAAGAACTTCATGTTACGGCAATCGGGGAAATCGAGCGTCCCGATGGAGGAAGCGGCCGTAACCAGTGCTTGCAGTTGCGGCCGTGTGTATGGGAACAAATCATTAACTCTGCGACGAATAGCCTTTGCGCCGTTCGCTGAGATCGTGCGAGATGGTCATATTGAGCTTCATTGTGATGCCGTAGAAGAGTAGGCAAACCGCGGCAGCAAGAAAGGCTGCACCGGAGTAAACCGAAGCCGTGAGGCGAATTCCCTCGAGAGCTCGATCGGATTGAATCGCCGCTGAGGAGGAGTAGCCGTAGATCTCGAGCAGCCAACTGCAAATTGCGCCGCCAATGGCGACACCAACCCACAGGGCGAAGACGACGGCTGAGGTGACGGTGCCGGTTGCGCGGCGGCCAGTCTTCCACTCGCCAAAGTCGGCAACGTCGCCCATCATGGACCAGAGCACGGGACCGGAGCAGCCGAAGCAGAACTGGCGCATAACTTCAAGCGAGATGATAGGCACAGTCGCCGTTGCCGGGAAGAAGTAGAGCGCGATGCAGCAGAGGCCGGTGAGGAACATGCTCCAAAAAAAAGTGGCGCGCTTGCCTATCTTCTTGACGACCGTTGTAGAGCACGCGACACCGACAAGCAGGGAGATCAATCCGAAACCGTTAAACCAGCTGAAGGTAAGCCTGTTGCCGGCGAGGTTTTCAAAGTAAGGCAGCATGATGTTGCCGCGGATGAGCAGCGCCGTGAAGTAGAAGACGGTGACGAGGAAAAGTGTCACCCATGGGCCATTGTGGATCAGGTCGCCGAGGTCGCGGATCACGGAAGTCTTCTGGCGGGCATCGGGCTGGATGCGTTCTTTGGAGACTGAGAATGCTATGAGGAAGAGAACTATGGACATGCCAAGAAAGGTGCCCATCGTTAACTGGTATCCGCGAGCACTGTCGTTGCCGCCGAGGAACTTGACCATGGGAACGGCAAGGCTGCCGACGATAAAGCCCGCGGCATTCGCGAACATCTGACGGTAAGTGGCGATGCTGTTGCGCTCATTGGGATCGTCGGTCATGACGCCATTCAGGGAGGCATAGGGCACGTTATTGGCAGCATAGATCAAGCGCAGGAGCAGATAAGTGCACCAGGCGTAGATCAGCTTACCCTCGGGACTGAAATGCGGCGTGGTAAAGGTGAGAATGCCGATGATGCCGAAGGGGAACGAGGTCCACAGAAGCCAGGGACGGAAGCGGCCCCAGCGCGTGTTGGTGCGATCGGAGATGACGCCCATGACGGGATTGAAGCACGCCGATCCGAGGCCGACGACGAGGAACATTATCTTTGTCTGACCCGGCGTCAACCCATAGGTCTTGGTGTAAAAGTCCACCTGCAAAGCCATCAAGGCCTGAAAGACAAAATTCGCAGCCAGATCGCCCAGGCCGTATCCGAATTTCTCCGCAAAGGAGAGTTTTCCGTTGGTACCGCTCATCGATTCCTTCTCTCTTTCCGTCCCTGTCGTCGAAGAACACTTCCTGCGTTCTTCAACTCGCGACTACCCATTGCACGGCCGCGCTGATTCGTCTCGTGTAGTCCCAATGGAATATACGCCGGCATGCAAACTGCCAGCCCTACCTTCCAAACGCAACACTGCGGGGCAGAGATTCGATTCACACAACTATATCGCTTTACTATTGGATTTGGCGACAACAAAACAAGCATCTGAAGGGTATAATTCGCTGCGAGGAAACACCATGACTAAACGTGCACCGCTCTCCTGCCGCCTGGGGTTCAATGCCCAGCATTCCCCGATGGGCGCATTCATGAGCTTTACCTGCGGCAACTTCGGCACCCGGGGCGGCATTGGCCTGCAGATCGGGCAGCCTGGCGATCAGGAAGTCTTCATCGGATTCAAGGATGGCGATCGCTATTCCGACGCAACTTTGAAGTGCCTGCCCTTCTACACGGCCGCCGTCAGCCGGGCCGCCGATGCTTTCCTGGTGGAGCAGGCCGGTCCCTCGGAACAAAACGTGAAGCCTGATGCCGAGCCCTTCAAGGAAAGCGAGTTTTCCCGATCCTATGGCTGGGCCAGCGATGAATGGGCAGCGGATGGGCTGACTTTTTCGGTCTACTCGCCATTCGGAGCGATCCCCGACCCAGCGGTGGCAAGCAAGGAACAAATGCGCGAGGGGTTGTTGCCTGCGGTCATCGCTCGCCTCGAACTGGACAACACCACCGGCACAACGACCAAAACGGCAATGTTCGCGCTCAACCATGCGCGCCCCGGCAGCCGGATCCTCAACGACGATCTGGGCAGCGGCCGATTGGCCTTCGCTTTCCGCCGCGAGGCAGGCGGCGCGGCCGAATTGCGCGACTTCACCACCTCCGCAGATGGGTCGAAAGTTGAGGATGAGCCCTTCGTGTTCATGCGCTGGTCTGCGAGTGACGGCGTGCGGGAACACCACAATCCGATTCACCTGCTGGGCTCCTGCCCCGGATTTGGTTTTGAAGTTCCGGCCGGGAAGAAGTACGGAATCACGATCGCACTTGGTTCTTATCTTGAAGGCTTCCAGACCAACGGGCTCGATGGGCGTTATCTCTACACACGCTACTTCAAAGGACTTGGCGATGTACTAAAGGCGGCGCTCGATAGCTCCGCCAAAATCATCGCGGCAGCCAAGGCGCTCGATAGCAAGCTGGATCAGGCAGATCTCTCCGGTGATCAGCGCTTCCTCATCTCGCACGCCACCCACAG
>Ga0187859_10001676_pt1 | contig 14015 bp, 13 predicted proteins | sample June2016WEW_10_1_2_FD_133019 | JGI IMG/M metagenome (GOLD analysis project Ga0187859, IMG submission 133019) | Peatland microbial communities from SPRUCE experiment site at the Marcell Experimental Forest, Minnesota, USA - June2016WEW_10_10 | ecosystem: Environmental > Terrestrial > Soil >...
GTCTTGGGCGGAAACTATTCCTTCGTGGCGATCAAGCATGGAAGAACGGGCGCGCAGTTGATCAAGGTCACTGGCGACCCGGCGACCCAAGACGCGCCAGAGAGTGAAGTCCCATGGTCCGGTGACTCCGTTTTTCTACGGGTTCGAGTCGCCCCCGGCGCTTCCTGTCAGTTCAGCTATAGTGTCGACGGAAAGCAGTTTTCCTCAGTGGGGAAATCTTTCGCAGCCAAACAGGGTGGTTGGGCCGGAGCGCGTGTCGGCCTGTTCTGCCTGGCGCCCAACGGCGCAAAGGAGACAGGCTACGCCGACGTGGATTGGTTCCGGCTCGAAAAATAGGTCGGCTTTCTGTGTTACTATTCCGGCATGTCCTTGTCTCTCTTTTGGCTGGCGGTGGCGAATCTGCTGCTCGTGATCGTGACAACCATTGAGTTCGCCATTGGCAACCGGTCGATGGCCCGGCTCACCGACCAGCCTGCTTTCTCTGATGATCGCCCGCCGAAAGTTTCCGTGGTTATTGCCGCGCGCAACGAAGCCCGCAAAATCGAAGCGGCTCTCCAATCCGTCCTGGCGCAGGATTACCCGAACATCGAGTTCATCGCTGTGGACGACCGTTCCACCGACGAGACCGGCCCGATCCTAGATCGTATCGCGAGCGATACTCCGCGGTTGCGTGTCTTGCACGTCGCCGACGTGCCCGCCGGTTGGCTCGGCAAAACACACGCGCTGCATTTGGGCGCAGAACGAGCCACAGGTGACCTGCTTCTGTTCACGGACGCTGATGTGATCATGGAACGTTCTGTGATCGGCCGCGCCGTCGGCTTTCTAATGCGGGGACAATTCGATCATCTCGCCGTCACTCCACAATTGCGGATGCCCGGCACGTTGCTAAGCATGTGTGGCGGCACATTCGCATTATTCTTCGCTGCGTACGCAAAGCCGTGGCAGGCGCGCAACCCGAACAGCCCGCGCCATATCGGCCTCGGCGCGTTCAATCTTCTGCGGGCCGATGTCTATCGCGCCATCGGCGGTCACCGTGCCATCGCAATGCGGCCCGATGATGATATGAAGCTCGGCAAACTGATCAAAAAACACGGGTTTCGCCAGGATGTGGCGCTTGGCCGGAACTTGATGAGCGTCGAATGGTACAGCTCTTTGGGCGAACTCGTCCATGGCTTGGAGAAGAATGCCTATGCGGGCGTGGATTACAGTTTTCTTGTCGTCCTCTTGTCGAGCATGGCCCTGATCATCATCTGCTTCTGGCCGTTGGCCGCCTTGTTGGTTACTCGCGGCGCAACTTGGTGGCTGAACCTCGCCATCGTTGCTCTGCTTGCCGTGTTGTACATCGACACCGCCCAGACTCATGGCGCGAAGCGCTGGCATTGTGTCGGCACGCCAATCACGGCATTATTGTTCCAATACATCTTCTGGCGAGCGACGCTGAAGACGTTGTGGAACGATGGAGTTGAGTGGCGTGGCACCCATTACTCACTGAAGGAACTTCGAGCCAACAAAGTGTGAGCACGAAAGCGGAGATCAAATCGCTATCTCGCGAGGAATTGGCGGCCCATCTGGGCGCGCTGGGCGAACCCGCCTACCGCGCCGACCAGATCTTGCATTGGATCTATGAGAAACAAGCCGACTCTTTCGATCAAATGAGCAATCTGCCCGCCGCTTTGCGGGCAACGCTCGCTTCCAGCTTCGAGCTGAATGCCGTTCACGCGCTCAAGACGCGCAGCGCGTCCGACACGACGGAAAAATTTCTCTTCCAGCTCCGCGATCACTCGCTCATTGAGACCGTGTTGATTCCCGCCACGCCGGGGCTCACCACCAGCAGCGACCGGCATACCGTTTGTCTTTCGACTCAGGTCGGGTGCGCATATGGCTGCAAGTTCTGCGCGAGCGGCCTGGAAGGGGTGAAACGCAACCTGACGCCGGCCGAAATCGTCGACCAAGTGTTGCGGGTCCAAAGGCTCAGCGGCGAAAAGCTCAACAATATCGTCGTCATGGGCATGGGCGAACCTCTGGCCAATTACGACAATCTCCTGCGCGCGCTGAAGATCATCAATGCGTCGTGGGGGCTCGGCATCGGCGCGCGCAAGATCACCGTGTCCACGGTCGGGCTCGTCCCGCGCATCCGACAACTCGCCGATGAGCCGATGCAGATTCGCCTCGCGGTCTCTCTGCATGGCGCGACGGATGAAATACGTGAGAAGATCATGCCCGTGAACCGTAAGTTTCCCCTGAAGGAATTGCTCGCCGCGTGCGATTATTACGTGAACACCAGGAAGCGGTTGCTAACCTTCGAGTACATCCTCATTGACGGCATCAACGACTCCCTCGAACAGGCCCACAAGCTCGGCGCCGTTGCCAAGCGCCTTCACGCCAAGGTCAATCTCATCCCCTACAATCCTGTCGAGGGCCTCCCGTGGAAACGGCCCGACCGCGACCGCTGCAAGATGTTCCAGCATACCCTCAAGTCGCACGGCGTCACCGGCACTCTACGCATTGAAAAGGGCATCGACATCAATGCCGCCTGCGGACAGTTGAGGTTGCAAGCGGTAAAGTCATGAAGCCTGCCGCACGGGCCGGCTGGTCGATTGCGAAGCAAGACTCTCGATCGCATTGACTCGGTGGCTCTCAGCCCACAATACCTCTTGGCACGCATTGCCCCGCGAGGGCAAACGTTGCCTCCGCATTCCCTATCTTCCCTGTAACCTGTGAGATCCCCAGTGCGTCTTCTATTAGTGAAAGGGACCAACAAGGGGTGAAGACACATACGAAAGCTTTGATCGCCGCGGGTATAATTGCTGCCGCGACAGTTGCGGGCTTTTTCACCTTTTTGGCGCGCGCGGATACCTGTGAGGTCGACACTACTGCTGGCCGATTTGGCCGAAGACTGGGCGAACTAGGCATCACCGATGCCCAGAAGGCGCAAGTCAAGGCCATCCTTCGCAGTTATCAGCCGACCTTCGGGCCGTTGGTTAAAGAGGTCGTGACCGAACGGCGCGCACTGCGCGACACCATCCGGTCGCAAACGCTTGATGAAACCGCCATCCGCGCCCAGGCGGCCAAGGTCGCCTCCCTGGAAGCCGATCTCGCCGTGCAACGCGCCCACGTCGCCCACGACATTCGCGCCGTGCTCACACCCGAACAATTGCAGAAACTGAAGCAAATGCAGTTCGAGGCAGATGCCCGCTTCGATGGCTGGCTGCAACGGATTGCCAATCGCGTCACGACCGATTAATAATCGGGCGCGATGAGCGCCCAGATCGATGAACCGACGGACCAACGTCTCATCCAGTCCACCCTCGCGGGTGACGATGAGGCGTTCGCCACGTTGGTGGCGCGGCATAAGCGTAAGATCTTCGGCATTGCCGCCCGATTCGCCCGCAACGACGCCGAATTGCAGGACATCTGCCAGGAAATTTTTGTGAAGGCGTATCTGAAGTTGAAGAGCTTCCGTGGCGAAGCGCCCTTCGAGCACTGGCTATCTCGCATCGCGGTGCGCTCCTGCTACGACTTCCTGCGCGCGACCCGCCACGACCGCGAGAACGTGCCGCTCGATGGCATTGAGCTCGGCACTCAGCCCAGCGGCAATGCCGAGCACGCCCGCGAGCTGCTGCAATGGGCGATGAACAGGATTAGCGATGACCAGAGGCTTGTGATCACGCTGCTGGAACTGGAGGAACGGTCGGTGCGTGAAACGGCAGAGCTGACTGGTTGGAGCGAGTCGAACGTGAAAGTGCGCGCATTTCGCGCACGGCAGGCATTGAAGAGAATTTTGGAGACGAGCCATGAACGATGATCAACTGAATGAACTGTTCCGGGCCGCGCGGACATCGCGGCCGGATACGTCGCGCGCCGAATACGGCTTCGAGACGCGGTTGCTGGCGGCCATACGCGAGGTCCGCAACCAACCGACGCCGTGGGCCACTGTCGCCTGGCGCCTTATGCCCGTATTTGCGGCCATTGTCGTCGTCACCGGCGCCTGGTCGTACAACGTCCAATCCCAAATGGCTGCCGAAGCCACCCTTGGCACGGGCGATGAAGCGGCGTTCGCGGGCCTGTTTGGGGGAGAGTGACCATGAAAAACTGGAAGGCAATCCTGGCTCTTGTGGTCGTATTTATACTTGGAATGATCGCCGGTGGCTCCCTGATGAGCGCCTCGGCCGCTAACCGACTCCACCGTTTGATGCGCGGTCAGACGGCCTATACAGCCCAGGAAGTCACCCGTCGACTGTCCCGCCAACTGCATCTCGACCCGTCACAGCGGGCGCAGATGCTCACGATCGTCCGGGGCGCCCAGGTACAAATCACTGATGCCCGCAAGCAATGCGTGCCGCAGGTGCTGGCTGCGCTGGATGATTTCGATGTGAAAGCCCGCATCATTCTGCGGCCGAACCAGGTGGAGAAATACGACAAACTGGTTGCGGAACGCAAGGCGAGGTGGGCAAACTACCAGAGTGACTGACCGGTTCGAATTCTTCGATCATACCGCGGACATTGGCGTCCACATCTACGGCAAAAGTCTGGCTGAGTTGTTCGAAAATGCCGCCCGCGCGCTACACGAGGCGTTGGGGCGATTACACAAGACGCAAGACGCCCTCCAAAAGACTGTCGACCTTCAGGCGGAATCAACAGAAGACTTGCTGCACGACTGGCTCGCCGAACTCATCTATGAAATTGAGGCAAGCCGCATTCTGTATGACCGTTTCGAATTCCACGAGCTGACGCCACTGCGCCTGACGGCTACTCTCGGCGGCGGCCCGATCGACTTCACGCGCTCCGAGGCCAACGAAGAAATCAAAGCTGTCACCTACCACAAGTTGCGCGTGGAACCACAGCCGGATGGTTCGTGGCGAGCAACTGTGATTTTTGACGTCTAGCGCCGTAGGTAGGGACGCGTCGCCGACTTGTCCGCCGTGGGTAGGGGCATGAATTTACCCCGCCGTGCCCCGATTCCGACATCAGCGTTCCGTAATGGGGCCGGGCGCGCCGTTCTGCGCTCCCGTTTCCCCTCGAAACCCGGCTAAAAATCGATCAACTTCTCCGGCACGACGATCCAGTCGCCGTCCTGGACCGGGATGTCTTTTTCAAATTCACCACGCTTCAGGATCCGATCAACGTCAATGTGCGTGAGGTATTTCTTACCGCCCTTGTCGTAGCGTATCAGTTCCACCTTGCCGCCATTGGCAAAGGTGGCGAAGTTGCCCGCCGCAACAATCGCCTGGGTCACGGTAAACCGCTCGTCCTTCGGCAACAACAGTGGCCCCGGTCGATTCACATTCCCAATCACGTAAATCACGCCCCCGGTGCCGCCATTCGTCGCCAGCGCGGACTCGATGATGACGGTTACCGTGGCTTTCGGCAAATACTCCTTCTCCAAGCCTTCCTTGATCTTCTGCGCCACCTCGGCCGCTGTCAACCCATCCACCAGCACGTGACCCAGCGGCACAAAATCAATGGCACCGCTGTTGGAAACCATGGAAACGTGATTCAGGCTGTGGTCCTCATCCACGGTCACACGGACGCTGACGCCGGGTGCAATCACCCGCGGTTTGGCCTCAGTGCCGGCCGTTGCATTCGCGCCTGTGGCACTGTAGGTTGTGCCACTGGTCATGGCAGAAAATTTCTCAGGAGACAACACCTGTGCGTTTTGGGTAGACTGACAACCGGCGGCAACAAAAAGCCAAAGTATACCAAACGTCGAAATCCATCTCATGAGCTCGTTACCATATTATTTCCGCGTGCCAACATCGTCAAGTTGCCTGGCCGCCCCCCTCCTGCTGGCCATCGTGCTCACCATAAAGAAATGATTTTCCAGATCTCAAATGAGTTCGATACAAAATCACCATCAGCAGCTTAAGAACTACCTGTCCCGATCCGACTGGGACAACGCCCAAGCCCTGTGGCTGGAACTGGCCGAGCAACTTTCTGATCAACCCGAGTTCCTGTTGCTTCTGGTCAAGGAGTTTTCCGACGCCGGCAAGCCCGATATCGCAGCCGAGTTCGCTTCCCTGATAGCCGATACGGTCAAAACCGCCGGCAAACACCTCGAATGGTTGTATTCCCTCAAGCTTCAGGCAGAAGCGAAACCGTCTGACAAACAACTCCGCTCCCAGCTTCTCAGTGCCTATGTCCAACTCCACGAGTCTGACCCTCGCCTCAAGGCCATCCTCGCTGTTTCGGAAATTGATCAACATCGCATACCTCTCCCGACCGTGATTGCCCGTATCGAAACCTTGCTGGCGCTGCAGGTCGGGACGTACTGCCAGCACAAGAGTTGGGGAGTCGGTCGCGTCAAGTCCTTCGATGCTGCGCTCGAACAGATTGTTGTCAGTTTCGCTCATAACCCCTCGCATCCCATGAAGCTGGTCTACGCCGCCGAAAGCCTCGCGCCCGTCGGCAAGGACCACATCGAAGTCCGCAAGCTCACCGACCTTGACGGCCTGAAGCGTCTGGCCGCTGAAGAACCCATCGCTGTGCTTCGTCTCGTGCTCCTCAGCCAACATCGTGCCGCCACGGCCGAACGGATCGAATCTCTGCTTGCCGGCTCGGTCGTTCCCGCCGACCACTGGAAGAAATGGTGGGAGAACGCCCGCAAGTTGCTGAAGAAAGATCCCCATTTTGATTTCCCCGCCAGGAAGACCGATCCCGTCGTCCTGCGTACCGCGCCCCTTTCCCAGCAAGACGAAATCCTCGAAGCGTTCCGCGAGGCCAAAGGCCTCGCCCAACAGACCGCTGTGGCCGGCCGCTTCCTCAATCTGGCCGACGAAATCGAAAACGCTGAACTATTGGCGCAGGAGTTTCAAGACGCGCTCCTCGGCGCTTTCAACAAAACGCCGCCGACCCGACACGCCGAACGCATCGAGGCGGCGCTCGTCCTCGAAGAACTGCGCCAGCAACGGAAGGCGCCCACCGGCGATCCCGCCGCGCTCCTGGTGGGCCTGGTATCGAGAATTTCGAACGTGTCCAGAGTGCTGGACGAGTTGAGCGCACCGGCCCTAAAACGCGTGCTCGACGTCCTGAACACGTCCGAGCCCGACCGCTTGGTGCGGGAATTGAACCGGCTTTCTACCAGGTCGCTCGACGGGATCCCCGAGTTGCTCGCCCACAACGCAGGCAGCATCGAGCAATGGGTCCACAATCAAACTGCCGGCGTGGAGTTGTTGTGCTGGATTTGCCGGAACATCTCAACCCCGGCTTCTCGCAAGGCCTGGCCGTGGCTCGATGCGCTTCAGACCCCTGCCCTGCTGTTTGCGGTACTGAATTCGATCGAGTCGGCTCCAAACAAGTCCGTCAGCAAGAAACTCCGCGACGAGCTCTTCACCGAGGAACTCGTGGCCGATCTCCTCCTCCAGGCCGACACCGAGTCCGTGCGCAAGATTGCGCGGCTGATCCTCTCCATGTCGGTCTTCGAAGAACTCGATCGCCGCTCCCTCCTCGCCCGCATCGTCAAAGAGTATCCTTTCGTCCAGGAATTCCTCGTCACCCAGACCGTCAAGGAACAGCCGCTCATCGTTTCCTGGAGCAGCTATAACAAACGCCGCGCCGAGCTCGACGACATCGTCCAGAAGAAAATTCCCCAAAACAGCAAAGAAATCGGACTGGCCCGCAGCTACGGCGACCTGCGCGAGAATTTTGAATTCAAGGCCGCCAAGGATATGCAACGACTCCTCATGCGCCGCCGCGCCGAGTTGGAAGTCCTGCTCTCGCGCGCGCAGCCAACCGATTTCGCCGACGCCAAAACCAACATCGTCAGCATCGGGACGACCGTCACCGTGACCGACCTCGGCACCAATCAGCCGCAGACCTACCACATCCTCGGCGCCTGGGACAGCGATCCGGTTCGCGGCATCGTCAGCTATCCCGCTGCTCTCGCGCAAGCACTGCTCAACAGGAAGGTCGGCGACACCGTTGAAGTCGCCGGAGAATCCAGTCCGCTCCAGCTCCGCATCGACCGCATCGAGAAAGCGGCCGCCGAAATCCTCCAATTGCTGTAAGCGGCGTATCGAACTCTGCCATTGCAGGCCGCGCCTGCCCCGAATCCTACATCGGGGTGCCTCCACGCGGCGCTGGTAGTCCCCCCGCGCGCGGTCACGGCAGCCACCGATCAGCCAGATACGGATCCAGAGGCTCGCGTGTTGTCGGCGGAAGATTCGCTGCTGCCGCGCGCAGCGAATATGCGATCTTCCGGTCCGCAAACAACGCGGCGGTTTGGTCCGACCACACAGGTTCATAGCCCAATGGATACAAATCGTCCGGCCGCAATCGCGCCGTCCTCAACTCGAGCAGGATGAAATCCACGTGGTATCGCCGCAACAGTTCAGCCCAGTTCGCGCCCGCCTTGAAAAAAAACGCGCGGTTCTCCTCGAACGTCTCGTCCGGATACGTCTCCTCGTAGCGGCCGTCCATTGACACTTTGATCCGCGGAGCCAGCCGCCAGGAGGCATAGCTGCCCCAGCGAAACGGCACCGCCAGGTTCCCTTCCGCATGCGACGCTTCCAAAAGATCCACGGCGCGCACAGGATAAAAGCTCACCGCTACCGCCGGCTCCAGGGCCGCCTCTGGCAAAAAGCTCCAGGCGACCGCGACGGCGATTGCCGTATAAGCTGCGGCAACAGCCTCGATCCGCAATCGCGGGCAGTTGAGGTATGGCCCGACGTAAACCAGCGCTGCCAGCCCGAAAAATGGGCTATGCCGTCGATGCAACCAACCCGCCGCCGCTGTCAACGCCAGCAGGATCAACCCGACCCACATGCGCCGTTTCCATCCCAACGCAATCACGACCACTACGAATAGGAACAAGAGCCGAAAACCAAGGTACGGGTCGAGCCCCCACAACGGCATCGGCGCCCATTCGACGATATCGGCGCGCGGATGCAGCCAGGCGGGCACCAGAAACGTCCAATAACCCGCTCCATACGGATTGATGCAGGTGATGGCCAGCGCTGCCAGCAATGTCGCCAGCGCGACGCGCGTCCTTAACCAGGCAGCATACACACCGATCACCGCCAGGCCTGCGACGAAGCCCCCGTGCGCATTCGCCCACACCAGCATCAGCGCAACAATGGTGACCGACGGCCACCGCCGCCCGCCCCGCATCAACTCCAGCCACCACAGCGTTGCCGCGAAGCAACCGTACGTAAGAACGTGGCTGCGAAGCACGGGCACATAACCGGGCAACACCGCCAGCGAGCAGGGCACGGCCAGCACCAGGAGGCTCGCCCAGTTCGTTCCATTGGCGCGCGAAGTGGTCAGGCACATCGCCAACGCCCCCAGCGCCGCCAGGATCTTGAAGATCGTTAGCGACATCGGCCCAAACCACCTCAGCAGCGCAAAGAATACCATCCCCGCACCCCATTCGTGGTCAATCCAGTGCGGCAGCGTCCGTGTGAATGCGAACGGATCGTGGTGCATCACCGTGCCCGTCTTCCATACGTATGCGCCGACCGCTAAACGCGCCCACAAATCCCCGTCGACGACGTGGTGGTACGCCAGCACGATGGCAAAAGCTGACGCCCCAAGCATGAGAGAAACGGCCACGAACAATCTTTCCTTGTGCATCTTGCGCACTCTGAAATCTGCCGGTGCGGCTGTCCAGTGCAAAACAGCCCTAATTGCCGTCCTACACCCGGACGAACAATTGTGTAAGTGGCTGGTCTTTCAATACTTGCGGCTGGTTGCTGAATGGCTAAAACACTTTCCTCCGGCACGACCATTGCTCACATGAAGGTCTCTGAGCATCACCCGCGATGAATTGATTCAGGAGCACTGAGAAAGATGACACAAAAACCATCGGGTTTACCGTGGCCATTTGTCCTGGTCGCAACGCTGCTGACGGTGCTGGTCGCCAGCAATCAGGGTGCGTCTCAGTCCTCCACCTTTGCCGTCAGCACATTCCAGGCTTCGGCGCCCGCAACGAGTCCTGGCCCCTGCGGCACCGCTGTCCTTGAGGAAAAGGGTTCCAACCAAATCTTCTCCGTAACAATAAACAATCTGAGCGGCGTTCAAAACGGCACCGCGGGATCATTTGGTGTCTTTGTGGGCTCAGCGAACACGACCAGTTCACCAATCTTTCTAATCGGCCCCCTGAGCCTCCAAGGAACCAACTACACGTGGACGCTCAAATTCGAAGCGATGGGCGCGGCCCCAGCCCAGCTCGGCGTCTCCAACATGACTGATCTTGTTGGCCAGTTTCTTTTCATCGCGAACCCCGGGTATACAAATGTTGTCAATGGTGTTACGAACGAAATCGTCTACTCCGTGCTGTTTACCAGGATTCCGGCCTTCACCCCCAAGGCCGACGCGCCACGCTATCACCGGAAATCACTCTTAACCGTGCCTTTTGTCGCCCCGCCCAACCCCGCTGAGGAGGGCTGGGTGAAGACGATCTTCAACGGTGTCCAGGGCCGGAGCGTGTTCGAGCTCTCCGCGTTTCATTTGTCGGGTGGCGGGACGTACTCCATCTTTATTGAAGACCCGCCGTCCTCGTCGATCATGACCAATATCGGCCTGCTGGTGATTTCGACGAACAATGTACACACCGGCAGCTACAACATCGACACGCGTCATGGAGAGACACTACCCCTGGAAGCCCCCACGGTCCGCGATCTGTCGGACCGCGCCATCCAGATTCGTGATGCCTTCGACGAGATCCACCTCGAAGGCACGATCCCGTAGCCGCCTTCCTCTCCACACACGAGCGAATCACCCTATTCCGGTCGGCCAGGGCCTTGACCCACAATGCGTCCGGCCAGGATTGTCTCTTTCACGAGCAGCCACTATAACTTCTCCCCGTGCGCATCATCGTTACGGGACTGGTCGGCCAATACGCGTTCGGCGGCGTGGCGTGGGACTACCTGCAATTCGTCGAGGGCTTTCGCCAACTCGGCCATGACGTGTTCTACCTCGAAGACACCGAGATGTGGCCGTACGACCCGGTCAAAAACACCATCACCGAAGATTGCCGCTACAACGTCAACTACCTCCGCACCGTGATGGACAAATTCGGTCTCGCCGACCGTTGGATTTACCGCAACGCCGCCGACGCAACTTATCATGGCCATACGGAAACCGAAGTCAGGGAGATTTGTGCGACGGCCGACCTCTTCTTGAATGTCTCGGGTTGCGGCTGGTTGCGGCCGGAATACCTGGCCATCCCCCACACGGTCTTTCTCGATTCCGATCCGATGTTCACCCAGGTCGCCCTCGCCTCAGGCAAGCAGGATGTCGTCGATCGGATCCGCGCCCATCATCGCCATTTCACATTCGCCGAAAATATCGGGGCACCCGATTGCCGCATCCCCCAAGCCGGCCTCCACTGGATTCCCACCCGTCAACCGGTCGTGCTGGATTGGTGGAACGCCGACGCCAAAACGCCCCGCAACGTATTTACCACCGTCATGAACTGGGTCTCGTACAAGAGTTGCCAATACATGGGTGACACCTGGGGACAAAAAGATGTGGAGTTCCTGAAATTTCTGGACCTGCCGCAGCGGACCGCGCAGAAGTTCGAAATCGCCATGGGGATGGGACCCGGCATGAAACGCCCCACCGAAACGCTTCAGCAGAAGGGCTGGCAGATCATCGAGCCGGCCGAACATCTGCCCGATCCCTGGACGTATCGCGGGTATCTTCACCAATCGAAGGGCGAGTGGAGCGTTGCCAAGGAGGCTTACGTCAAATCTCGCAGCGGATGGTTCAGTTGCCGTAGCGCCTGTTACCTGGCGCTGGGCAGGCCATGCGTGCTGCAAGACACTGGCTGGAGCAGCGTTTACCCCACCGGTCACGGGCTGTTCGCCTTCCGCACGATGGACGAAGCGCTCTCCGCAATCGCCGCCATCAACGCCGACTATGCCGCCCAGTCCCGCGCCGCTCGCCGGCTGGCCGAGCAGATGTTCGATGCCCGCTCGGTCCTCGCCGATCTTCTCGCCCGGGCCATCTCATGAGCCGGCCGATCGCCATCTTCACCGGGTATCTGGCCCGCTACCCACTCGGCGGCCACTTGTTGTCCCAGTACCATTTTATCGCCGGCCTCGCAAAACTCGGTTACGAAGTCGTCTTCCTCGAACACTACGGCTGGCCCTATGCCTGTTACGACCCCCGCACCAACACGATGACCGATGACCCGGCGTACGGCCTGGCCCAGGCCATGCCGTTCTTCAAGCGAATCGGCCTGCAACGCTGGTGTTACGTGGACGCAGCGGAAAAATGGCATGGCCTGCAGCGCGACGAAGTCCGAACGTTGTGCCGTGACGCCGCATTCGTCATGAGTTCCTCATCCACTACCTGGCTCGAAGAGTTGCGTGAATGCCCAATGCGCATCTTTGTCGATATCGATCCCGGGTTCACGCAATTCAAAATGGCACCCGCACCGGGTCCGTCCGTCCCCGGCTACGCCTCGCCACACGATTTCCATTTTCACTTCACATTCGGCGAACGGATCGGCAAGCCCGATTGCCCGATTCCAACGCACGGCTTGCGCTGGCGCCCGTGCCGACAGCCGCTCGCCCTGGACTTGGTCTCGTTGCGCTTCACGCCAGATGCCAAACGATTCACCACCGTCATGAACTGGACCGCCTATGGCGCCGTCGAGTATCAGGGCGTCAGCTACGGCCAAAAGAACGTCGAACTGCTCAAATTTCTCGATTTGCCCCGTCGCGCCGGTGACGTGTTCGAGATCGCCCTCGGGGGCGTAAATGCTCCCGCGCAAAAACTGCGCGACGCGGGCTGGACCATTTCCGAAGCGCTGACGGCAACGTTGAGCGTGGATGCCTACCTCGATTTCATCGGCTGCTCCCGCGGCGAATTCAGCGTCGCCAAGGAAGCGTACGTCAAGACGCGCTGTGGATGGTTCAGCGATCGCACCGTCGCCTACCTCGCCTCGGGCAAACCCGCCATCGTGCAGGACACTGGGTTTACCGAAACCCTGCCCTGTGGCGAAGGGTTGTTTCCCTTCCAAAGCGCGGAGGATGTCGTGGACGCGGTCGAACAGATCCAAAAAAACTACCAGCGCCACTCCCGCGCGGCGAGGCAAATTGCCCTGGAGCACTTCGATTCGGACAAGGTGCTCCGCGCGTTGTTGCGGGCCTGCAACGCGCCCGTCCCGGGCTAGTTGGGTTTCACGAACTTCTTCGGTGCGCTCAGCTTGATCAGTTCCAGCTGCTTGGCGCACAAGTCCAGCAACGTTGTGGCCAGGCGCACACTACGTCGCGTGCGCAGTTTGAGATACCCCGCCCAAAGCCCGATCACGACGAACGGCAACACCGTCAGCCCCCACAGCATCCACCACGGCACTACCTCCCGGGGTAGCGCCAGCGACCACCACAGTCGCGCCGCCAGGCACATCCCAATCGCCATCGCAAAGAATGACATCTTCCCCAGAAACGTCCAGCCACCCGCCAGATGCGCTCGCAACAGCCGTTTCTCGCCGCCATGGTTTTCCGCAACGGTTTTCACGTCCACCCGCGTGAAGCGGTCGCCGTAAATCGTCAAATCAAATTCGTCCCATCCGCTGTCCGTGCGCGCCTGCCATTGGTCGCGGTCAAGCACTTCCAGCAGCGCCTGCAGAAACGTGAACCGCTCGATGCTCTTCTCGTTCCAATAATTGACCGTATGCACCGAACCCAGCCCCTTGTATTGCGCGGCCAGCACGCGCACGGTTTGGTACGCCGCCGGCGGCGTCTCGCTTCGTCGCAGCCGCCGCGCATACTTCGGCCAGCCACGGACAATCGGTTGCAGCAGGTACAGAACCGCCACCAGCGGTCGCGACCACCAGCGCACTTGCCGCCGTGGTAATTCCACGTAAACCGCCGCCACCGTCGCCATCGCCAGGCTCGCGCAACCACTCAGGACGGGCAGCGGCCACAGCGCCGGCCACACCATCGCCAGCAGGAACGCCCCCAGCGTGAACACCACATGCCATTCCAAGCTCGTCAACAGCGTCAGCAGCCCGCTCGGTTCCGGCGTGTACAGCGTCTGGAACAGCGCGCTGCCAAACGTGCCATGGTAAA
>Ga0187859_10001680_pt1 | contig 13996 bp, 12 predicted proteins | sample June2016WEW_10_1_2_FD_133019 | JGI IMG/M metagenome (GOLD analysis project Ga0187859, IMG submission 133019) | Peatland microbial communities from SPRUCE experiment site at the Marcell Experimental Forest, Minnesota, USA - June2016WEW_10_10 | ecosystem: Environmental > Terrestrial > Soil >...
ACGATGTTCGACGGGCGCACGAATCTGTCGCAGCAGGTGGTCAACGAAGTGCGCGGCCATTTCGGCGAGAAGGTGTTCCAGACAATCATTCCGCGGACGGTGCGGCTCGGGGAAGCCCCGAGTTTCGGCAAGCCGATTACGGTGTACGACACGCATTCGCACGCGGCGACGGCGTATCGGGCGTTGACGGCGGAACTGCTGGCGCTACCGTGGCCGGGGCAGCCAGGGGGCACTGCGGGTCCGTCCACGGAGAGTGCGGCGGCGGAGATCGAGTCGCCAGCGCCGACATCGAGCTAGTGGGGTCGGCGGGTGGTCAATTCACTGCGCGGGTTTTGTCGTTCACCATCCGCACTTCGACGCGGTAGAGCTGGTTCTCGGACGGTCCCTGACCGATTGCCAGACGCGTTTTGTCGACGGTGTGTCTGAGGTAGAGGCCAGGAGCGGAGTAGGGCTGCCAGCCGCCGACCCAGGTCGAGTCGCCTTGGTTGTGTTCGAGGAAGGCGTCAACGACGGATGGCGGGATGGGGAGAGGATGAGTGAACTTGTCGCCGCTTGAGTCCTTTTGCCACACGGAGGCGGCGCGGAGGATTTCGCGGGCGGAGCGGCCGGAGAAATCGGTGCCGTTATAGGTTTCGCCGCCGTTGCCGATGTAGACGGCGATGCTCAGGCCATTGGTGACGAACAGGTAGCGGGTGCGGATCTCGACGAGGTCCATGCCGTAGCCGGTCTCGTCGTAGTTGGTGCTCAACTGGGCGATGAGGCTGACGTTGGTGCCGTAGCTTTCCTTGAGTTCGGCGTACTGGCCTTTTTGGGTGGGGATATCGCCGGTGGTCGATTGCATCCAGAGGGGATTTCCGTAGCTCTGGTTGAGAGTGGCAAGGGAGTCGCCGAGCCAGGCGTTGGCGGTGGTGGCCACCGCGAGCATGGCAGCGAGGGCTATGGCAATCGATACCGGTTTCATCCAACATCCTGCATGAGCCACAGTGTACCGCAACCGGGTGTGGGCGCAAGACCGAGCGCGTGGGGCGGTCGTGTCCTAAATTGAAGGGCCAAGCTCGGCAGCCTGCCCCGATTGCTACATCGGGGCAAGGATTTCATGAATGGACGCGGCGCAGCGCGGCCCTACCTTATGGACGCGACACTTCGCGGCTCAGTGCAAGCTCCGCGCGTCCCTTCAAATCATAGCGTAGCGGGGTTTACCCGCCTCTGACGGGCAAGTCCCAGTCTTTGTCCTGCAATTCCGAGCCGGAAACGACAGAGACCCTTCACTTCGTTCAGCGTGACACCTGGAGAACGCCAACAGTGTCAAGACGCGCCCACGCATAACGACAAACCTCTTTCTGGATTGCAACGAGACACGGTTTCCATGAAACTAACTTCTGTCCGTGGGATACAGGGCATCCATCAGCCTCGAAAGCGATGATCGGCCATTTGAGAATTAACACATGAACCCGCCCGCCAGCGACCTGGAACGCATCGCCAAGCGCGTGCAGGAACTGCTCGCCGCCGGGGGCAACCCGGCTGGTGGTGTCGCCGTCCGGCAACCGACCCATTCTCCGGCGCAGATTGCGCAACTCATCGACCATAGCGGACTGCGTCCAAACGCCACCCGCACCGATATCGAACAACTCTGCCGCGAGGCGCGTCAGTACAAGTTCTACTCGGTGTGTCTGAACCCGACGTGGGTATCGTTTGCGCGCGAGTGCCTGGCCGGTTCCGGCGTGAAAATCTGCTGTGTCGTCGGTTTCCCATTCGGCGCGCAACCGCCCGAGACCAAGGCGATGGAAGCGCGCGCGGCCATCCGCCAGGGCGCCAGGGAAATCGACATGGTCATCAACATTGGAGAGTTAAAGAGCGGCAACGACGAATATGTGTTGCGGGACATTCGCGCGGTGGTGGAGGCATGCCACGACGGCAGCGCGAAGTGCAAAGTGATATTGGAAACGTCGTTTCTCACCAACGAGGAGAAGGCGCGCGCTTGCGAACTGTCCATGAAAGCCCGCGCCGATTTCGTCAAGACCTCCACTGGCTTCAGTTCGGGTGGGGCGACGGTCGAGGACGTGTCGCTGATGAGCCGCATCGTTCGCGACAAGGGACTCGGCGTGAAGGCGGCGGGAAACGTCCGGTCGCTCGCCGACTTGCTGAAGATGGTTGCAGCGGGCGCGACCCGTGTCGGGACCTCCAGCAGCTTGAGGATCATGAAGGAAGCCGCGGGAGAAACCGTTTCGGGAGAAGCCGCAGGGTATTGATCATTTAGGTGCCCGATCCCGCGGGTCGCCGACAACGTGGGATAGGAAGAAATGCCGACGGATGGCGGCGGCGCGGTCAGGCCCCGAAAAGCGCCCGAAAAGGATTCGGGGCAGGAATTCGGGGTGAAAGACCGGCGCCGAACAATGAGGCGGCCCGCTATTCGCTACAGCCAGTTCCACAATCGGCTGTACCACGGGGGTGTCGGCTCAGGCGCCGGCGCGGCGCGTGGCGGCTTGTTTGGCTTGGTCTTGCTTGGTGGCGCGTTCGTATTTGAGTTGGATGGCGGAGCCTTGGCGACAACCTGCCTGGGAGGCGCATTTGATTTTGCCAGAGCCTGTTGCTGCGCCGATTGAAGTGTTCGAATTTTCGCCTGGACCTCGGCAATCTTTCTTTCGAGGGCACCTAATGTTTCCCGGCCGTGGTTAACCACCTTATCGGCGGCAGCCACGCGGCTCTCGGCAGTTGGTCTTTCTGGATTGGGAATTGTCCTAAACTCCGGGTTCCCACGGTAGTCTTTCATTTGCGCCCCGGTGGCGGGGTCGGTCTTCGGCTCTGATGTGTCTTTAAGGCTTGCCAGTTGCTTCTGGGCGTCGGCCAGTTGGCTTTGTGCCACCCGAAGCTCTTCCGCGGCTTTGCTACGGTCGGCTTGCAGACTGGCAAGCTGGTTCGTGAGCGTCTGAAGACTTTCTGGCGATGCGGTAGCGCTTGACTGCTTCGGCAACGCCTCCGTTTCCGTCCGTTTTTCGGCCGGGGTCATCCATTTGCTGGCGAACTTGACCTGGCCACTCTCCAAGTTGGACGACTCCGATCGCCAGTCGACAATGCGCTTGTTTATGTCCGCGGCGTAACTGGAGTTTGTATAGGTCGCCAGAAATCTTTGAAAGGCGGCAATGCCGGCGGCGTATTGGGCGCGGGTCAGTTCCTGAGTCGGATTGAGCGTATATTTCGACAGTACGTCGTAGGCGGCTTTTTCCCGCTGCTGTTGAAGATTCTCCCGGACGATGGACTTAATGTCGGTCGCGAGCACCTCGCGTTTGGTGATGATCGAACCGTGGTACAAGGACACCTCGATTTCGATCTGCGTGTCCGTCTCGGAGACAATCGTCCCCTGCAGCACCTCGCCCGAGTTCAGGGTCACGGTGTCGGCGTGGAGCGGGGCCGGGGCCCAAACGAACAGCAGGCAGGCCAGAACCGGCGGCAACCATGAACACGAAGTTCTGGCCGTCGGTTTACTCAAGTTGTTTTGTCTGTCGGCATCCATCGCGGTATCCGTACCGAGTTCTCCAATCCCTACTGCGGTGTGACTTTCACGGCGCCCGCCACCTCGGGAACGACCGCCGGTATCCCCTGATACACTTTGACCGGGCCCGTGACGGCAACCACCCATCCTGGCTTCAGTTCGGTGAAGGCCAGTCCAGCCGTGGCCTTTTCCCCGAGCAGGACGGCGATCTCACCGGTCCTGTCCTGGACCTTGAGTTGCCAGCTTTTGCCGGCAGTTCGAAATTCAGACACGGTACCGGAAATGATCACGGGGCGGTCGGCCCAATCGACCTTGATCCTGCCGATGACAGTGTCGGTAGGCGGAGTCGCCGGGGCGGCCGTGGCCTTGGACGTGACCGCCGCGGCTGCGGGTGAAGCATTCGTGATGGGAGCGGTGACGCCGGCAATAACCTGCAAGTCATTCGCGTCGCGGATGCGGAGTTGGAGTTGCTCGCGGTATGTGCCGACGGTGAGCTTGGCGCGGATCGTGTTACCCACCTGCACCTTTGGTCCAAGCTGCGCTTGCATATCCGGCCAGTAGATCAGCGGAATGGTGGCACTGCCTTGAGCGAGCGTGACGTAATAAGGCTTTCCGTTCTGCGGTTCGGCCACTTGCGAGATGAGGGCTTCCACGGTGATGTTTTGGTGATCCAGTGCCCTGGTGATGCCGGCGATAGGCGTGAGAGGAGGTTGTTCACCGGCGGCCCAGGCGGGCGTTTGGCCCGCCACGTTCGCAAAAATAATGGCGAGAACAATCGGCAGGAGCCGCCGGCATCCAGACCCTGCGGCAGCGAGTCCGATCCTTGAACGAAGGTGACCCGGCCTTATCATTAAGAATCTCTCCGCCTCCAGTTACTCGCGGCGAACATCACGTTCACAAATACGCTCGATTGTGTCAAAGCCCGCTTTCCTCGGCATTCAAATGAATCGGCCGTGTCGTGTTGCTTCAACATCGACGACGGCGTTCGTTAATAGGGTCGAATTATATCTCGTGGCCGGCAGTTTGTGAAGCACATCCGGAATATATGTCCAGAGGGGTGTGCATCTCGTGGAGGAGGCAGGGCATTCGGCGATCGGCGGTCGGCCGGAGACGGCATCGGAGCGGAAACGGCAACAGGCGAGACGCCCGTTCAACAGGACGGCGTGGCCGCACAGCCTTGGTCGCCCCAGGTCGACTTGTAGCTTGCGGGGTGGCGCGTTTTTGTCCCGCCGCGAGAGTTTGGTTTTTTCTGCCGTCCAGGCATGCCGTTGAGTTTTTGCTTTTCGTCGATGTGACAGGCGGCTAAGCTGAGTCCGCCGGGACAATGCCGCGAAGCGAGGCGCGGACATGAAAACTGTTTTCGATCAGTGCGACTGCCAAAATCTGAAGAACGCGCTGGCCAAGGAATGGTTGGAGGTCAATGGCCTGGGCGGATTCGCTTCGTCGACGATCATCGGGGCGAATGCGCGCCGGCAGCACGGTTTGCTGGTGGCGTCGCTGCGGCCGCCGGTGGAGCGGCACGTGTTGCTCTCGAAATTCGAAGAGCGGGTGGTGACGGACGGGCACGAATCGGCGATCAGCTCCAATCTCTATCCCGGCATGGTGTTTCCACACGGGTTCAACATCCAGATGGAATTTCGGCTGCGGCCGTGGCCGGTGTTTCGGTACGCGAACAACGATTTTGAGATCGAGAAAAGCGTGTTTCTGGTCCACGGAGAGAACACGGTGGTGGTCGGCTATCGGAACCTGCGGTCGCAGCATCCGCTCGAGTTGAAGGTGCGCCCGCTGCTGGCGTTTCGTGACTATACCGCGCTGGCCAAGCGCGATGACGAAGTGGACTTCGATGTGGAACAGAGCAACGGCGTGCTCTCCATCCAGCCCCATGCGGACAAACCGCGATTGTATTTCCATACGAAGGCGGACGCCGTGGATATAAAGCCGGATTGGTACTTCAATTTTACCTATCCTGTGGAGGAAGAACGCGGACTGGATTTTGAGGAGGATTTGTTCACGCCGTTCGAGTTGTCGTATCGGCTCGCAGAAGGGCAGACGGTTTTCATCATTGCCACCATCGAGAAGAAAAACGGCGTGAATGCCGAGGACCTAGCGGGGCGAGAGCGGGCGCGTCGCCGGCAATTCGAGCGCGAGCGGGACCCGGCGCGGCAATCATTGCTGATCGCCGCGGACTCGTTCCTGGCGCGCCGCGGCAAGGACAACCTGACAGTGCTGGCGGGGTTCCCCTGGTTTACGGATTGGGGACGCGACACGATGATCGCGCTGCCGGGGCTGACGCTGACTTCGAGGCGGTTCGACGTGGCGCGGAAAATTCTGCTGACGTTCGCCCAGTACTGCGACAAGGGGATGATCCCGAACGTGTTTCCCGATGCGGGCGAGACGCCGGAGTACAACACGGTGGACGCGTCATTATGGTTCGTGGTTGCTGCCTGGAAATACTGGAAGGCGGGCGGCGGCGACGATGGGGCCCGAGAATTGCTGCCCGCGCTGGCGGAGGTGGTAAAGTTTTACAGGGACGGCACGCGCTACGACATCCATGCCGACAGCGACGCATTAATTACCGCGGGCACGCCGGGGACACAGTTAACGTGGATGGACGTGAACGTGGATGGTTATGTGCCGACGCCGCGGCACGGCAAGCCGGTGGAGATCAACGCGCTGTGGTTGAACGCGCTATTGATGCTGGCCGAGATGCAGGAGAAGCTCGCCGTGGACATCCATGCGGCGGTGACGTTGCGGAAGCTGGCCGACCGGGTGGCGGCGAGTTTCGTGAAAGCGTTTTGGAATCGGGAGGGCGGATATTTGTACGACGTGATCCGTGGGGATGAGCGCGATGCGAGCGTGCGCCCGAACCAGATTTTTGCCGTCAGCCTGCCGTACACGCCGCTGGACAAGGCGCAGCAGAAGTCGGTGCTGGGAGTGGTGACGGAGCAGTTATTGACGCCGTACGGGCTGCGGACATTGTCGCCGAAGGACGAACGGTTTTGCGGCAAGTATACCGGCAACCGCTGGCAGCGGGATTGCGCCTATCATCAGGGAACGGTCTGGCCGTGGTTGATCGGGCCGTATTGCGACGCGTATGCAAAGGTGAACGGCACCGGCAGGACACAGCGGAAGGAGATCGGCAAATTCATCGCGCCGCTATTGCATCACATGGAGGAAGCGGGCCTGGGAAGCGTGGCGGAGATTTTCGACGGCAACCCGCCGCATCGGCCCGTCGGCTGTTTTGCCCAGGCGTGGAGCGTGAGCGAATTGCTGCGGGTGTACGATACGTATGTGAAGTGATTTGTGAAAATCCATGATATCACTGTGCTGGTGGAGAACGGGATTCCGACGTGGCCGGGGGACCCGAAATTCTCCATGAGCCTGGCCAGCAGTATCGCCAAGGGCGGCGTGGTGAATCTGACGCGGCTGGACATGGGGGCGCACACGGGCACGCACATGGATGCGCCCGTTCACTTCTACCGGGATGGGTCGGGGATCGACGAGCTGCCATTGGACGTGCTGTTGGGTCCTTGCCGCGTGTTCGATTTGACACGAATCACCGAGCACATTTCGCCGGCGATTCTGGAGACATGCGATTGGAAGGGGTCCGGCGGAGTGGAAGTGACGCGGGCGCTGTTCAAGACGCGCAACTCGCGGCATTGGGCGGACTACGATCGTGAGTTCGACAAGAAATTCATCGCGTTGACAGGCGATGCGGCAAGGCAATTGGTCCATCGCGGCGTCGCATTGGTCGGCGTGGATTATCTCTCAGTGGAACCCTACGGCGGCAAGACGCATCCCGTGCACGATACCTTGCTCGGAGCGGGTGTGGTGATTATCGAGGGATTGAATTTGTCCGAAGTGGCGGCAGGGGACTACGAATTAATTGCGTTGCCGGTCAAATTGAAGGGAGCGGACGGCGCGCCCGCACGGGTGGTGTTGCGGGAGTTAAGCTGAGCGTCACCACACGTCGTCCAGCGGACCGCGTGGCGGTAGGGCAGCGCCGGGCGGTTGAGACGGCGCGGCGACGGGCGATTGGAGGGGCGCGGGGGGCGGGAAGACGTTGAAGTCCGGGCCGTATTGGGCGAGGTAGCCGAGCGAGTACGAGCGTCTAAATACATGCATCGGCAGCAGCAGCACGGTGCCGAGGTAGGGAATGAGCATGAGGCAGCCGGCGCAGCAGCAGGTGATGATGACGGCGGCAAGCACGAGGAAGGCGATGGCCAGTGCCACCACGATTTGGAAGAGCAGGTAGAGGAGAACCCTCCCGAGGTTGTCCGCGAGCAGGCGGAGAAACTCCGTCCAGGCAACCCGGCATTTACTGCCGCGCAGGAACATAATGGGGACGACGAAATCGATGGTGAGCTTGCCGATGATGAAGAACACCATGCCGATGGACAACAACATCAACCCCAATGGGAGCAACGCCAGGAGAATCCGGGGTGCGGGTTGGCTTTGATGCATGATGCGGGTGAGGGTGAGGACCATCAGGATCAGGACCGGCATGGACGCGAGTATCCACACGAACCCGAGCACGAGATTGAACAGGAACAGGCTGTTTCCCTGGCGGGCGAACTTGTTCCAAGGGACGGCGACCTCGGCTCGGTTGAGGGCGACGCAGTGAAGGAAGATGAAGTTGCCGCGAGCGCGAAGCCAGGCCATCACGACGCCGAGGGCGACGAGGAAGATTGCGAGCGCGATGGCCAGTGGGATGATCCAGGTGAGATTGTTCATCACGTAGGAACGCGCATGCTCGAAGAGTGCATGGAAGTCCGGCCCCGCTTCCGGGTGAGTATGTCCGCCGGGCAATCTGGCTTGGTAGTTGAACCCGAAACCGCGACGGCCGAGACCGGCGAGCCATGCGCCAAATGCGATGACAAACCATCGCCCGAGGTCAAACGGCTGAAACAACAGGGCTTTCACCCGTTCGATGGCCGGCGTGATGGGGGCGGTGACGCTGACGTTTGTTGGCCGGGCGGTCATCGATCGCAACGGGTCACGCGTTTCTCCTGCGCCAAGGGTATTCCCTCAGGGGTGAATAGCAAGAAAGATTTCCGTTCACCAAGAGCAGGTTGCCGCGCACGCGGCGCCCCACTTGCGGACCTCCCAGACGGCACACCTATCCTTTGAAAATGAAGTATTTGCGGAGGGCGTAATTGATGAGGAGGGAGACGACGACATTCGCTGCGAAAGCGATTGTGGTCATGAGGCCGAAGTGATGGATGAGAAAGCCCATGAGGGCGCTGCCGAGGGCGAAGCTGATGCCGGAGACAAGGTAGAAGAAGAGGATTTCGTACACGCGGTTGTGTCGGCCGGATTCGAAGACCCAGAAAATGTTGATCAGGTAGGCGGTGAGATTCGAGAACAGGAACGCGACGCCGTTGTCGATGATGGAATTGCGGGCGCGGACGGCAACCAACACGGGAACGACCTGGACGTGGAGCAGTTTGGCGACGAGGTCGTCCGGGGTGATGGCCGGCATGAGTTTGAGCGCACAGGCGTAGAACAAAGCGATGTTGACGACGGTAGCGATGCCGCCGGCGATGGCGTATTTGATGAATTGGACGAGTGGAGTATGTGTGCGGCCGGTGAACTGCTTCAGCAGGTTCCGGACGCGGCCTTGGTCTTCCATCTGCGGGGGATGGTTCGTGTCGGCGAATCCTTTTGATGGCGAGTGTTTGGGGTAAAATGGTAGTGGATTTGCTGGCGGATGTCGAGCTTGAGACGAGACGGTGGCGATAGTGTAGTGATTGCGGGCTTGACAACTTTTCGGGCATCTACCTAGGCTGCGGGGATGGATGCAAACGTAAAGCTGCTGGCGGGGAAACAGGGGATTGTGGTTGGGGTGGCGAATCAGCGGTCGATCGCGTGGGCGATCGCCAAGGCGTGGCATGAGGCGGGAGCGCGCCTGGCGTTCACGTACCAGGGGGAGCGGTTGAGGGAGAACGTGGAGGAGTTGGTGTCGGAATTCGGGTCGGACACGCCGATGTATGCGTGTGACGTGACGCGGGATGAGGACATTGCGCGGGTGTTCGAGCAACTAAAGAAGGATTTCGGCACGCTGCACATGTTATTGCATTCGGTGGCGTTTGCGCCGAAGGAGGCGTTGGAGGGCGAGTTTATCAACACGTCGCGGGAAGCGTTTCGTGTGGCCCATGATGTGAGCGCGTATTCGCTGGTGGCGCTGGCGCGGGGCGCGGCGCCGTTGATGACCGATGGAGGATCGATCATCGCCATGACCTATCATGGCGCGGTCAAGGTGGTGCCGAAATATAATGTGATGGGAGTGGCCAAGGCGTCGCTGGAGGCGAGCGTGCGGTACCTGGCCTATGATCTCGGGCCGAAGAAGATCCGGGTGAACGCGATCAGTGCAGGGCCGGTGAACACGTTGGCGGCGCGGGGGATCTCGGGGTTTACGCAAATGCTGAAGCATTACGAGGAGCGGTCGCCATTGAAGCGGAACCTGGAGCCAAAGGAACTGGGGAACACGGGATTGTTTTTGGCGAGCGACATGTCGAGCGCGACGACGGGTCAGGTGGTGTACGTGGATTGCGGGTACGAGATTATGGGCTTGTGATCCGCCTTTGCCTATAGCGTGCAGCGGACAGGATGGTGCACGGTTCGGCAGGCACTTGTCGACAAGTCCGAGACGGACTCGCGACACCTGTTGGAGCTCAGGGTAAAGTGCGCAGGCCTTTCAGCAGCCAGATCAGTACTGGTGGAAACCACTAAGATCGATGGGTGTCAGCTTGTAGCCGCCGCCTAGGGTTGTCATGGCCGAATTGATCGGGGCGGCATCGTAAATGAAATTTCCTTCTCCTGCTCCACCAGAAGTCCAAACCGTGACGATCACCAACTGTCCGTTGATGACGAGGAAGGCAGGCAGACCGCTGTCGCCCGATTGTCGGCCGTTGCCAAAGAAGGGCCGTTCCATCGCATTTTGGGGATAAGAAAAAACGATCTGGCCAATGCCAGCCGTGGTCGTCGAGATACAGGAAACATCAGCGATTTCAGCGTTCGCACCCTGGTCCAGGCAAAAACCGGGAATCGCGTTGGAAGCGGCGCAGTTCAACAAATTGGGGAAATAATCCAGGTAATTGGCCGGCAGAACCCTGGCAAATGTGATCAGGTTGGTCGGCACATCGGAATCGAGCAGGCCGACCCGCAGATCGGTGGCACTGGAAGACGTATTGGTATGCCCGAATGCATCGACCGACCCAATTGGAGTCGAGACGTCCAGGGAGTTGGCAAGCACGCGGGAGACCACGGTATTGTTCATGGCGACGAATCGGATCGTGGCGCCATTGGTGATCGGGTAGTGGTTGGCAAAGATGATGTGGCGGGGGCTGATTAGCGTGCCGCCCTTGCGCGCGGGCAGGTAATACGAGCAGCAGCCGTTGGTGTACCAGAAGAACGAGTCGGAGTTGAAGACGGGCACGCAGGTCAGATCGAAGCTGTGGGCCCAACACACCGGGTTTCGGGTGTAATTGGTGGCGGAATGATTCATCGTGCTGTAGACGGCGAGCACGTCAGGTGTCACCAGGTTCGTGTCGATGGCCACAGTCGCGGCGTACCGTGCGGAGCCAACCACGAAGTCGTTGGTCGCCGTCAGTGGAAGCGGAACATCGGCGTGAGACACGGTTGGCGTCTGATTGGAACTCAGCGCGAGATTGTAAATTGGCACACGGTTGTTTTCGAGAGACAGCGGGAAGTTCGTCTGATTCGGGTTCTCCGTCAGATACGCCTTTTCGTCGCCCGTGGACCCGGACTGCTGCGGCGGCTGGTAGCTTCCGATGGAGGCGATTGCCAGAATCGAGGCCAGCAATCCGGCCGTGATTTGTGCCTGCCTTGACTTGTAAGACAACCGCTCCTCTTGCCACGCTACAGGCCACGACGGCGGCCGCTGCCGGGGAGCGTCATCGATGGGAGTTGGATTGGTCATCGGACCTGAATATAGCATCGAATGGTGGCGGAGGGTCGAATGTGCTTTACAAGGGCAGGCATGCATCTACGATTGCACGGCGGAACTGGTAGTATGGATGATGCGCGGTCGCGCGGAAGCGCGACCTTCCGAATGACGGTCGTTCTGGAGAAGGAGAGGGGGCGCGACAGTGGTTGTAGGGGTATTACAGGTCGAGCCGAGCATTCCGGGCGCTGACAGTTTAAAGGCGAAGCGGATGGTGTTGAGGAGTTTAAAGGACCGTATTCGCAAGAACTTCAACGTGTCGGTTGCCGAGGTTGAAGACAATGACCGTTGGCAAAGCGCGGTGCTAGCGGTGGCAATGGTGAGCAACGATAGACGGTTTGCCAATCAGGTGCTGTCCAAAACGATGGATTTCATCGAGACTTCGCGGGATCTGGTGGTTGAGGACTATCAGTTGGGCTTTTATTGATCGGTTGGTGCAAGGAATTCCACGGTCCTGACGGTTTCCAAACAGTCTTACGGTTCTACCAGCCTTAACGCCTGTCGGTTGCAGTCTGGAGCAAAGGCCCCAAATGGTTTCAGCGACAATTGGCCCGCGACCGACAAACTTCTGACATGTTCAGTTCGATTGTCCTTAGCCTGTTTATGTCGCGGTGGCCTGGCCATTTTGGCTTGACAAAATATGGGTTTGGTGGCTTTCCTAACATGTTCAGGTGTTGGCTGGAGAAGGGGCAGGTGTCGTTTAATCTGGCTTGGGAGTTGCTGTAAATCCCGGGTGGGAAGTTTACATGTCATTTAGAACAGCCTCAAAGTCTATTCTCGGTGGATTTACATGTCAGGAGGGACATTGCGACGCAATGTCGATGCCCTCACGCGGCGGATATTGGCGCGGGCGTCCGGAGTGAACGCTGGACATGGCAAGAGCAAGAATACTGCTAGTTGATAGTGACGTGGCGTGGACGCTGAAGCTGTCGGAGCTACTGATGGCGGATGATTATGAGATGTTCTCTGCCAATACGGTTGAGGATGCGACGCTGTTGTTGGACGCGCGGAACATCGACATGATGATCGTGGACATTAATAGCCTGCCCGGGGTGGATGGGATGGCGTTGTTGGAGCAAATGCGGCAGATGCATGCGGCAGTGACGACGATTGTGTACACGGGGAAGGCGACGGTGGAACAGGCGGTTAGGGCGATAAAGTTGGGGGCGTATGATTATCTGCCGAAGGATGAAGACGCGGCGGCGAGGGAGAAGTTACGTGAGCGGGTGGGGCGGGCGGTGATGGAGATTGGGACATTGACACGCACGGCGGTGGCAGATCCGCGAGGACGGGGAATGCTGGCGGCAGGGGTTCAGGGGTTCTACGGCATTATCAGCCAGAACAATCAGATGCGGGATATGTTTGAGCTGATCCAAACCATAGCCGACAGCTACGCGAATGTTTTAGTCCATGGCGAAACGGGAACCGGCAAGGAACTGGTCGCCCGAGCCGTACACGAAGCCAGCGGACGCCACGGCAAGCCATTTGTCACACTCGATTGCAGCGCCCTGGCCCGTGAACTTTTGGAGAGTGAATTGTTCGGACACGAGCGGGGTGCTTTCACAGGCGCAGTCGATCGGCATGTGGGCCGGTTCGAGCGCGCCAACACCGGCACGCTGTTTTTGGACGAGGTCGCCAACATCAGTCTCAACGTGCAAGCGAAGCTGTTGCGCGTTTTGCAAACGCGGACGTTTGAACGGGTGGGCGGTTCCAAGCCGATATCGGTGGACGTGCGCATCATCGCCGCGACCAATAAGTCACTGGAGGCGGGGGTTGCCGAAGGATCATTTCGCGAGGATCTCTATCATCGGCTCAACGTGGTGCAGATCAATCTGCCGCCGCTACGGGATCGCACCGAAGATATCCCGCTGCTGGGGATGGAGTTTTTGCGACGGTTTGCGCGTCAGAACGGCAAGGATTTGCGCGGATTTAGCGACAAAGCCGTCCGGGTACTGTGCGGGTACAATTGGCCGGGCAACGTGCGCGAGTTGGAGAACGTCGTGTTGCAGGCGGTGGTGCTGGCCAAGTCGTCGCTGATCGATGTTGCCGACCTGCCCCGGCGCATCACCGAAGCGAAGCCCGTGCTGGCGGCGCCTTCGGCGGCACTGTCGGATCAACTCGGCGAACCGGAGAGACAGATTCTCGTCAATGCGCTTCGGCAACACGGTGGCAACATCAAGCGCACGGCCGAGACGCTCCAAATCAGCCGCACCACGTTGTACGCCAAACTCAAAAGGTACGCCATAGATCCCGATTTCATACGCTGACCCGGAAACGTTAGAACCGGCAGAGCCGGCAGAAGCGTTAAGGCGGCGGAAACCGAAATCGGTCACGTCCGGGCATTGTTGAATGGGTACATTCGGTACCTGAAAGAGCGCAAGCAGTCGTCGCTATCCACACTGCGGGAAACATCTCCGGCATTTGACGCAGATGGGGGCGACACGCTTTAGCAGTTCTGACGGGCATAGACGGCGGCTCATCTCCTCCCGCAGACCTTGTCTCCCTTAAAAACATTGACTTCCAGTCCATGGGCTGGTAGT
>Ga0187859_10001684_pt1 | contig 13971 bp, 15 predicted proteins | sample June2016WEW_10_1_2_FD_133019 | JGI IMG/M metagenome (GOLD analysis project Ga0187859, IMG submission 133019) | Peatland microbial communities from SPRUCE experiment site at the Marcell Experimental Forest, Minnesota, USA - June2016WEW_10_10 | ecosystem: Environmental > Terrestrial > Soil >...
CGGCATCACACGCGAACTGGTAGTCACCGTGGCGGCGCAGCCCGGCCGGGCAATGGATTCGGCCGGTTACGGGTTCACTTAGGTGACAGCGTCGATAGAGGGGACAGAACCGATGCGTCGCGCCAAGGACAGCACCAGGACCGGCTCAGCGGCTGAGATCCAGAAGCCCGACGAGCAGTGGCGGCGGGACCTGACCGAAGAGCAGTATGGCGTGCTGCGCCGGGGCCGCACGGAGCGGCCGTTCACCGGCGCGTACGTCCACAACGAGGAGAACGGCTCCTACTGCTGCGCGGGCTGCGGGAGTGAGCTGTTCCGCTCGGACGCCAAGTTCGAATCCGGCACCGGCTGGCCGAGCTTCTACGAGCCGGCTATCGCGCAGGCCGTCGAGCTGCGGACGGACCGCAGCCTGCTCATGCGCCGCACCGAGGTCCGCTGCCGCCGCTGCGGTGGGCATCTCGGCCATGTTTTCGGGGACGGGCCGGCCCCGACGGGTGAGCGTTACTGCATCAACTCGTGCGCGCTGGCCTTCGAGCCCGCACCCGGCAAGGACACAATCTAGTCAGGCAGTACACCCAGGCTCAGGGGAATACCGCCCGGCTCACGTCCGTCATAGCGTGAAGCACGGCCGCAATCCCCAGGGGATCTCAGCAAGATCCCGGAACGGAGCAGATCATGACAGAAACAGAAGCTGCTACGTCCGAGTCTTCCGCGCCGGTATCCGCCCCGGCAACCGTCGCCGACATCATGCGCCCGCCGGTAACGACGGTGACACCGAACGATCATGTGGCCGCGGCCGCTTACCTGATGAGGCGCGCGGGTGCGACCGCTCTCGTGATCCTGCACGGCCAGACCAGCCAGCCCATAGGCCTCATCACGGAGGCAGACATCGTGCAGCTGGTGGCGGACGGCAGAGACGCGGATGAGGTCCGGATCCATGACCTGATGGCCAGGCAGCTGAGCCTCATCGAGGCGGCGGCAAGCATCCGTGACGCGGCGGACACGATGATCAACGGCCATTTCCGGCACCTGCCGGTCGTCAGCCACGGCGGACTCGTAGGGATCATCGACATCACCGACATATGCCGGGCCCTGCTCCCCGTTGGAGAATGACCCCGGGAGAACCGGAGGATCTGAAATTAACTACATGCTGATCATGAAGAACGTGCAGTCCGAACTCGTCGCTGTCGGCCCGGTGTCTATTGAGTACCAGGCCGCGCTGCTCCGCGACGAAATCGAGGAGAGCTCCGGCTGGACATCCGTCGGCATCGCCCGGGTACTGACCGAGGCCCAGGCCCGCGCCGTCATGAACCCGCAGACGTCCTAACCGCCGCCCATCCGGCGGGACCCCGGTCACAGGCGTAGCGGGACCCCGGTCACAGGCGCGGGGAGAGGGCGGGAGCGCTGGGCTCGGCCTAGAGGCCGAGCTCGGCCTCGAAGCTGCCTTCCTCCAGGCGCTCCCTGACCGCGGTCAGGAACCGGGCCGCGTCGGCCCCGTCCACCAGCCGGTGATCGTAGGTGAGGGCCAGGTACACCATCGAGCGCACCGCGATGACCTCACCGAGGGCCGGGTCTTCGACCACCACGGGACGCTTGACGACGGTCCCGGTGCCGAGGATGCCCACCTGCGGCTGGTTGATGATGGGCGTGTCGAACAGCGCGCCGCGGCTGCCGGTGTTGGTCAGCGTGAACGTCCCGCCGGACAGCTCATCCGGGCTGACCTGCCCGGATCGCGTCCGCGCGGCCAGGTCGGCGATCTTGCGGGCCAGGCCGCCCAGGTTCAGGTCGCCGGCGTTGTGGATGACCGGCACCATCAGGCCGCGCTCGGTGTCCACCGCGATGCCCAGGTGCTCGGCGTCGTGGTAGGTCACCTGGGCGTTGGCCGTGTCGATCACCGCGTTCACCATCGGGTAGGCCTTGAGCGCCTCCACCGCGGCGAGCGCGAAGAAGGGCAGGAAGCTCAGCTTGACACCCTCGCGGGCCTCGAAGTCAGCCCTGGTCCGGTGCCGGAGCCGGGCGATGGCGGTCACGTCCGCCTCGACCACGGTCGTGAGCTGCGCTGACGTCTGCAGGGACTCGACCATCCGCTGCGCGATCACCTGGCGCGGCCGGGACAGCCGCTGGGTGGTACCGCGCAGTGCCGACGGGGCGAGCGCCGGACGGGGCGGCGCCGTGGGCCGAGCCGCGCCGTCACCAGCAGGAGCGGCCGACGCCGCGGCGGCGGGTGCGGGCGGCGCGGCGGGCGCGGCGGGCGCTTCGACCGGCCGGGCCGCCTCGGCCTCGCGCCGGGCGCGGGCGGTGTCGAGCACATCCTGCTTGCGGATACGGCCGCCCACTCCGGTGCCGGACACCGATTCCAGGTCCACGCCGTGCTCGGCGGCCAGCTTGCGGACCAGCGGCGTCACGTAGGGCCCGTCGCCGGTGGGCAGCGGGGTGGGTGCCGTGGTCTGGCCGCCCTGGGAAACCGGGGCCGGCTGAGCGGGCGGCGACCAGGCCGGGGCCGGGGCCGGTGCCGGGGCCGGGGCCGGGGCCGGGGCCGGGGAAGCGGAGCCGTCACCGTAACTGCCGTCCTGCCCTGCGGCCGAGCCGTCGCCGGAGGCGGGGGAGCCGGAAGTGTCGCCGCCGTATCCGCCCGGCTCGGGGGCGGCCGGCTCGGCCTGGGAACCGGCCGGGGCCGGGGCGGGCTCAGCCGGGCCGCCCGGCGCGCCAGCGCCGTCGGCCGGCGCGTCCGCGCCTTCCTCGATCACCGCGAGCTCCGCACCCACCTCAACGGTCTCGTCCTCGCCCACGGAGATGCCCCGCAGCACGCCGGCCGCGGGGGAGGGGATCTCGGTGTCGACCTTGTCGGTGGACACCTCGAGCAGCGGCTCATCCGCCTCCACGCGCTCGCCTTCCTTTTTCAGCCAGCGCGTGACGGTTCCCTCGGTGACGCTCTCGCCGAGCTGGGGCATGGATACCGAGACCGACATTGTTCCCGTGACTCCTTCGTTGTCCGCCGCTCACGAAAGCGCGCGGAGGGTGGACCCGTGCTTAAGCGTGTACGTGCAGGGGCTTGCCGGCCAGCGCCAGCATGGCCTCGCCCATGATTTCCGACTGGGTGGGGTGCGGGTGGATCAGCTGCGCCACATCGGATGGCTCCGCGTCCCAGTTGTAGATGAGCTGGCCCTCGGCGATCAGCTCGCCGACCCGGCTGCCGACCAGGTGGATACCCAGCACCTCGCCCGGCGTGCCGTCTTCCTTCACCGCCGCGATGACCTTCGCCGCGCCCTGCGTCTGCAGGATCACGCTCCGGCCGTTGCCGCCGAGCGGGTAGCTGAACTCGGTGACCTGGAGGCGGCGCTCAGCGGCCTGGGCCGAGGTGATGCCGACCGAAGCCACTTCCGGCTCGGAGTAGGTGATGCGCGGTACCCCGTCGTAGTCGATCGGGGTGACGTCCAGGCCACCGACCCGCTCGGCGACCAGGATGCCCTCGGCGAAGCCGACGTGGGCGAGCTGCGGGGTGGCGATGAGGTCGCCCACCGCGGAGATGCCCGGGAGGCTCGTCCGGCAGTACTCGTCGACCTTGACGTAGCCGCGCTCCATCTCGACTCCGGCGTTCTCGTAGCCGAGGCCGGAGGAGACCGGGCCGCGGCCGACCGCGACCAGGAGCAACTCCGCGTCGAGCGTCTTGCCCCCGGCCAGCGTGACGGTCACGCCGGCGTCGGTGTGCTTGACGCTCTCGAACCGGGCGCCCAGCTCGAAGGCGATGCCCCGGCGGCGGAACGCCCGCTGCAACAGCTTCGCGCTCGACTCGTCCTCCAGCGGCAGGAGCTGGGGCATCATCTCGACGATCGTCACCTCGGAGCCGAACGACCGCCACACGCTCGCGAACTCGACCCCGATGACGCCGCCGCCGAGGATGATCACCGAGCTGGGTACCCGCCCGTAGCGCAGCGCGTCATCGCTGTAGATGACCCGCTCGCCGTCGATGTCCAGGCCGGGCAGGCTCCGCGGCACCGAGCCGGTGGCCAGCACGATGTGCTCCGCCTCGTAGACCGTGTCCCCCACCTGGACCTGGGTCGGCGAGACCAGCTGGCCGTAGCCCTCGATGGTGTCGATCTTCCGGCTGGCGATCGTCGACTGCAGGCCCTTCCAGAGCCGCTCGACCACCTTGTCCTTGTAGGCCTGCACGCCCGAGATGTCGATGCCCTCGAAGCTGGACCTGACGCCGAATGCTTCGCTCTCCCGCGCCTGGTCGGCGATCTCCGCGGAATGCAGCAGCGCCTTGGTGGGGATGCACCCCTTGTGCAGGCAGGTCCCCCCGACCTTGTCCTTCTCGATCAGTGCCACCCGCTTGCCCAGCTCGGCGGCACGCAGCGCGCAGGCGTACCCTCCGCTGCCGCCGCCCAGCACGACGATGTCGTAGCCGCCCTCTGCCACGGAACGCTCCCTATCTGTCATTCAAAATTGCTTCCATCATTTCACCCGGCCAGGACCGCCCCGGAGGCGAGTTTTCGCAGCGCGAGCCGCCCTACCGGAGTGAGTCTGCCCACCGTGGGCTGCCCCTACCCCGGCGTTTGCCGCCACGGTCACTTCGCCGTGAGCTTGCCGTCCGCGAGGTCCTCGGCGATTCGCACCAGCGCCCGCGTCGCCGCGCCGGTGCCCCCGCGTGGGGTGTAACCGTACGCGTCCGACTCGTTGAAGGACGGCCCGGCGATGTCGAGGTGCGCCCACGGCACGTCCCCGGGGACGAACTCCCGCAGGAACAGGCCCGCGACCAGCATGCCGCCGCTCCGGTCGGCCGACACGTTGGCCAGGTCGGCGACGGCCGAGTCCAGGCCCTTGCGCAGCTCGCCGGGCAGCGGCATCGCCCATGCGGCTTCGCCGGCCCCGGTGGAGGCCGCGGCCACCTCGGCGGCCAGCGCGTCACCGTTGGCCATCACCCCGGCCACACGGGGGCCGAGCGCGACGAGCTGCGCCCCGGTGAGCGTCGCGACGTCGATGATCAGGTCCGGGGAGTCGTCTGCCGCTCGGGCCAGTGTGTCGGCCAGGACGAGCCGCCCCTCGGCGTCGGTGTTCAGCACCTCGACCGTCTTGCCGCCGTGGATGGTGATCACGTCCGACGGCCGCTGCGCGGATCCGCTCGGCATGTTCTCTGCCAGCGGCAGGTAGCCGACCACGTTGACGGCGGGCCGCAGCACCGAGATGGCCTGCAGCGCGCCGAGCACCGCGGCGGCCCCGCCCATGTCCGACTTCATCCATTCCATCGACTTGGGCGGCTTGAGCGACAGCCCGCCGGAGTCGAAAGTGATGCCCTTGCCCGCGAGGACCAGCGTCCGGGTGGCGTCGGGGTGGCTGTATTCCAGCCGGACCAGCCGGGGCGGGTGCACCGAGCCCTGGCCGACGCCGAGGATGCCGCCGTAGCCGCCGGCCGCCAGCTCCGCCTCGTCCAGCACCTCGATCCTGAGCCCGCAGGCGGCGGCGACCCGCTCCGCCTCGGCCGCGAAGGTCACCGGGACCAGGTCCGACGGGCCCGTGTTGACCAGGTCGCGGACCAGGGTCACGGCGTCGGCGAGGATCTGCGCGCGGTCCGCGGCCGCCTGCGCCTCAGCCCCACCCGTGGCGGTCAGCAGCGTCAGCGCCGCGTCGGTGCTGACACCCGTGGTCCGGTAGCGCCGGAACGCGTACCCGCCGAGCAGCGCGCCGATCGCTACGGCCTCGATCTCGGCGGTGTCGCGGGCCGGCAGGGCCAGCGCGATGCGGCGCTTCCCGTTGCCCGGGACGTGGCCGCCCCCGCCGTCCTCCTGGGGGGCGGCGAGGCCGGCGGGCCGGGCCGCGGTCAGCACCCGGACGGCCGCACCCGCCGCGCGCCGCAGCGTCTCCGGATCGAACTGCTCATCCGGACTGCTGCCGCCCGCGCCGGGGGCGCCCAGCCCGACGGCCACGATGACCGGTGCCGGGAGCTGCCCAGCCGCCGGGATCTTGGTGATCTCCTCGGCCCGGCCGGTCGCGTCGAGCGCGGTCAGCAGGTCCGTCAGGGTGCCTCCGAGCGCGTCATCGACGTCCGCAGAACCGGGGGCGGGCCGCGGGCCGTCAGCCGCCTGGACCACCCCGACGATGAGGGCGTCCGCCTCGAGGTCGCGGGCCGATGTCTCGCTGGTGTGAATCGTCATCGTCACCCTGCCGATGCTAGTGCCTGACCCGGTGCGCACCCGCCATGGCTGCCGGGTGTCATGGCTGCTCCGCTGCCTGCCGCGATGAAATCCGGTGTGTGCGGCGGAACGGCATGACACGGGCTGGCGTGCCGCATGCGCTGGCAGGGACAGACGCCCGCGGAGCGGCGCCTGGGACCAGCGGGACGACTGGCGCATTACTGAAGTAGACCTTATTTCACTACAGCGCTAACTACCCAAGTCCCCCCACAAATAGCCACACCATTCCCCGCATTGACCCTGTTCCCGTCGCGCCGGCCAGGTACCGGACCGTTGTCGCGTGCCTTCCCGGCTATTGTCGAACCGGTGGCCACCGGTCGGGAGGTTCCGTGAACGAGCTTGCCCTCGCCCTGACTGTTTTCGTGGCCTGCGCGGTGGAGGCCATTGAGGCCCTCACGATCGTGCTGGCGGCCGGCCTGACCCGGGAGTGGCGGTCCACCTTTCAGGGCCTGGCGGCCGCGCTGGTCGTGCTGGCCATTGTGGTCGCTGTGCTCGGCCCGGCCCTGACCCTGATCCCGCTCGGCGCGCTGCGGCTGGTGGTCGGCGCGCTGCTGGCCATCTTCGGCATCCAGTGGCTGCGCAAGGCGATCCTGCGCGCCACCGGGCATAAGGCGCTCCACGACGAGGCCAGCGCCTACCTGCGCGAGGTGGCGGCGGCCGAGCACGCCGCCCGCGAGTCGCGGCGCGGCGTCCGGGACTGGTACGCCTTCACCCTGTCGTTCAAGGGGGTGCTGCTGGAGGGCCTCGAGGTGGTGTTCATCGTCCTCACGTTCGGGACCAACCAGGGTCACATCGGGGTGGCGGTCCTCGGCGCCGCGGCGGCGGTGCTGGTCATCGCCGGCGTCGGGGTGGCGGCCCGCGCCCCGCTGGCCCGGGTCCCGGAGAACGCGATGAAGTTCGCGGTCGGCATCATGCTCACCTCTTTCGGCACGTTCTGGGGCGCTGAAGGCGCCGGGGTGCACTGGCCGGGCAATGACGCGTCCCTGCTCGGGGTGATCGCCGCGGTAGCGCTCGTCTCGCTCGGGTACACGGCCGTGCTCGGCCGCGGCGGCGGGCCCGGCGCCGCTGAGCCCGCCGGGGCGGCCCGGCTGCCGGGGGAGACGGTGAGCTGACGATGCGCGTCCCGGCCCCCGGCGGTAACCGTCCCACGGAGGTGAAACGTTGAGCAGGCTTCGTTCAGCCTGGGATTTTGGCTACGACTTCGTGGTCGGCGACGACTGGCGCGGTGCGGTGGTCACGGTAACGGCCCTGATCGTCACCGCGCTGCTCGTGCACCTGGCCCACGTCAACGCCTGGTGGCTGCTGCCGGTCTGCGTACTCGCCGCGCTCGGCTGGTCGCTGCGCCGCGCCGTCGCGGAAAAGGGATAGCGACGGCGCGGCGCAGCGAGCGGTTAACTGCAGCATGGGCGGCCAGCTGTGTCGCGTCCGGTCCCGGTGGTTGGGTTTGCCTGGCTCCTGCGGCCCATGCCTGGCCGCGTTCCGGCGGCGCTCAGCTCATCGCGGTGACGATCAGGCAGGCGGCCGTGGCCGTCTCGACCAGGGCGCCCAGCACGTCGCCGGTGATCCCGCCCAGCCGCCGGACGGCGTGCCCGGCCAGGACCAGGGCGACGAGCAGGCCCGCCGCCTCGGCGACGGGCAGGATCCACTCGACCGGCACCGCGGCGACCGCGGTGGCCAGGTAGATCCCGCCGACGGTCACCGCCAGCACGCCCGCGGTGATCAGCGCGGGCACGACCGGGGGCACGGTCCCGGCCACCAGCGCGCCCAGCCCGTCGGCCCGGGCCGCGGGCACCCCCCCGCGGCACGCCCACGTCAGCGCGAGCCGGCCGGTCACCGCCGCCACGATCACCGCGGCCGGGCCCCGGCCGGCCGCGTCAGCCTGGGTCAGCCCCGCGACCTGCAGCAGCAGGGTCAGGACCACGGTGACCACGCCGAATGGGCCGATGTCCGAGCGGCGCATGACTTCGAGCGCGGCCGGGGCAGACCGCCGGCTGCCCAGCCCGTCGGCCAGGTCGGCGAGCCCGTCCAGGTGCAGCGCGCGGGTCAGCACCGCCAGCGAGCCGACCGACAGCGCCGCCGCGACCAGCGACCCGGTGTGCAGCAGGTGGTCGCACACGTACAGCACGGCGGCGGCCAGCACGCCGAGCAGCAGTCCCACCACCGGGGCCCAGGCCATGGCCTGCCCCGCGGTCTGCCGGGACGGCCCGGCCAGAGCGGCATCCGGCGCGGCATCCGGAGCGGCTGAATTCCGCGGGCCCGCGGAGCCACCGCCGGCCGCCGGCAGCACGCTGAGCAGGGTGATCGAGAGCGTGAGTCCATCACGGCGCATGGCGGTTCACCTTAGGGCCCCAGCCCGGCCCGGTTACACCCTTCCGCCCCCAGTAAGAAACACGTACTATCTCAACCATGGCGGAATGGTGGTCAATTGAGGTCTTTCACGCCGACCTGCCCGCCCGGCGCTGGAAGGATTCCTACGAGGACGCGCTGATCGAGGCGGCCCTCGCGAACGGGGTACTGGAGTGGGAGTGGCACGAGCACCGCACCGGCGTGGTCCTGGAGCTCAAGTTCCACGATGACGCCGCGTGGGAAGCGTTCCGGGCCCTGCCCGCCGTCCGGGCCGCCCTTGACGCGGCCCCCGACCCGGTGAACGGGCTGATCATCTACCGTGGCCGGGGAGGTTCCTCCGGTGCCCGCTCGCCAAGGCGGCGCGGCCCCAAGCCGAGCGCGGGAGCGCTGGCCCGCAAGGAGCCCGAGGAAGAGCGGCGGCTGGACGTCATGGAAGCCGGAGACTTCGGCCCGCCGGAGCCGCCGGACCTGGTCCCGGCGGGCAACGCGCTACCAACCGGATTGTGACCTGCCGGGACAGGGCGTTTCCCCTGCCGGGTGAATCCATGGCCCGGCACAGGGCAGGATGGAAGCATGAGGGATACACGAGTCTCGGCCGACGACTTGCGCGCCGCGATCGAGCGGACCGGTTACTACCCCGGACTGGTCACTGACGCCGTCTGGTCCGCGCTCGGCCCCGAGCCCGTCCAGGCCTACGTGGTCCAGCACGATGCGATCTTCGATCCGGGCATGGAGGTACGCCGCCACATCACGGTGCTGGCGCTCACCCCGACCCGTCTGATCTACTCCCACACCGACGAGCATCCCGCGGAGGAGCCCGACACCCGGGCGCAGGCGGAGACCAGTACCGAGGCGGTCCGGTTCTCCCGCGTCTCCTCGGTGGCCGTGACCCGGGTGGTGCCCGACCCCGGGACCTACGTGCCTGGCGTGACGATGCCGAGCGAGGTTGTGCTCACCGTCGGCTGGAACGTGCTGTCTCACGTGGAACTGGAACCCGCGCACTGCGGCGACGAGAACTGCGAAGCCGACCATGGCTACATGGGCACGATCACCGCCGATGACCTGACGCTGCGGTTCAGCGAGGCGGCCGACGGCGAGGATGGGGTCCGCCAGGTGCTCGCGTTCGCCACCGCCCTCTCGGATGCGACGGCGGGAACCGGCCGCTAGAGCGTCCGTACCGGGCGTCCGGGCGGCTGCGGGATGTGTCTAGCCGGTGACGCCGGGTAGGTGGCATTGAGGGCATTAACGGGCACGCTGAGGCGCAGAGTGCGCTTGACGTGCGTTACCGTTACGCTCGCTTAAATGGCAGCATGTTCCGGCAGCAGCCAAGTACTCGCGCGGCTGGCTGGCCCGAGGCAGTACGGCAGGCAAAGGACCACCTCCGCATGACCGCCGAGCCGAGAAACGCTCCCCTCGTACCGTCCTACGGCCACCGGACGCTCGCCGAGCTCGGGGCCTCGATTCTGGCCTCGGTGGGGGGCCCAGGAAACAACGTCCTCGGGCTGCCGGAGGTCCGGCGGGCCTGCCTGCTCATCGTGGACGGGCTCGGCTGGGAGCTGCTGCGGGCCCACCCCGCTGCGGCGCCGTTCCTGTCCGAGCTGGCCATGAACGCCCAGCCGCTCGCGGCCGGGTTTCCCGCCACCACCGTGACCAGCCTGACGTCGCTGGGCACCGGCACCCCGCCGGGGCAGCACGGGGTGCTCGGCTACCAGGTCGCCGTCCCGGGCGAGCACTGGCTGCTGAACGGCCTGCGCTGGGACAGCCGGATCGAGCCGGAGGACTGGCAGCCCCGGCCGACGATCTACGAGCGTGCGGTGGCCGCCGACATCGGGGCGTACTACGTGGCGCAGCGGGCGTACCGCACCTCCGGGCTGACCCGCGCCTCCAGCCGCGGCGCACGGTACCTTCCCGCGGACAGCATGGGGGCTCTGGCCGGAGAGGCCACGGCCGTGCTGGAGGACGCCGACAACGCGATCGTGACGGTCTACCACGGCGACCTGGACGCGACCGGGCATGTCCTCGGGGTCGGGTCCTACGCCTGGTACTACCAGCTGGCGCACGTGGACAAGCTGGCCGAGCAGATCGCCGGCGCGCTGCCCAGCGACACCGCCCTGTACATCACGGCCGACCACGGCATGGTCGACGTGCCGCCCGAGGACCGGATCGACGTCGACGAAGTGACCGAGCTGTGGCAGGGCGTCGAGCTGCTGGGCGGAGAAGGGCGCGCCCGGCACGTATACGCCCAGCCCGGCGCCGCCGCCGACGTCCTGGCCACATGGCACGAGATCCTCGGCCCCCGGGCCTGGGTCGTCTCCCGCGAGGAGGCCATCAAGGACGGATGGTTCGGCCCGGTCGACCCCGCCATGACGGCGCGCATCGGCGACGTGATCGCCGCCCCCGCCGGCAACTGGGCGATCGTGGCCACCCAGTCCGAGCCGCGGGAGTCGATGCTGGTCGGCATGCACGGCTCGCTGGCCCCCGCGGACCAGCTCGTCCCGCTGCTGAGCCTGCCGGTTAACTGATCGGCGCGATCCGCCGCGTCGCTCGTTTCCTGACCGCCGGCCGGAGCCCGGTTACGGCCGCCGGCGTCAGGCGGCGGCTTAAGGCGGCGGCCAGGATGCCCACTCGGCGGCTGGTCGTCAGGCGGCTGCGGGACGTGCCGATGTAGGTGCCGGAGGTCGGGGCGACGTCGCGGTAGTCGCGACCGGTCGCCACCGTGACATAGCCACTGTCCGCCCGGCGGCCATTGCAGGGATCGAAGGCCACCGCGATCGCGTCGTGCGCCCACGGCACGATGACCTCCACCCACGCGTGGGTACCGCCCTGGCCCAGCAGATGGCCGGAGACATACCGGGCCGGCAACCCGACGATGTGACAGAGCGCGAGCATCACGTGGGCTGAGTCCTGGCAGACTCCCCGGCCCCCGGCCAGGGCCTCGGCGGCCGTCGTCCGCACCGAGGTGGCGCCGTCCTGGTAACGGAGGGCGTCGTGGACCAGGGCGCAGATCCGCCCGGCGGTCTCCAGGGGCGGTTCGGTGCAGCCGCGCAGGCCGGTGGCCAGGTCGCGCAGCCGGTCGTCGGCGCCGGTGAGCCGGGTGGGCCACAGCAGGCCGGGACTGTTCAGCGCCGCCGCCGGAACGACGGTTGGCCCGTCGTCGCGGATGCGCTCGATGACGGCGGCGAACCGGAACTCAGCAGTGTCCGCCACGTGTTCGGCGCGGAGCAAGGCGACGACGTTGCCGCGAGCGTCCCGGCGCAGGCGCCGCTGGGCCGCGGGACCGTGCACTTCCAGCCGGTGCGCGCGTCGGTACTGGTTGCCATGGCGGCGGGGCGGCACGATAACCAGCCGGTGCCGCAGCGATCTCACCGGCGCGTCGTAGTCGTAGCGGAAGCTCTGCTCGAGAACGTAGGTGACGTGCCCGGCGCTATCAAGATTCACCTCGCGGTGATCAAGCAGGGGTGCCCCGAGCACCCAGGCGGAGAGCATTATCCGGTCCCTCCCTGCCTTCCGGCCTGGGCCCATTGTTTTGAGGCGTGCCCCGGGCCGCCGGAATCCATCGGACTCATCGTCCCCCCCAGGTGTTTCACTGCTGTTAACGCACTCAGGCGGTCTGTATACCCAGCCGCCACGAAACAACCAAAAGGCTGATTGGGCTCGCGTGCAAGCAGTTGCGCAGGGTCGGGACCACTCCGGACTATGAGCAGCTGACCGCCCGGGTCTACTCGGGACGATGAGCAACTGAGCGCCAGCCACCCGGGATCACCTCAAGAGCAGTGCCGCAATCCCGGCTGGCGGCCCGGTCAGCCGGGCTAGCCTGAGCCGCTGAGCTAGCAGCCGCCGCCTCTCGTCGATGACTGGGTGTCACTGGGCAGTTTGACCAGGACCACGGGGCACGATGCGCCCGCCGAGCAGCGCAGGCCTACCGCCCCGACCAGCAGGCCCCGGAAGGTCGACCGGCCACGGACGCCGAGGACGAGCAGGTTCGCGTCATTCGACGCTGTGATGAGCGACTCGGCTGGATCGCCCTCGGCCACCAGCGTCCGCAGCGGAACGCGCGGCGGCGGCGCCACCGCGCTCACCGACTCGGTGATCAGGTCGGTGGCCGCCTTCTGCATCTCCTCCCGGTCGAACGCCCCCGGGATCGACACGAAGGGTATCTGCCAGGCGAAGACGGCCGTCACCTCGCCGTGGTGCGCTTCGGCCTCGGCGAGCGCGAAGCGCAGCGCGGCCTCGGCGTGCACCGAGCCGTCCACGCCGACCACTACCCGGTACGTCATGCCGTCGCCTCCCGCTGCCGATGGGCGCGGACGGTCGGCGGGGCGAGCGCGTCCGCCGACAGCTGTTCAAGGGTCTTGCCCTTCGGCTCGGGCAGCAGCCCGATAGTCAGCAGCATGCCGACGGCGGCCACCACGCCGGCGCTCACCTCCGCGCCTCTGAGCCCGAGCGAGGAGGCGAGCATGTCGGGGAAGAGGAAGGCGCCGGCGAACGCGCCCATCTTGCCGGCTCCCGCCGAGATGCCATGGGAGGTGGTCCGCACCTGCACCGGGAAGATCTCGGCCGGGTAGATGAACGTCGTCGTGTTCGGGCCGAACTGGGTGAAGAAGTAACTGATCCCGTACAGCAGCACGAACGGGGCGACGTTGGCGCTGACCGCCGGGATGAGCCCGATCAGTAAGAACATCAGCGCCATCATCCCGAATCCGAGTACCTGGATGGTCTTCCGCCCGGTCTTGTCGAGCAGCAGGATGGCGACCACGTAGCCGGGTAGGGCGAACACGGCGAAGATCGCCAGCTGGAGGAGGGTGTTTTCCAGCAGCGACGCGTGCGCGTTGATCAGCTTGAGCACCTCGGGCGAGGAGATCGTGTTGCCGTAGTAGCAGAAGTCCAGCAGTGCCCAGCAGCCCGCCGTGGCGATGAGCCACAGCATCATGCGGCGGCTGCGGGCCAGGATCGTGAAGCCCCCCAGTGCGCTCTGCGGGTTCCTCGCCTTCGACTCCGCCGCCGCCTTCGGGGGCGGGGCCGCGCCGGTCGCGCTGGCGATCGCGGCCTCGGCCTCGTCGGATGCGCCGCCCGCCATCGCGAACCGCGGTGTCTCGTGGATCTGGCGGCGCAGGTAGAACACGGCCAGGCCCGGGATGGCGCCCAGCGCGAGCAGGATCCGCCAGGTGTAGTCGTTCGACAGGCCCGAGCCGAGCAGGATGGAGGCGATCAGCGGGCCGAAGATGAGGCCCGCCCCCTGCATCGAGAACACCAGGCCGACCATCCGCCCGCGGGACTGCTTGCCCGAGTACTCGCTCATGATCGTCGCGGAAACCGCGGTGCGTATGAGCAAAATGAGTCAACTGCTCGCCCCCCGGCCAGCATGTCCCGAAAATCTGACCGCCTTTTTACCGATTGAGGTGTTCCTGCAGCGCCTTCAGCGGGCCATCCCAGTCGC